>Ga0247770_1000428_pt1 | contig 40668 bp, 33 predicted proteins | sample UWRJL136409B6_FD_179943 | JGI IMG/M metagenome (GOLD analysis project Ga0247770, IMG submission 179943) | Plant litter microbial communities from Arlington Agricultural Research Station in Wisconsin, United States - UWRJ-L136-409B-6 | ecosystem: Environmental > Terrestrial > Plant litter >... | reverse complement strand
CCTGTCGATCAGCGCCACCTGCCAGCAGCAGAAGGTGCATCCGCTCGACTTCGTCGCTCTCTCCATCGCTGCCCTGCGTTCCGGCAAGCCCGCGCCGAGGCTCCTGCCGGCCCCCTGAACGGTTACGATCGGCAGACGATCGTCATCTCCTTCAAGCGGGAACGAGTCCTCATGAGCGAGACGTGTCACGAGTGCGGCGGCCCAGTGGTCGAGGAGCGAGGCCCACAGAGCGTGCAGGTGGGAGAGCGCTTCGTCACTGTCGAGGCGGAATCCCTGCGCTGCACGGCCTGCGGTGAGATCGTCTTCCATCTGTACAAGGCCGAGGCGATGGAGCGCGCCGCCGTGGACTTGGTCCGCCGCGAGGAGGGGCTGCTCGCGCCGGCCGAGATCGAGGCGATCCGCGCGCAGTACGGGCTTTCGCAGGCCGCGTTCGAGCAGCTGATCCACGCGGGGCCAAAGACGGTGACGCGGTGGGAGCGCGGGAGCGTGGCGCCCAACGGGACGGCCGACACCCTGCTGCGCATCCTCCGCGACGAGCCCGGCGTGGTCGAGCGGCTGGCGCGTGAGCGCGGCGTGCTGGTGCGGATCGATGCGGCGCCGGCTCCCGCACGGACGGAACGGCGACGGGCTGCTGGCGGGATGTAGCGCTCCGCGTCCAACGATTTCCTCGATCGCGAGGCCCTCACCAGATGCTCATCCGGCGAGGGCTTCTGGCGTTCGAGCGAGCGATCCGAAACGAATTACGCGGAATTGGGCTGATACAAATTGCAGAACCCCGCCCCTGCTCTGGACCTTTTCCAGGAGCAGCCGAATGGACGAGTGTCACGAGTGCGGTGGGCCAGTGATCGAAGAGCGAGGCCCGCAGAGCGTGCAGGTGGGGGAGCGTTTCGTCACCGTCGAGGCGGAGTACCTGCGCTGCACGGCCTGCGGTGAGATCGTCTTCCATCTGCATCAGGCCAGCGAGATGGAGCGCGCCGCCGTGGACCTCGTCCGTAGCGAAGAGGGGCTGCTCTCGCCCGGCGAGATCGAGGCGATCCGCGCGCGATACGCTTTCTCGCAAGTGGATCTCGAGCAGCTGATCCGCGCCCATCCTCCCAAGGCCGTGGTCCGCTGGGAGCGAGGCTCGCAAGCTCCTTCCGGTCCGGCGGACACCTTGCTGCGCATCCTTCGCGATCCCCCTGACGTGGTCGAGCAGCTTGCGCGGGAGCGTGGCGTCTCCGTTCGCATCCACCCGGACTGGCAGACCCGCGCGGGGATGGAGTAGCGCTGAGAAGAAGAGAGGCGCGCGCACCGATCACCGGTGCGCGCGCTTCCTCATGTTCGCCGTTACCAAGGACTAAGGACTTCTCACTTCCCTTAGAACGCCGCTCCGGTGGCGCGGGGGCGGATCTGCGCCAGGACGCCGGGAACGTCGTCGGCCAGCACCACCATCAGCTCGCCTTCGCCCAGGAGGGAGAGGGCGCGGTCGACGGCGGCGGGCTCGTCGGCCACCACCTCGATCTGGTCGCCGTGCAGGCCGCCCTCGCGGAGGCCCTCGATCACCAGGCGCGACACCTCGCCGTCGGCGCGGCCGCGGCGGTCGGCGTCCTCCTTGACCACCACGGCGTCCAGGCCGGCGCAGAGCCGCCCCACCTCGCGGATGTCCTCGTCGCGGCGGTCGCCGGGGACGGTGATGACGCCCACGCGGCGCCGCGCGGGGATGTTGGCCACCATCTCCATCAGCCCGGCCACGGCCGCCGCGTTGTGCGCGTAGTCCACCAGCACGCGCGACTCGCCCACCCGCAGCAGGTTCAGCCGCCCCGGCGTCATGGACGGCGAGGGGAAGAAGGAGAGGAGCCCGGAGCGGATGGTGTCGTAGCGCACCCCCTGCACGTACGCCGTGGCGATGGCCGCCAGGATGTTCCCCTGCTGGAAGCGCGCGGCCCCGCCCATCATCAGCGGCACCTCGCGCAGCGTGGCGATGGGGATCTTGAGCCGCCCGCGCCGGACCACGAAGACCCCGTCCTCCACCCGCGCCCCGATCCCCCCGCGCGCGATGTGCTCCTCGAACTTCTCGTTGCTCCCCTCCGGCGCCGTGGAGAAGAACACCACGTCCGCCGTGGTGCGGTCGCGCATGGCGTGCACCAGCGGGTCGTCGGCGTTCAGCACCGCGTGCCCCTCGCGCTTGACCACGGCGGGGATCACCGCCTTGACCTCGGCCAGCTGCTCCAGGGTGTTGATCCCCCGGAGGCCCAGGTGGTCGGCGCTCACGTTCAGCACCACGCCCACGTCGCACTCGTCGAAGCCCAGCCCGGCGCGGAGGAGCCCGCCGCGCGCCGTCTCCAGCACCGCCACCTCCACCGTGGGATTGGAGAGGATGATGTTGGCCGAGAAGGGCCCCGTCATGTCGCCCTCCATCACCATCCGGTTCTGGAGGTAGACGCCGTCCGTCGTCGTGAATCCCACCGTCTTCCCCGTCTGCCGGAAGAGGTGCGCCACCAGCCGCGTGGTGGTCGTCTTCCCGTTGGTGCCGGTGATGGCGATGACGGGGATGGTGTACGCCGACCCCGGCGGGTACAGCATGTCGATGATGGGCGCCCCCACGTTCCGCGGCGACCCCTCGGTGGGATGCGTGTGCATCCGCAGCCCCGGCGCGGCGTTGACCTCGATGATCACCGCCCCGTTCTCGCGGAAGGGGACGGAGATGTCGGGCGAGAGGACGTCGATCCCGGCGATGTCCAGCCCCACGATCCCCGCCGCCATCTCGCACGCCGTCACGTTGTCGGGGTGGATCTCGTCCGTGCGGTCGATGGCCGTGCCGCCGGTCGACAGGTTGGCCGTGGCGCGGAGGAAGACCTGCTCGCCGGCGGCCGGGACGCTCTCCAGCGACTGCCCGCGCGCCGCCAGGAAGTCGGCGGTGGCCTGGTCGTCGGGGAGGCGGGTGAGCGTCTTGGTGTGGCCGCGCCCGCGCCGCGGGTCGCGGTTGGCCTCGGTGATCAGCTCCCGGACGGTGCGCTTCCCGTCGCCCATCACGTGCGCGGGGACGCGCTCGGCGGCGGCGGCCATCACGCCGTCCACCACCAGCACCCGGTGGTCGCGCCCGGTGACGAAGCGCTCCACCACCACGCGGCGCCCGTACTCCTGCGCCATCGGCCAGGCGATGGCCACCTCGTCCTCGGTGTCCAGGCGGCCGGAGATCCCGCGTCCGTGGCTGGCGTCCAGGGGCTTGAGCAGCACGGGGAAGCCGATCTCGCGCGCCACCTCCAGCGCCCGCTCCAGCGAGGTGGCCGTGTCGCCCTGCGGGACGGGAAGGCCGATGGCCGAGAGGACGCGGCGGGTGTCGTCCTTGTCCTGCGCGATCTCCACCCCGATGGCGCTGGTGTAGTCGCTCATGGCGGCCTGGATGCGCCGCAGGTTCTTTCCCAGCCCCAGCTGCACCAGCGAGTAGCTGTTCAGGCGGCGGACGGGGATCCCGCGGCGGTCGGCCTCCTCGACGACGGCGGCGGTGGAGGGCCCCAGCCGCACGTTCTCCAGGAGGTCGTGGAGGTCCTCCACGGCCTCTTCCACGTCGTACGGCTCGCCGGCGATGCAGGCCTTCACCAGCCGCACCGCGTCGCGCACCGCCTCCAGCCCCACGTCCTCCTCCTCGTACGCCACGATCAGCCACCACACGCCGGGGTCGCCCGACTCCACCACGCGCCCGAACGACACGTCGGAGCCGGCCAGCGTCTGCAGCTCCAGCGCGACGTGCTCGAGGATGTGGGGGAGGTGCGTCCCCTCTTCCAGCCGCTCCAGGAAGCCGCCCTCGGTGCCGCGCGAGCACGGGTGCTCGCGGAGCGTGGGCATCAACGCGATCAGCCGCTCGTTGAAGCCGGGGATGGCGGTGGAGGGGACGTCTTCCAGCGCGCCCAGCGTGACGTCGCAGGCGATGACGGGGGCCAGCCGCCAGAAGTTGGGCCCCCGCAGCGCGCGCAGCCGGGAGATGCGGAGCTCGTCGGGATCGAGCCCGGCGGCGCCGGCGGGCGGCTGATGATCTGTCTCGGACATAACCGGGGAGAAACGGGCGTGGGGCGTCAGTCGCGGCGCGACGGGTGCTCCCAGCCCTCGGGATGACGGTTGCCGCCGCCGCGCGCGGGGGCGGGCGAAGAGCGGCGCGCGCCGCTGTCGGCGCAGTCGATGCGGCGCGAGAAGGTGCGGCCGGACGGAGCCAGCCGGGCGTCCTGGGTCTGGTTGCTGCCGCGCTGCGGCGAAGTGGTGCTCATGGGATGTGCCTGGGGATGCCTCGTTTCCTGCGCGCCCTCAATCGGGAAAAGCGCCGGTTTTGGGTTGCCGGGAGTCAGGCACGAAGCATACCATCCCCATGCCACAGAAACGTAAGTCGGCCGGGTGAATCCGTTGCGGGAGAAGGAGATCGGGGGAGAGAAGGAGGGTGTCGCGGCCGGGTCACGATGCCGTGCGCTCCATGCAACGACGCGCTCGGGTCCGCCAGACCGGCAGAATCGCGTACGCCCCGGCAGTTGGCCGAGGCGTGGGATGGGGGCCTTCCATCAGCAGAAAGCGACTCGGCCGCGGCCGCTCACGTGTGCTTCCTGGGGGCGGGGCAGACCTGGTGATGGGGATCCCACCAGAGGATCTTGAGGACGTGCTCGTCCAGGATTCCCCAGACGCGGCGCTCTCCGGTGATGCGGAGGGAGAATGGCTGCTCCACGTCGTCCTGCTGGATGGCCATCAGCCGATCACGCGCGGGCTTGGCCAGGCGCTCCACCTCCACGGCGTGGCTCCCGGTGGGCCCGTCGATCTCGCGCCACGTCATCGTCTCGAAGCGCGCGAGCCGCTCCACCACCTCGCGCTGCCCGGCGCCGTCCATCCGCGTCCAGCACCACGGCCCGCCCAGGTCGGCGACGCGAAAGGCCCACAGCGGAGTGCGGGCCCTGGGGTCGGCGGGGAGGGCGCGGGGGAGCTTGCGGTCGGCGCCCGATTCCAGCACGGATCGCGGGTTCCGGTCCGCGGCCGCGCGCTTATGCCTGGGCACCGCCTTCGGGGAGCGTGCTGTAGTACTCCATCATGGTGGCCAGCGGGATCTCGCGGGCGCCGCGCTCGCCGTCGGCCAGGCCCTGGCGGGCTTCGCGCCACGGGAGCTCGCGGTGGGTGAGGTCGCTCAGCCACTGCGCGCTGCGGTCGCCGTAGAAGCCGATGACGGCGTCCACGGTGGCGCGCGCGTCCTCGTCCAGCGCGTCGGGGTTCCCCTCGGGCCAGTCGCGCAGCTCGAAGCGGCCGCGGTGCAGGTCGTACAGCTCGCGCACCACCGGGCCGTTGGCCCACGCCTGGATGGGCTCGCGGAAGAGCGGGCGGTCGTCCCAGACCAGCGACCACGCCTGGGAGTAGTAGACCAGCTTCTGCATCTTCATCGCCGAGAGCGGGCCGCGCGTGCGGAGGACGTACGCGGCGACGTCGTGTGCGGAGACCATGCGCGTCGAATGCTGGTGGGAAGTCCCGAACAAACCGCGAAGCGAACCTAATGCGCGCTCACGTGTCCGTCAAGCATTCTGGACGGTGTAAGCAAGTGTAAGTGAAAGATCGAGCGTAAATGTGGACGCGCGCGCGACGTCCATCGCACCCCGCACTTTCGCACTTCGCACTCTCGCGCTTCCCTAGAGATCTCGCATCGACATCCGCTTGTTGCGGCGGCGCTCGCGGACGGCTTCTCGCAGGTGGTGAAGCTCGTCGTTGAAGCGCTCGGTGGCTCGCTTGATGATGGTGTCGCGCGGCATGGTGGAGGGATCGCCGCCCACCAGGTCGCGCATGGCGCGGCGGAGGGCGTGGTCGCTGGCGTAGCCGGCGCCGCGGGCGGCGTTCAGCACGGGGCGCTCGGCCTCCTCCAGCAGCACGGCGGCCAGCAGGACGCGCGTCCACGCCAGCAGGCGGCGCGGGGGCGGGAGCGCCTCGCGGCGGCACCACGCGGCCACGGTGCGCGACTCCACGCCGAAGCGCTCGGCCAGCTCGGGGGCGCCGCCGCCGTCCACGGCCACCTCGCTGGCGGCGTACAGCAGCACGGCGGCGTCGGTGGAGGCGTACGGCGACAGCAGCTTCTCGATGCGCCGCTTGAGCGGGCGCGCATGGGCGCCGCGCAGCCGCGGGACCAGCGTGGTGGGCGTGTTCTCCAGGTCCATGTCCACCACCTCGCTCACGCCCCACGCCAGCACCTCGGCCACGTCTTCCATGGCGGCGTCCTCCAGCGCCATGGTGACCACCACCGGCGTCATGGGGTGCCGGCGGATCAGCTCGGGGACGCGCGGCGACAGGCCTTCGGAGGGCGGGCGCCCGTCGTACGGGTCCACGACGGCGACGGTGGAGGGGGCGGCCATCTCCAGCCCCTCGTCCAGCGCCTCCCAGCTCGCCACCGCCTTCGCGCGGTACTCGGTGGAGACGCCCACCGCCCGGAACGTCTTCATCACGGACGGGGCGAGCACCAGGACCAGGCGCTCGCTGTCGGTGGTCTGGGGCATGGGGCCTCCTGCGGCTGGGGCACACGTTTCGTGCGGTCCATGCGCGTGGGCGCGCCGGGATCCGCGGCGGGTGTCCTCCGCAATTCGCGGGCTCGCGGGCCGCGAATGTGGACGTGCGAAGGTGAACACAACATCGCACGATCGTCCCGGTTTGGCAAAGGATTGCCGTATGCGGCGCATCCGGAGCGGTGTCAACTCTGGACGAGCATCGAAGGCGGGGCGCGAAGGGCACTCATTTCGTGCGGTCGGCGTGTTGTTGCGTCCACTTTGACCGATATCTTTCCGGGGCGCGCGCATGGCGCGCCATCCACTCTCAACGGGAGATATCGACATGAGGCATTCGCGATCCATCCTCGCCGCCGCCCTGCTCCTCTCCGCCGCTGCTTGCGCGCAGAGTGCAACGGGGCCGGACGCGCTGGCGACGGAACTGGGGAGCGTGAGAGCGCCCGCGCCGTTGTTCGACGCGGGCGCGGAGCTGGGAGGCGGGGAGGTGACGGCGGACGGGAACGTGGCGGGAACGAGCACCGCCGGGACGGATTCCACTGCAATTACCGGCGGCAGTGGAGGCCGTGGTCTTCAGCACGGCGGAGGGCAGTAGCTCGGACTCGCGTGGGGCGAAGCGCTGGATCAGGGCGAAGGCGCTTCGCCCCACGACCGACTAGTGGGAGCCGGCCGGTGCTGACTCGAGCGACAGGACGAACTTCCGGACGAGGCGGTCCGCGGTGTCCGTTGGCGGGGTCTCGTTCCGTGCGGGTGCGGGATCCGGGTTCTCGCCGGCCGCGAGCTTCGCAAGCGCGATCTCCGCGCTGGATGCAGTCTTCGGAACGCCTTTCCGCACCGCTACGTCCAAGGCGGCGGTGAACGCCTGCAACGCAAGGTCGGGCTCGGCCAGATTCGCGGCGCCGATTCCTGCTTCGTAGAGCGCATCTGCGACAAGAACGCTGGAAGAGACCACTTCAGCCAAGCGCCAGACATCCGCCCATGCACGCGTGAACTCGCGGCGATCGCCCGTACCGCCAGCGGATCTCGCGACTGCCGCGGCAATGCGAATGAGATCCTCCGGGTCGGTGACGCGCTTTCTGAGGGCGAGGAAGAGCGGCAGCGTGCGCTCGTAGAATCCCTGAAAGGTCCAGAAGAGGGCGAAGTCGCCGACCAGTAGGTGCAGGCGCGGATGCTTCGGTCCATACAACTCGTAAGCGCGCAGCCCGTAGTGTTCGGCGAGGTCCGCCTCTCCCGCCTCGGTGTGTACGACGAAGAGATTGTGCGCGACCATCCCTTCGAGTTCCCGGATTCCCCGCCGCTGCGCCACCTTGATCGCCTGTCCGTAGTATCGCTTGGCCCGCTGGTAGCCGCCGCGATCGTAGTAGCTCAATCCCAGGCTGTTCAGCGCGCGCGCCTGTCCCTCCCAGTCATCGGTCCACACGGCGACGCGGTGGGCGCGGCGATACCAGGGCTCGGCATCGCGCAGATCGCCCTCCGCGAAGACGAGGCGCGCGGCGAGCCAGGCGTAGCGCGAGTTGCGGGGGGCGACGAGGGCGGCCAGCTGCGTGAAGGCGATGGCGGTGCGGCGGGCGCCCTGGTCCAGCGCCCACTCGGCCAGGCACATGCACGCCCAGGCGGCGCGCGAGCGGTCGGCGTCGGGGTCGGGGGACTGCACCAGGGCCAGGAGGACGGCGAGCGGCGCGGCGGGCTCGTCGTCGTCCATCCGCTCCAGGAGGGATTCCTCCAGCCGCCGCAGCGCGTCCGGATCGGCCTCGGCCTTCGCGCCGGAGGTCCAGGCGAGCACGATGCGGTAGACGCGGAACAGCATTGTCGCGTAGGGCCCGGTCACATCCCCCGCCAGCTCCGCGCCGGCGACGGCGCCGCCAGGGACCGTCATGGGGTGCGCCAGCTCCAGGGGCGCCTTGGGCAGATCGGCATCGCTCCGTCGGCGTTTGGACATCGCCACGCCCTCCGTGCTCCACGGGTGAATCGCGCGCGCGGGAACGGGCTCGTTCCGCGTTCATGGTCATCATGGACATTAAATCAGTCAAAGGGGACAAACCATACCCGGAAACGTGCGTCCGCCATCCGCCACCTATGCACATCTCTCCCGACATCCCGCCGCCAAACCGGTCCGCCGCGCGCGAACCTCCGCGCACGCGACCGCTTCCAACGGGCCGATATGCGTGTGTGCCCGCATCGGTACGGGATTCGCAAACCGCGCCGCCCTGGTTTTTCCTGGAAAGAGAACAGAGGAGGCAGTGAGATGGCGAGCGAGGAGAACATCACCGGGCCCAGGCTGATCGCGGAGCTGAACGATCTGCTGCAGCTGGACTTCGACGCGATCGGCGCCTACACGGTGGCCATCGAGAGCGTGGAGAGCGTGACCTATCGCGAGACGCTGGAGGGCTTCCGGCGCGACCACGAGCGCCACGTGCGCGAGCTGACGCAGCTGATCGAGGCGGAGGGCGGCACGCCGGTGGAGGCGTCGCACGTGCCGACGGGGGCGTTCAAGCTGGCGGTGCAGGCGCTGGGCGCGGCGGGGAGCGACCGCTCGCTGATCCTGGCGTTCAAGGCCAACGAGGGGCAGGCCGTGGAGAAGTACGCGCGCCACGCCGAGCGCCCGCACGCCGACAAGGTGGCCGCCGTCCTCCGCCGCGCGGCCAGGGACGAGGAGAAGCACTACGAGTGGGCCGAGTCGCGCCTGAAGCGCCTGGATGCCGGCCCCAACACGGCCGTCGGGAAGGCCGAGGCCGTGATGGAAACCGTCCACGGGAAGATGGCCGACGCCATCGAGGGCGTGGAGCGCAAGGCGATGGAGGGGGTGGAGAAGCTGCGGGGGAACTGACGCACGAAGGTGCGAAGGTGTGGGGATGACGATGCGGGCCGGGGCGATTTGCCTCGGCCCGCTTCTCGTGCGGTCGTGCAACGACGACACCAGGTCCGCCTTCTCGGACTACGAGGAGCGGTGCGGGCTGGCGGCTTGGTGCGCGGGGCGTGGGATCGCCGCGGAGGGCTGCTTCGCGCGGCGTCGTCGGGAGCCGATCAGTCGGCCGTGGGCTGGAGGGGCGGCGCCTTGGCTTCGAGGTGGGTGAGCTCGCCGCGGAGGGCGGCCTGGGCGTCGGCGATGTGGCGGACGACGGAGGTGCGGGTGATCTCCACGTCTTCCGTGCGCAGCTGGCCGAGCACGGCCTCCAGCCGGGCGCGGTCGCCGGGGGCGAGGTCGGCGCACTCCAGGCTCTTCTCCAGGCAGTGGCGCGCGGAGTTCATGGTCTCCAGCGTCGCCATCCCCTCGTTCAGCACCTCCAGCACCTCGCGGATGCAGCTCTCCATCCTGGGCGACGCGTCGTTCACGACCGGGCTCTCCAGCGCGGAATTGGAAACGGCGAACGGGGCATCGCACGATCCGACGCCCCGCATCTCCCGCCGGTCACATCTCCCGACCGGCGGTTTGTGGCCGGAGCGTGCGCCCGATGCCGCACGTCCCTTCCGCCCCTGACTGTCGTCACACATCCCGGAACGCACGCCCGGCCACGGCGACCCGGTTTTGCAACAGATGTTCCATCGACGTCGCAAGGTGGACGGGGCCGCGAGTCCGTGGGGCGCACAGCGTGCCGGCGAACCCGGATCCCGTGATCCCGGACGGGCCCGCGCGATGCGACCTCGCCCAGCGCGGCCGGGCGGACGGCTCCCATTCTCAAGCTGGTGCCGGTGCAGCAGACCGTCCGTCCGGCCGCGTGCCATCCCTCCTCCTGTCCGCCAGCGGGGCGCCCGGCATGCCGGTGCGCCCCGTCTGGTGTGTGGCATGCGGATGGCGAAGCGCGGACGGCCGTCCTTTCGGCGGCGGCGGGGGTGACGAGGGGATCGAGGGGACGGAACGGATGCTGACGCTGATTCAGAACGGGGACGTGTACGCGCCCGAGCCGCTGGGGCAGCGCTCCATCCTGCTGGCCGACGGCAAGATCGGGAAGGTGGGATCGGTGGACCGCGCGGCGGTGGAGGCGCTGGGGCTGGAGTGCGAGATCATCGACGCCACGGGGTGCATCGTCGCGCCGGGGCTGATCGACCCGCACATGCACCTGCTGGGCGGGAGCGGCGAGAGCGGCTTCAGCACGCAGACGCCGGAGTTCTTCGTGGGCGAGATCGTGCGCTTCGGCATCACCACCGTGGTGGGCGTGCTGGGGGTGGACACCACGATGAAGACGATGGCGGGGCTGCTGGCCAAGGTGAAGGCGCTCAGGGAGGACGGCCTCAACGCCTACTGCTGGACGGGGGGATACAACGTCCCGCCCACCTCCATCCTGCGGAGCGTGCGCGAGGACATCATGTTCATCGAGGAGGTGATCGGCGCCGGCGAGATCGCCATCTCCGACCTGCGCGGGCTGGATCCCACGCCGCACGAGCTGGCGCGCGTGGCCACGGACTGCTACGTGGGCGGGATGCTCTCCAGCAAGGCCGGCCTCCTCCACCTGCACGTGGGCGAGGGCGACAGCCGCCTCCGCCCGCTCCGCGACACGCTGGACGGGTTCAACGTGGAGCCCGGGTGGTTCTACCCCACCCACGTGGAGCGCACCGAGAAGCTGATGCGCGAGGCCGTCGACCTGGCCCGGAAGGGCGTGCCGATCGACGTGGACACGGTGGAGGAGGACTTCGCCCGGTGGCTGCGCTTCTACCGCGACCACGGCGGCCCGCCGGAGATGCTCACCATCTCCACCGACGCCTCCATCACCAGCCCGCGGCTGATGTGGGAGCAGATCCGCAGCTGCATCCGCGACCACGGCTTTCCGCCGGAGGACGTGCTGCGGCTGGCCACGCGCAACACGGCGCGCATCCTCAAGCTCGACAAGAAGGGCGTGATCGAGAAGGGCCGCATGGGCGACCTGCTGGTCCTGGAGAAGGACACCTTCGAGATCGTGCACGTCCTGTCCAACGGCGTCTTCATGGTGCGCGACGGCAGCCTGGTGCGCGACGAGAACTTCCTGGACGAGAGCAACCGGGAGATTCACCTGCGGGGGCGGAAGGGCGAGGAAGGGAAGTCCTGAGTGCTTGTGCTTAGTGCTTAGTGCTTAGTGCTTAGTGCTTAGTGCTTAGTGCTTAACTACTTCGATGCCAGACGATTGTCATCCTGAGGCCGGTCACGCCGAAATCGACGCCAACGCAAGCTTCCGCAGGCCGAAGGATCTATGGCATGCGATCGACAAAGCCGGATTCTGGCGCGAGGGTGGGCGATGGGTCTTCACGGGCGAATGAAGAATTCGCTGCGACGACGACACGAAGTCCGCCTTCGCGGGCTGCCGGCATCCGCGTGGTCCGTGGGCTTCTCGCGCGTGGCGTGGTGCCTCGACCAACACCGTTCCGATCAGGGGAGAGATGAGCTACAGGCGTGGGACGGTCGTCCTGCTGGGCGACTCCATCTTCGACAACGCGGCGTACACGCGCGGGGGGCCGCACGTGGGGGCGCAGCTGCAGGATGCGCTTCCCGACGGCTGGCGCGCGGTGCTGGGGGCCGTGGACGGCGCGGTGACGGCCGACGTCCCGTCGCAGCTGCGCAACCTGCCGAACGACGCCACGCACCTGGCCGTCAGCACCGGCGGCAACGACGCGCTCGGCCACACCAGCCTGCTGACCGACCCGGCCTCCTCGTCCCCCCAGGTGCTGGGGCGGCTGGCGACCATCGCGGCCGACTTCGAGGCCCGCTACCGCGCCATGCTCCGCGAGGTCCTGGCGCTCCGCCTGCCGACGGTGCTCTGCACCATCTACAACGGCAACATGGAGGACGAGCTCACGCAGCGCCTGGCGCAGACGGGGCTCGTCGTCTTCAACGACGTGATCCTGCGCGTCGCCTTCGAGCACGGGCTGCCGGTGATCGACCTGCGCGCCGTGTGCAGCGAGCCGGAGGACTACGCCAACCCCATCGAGCCCTCGTCCCACGGCGGCGAGAAGATCGCCCGCGCCATCGTCCGCGCCGTGATGGAGCACGATTTCTCGCGCGGCCGCACCGAGGTGTTCGTGTAGGAAATGAAATCCCGAGCCCCGGGTCCCGAACGATGCACGGAGGCAGGTCCGGGAAGCCGGGACTCGGGACGCTTCCGTTCAGCACGCCATTCCCCAGCCGCAGCGCCGATCAGCCTCCGGGGCGGCGCGCGATCCTGATCATTCGCGGGAGGCGGCGGCGCGGCGGTTGGGAATCGGCCTCGAGCTCCCGGAGGACGGACCGCACCCGCTCGGCCGCTTCGTCGCGCAGCTCCGGCCTCAGGCGGGCCAGGAGGACGCGCAGCGCCAGGTCCTCGGCCCACTCGGCGTCCGACTCCCGCTCCGTGTCGCCGGCCGGCTCGCCGGTCTCATCTGCGTGGAGCACGCTGATCCGCTCGTGTTTCGTGGGGAGATGGGGATGGCCGGCGCCGCGCGGTGCGATCCCGCGCGGTGCTCGCCGGGGTCAGTGGGCGGGACGCGCGCAGGTTTCGAAGGCGCGGCGAAGGGCGCGCACCTGCGTGTCGTCGAGCGGAGCGCGGGCGCGCGGCCGCCGCGGCGGCGCCGGCGGGCGGTGTGCCCAGCCGGACTCCAGCGCCTCGGCGGGAGTCTTCCCCCGCGGCTCGCCGGGCCGGAAAAGGAGAAGCTCGCCCCCCGCGCTCTTCCGGACGGTGACGTCCGGGAGAACCTCCAGCGTCTGTACGCCGGCCCGGGGGCGCGGCCGCCCCTGGACCAGATCGCCCACGAGGACGCCCGCCGCGCTCACCAGGCGGTACGCCCCCGGCTCGCGCGAGCCCGAGGCCCGCCTCCCCGATCTCTCCTGCTCCATGCCCACTCTCCGCGCCAGATGCCCCTGCGGTTTCATCTCCCGCGCGAAGCGCTCGCGGCGGGCGGCGGTCCCCTCCGGATCATCCAGCCCCGCCACCGTCGCGCGGTCCAGCGGCCGGATGATGGGAAACCGATGATTCCGCCGTTGCAAGAGGTGCGCCGACCGCTACATTATACGTAGCGGTTCCGAGAGCGGGTGCGGAACCGCTACATGGCCGCGTCCGCGCCTCTCTGTCGAGGATCGGGCGAAGACATTGCAAGGCGCCGGGCGACCGGGCGCGGGAACGACCACGGGGGGGAGAGATGGAGAACGGCGACAGTCCCGAGCGGCACCTCCGGCACCTGATCCTGGGCCTCCTCCACGTGGGGCGGCTGAGGCCGGGCGATTCGCTGCCCAGCATCCGGCAGGTGGCGAAGGAGACCGGCGCGGACCACCGGGCGGTGGCGGCCGCGTACCGGGTGCTGGAGGCGGAGGGGCTGGTGGAGATCCGCCCCGGCTCCGGCGTCTACCTGGCGGGGGAGGGAGGCGGCGCGGCCATCGGGAATGAGACGGCGCGCTGGGTGAGCGGGGTGATGATGGAGGCGTGGAGCCGCCGCATCGCCCGGGCGGACGTGGGGGCGCTGGTGGAGCGGTGCGCGGCGTCCCCGGTGCGCTGCGCCTGCATCGAGTCCAACGAAGACCACATGGTCGCGGTCGCCGCCGAGCTGGAGGGCGACTTCTCGCTGGAGGTGCGCCCCGTGATGGTGAGCCCGTCCGCCGACGGCGCGTCCGTCCCGCGGGAGGCGCTGGCGTCCGCGGACCTCGTGGTCACCACCGTCTTCCACGCGGCGGCCGGGCGGGCGGCGGCCGCCGCGGCGGGGAAGCCGTGCATCGTGGTGACCCTCAACCCGCAGTTCGCGGCCGAGCTCAGCCGGAGGCTCGCCGGGCGCGACGTGACGGCGATCTGCGCGGACCCCCGCTTCGTCGACCGGGGGGCGGCGTACCTGGACGTGACGCCGCACCGCGGACAGGTGCGCTTCGTGACCGTGGACGAGCTCGGCCGGCGGGGGCCGCTGGACCCCGGCTCCGACGGCGTCCTGATCACGCGTGCGGCGCGGCGGCGGCTGGGGCTGGAGGACCACCACTACATCCCGTCGCCGCCCACCTTCATCTCCCCGGAGTCGGCGCGGGAGCTGTACGAGGCGGTGGTCCAGCGGGCGCTGCATCCGTGAGGCGCCTCCGCCCGTCGGATCGCCGGCTGGAGATCATCCGCCGCTCACGGGGGAAATTCATGGAGGAGTGTCGACGTGCATGATGTGGAGCGGGTGCTGCGGGCGCGGGCGCGGCTGGGCGAGGGGCCGGTGTGGGACGCGGCGACGGAGACGCTGCCGTGGATCGACATCCTGGACCACCGCGTCCACCGCTTCGACCCCGCCACGGGTGGGAACGAGACGTGGGACGTGGGCGAGGTGGCCGGCTGCGTGTGGCCGGCGCGCGACGGGCGGCTGCTGGTGGCGCTCCGCACCCGCGTCGCGCTCCTCGACCCCGCGACGGGCGCGCTGGAGACGGTGGCGGAGATCGACCTGGGCCGCGGCGACCGGCTGAACGACGGGGCGTGCGACGCGCGGGGGCGGTTCTGGATCGGCACCATCTCCAAAGAAGAGGGCGGAGCGGCGCTCTGGCGGGTCGATGCGGACGGCTCGGCGCGGCGGATGGAGACGGGGCTCACCGTCTCCAACGGCGTGGGATGGAGCCCGGACGGCGGGACGATGTACCTCACCGACTCCCCCGCGCAGGCCATCCACGCCTACGACTTCGACGCGGACGCGGGGACGATCTCCCGGCGGCGGACGTTCGTGGACGTGAGGGGCGAGGAGGGGTTCCCGGACGGGCTGGCGGTGGACGCGGAGGGCGGCGTGTGGAGCGCGCGCTTCGCCGGGGGATGCGTGGTGCGCTACGCCCCCGACGGCCGCGAGACGCACCGCGTCCCCATCCCCGCGCCCAGGTCCACCAGCTGCGCATTCGGCGGCGTCGGCCTCCGCGACCTGTACGTCAGCACCGCCTCCGTGGGCCTCTCCGAGGAGGAGATCCAGGACGCCTTCGACTCCGGCGACCTCTTCCGCTTCCGCCCCGGCGTGCCGGGCCTCGCGATCACGCCGTTCGGCTGATCTCCCGACGAGGCAGTGCGGGCCGTGGCGCGCGTCCGACGCACCCTCACCCCTCGCGTGATGGTCCGCGAAAACTGCCTCGCGGACGCATCACGCTTTCCCCTCTCCCGATAACGGGAGAGGGGAACACCTTGGCGCTTCGCGCTTTTCGTTCGTGCTTTCAAGCAGTCATTCCGAGGGCCGGCCGAACGCAAACCGCAGTCACGCAATCGTCCGCAGGCCCTTTGGAATCTACTCCGCCAGCGAGAGGCCTGGGCGCGGCAGCGGCGAGACGGCCCGCCCTCGGAACAGCGCGGGCCGCGACGAAGAGCATCGGTGCGCGTCCCGATAACGGGAGAGGGGAACACCTCGGCGCTTCGCGCTTTTTCTCTCGTGCTTTTCATGCAGTCATTCAGAGGGCCGGCCGAGCGGAAACTGCCGACTGCGCGATCACCGCAGGCCCGTGGAATCTACTCCGCGAGCGAGAGGCCCGGGCGCGGCAGCGGCGAGACGGCCTGCTCTCGGAACAGCGCGGGCCGCGACGAAGAGCATCGGTGCGCGCCCGGGGCACCCTCACCCCTCGCGTGGCGGTCGGCGGGAAACTGCACCCGCCGACTCGCCACGCTTTCCCCTCTCCCGATAACGGGAGAGGGGAAACACCTCGGCGCTTCGCGCGTTTGTCCGTCTTTCTTCCAGGCTGTCATTTCGAGGGCGGTCAATCGGTCCCAGCCTGGCTCGGTCCCCATCTCCCGCCCCCCAAATGGCGCGACGCGACGGCCGATGCCATGTTGAGGCATCCGCCCTGGCCGTCGAACCCGCGCCCCGCCCGCCCCGATGCAGCTCGTCATCGACCACCTGTGGAAGACGTATCCCAACGGGACCGTCGCGCTCCGTGACGTGTCGCTCTCCATTCCGCCGGGGATGTTCGGGCTGCTGGGGCCCAACGGGGCGGGGAAGAGCACGCTGATGCGCATCCTCTCCACGCTCCAGGAGGCCGACTCCGGCACCGTGCGGCTGGGGGAGATCGACGTGCTGCGCGACAAGGAGTCGGTGCGGCGCACGCTGGGCTACCTCCCGCAGGAGTTCGGGCTGTATCCCAAGGCCGGGGCCGAGGAGATGCTGGACCACTTCGCCCTCCTCAAGGGCCTCGTGGACCGGCGCGAGCGGAAGGAGGTGGTGGGCGCGCTGCTGCGGCAGACCAACCTGTGGCAGGTGCGCAAGCAGAAGCTGGGCGGCTTCTCCGGCGGGATGCGCCAGCGCTTCGGGATCGCCGTGGCGCTCATCGGCAACCCGCGGCTGATCATCGTGGACGAGCCCACGGCGGGGCTGGACCCGGCCGAGCGCGCCCGCTTCCTGAACCTGCTGAGCGAGCTGGGCGAGAACGCGGTCGTCATCCTCTCCACCCACATCGTGGAGGACGTGAGCGACCTCTGCCAGCGGATGGCGGTGATCCAGGGCGGGCAGATCCTCCTCTCCGGCGTCCCAGCGCGCGCCATCGACGCCGTGCGCGGGCAGGTGTGGCGCCGCCAGGTGGACCGCGACGAGCTCCCCGCGCTGGAGCGCGACCACGCCGTCATCTCCACCACCCTCTCCGGCGGCCGCACCATCGTCCACGTCCACGCCGACGCGCGCCCCGACCCCTCGTTCGAGCCCGTGGAGCCGGACCTCAAGGACGTCTACTTCACGGCCATCCGCGGCATCGCCGTCCGGCCCGAGGGAAGTGCCCAGGGCCCGGTGCCCGGTGCCCGGGCGGGATATCCGGCGGCGCTCGGCGGATTCGGCCGGCGGGAGGACGACGCGCTGCCGGCCGGTGGATTCGCTCGCCGCGAGGACGATGCGTCGCCGCTCGGTGGATTCGGCCGCCGAGAGGATGACGCGCCGCCTCTCGATCACTCCCGCTCGCCCGACGATGCGGGGCCGGTCGAGCCCCTCCACTCTCCGGACGACGCCCGACCGACCATCCACTTCGATCCCCTGCGCGATCCCGATCCCGCGCGCGACGCCGATCCGCCGGGGGTGGAGCCGCGGCCGCGCGATGACGCGGAGGACCGCGCATGACCACCGGGCACCGGGCCCCGGGCACTGGGCACTTCTCTTCGCTGTTCACGCTGGCGGGGTTCGAGACGCGCTACCAGCTCCGGCGCATCTCCGCGTGGGTCTACTTCGTGGTCCTGGGGCTGATCGCCTTCCTGGTGACGGCGATGAGCGGCGGCGTCTTCCCGGACGCGGACACGGGGGACGCGCTGCGGTGGGTGAACTCGCCGCTGCGCATCGCCAACCTGATGCTCACGCTCTCCGTCCTTTCCGTGCTGATCACCTCGGCCATGGCGGGGAACGCGGTCTTCCGCGACTTCCAGACGGTCTCGTATCCGCTCTTCTTCACCACGCCGGTCCGCGAGCGCACCTACCTGCTGGGGCGCTGGCTGGGGGCGGTGGGCGCCAACTTCGTCATCCTGCTGGGCGGGCCGATCGGGATGGTGCTCGCGTGCCTCCTTCCGGGGATGGAGGCGGGGCGCGTGGGGCCCTGGCGGCTGGACGCCTTCCTGGTCGCCTTCGCCGTGCTGGTGATCCCCAACCTCCTCCTCTCCGCCGCCATCTTCCTTTCCGCCGCCGCGCTGACGCGGAAGATGCTGGCCAACTACGTGGGCGGCATCGTCCTCCTCTTCGGCTGGGCGACGGGGCGGGTGATGCTGCGCTCGGTGGACGCCGGCGTGGCCGAGACGCTGGTCGATCCCTTCGGCGGCGCGGCGCTGGACCACGCCACGCGCTACTGGACCATCACCGAGCAGAACCTCAGCCCCATCCCGCTCGCCGGCCCGGTGCTGATCAGCCGCGCGCTCTGGCTGGCGATCGGCCTGGGGATCATGGCGCTCTGCGCGGCGGCCTTCCGCTTCGCGCACGCGCCGGAGCGGCGCTCCAGCACCCCGTGGGACCCCGCCGCCGAGGGCGAGGCGCCGCCGTCGCTGGTGGTCCCCCCCGCACGCCGCTCGTTCACGTTCGGCGCGCGGCTCCAGCAGCTGGCGGGGGAGACGCGGCGCGGGGTGCGCGAGGTGGTGGCGAACGTGTGGTTTCCCATCCTGGTGGGGATCCTGTTCGTCTTCGTGGCCACGCAGGGGTCGCAGGTGGGGGCCATCTACGGGACGGAGACCTTTCCGGTGACCTACAAGGTGCTGGAGATGCTCAAGGGGACCTTCGTCCTCTTCCTGGTCATCATCATCGCCTTCTACGCCGGCGAGCTGGTGTGGCACGAGCGCGAGCTGCGCGCCTCCGGGATCCACGACTCGCTCCCCGTCCCCGCCTGGGTGCCGCTGGTGGCCCGCTTCGCCGCGCTGGTCGGGATCGTCGTCGCCCTCCTCTTCGCGGCGATGGTCTGCGGGATCCTGATCCAGCTGTCCAAGGGCTACTACGGGATCGAGATCGGCCTGTACGTCCGCGACCTGTTCGCGCACGAGCTGTTCGGGACCTACGTGCCGCTGATCGCCCTGGCGGTGCTGATCCAGACGCTGGTGAACCACAAGTACGTGGGGCACTTCGTCTTCGTCCTCTGGTTCGTGGGGCAGATCGTCTTCTTCCTCCTGGCGGGGGTCGAGCACAACCTGCTGTCGTACGCCAGCGCGCCCACGCTGCTCTACTCGGACATGAACGGGTACGGGCACGGGATCGTGGCCTGGCGATGGTTCACCCTGTACTGGCTGGGGGTGTCGCTGCTGCTGGCCGTGCTCAGCAACCTGTTCTGGGTGCGCGGCGAGGAGACGGGCGCGCGCTGGCGCCTCCGCCTGGCCCGGCTCCGCCTCACGCGCCCGCTCCTGGCGACGACGGCCGGCCTGGTCGTCCTGGTCGTGGCGACGGGCGGGTTCATCTTCTACAACACCAACGTCCTCAACGACTTCGAGGACTCGGAGGAGGGCGGGGCGATCCAGGCGCGCTACGAGAAGGAGTACAAGCGCTACGAGTGGGCCCCGCAGCCCCGCATCTCCGCCGTGCGCCTCCAGGTGGACCTCTTCCCCCGCCGCCGCGACCTGCGGATGCGCGGCACCTACCGCCTGGCCAACCGCACGGGAGCCACGATCGACTCGCTGCACGTGGACGTGCTGAACTCGCTGAGGATCCGCGAGCTGCGGCTGGACCGGCCGGCGGAGCGCGTGGTGTCGGACAGCGCCGCCGGCTACTACGTCTTCCGCCTGGCGCGGCCGATGGCGCCGGGGGACTCGGCCGTGCTCTCGTTCGACCTGGAGCACGACAGCCGCGGCTTCGAGAACGAGCCGTCGTACCGCCCCGTGGTGTGGAACGGCACCTTCTTCGACGCGGAGTGGCTCCCCTCCATCGGCTACAACGCCAGCGGGGAGCTGGTGGACGAGGGGGACCGGCGGAAGCGCGGGCTGGGGACGCGGCCGCGCGCCGCCTCCATCGACGACGCGCGGGCGCGGACGCGCAACCTGCTGGCGTACGACGCGGACTGGATGGACTTCCAGGTGACGGTCGGCACCGACCTGGACCAGACGGCGGTGGCCCCCGGCTACCTGCGGCGCACCTGGACGGAGGGCGGCCGGCGCTACTTCGACTACGCCATGGACGCGCCGATGCTGAACTTCTACGCCTTCCTCTCGGGGAGATACAAGGTCGCGCGCGATCGCTGGAACGGGGTGGCGATCGAGGTGCACCACCACCCCGGGCACGAGGAGAACGTGCCGCGGATGATCGGCTCGGTGAAGGCGTCGCTGGACTACTACACGCGCCAGTTCGGCCCCTACCAGCACCGGCAGGTGCGGATCCTGGAGTTCCCGCGCTACGGCGAGTTCGCGCAGTCGTTCGACAACACCATTCCCTACTCCGAGGCGATCGGCTTCATCGCGGACGTGCGGAAGGACGACATCGACTACCCGTTCTTCGTCACCGCGCACGAGGTGGCGCACCAGTGGTGGGGGCACCAGATCGCCCCCGCGGACGTGCAGGGCGCCGCCACGCTCTCGGAGACGCTGGCGGAGTACAGCGCGCTGATGGTGATGGAGAAGGAGCACGGCCGCGAGGAGATCGGCCGCTTCCTGGAGTTCGAGCTGGACCAGTACCTCCGCGGCCGCGGAGGCGAGAGGCGCGCCGAGCAGCCGCTCATGCTCGTCGAGAGCCAGCAGTACATCCACTACAACAAGGGCGCGCTGGCGATGTACGCGCTCCGCGACTGGATCGGCGAGGAGCGGGTGAACGCCGCGCTCCGCGCCTTCCTGGCCGAGTGGAAGTTCCGGGGGCCGCCGTATCCCACGGCGCGCGACCTGGTGAGGCACCTGCGCGCCGCCACGCCGGACTCGCTGCAGCACGTGGTGGGCGACCTCTTCGAGCAGGTGACGCTGTACGAGAACCGCGCGGTGCGGGCGACGTCGCGCGGGGCGGGGGCGGGGCGGTGGGAGGTGGCGCTGGAGGTGGAGGCGCGAAAGGTCCGCGCGGACTCGCTGGGGAACGAGACGGACGTCCCCGTGGGCGACTGGATCGACGTGGGCGTCTACACCGCCGGCCGCGCCGAGCCCGTCTACCTCCGCAAGCACCGCGTCACCCGCGCGGCGCAGACGATCCGCGTGATCGTGGACCAGCCGCCGACGCGCGCCGGAATCGACCCCCTCCACAAGCTCATCGACCGCAAGACGGACGACAACGTCGTCCGCGTCACGCCCGGCGCCGCGAGTGCGCGACCGCGGACGAAGGCGGATCGGGATACGGCCGGTGGATGATGCGCGTCCGCGGCGGCCCTCACCCCGTTCGCGCCCCGCTCGGCACGACACTGCGTGTCGGCGCTCGCGGCGCGCGAACGGCCCTCTCCCAATAATGGGAGAGGGTAACTGCGTGGGGGCTGGAGTCCCTGCGCGGCCAGCGCTTCACTGATGCTCCCGCGGCGGATGAACGCTGTCGACACGTAAGCGCGAAGCGCCGAGGTGTTCCCCTCTCCCGTTATCGGGAGAGGGGAAAGCGTGATGAGTCCGCGAGGCAGTTTGCGCGGACCATCACGCGAGGGGTGAGGGCCCCCGCGGGCGCGCACCGAGGCCCTTCGCATCCCCCACCACTGACTCCAAGCATCCCCCGCATGCCCACCGCCGAATCCATCGTCGAAACCCTCCTCCCCCTGGTCCGCCGCTTCGCCGTCGGCCGCTACGGCATCGCGCTCGGCGGCGCGCATGCGAAGGAGACGGGGGACGCGCTCTCGGACGTCGACATCTACCTGTTCGCCGACCACGCGCTCCCCAACGAGGAGCGGAGCGCGATGACGCGGGAGATGTGCGGCGATGCGTGCGGCGTGGCCTCCTGGGGCGATCCGGCCGTCGAGGGTGGGACGGACTTCCGGCACGAGGGGTGGATGGTGGAGGTGTGGTTCCGCGAGATCGGCTCCGTGGCGGACGCCGTCGCGCGCTGCCGGGCGGGCGAGATCCGGCGCGAGCATCGCGCGTGGACGGTGATGGGCTTCTTCGGCCACGCCGTGCTCTCCGACCTGAAGTCGATGCGCATCGTGGACGATTCGTCCGGCATCCTGGCCGGGTGGCGGGCGGAGGTGGCGGAGTATCCCCCGGCGCTGCGGCGCGAGATCGTGGCGCGCTTCCTGGCCGAGGCGAGCTTCTGGCCCGGCAACGTGCACTACCGCACCGCCGTCCAGCGCCGCGACCTGGTCTACGCCGGCGGCATCGTGCGCCACGCCGCGCACGCGCTGGTGCAGGCCGCCTTCGCGCTCAACCACGCGTACTTCCCCGGCGAGAAGAAGCTCGCCCGCGCCCTCGATCTCCTCCCCGACGCGCCGGCCGGCTTCGGCGCGCGCGTGGAGGCGCTCCTCTACCCGGGCACGCCCGCGGAGGCGGACCTGGAGGCCCAGGCGCGCGAGCTGGCCGCGCTGGTGGCGGACGTGGAGGCGCGGGCGCGCGCGGCGGGGCTCCTCGCGGAGTAGCCATGTCGACGGAGAAGATGGGCGCGCGTGGGGAAGATGCGCGTCCGGGCACCGGACGATGCCCATCCGCCGCGTGGGCACTCTAACGTTTGGTTGACCGTTCGGATGCGCCGGACTACCATGCAACCCGGCGGGCGGATCGCGATGGCGCGGCGGCAGGCCGGCCTGAAGCCATGACCTCGCGCGGACCCACCGCGCGCGAACCGCGTCCGGATCGCACACGCCCCGCGCAACGCGGACGCCCGCCGAATGCAAAGCCGCCCGGAGGATCGCTCCTCCGGGCGGCTTCGTTCTGGCGGCGACTGGCATCAGCCGCGGTCCCGTCCTACTCTTCCCGGTCCGAAGCGCGCCGGGTGTCGCCTGGGGAAGACAGCGGACGCGGCGCCGATTCGGGGCCGATGTTGATCAAATCTCTACGACGAAACGACTTGGCCGCGTCCGGCGGATGGGCCCCGGGATTGCCGCCCCGGAGCCGTCCCCTCCGCCGGCTTCCATCTCCTCGCCGGCGGCCGACGCGGGGTCATCGCCCATCGGCGCGCCGACCCATCCAGAGCCCCACCTCCCGCCTTTCATGGAGACCATGACCCGGATGATGACGCCCGCGGCGCTCGTCGCGCTCGCCCTGCTCTCCGCCGCCCCCGCGCTGGCGCAGCCGACGCGCCAGCCCGCCACCCCCTCCTCCTCCTCGCGGCCCGGGTTCCAGGAGAGTCCCACGAGCGTTTACAACTCGGAGCTGCTGGACGAGGCGATGCACGAGTTCGGCATCAACCCCTCCCGGCTGCGGCCCAAGCAGATCGAGCGCATCGAAGAGATCCGCCGCCTCCTCTTTCCCAGCCTGAACCCTCGCCTCCACCGCCTGAACCGCACCCAGGCCATCGCCGTCGTCTACACCGCGCTGGTGTATCCGCGCGGCACCGGCGGCGGACGCGGCGGCTGGGACGACGGGAACGGATACGACGACGACCGCGATCGTGACCGCCCTCCGTACGACCGCCCGCGCGGCGGAAACCGCCAGTGCGTCGAGGTGGACAAGGGCGTCTACGAGCTGCTCAACCTGATGGGCGGAGAGGGCCAGACGATGTTCCTGGACGACACGGAGATGGACAAGGTGCGCACCACCGCAACGGTGGTGCAGCGCGAGGCCATCAGCCGCGGGTTCCGGCAGGTGGCCGACCGCGCGGCGGACGTCATCGGGGCGCTGCGGTCGTTCTCGCCCTCCCGCCGCGTCGTGGCCGATCGGGTCATCGCGCTCAAAGCCGCCGCCGACCAGGCCTGCGGCGGCGACGACCGCTGAATCGACCCCCCCCCGATCGACCGCTGGTGATCCCAAAACCTCGGGCGCGATCCGGACCCTCCGGATCGCGCCCGACGTGTTTTCGTGCGATGCAACCGATCGCCCCCGTCGTCGCCGTCGCCGCGGGTGCGTAAACACCCCCGCTAACACAACGGGAAGCCTCGCCGGCCATTCGCCGGGGGAAAATGCGGTGCGGCGAGGCTTCGTGCCGGCCGTTGCCGTGGGTGCTCGACAGGTTCTCGCGCGATGCACCGGATCCCCGCCCCGCGCGCGAAACGCCGCCCGAAGCCTCGCCGCGCGGAACCCACATCGCACCGAACTTCGGCGAGGCTTCCCGTCGTTCTAGCGGATGTGTTTACGCACCCGCGCCGGGGCGATCGTCGTGCACATCATCATCCCCCCGCCGTCGTCCGCCCCCCAGCCCCATCGCCTCCGCGATCAGCTCGTACGAGCGGAGGCGGGCGGCGAAATCGTGCGTGACGGTGACGATCATGACCTCGTCGGCGGTGTAGCGCCGGGCGACGCGGTGCAGCTCGTCGCGCACCTCGGCGGGGTCGCCGACGATCAGGTGGGCGCCGTCGGTGCCGATGGGGGGCGGGCTCCAGTCGGGGCCCAGCTCCGCCAGCGCCTCCTCCGGCCCCGGGATCCCCCGGTCGCGCCCCGTGGCGATCCGCCGCCGCCACAGCTCGATCCCCGACGACAGCCGCCGCGCCTCGTCCCGCGTCTCCGCGCAGATCACCCCCACCGCCACGCTGGCCCGTGGCTCCGCGCGCTGTCCGGGGCGGAAGCGCTCGCGGTACGCCGCCACCCGCGCCGCGCCGTCCTCGCCGGAGATGAACTGCGCGTACGAGTATCCCGCCCCCACGTCCGCCGCCACGTACGCGCTGTTCCCGCCCGATCCCAGCAGCCAGAGCTCCGGCGCCGACGGCCCGCGCGGCATCGCCCGCACGCGCCCCCACGGGTGCGAGCGGTCGAAGACGTTGCCCAGCCACCCCGCCAGGTCCTCCACCGACTGCGGGAAATACTCGATGGGGAGCGTCCCCCGCCCGTAGCGGAGCGCCTGCACCGTCGCGTGGTCGCCCCCCGGCGCGCGCCCGATTCCCAGGTCGATGCGGCCGGGGAAGAGCGTCTCCAGCATCCGGAACTGCTCCGCCACCTTGAAGGGCGAGTAGTGCGTGAGCAGCACGCCCCCGCTTCCCACGCGCATCTGGCGGGTGGCGGCCGCCACCATCGGCAGCAGCACCTCGGGGGCGGAGCCGGCGTACGAGTTGGTGCTGTGGTGCTCGGCCAGCCAGTAGCGCGAGTATCCCAGCCGCTCCGCCGCGCGCGCCAGCTCCAGCGTCTCGCGCACCGCGTCCGCGCCCGTCCCGCCCGTCCGCACGGGCGACTGGTCGACAATTCCGAGGGTGAACACCAGGGGACAGGGTACAGGTTACAGGGAACAGCCAGCGGGGACGGCGGGGAAGGTGCGCGGGCGGGCGGCGGCGCGCAACGGCGGCCGATCTACGGTGAGTAGGCGGGCGGGGGGATGCACGTCCGCCGCCGCCGCGCGGGCGCGTAAACACGCCCGCCATGACAACGGAAAGCCTCGCCGGCCATCCGCGCGGGGGCGGATTCGGTGCGGCGAGGCTTTGCGCGACCTGGGACGATCGCGTCTCAATCGCGTGCGACGGATCGAACGCCCCTCGCGCGAAACGCCGCACGAAGCCTCGCCACACGGTCCCTTCCTCCGCACCGAACGCTGACGAGGCTTTCCGTTGTTCTAGCGGGTGGGTTCACCCACCCGCGCAGAGGCGGCGGCGCTCACCACCATGCGCCGGCGCGCCGAGGCCGTGCGTCACGCGGACGGCGGCGACCCGCCCGAGGGCGGCGAGTCGCGGCGCGGCAGCGGGGGGGCGGTGTCGTGGCGCTGCCACCAGGGGCGTCCCGGCGGACGGTTGCGGAACAGCCACCGCACCACGCGCCAGAGGATGGCGAGCACGATCAGCAGCGGGATCAGCCAGCCGAGCACCGAGATGAAGCCGGCGACGAAGTTGATGAAGTTGGTCCACGCTTCGCCGAACGAGCGTAGGACGGGGTTGGCGCCCGGGTAGCCGCCCTCGTGCAGCGTCACGGTGAGCGTGCTGAGCGCCACGCGCGACCGCAGGAAGCGCAGGCGCCCCTCCGCCGCCTCGATCTCTCCGCGCACCCGCGCCAGCTCGCGCTCCACCGACAGCACGTCGTCCAGCTTGCCGGTGCGCGTTTCCAGCAGCTGCAGCAGCCGCTCCTCCAGGCGCCGCCCATTCGCCATCCGCGCGGACACGTCCGTGTATTCCTCGCCCACGTCCTCGGCGGTCACCTGCTGCTCCTCCAGCTTTCCCAGGGGCGAGAGCCCGGCCAGCGCCTGGTCGAAGCGCGCGGCGGGGATCTTCAGCTCCATCGTGGCCGACTTCCCTTCGTCCGCGCCCGTCTGCACGCTGGCGTTGGCCACGTAGCCTCCCATCTGCTCCGCCAGCCGCCGCACCCGCGCCACCGCCGGCGCCAGCTCGTCCACGCGCACCCTCGCCGTGCCGTTGCGGATGATCATCTGCGGCGCGGGCGCGGCGGTGGACGGGGCGGTGTCGGCCTGGGCGTTCGGGGCCTTCGCCTGCCCGAGCTCCCGGCGGGCGAGGGGCTCGGCGGCCGGGGCCGCGGCCTGGTCGTAGCCCACGGAGGTCCCGGAGGCGGATTCGCGCGACGCAACGTTCTCGGCGCCGCCGGAGCAGCCGAGCGCCAGCATGGAGAGGAGCAGCGCTCCCAGTGTCGATCTGCGGAAGAGGTTCATCGGTCGGATCCGGTGGTGGCGTGGGAGGAACGATCAGGGGAACGGAGCGGGCGATGGGGATCTGACGCGCGGTGGCCGGTCAAGATGCGCGTCCGGGAGATCGGCATCAACCGCCTGGTCATCCCGCCTCGGCGCGGGAGATCGGGATCGACTGATTCGTCATCCGCCTCGGCGCGGATGATCAGGATCCATCGATCCGGATCATCCTGCCAGTGCGGGATCGGGATCGACGGATCTGGATCATCCGCCTCGGCGCGGGAGATCGGCATCAACCGATCTGGATCCTCCTGCCAGCGCGGGAGATCGGAATCGATGGATCTGGATCATGCGCTTCGGTGCGGGAGATCGGCATCAACCGATCTGGATCATCGTGCCAGCGCGGGAGATCAAGATCGACTGATCCGGACCGACCCGTCTCGGAGCGGGCGACCGGGATCCAACGATTCGGATCATCCAGCCTCGGCGTGGGCGATGCGCTCCAGGCGGCGGACGGTCTCGCGGACGTCGTCCTCGGTGGTGCGCGGGTTGATGGTGCACAGGCGCAGCGCGGCGCGGCCGGCCAGCTCGGTGGTGCTCAGCATGGCCCACCCGTCGCGCAGCATGGCGGCGGTGATGCGGCGCTGGAGATCGTCGTCGCCCGCGGCGAAGCGGAAGGTGACGATCCCCAGCTGCGCGGGGGTGACGATCTCCCACGCGGGCGACGCGCGCAGCTCCTCCTCGGCCGCCTCGGCCAGGCGGATCCCCCACGCCACCGCCTCGCGGACGGCGGCCAGGCCGAAGACCTGGAGGGTCATCCAGAGCTTGAGCGCGCGGAACGACCGGGTGAGCTGCACGCCCCAGTCGCGGAAGTTCACCTCCTCCGCGGCCAGGTCGCTGTCCCGGAGGTACTCGGGGACCATGCGGAAGGCGTCGCGCAGTGCCCGCGCGTCGCGCAGCAGCACCACGCCGGCCTCGAACGGCTGGAAGAGCCACTTGTGGGGATCAAGGGAGATGGAGTCCGCCTCCTCCATCCCCCGCAGCAGCGCCTTCCCCTCGTCCGTGAGCGCGGCGGGGGCGCCGTACGCGCCGTCCACGTGCATCCACAGCCCCGCGCGCCGGCACGATTCGGCGATCTCCGCGAGGGGATCGACGGCGCCGGTGTTGGTGGTGCCCGCGCTGGCCATGGCGAAGAACGGCTCGCGCCCCGCCGCCCGGTCGGCCTCGGCCGCGCGCTCCAGGCCGGCGGGGGAGAGGCGGAAGCCGGCGCCGGCGGGGAGGACGCGCACCTGCTCCGGCGCGAAGCCCAGCACGCGCGCGGCGCGGAGGATGGAGGAGTGCGCCTGGTCCGAGCAGTAGAGCACCGCGCGGGAGAAGTCGCCGGTGCCGAAGCGGCGGTGGCGGGCGGCGGCCAGCGCGGTGAGGTTGGCCATCGATCCCCCGCTCACGAAAAGCCCGCCCGCGCCTTCGGGAAGGCCGCAGAGCTGCCGCAGCCAGTCCACCGTCACCAGCTCCACCTGCGCGGGGCCGGCGGCCACGGGCCAGGCGCCCGCGAACGGGTTGAAGCCGGCCACCAGCGCGTCCGCCATGGCGCCCACGAAGTTGGAGGGCGAGGGGACGTAGGCGAAGAAGCGCGGATGGTCCACGTGCGACATGGGCCCCATCACGTCGGCGCGGACGCGCTCCAGCACCGATTCCCACCCGCGCCCCTCCTCGGGCGGCGGCTCGCGGAGGCGCCGCTCCAGCTCCGCGCGCGGCTCGCCGCCGGCCGCGGGACGCGCGTGGAGCCCGGCCACGTGCTCGACCACCATGTCGACCACGCGGTACCCGAGCGCGCGCATCTCGTCGGGCGAAAGCTGGAGGGTGCGCGCGGGCGAGCCGTCCGTCATCGATCGATTCTGTTCAGTGAACGTGTTCGGTCCCGTTCTCTCCATCCGCCGAACGGACCCCGCCATCCTCGGCACGAAAGACGGAAGATCGGCGGATTTCCATCTCCCCCAGCGAGTTGCGCATCATCCGCGCGCCGCGCCGCGGGCGTCGCCGCCGCGTCCCGCCCCTGGGCGATGAAGCGAGCGCCATGCCGAAGGAAACCGCACCCCCGCACCTTCGCGCCCCCGCACCGGGTTTGGGGGCGCGGGCGTTGCATCCCCCGTCTTCCCGATCCCCGAAACGAGGTGCCCGTGCCGTTTGACGCGACGCGGGCCGCGGCCTACGTTGCCGCGAGCCCCCGACCCCCGAAGCGAAACATCGTGCCCCTATCGACCTACGCCCTGGCGCTGCTGGCGCTGGGCGCCTGCTCCCCCGCGCCGCGCGACTCCGACGCCGCCGAGGACCGCCCCGCCGCCCGCGAGGCCGCCGCCGCCGCGCGCGCGCCCGAGCCCTTCGCGGACGCGCCCTCCGCCGTGGACTCCGTCGACAAGCAGTGGGTGGAGCGCACGCTGGCCGCGCTGTCGCTGCGCCAGAAGGTGGGGCAGATGGTGATCGCCTGGAGCAGCGGGGGATGGGACGGCGAGGGGACGGAGGAGATGGGGCGCCTGCTGCGCAACGTGGGGACGGACGGGGTGGGCGGGATCATCATCTCCACCGGCTCGCCGCGCTCGTACGCCTCCAAGCTCAACGCCCTCCAGCGCCGCGCCCGCGTCCCGCTGATGGTGGTCACCGACCTGGAGAGCGGCCCGGGGATGCGCCTGACCCCCGGCACCAGCTTTCCCCCCGCCATGGCGCTGGCGGCGACGGGGTCGGACACGCTGGTCTTCCAGGTGGGGCGCATCATCGGCCGGACGGGGCGCGCGGTGGGGCTGCACCTGACGCTGTCGCCGGTGCTGGACGTCAACTCCAATCCCGCCAACCCCATCATCAACGTCCGCTCCTTCGGCGAGGACCCGGAGGCGGTGGGGCGGATCGCGGCCATCTACACGCGCGGGGTGCACGCGGGCGGGCTGCTGGCGGCGGGGAAGCACTTTCCCGGGCACGGCGACACGCACACCGATTCGCACATCGACCTCCCGTCCATCGACGCCACCCGCGCGCGGCTGGACTCGCTGGAGCTTCCGCCGTTCCAGGCAGCGGTGCGCGCGGGGATCGACGGGATGCTCGTCGCCCACATCGCCGTCCCGCGGGTGGTGGCGGACGGCCGCCCGGCGTCGCTCTCGCCGGAGATGACGAGCGCGCTGCTGCGGCGGGAGATGAGCTTCGACGGCCTGGTCTTCACCGACGCGCTCAACATGGGCGGCTTCACGCGGCGCTACGGGCAGGGCGAGGGCGCCGTGCTGGCCATCGAGGCCGGCGCCGACTTCCTCCTTCAGCCCACCGACATCCCCGGCGCCATCGACGCGGTCGTCCGCGCGGTCGAGTCCGGCCGGCTGACGCAGGCGCGCATCGACCAGTCGGTGCGGCGCATCCTGATGGCCAAGTCCGCCTCCGGCATCCCCGCGCGCGGCCCCGTGGACGCCGACGCCGCCGGCCGCGAGGCGGACAGCCCCGAGAACCGCGCCCTCGCGGCCGAGGTGGCGCGCCGCTCCATCACCCTGGTCCGCGACCGCGGCAACCGCGTGCCGCTGGCGGCCTCCGCGCGCCGGCTGCTCGTCGTCACCTACGCGGACCGCGGCCTTCCGGGCGGCGCCTTCCACCGCGCCCTCACCGCCGGCGGGCGCGACATCGACGTGGCGCGCGTGCAGCGCGGGACCACCGCCGCCGAGTACGCCGCCCTCCGCCGCCGCGCCGACGCGGCCGACGTGGTGGTGATCTCGGCGTACGTGACGCCGCGCGAGTACCAGGGGACGGTGGAGATCCCCACGCGGATGGCGGAGTGGATCAGCGCGCTGGAGACGGCGGGGAAGCCCGTCGTCGCAGTCTCGTTCGGCAGCCCGTACCTGCTGCGCTCCTTCCCGTCCATCGGCACCTACCTGGTGGCGTGGAGCGCGGCGGGCGTCTCGCAGGAGGCGGCGGCGCGCGCGGTGCTGGGGGAGTCGGCGATCACGGGAAAGCTCCCGGTCTCGCTCCCCGGCCATCCGCGCGGAACGGGGATCGACCGCGCGGCGCGGGCGGCCTCGGGCGCGCGTCCACGCGAGCGGGTGCCCGCCGGCGCCGGCCGCTGAAGCCGCGCGCGGAAGCCCGCCCAGCACCTCCACCGGAACGGGGGAGGTGGCGGCCCTGAGGCCGCCGGAGGGGGCGCGGAGCCGCGGACACGCGCCGATCTCAGTCGTCCGCGCGGCATCCCAGCCCCAGCCATGCGCGGCTGGACGCGGAATCCGGAACGCGATCCATCGCACGATCGGAATCCAGCTCGACGGATCGACCAAACGGCGGTCTCCACGCCGCCGGGTGAGGGCCCCACACGCATCGACCGAATGACACGCATCTCCCCCGCCGTCCCCCTCCTCGCCCTCGCCGCCGCGTGCACCCCCGCGCGGCCGGTGGTGGCGCCCGTGCCGCCTCCCGCGCCGGTGGCGGAGCCGCGCGTGGAGGCCGTCCCCGCGCTCCGGACGGCGCCGCCGGGGGAGGTGGGGTTGGCGGCGACGCTTCCGTGGGAGCTGGATTCGCTCGCCCGCGAGGCGGTGGCGAACCGGGCGGCGTCGGGGATCGCGATCGCCGTGGGAAGGTGGGGGCGGCTGGTGCACCTGCGGGGGTACGGCGCGGTGGACTGGGCGCCGGGAGCGGCCGCGGTGACGGACAGCACGCTCTTCGACCTGGCCTCGCTCACCAAGACCATCGCCACGACGACGGCGGCGATGATCCTGGAGGAGGAGGGGCGGCTCAGCCTGGACCAGCGCGTGGCGTGGTACGTCCCCGCCATCACCGACACCGCCAAGCAGTCCATCACCGTCCGCCAGGTCCTCACCCACACCGGCGGCTTCGAGGCCTTCGCCCCGCTGTATCGGACGATTCGCGGGCGCGAGGCCTACCTGGAGCAGATCAACGCGCGCCCGCTCCGCTTCGCGCCGGGAACGCGGACGGTCTACAGCGACTGGGACCTGATCCTGGCCCAGGCGGTGATCGAGCGCGCGGCGGGGGATTCGCTCGACCGGTTCGTCGCCCGCCGCGTCTTCGGGCCGCTGGGGATGCGCGACACGCGCTACCGCCCCGACCTCTCGCTGCGCGCGCGGATCGCGGCGACGGAGATGGACACGGCGCGCGGGGGGAAGATCTGGGGCGAGGTGCACGATCCCAACGCGTGGGCGATGGGCGGAGTGGCGGGGCACGCGGGCCTCTTCAGCAGCGCGAGAGACCTGGCCGTGTTCGCGCAGATGCTGCTGAACGGCGGCGAGTACGGCGGCGCGCGCATCGTCCGGCCGGAGACGGTGGCGCGGTGGACGGCGCCGCAGGGGCCGCGCGCCAGCCGCGCGCTGGGATGGGACACGCCGTCGCGGCAGTCCAGCGCCGGGCGCTACTTCGGCCCGCGCTCCTTCGGCCACACGGGCTACACGGGCACCTCGCTCTGGATCGACCCCGAGCGCGGCCTCTTCGTGATCCTGCTGACCAACCGCGTCAACCCCACCTCCGAGAACCAGAAGCACGTCGCCCTCCGCCGCGCCGTCGCCGACGCGGTGCAGATGTCGGTCACGGATTCGCCGCTGATCGACTGGGAGGCGCGGCGGGGGCCGTGAGGGAGTGCGTAAGGTGCGAAGGTGCGGAGGTGCGGAGTGGCTGATCCATCGTCATCGTTGATCTCGCGTCTTTCGCGTTGGGCGGGTGGATCTGACTTTGTCGCAGGGGTGATGCGGGATCTCACGGCGTGCGGATCAATCACGGGGAGGCGGAGATGAGCCAGGGGGAGCGCGACGAGATGGAGGCGGTGCGGGCGGAGGTGGACGCGGCCACGCGCGGCGGCGTCGAGGAGACGGCGGAGGACGGCGCGGGCGCGATGGACCTGCCGATGACGGAGTACGCGGTCGTCAGCCGGCTGGTGGCGACGGACCGGCAGAAGGTGCGCTGGATGTACCGCGAGGAGCCCACGGAGCCGGCGGACAGCGGATGGCGCTTCTTCAGCGGCGACGAGGCGGAGAACTTCGCCGACGATCCGGAGAACTTCGAGTTCCACCCGCTGGACTTCGTCACGGAGATCGATCCCTCCGTGGCCGCGCATCTGGAGCGCGCCGCGCCGGTGGCGTTCGAGCGCGAGAGCGCGGAGGGCGAGTTCACGGAGGTGCTGGACGTGGAGATCCCCGCGCAGCCGTCGGGGGAGGCGGAAGGGGCGGAGCCGTCGGAGGAGTTGGAGCCGGCTGAGGAGCCGGCCGGGCCGGCGAAGGAGTAGGCGAAGGGCGGCGGTGCGCGCCCGCGGTGCCCTCACCCCTCGCGCGATGGTCCGCGAAAACTGCCTCGCGGACACATCGCGCTTTCCCCTCTCCCGATAACGGGAGAGGGGAACACCTCGGCGCTTCGCGCTTTTGTTTGTTGCTTTTTCAGCAGTCATTCCGAGGGCCGGCCGAACGTAAGCTGCGTTCGCGACATGGTTCGCAGGCCCTTTGGAATCTAGCCCGCGAGCGAGAGGCGCGGGCGCGGCAGCGGCGAGACAGCCCGCCCTCGGCACCGCCGGCGATCGCGAAGAGCCTGGCGCCGCGCGTGATCAACCCTCTCCCGCAGTTCGGGAGAGGGCCGTTCGCGCGCCGCGAGCGCCGACACGCAGTGTCGTGCCGAGCGGGGCGCGAACGGGGTGAGGGCCCGCGGCGCCAGCCGCGGAACCATCAGCATGCGAAGGAGACGGGATGTCGGACGGGAGCGACGAGAGCATCGCGGAGCTGGGGCACGCCATCGCCAGCCGGCGGATCGTGCGGGAGGGGCGGAAGGTGCGGTGGATGTACCGCGAGGAGCCGGCGGCCGAGTACGACAGCGGCTGGCGTTTCTTCTGCGACGAGGAGGACGCGGGCGAAGAGGGCGCCTTCGGCATGTTCCCCGTCGCCACCGTCGCCGAGGCCGATCCCACCATCGTCCCCTTCCTCCTCCGCGACCCGCCCTGCGCCTTCGAGCGCGACGACGACGATCTCCCGCTCGCCGAAGTCACCGACGGGAGCGCGGATGATGAGGATTGACGCCGATTCCGCGAATCGAACCTCATCCATCCACCTTGTGCACCAAGGACTAAGCACCAAGGACCAAGGACTTCCGTTCTGGCCCGGACCGTGCAGCCCGCGAGCGAATCCTGAACAACGGAAGTCCGGACTCCACCCAACCCGACCGAGAATAGCATGGCGCAGACCCGCGAGCGCGTCCCCGTCGTCATCGTGGAATACGACCAGATCGCCAGGACCGTGGCCAGCCGCATCGCCGACCTCGTGCGGCAGCGGAACGCGGAGGGACGGCCGGCGGTGCTGGGGCTGGCGACCGGGAGCACGCCCATCGGCATCTACCGCGAGCTGATCCGCATGCACCGCGAGGAGGGGCTCTCCTTCGCCAACGTGGTGACCTTCAACCTGGACGAGTACTACCCGATGGCGCCGGACAGCATCCACAGCTACGTCCGGTACATGTGGGAGAACCTCTTCGACCACATCGACATCCCCAAGGAGAACGTCCACGTTCCCGCCGGCGACGTCCCGCGCGAGGAGGTGGAGCACTTCTGCGCCAACTACGAGCGCCAGATCCGCGAGGCGGGAGGGATCGACTTCCAGATCCTGGGGATCGGCAAGACGGGGCACATCGGCTTCAACGAGCCGGGGTCGGGCGTGGAGTCGCGGACGCGGCTGATCGCCCTCGACACCGTCACGCGGCGCGACGCGTCGGCCGACTTCTTCGGCGAGGACAACGTTCCCACCGAGGCCATCACCATGGGCGTGGCCTCCATCCTGGAGGCGCGCGAGATCGCCCTGGTGGCCACGGGCGAGCACAAGGCGATGATCGTCCGCCGCTCGGTGGAGGGCGAGCCGGACCCGGACGTGGCCGCCACGTACCTGCAGAACCATCCCAACGCCACCTTCTACCTCGATCCCGCCGCCTCGGCGGAGCTCACGCGCATCAAGACGCCGTGGGTGGTGGGCGAGGTGCGCTGGGACCGCAAGCTGGAGACGGAGGCGGTCATCTGGCTCAGCCAGAGCACGGGGAAGTCCATCCTCAAGCTGGACCCCGAGGACTACCGCGAGCACCACCTGTCGTCGCTGCTGGCGAGATATGGATCGGCGGGGCCGCTGAACGGGGAGATCTTCAACGCGCTGATCTCCAAGATCCGCGGGCGGAGCAAGCTCCCGGCGGGGAAGCGGGTGATCGTCTTCTCCCCGCACCCGGACGACGACGTCATCTCCATGGGCGGGATCCTCAACAAGCTGCACCAGAACGGCAACGAGATCGTCGTGGCCTACCAGACCTCGGGGAACATCGCCGTCTTCGACCACGAGGTGCGGCGCTACCTGGACTGGCTGCAGCGCTTCGCCCGCGACTTCGCCGTGGGCGACGGGATGGTGGACGAGCTGACGGGGCGGATCGAGGCGTTCCTGGACAGCAAGCACCCCGGCCAGGTGGACATCCCGGAGGTGCAGACCATCAAGCGCCGCATCCGCGAGGCCGAGGCGGTCTCCGGGATCGAGACCTTCGGGATGCGCCGCGAGCAGGCGTGCTTCCTCAACCTCCCCTTCTACCAGACGGGGAAGGTGCGCAAGGATCCCATCGGCCCCGAGGACGTGGAGATCACCCGCAAGCTGCTGGAGACGCACCGCCCGGAGCTGATCTTCGTGGCCGGCGACCTGTCGGACCCGCACGGCACCCACCGCATGTGCCTGATGGCGGTGGAGGCGGCGCTGGCGCAGTACTCGGGCGAGTCGCCGGAGATCTGGTACTACCGCGGCGCCTGGCAGGAGTGGGGCGTCTCGGAGGCCGACGTGCTGGTGCCGCTCTCCGAGGAGGAGCTGCACCTGAAGATCCTGGCCATCTACAAGCACCAGAGCCAGAAGGACCGGGCTCCCTTCCCGGGCCAGGACGACCGCGAGTTCTGGCAGCGGGTGGAGGAGCGCAACACGGGAACGGCGCGAGTCGTGGACCGGCTGGGCCTCCCCGAGTACTACGCCATGGAGGCGTACGTGGTGCGCAGGGACGGGAAGCCTCTGGAGCAGGAGACGGTCTCCACCAGCTCGCTGGGCGCCCCCTCGCGCTACCGGCGCAAGACTGACCTCCCCGGCGGCCGCGCGGTCAGGGCGGGCGACCCGGTGGCCGCGTCGGGCGGGCAGGGCGCGTGAGCGGAGACACCTTGCTCTACGCCGGCATCGACGGCGGCGGGACGAAGACGACGCTCGTCCTGGCGGACGCCGGCGGGCGCGAGGTGGCGCGGCGCACCGGCCCCGCCGGCCTGGTGGACCCGCGCCATCCCGCCGCGACGGCGGACATGCTGGCGGCGCTGGTGCGCGACGCGCTCTCGGACGCCGGCGTCGCCGCGCGGCCGGCGGCGCTCTGCGCGGGGCTGGCCGGCGTGGGGAACGAGGAGGAGCGCGCCGAGGTGGAGGCCGCGCTCGCCGCCTCCGGCGTGGCCGGCCGGGTGCGCGTCACCACGGACGGCGACGTGGCGCTGGAGGGCGCCCTGGGCGGCGGGCCGGGGATCCTGCTGATCGCGGGGACGGGCTCGGTGGCCTACGGGCGCGGCGAGAACGGGCGGGTGGAGCGGTGCGGCGGGTGGGGGATGTACGTGGGGGACGAGGGGAGCGGGTACGCGCTGGGCCGCGCGGGGCTGGCGGCGGCGCTCCGCGCGGCCGACGGCCGCGGCGCGGAGACCACGCTTCTCCCCATGCTGCTCGAGGCGCTGGGTGTGCCGGGTCCCAGCGGCATTCCCCCCTGGGCCGGCCGCGCCGAGAAGGCCGACATGGCCGCGCTTTCGCGCCACGTCGTTGCCGCCGCCGAGGCGGGCGACGGCGTGGCGGCGGAGATCGTCGCGCACGAGGCGTCGCAGGTGGCGCACCACGCCGTGGCGCTGGCGCGCCGGCTGGGCCCGTGGACCGGCGCCGTCCCCGTGGTCTACCACGGCGGCGTCCTCTCCACCCCCGTCTACGCCGACGCCGTCACCGCCGCCCTCGCCCAGCAGGAAGAGGACTTCGCCGTCCGCGAGCCCGCCTCGGACGCCGTCCACGGCGCGCTCTCCTACGCGCGCCGCCTGGCGGAGGCGGTGAAGGCGTAGCGCGCGGGCGATCGATGGAACGCGAAGAGGCCGCGGAGCGATCCGCGGCCTCTTCGTTTTTGTCGGGAGATTCGCTACAGGCGGCCGTCGCGCTGTTTCTCTTCGAGATCGTCGGTGTAGAGCCTGGAGTGATTTATCGCCAGGTCCTCACCGCCGCCGCAGTTGATCACCCCGATGTGGCCCTCCAGGAACTCCGCGAGTGTCCGTGGCTCCGGCTTTGGCGCAGGGTTGCCGCTGTCGATGACACCCGCGCGACCGGCGAAGCGCTCAGCCAGCGTCCGCGTGGGCTCCTGGCCCGGTTCCTCTCCGGCGGACACGGCAGTCCGCTCGAGACGGGCGGCGATCCATCCCACCGGCGTGAGGCCAGCCGCGGCCGCTGCAGCGAGGAGCCGCGCGTAGGTCTCGTCGGACAATTGGAGCATTCGGCTCATGGATCTCACTTCCGCCCCAAATCGATCGAGCTAAAACTACTTTATCCACTTAGTCGTCTCTCGCTCCTCGGATACGGGATCCCGCAAACGTCGTCGGGCCGGGGCGGATCGCCGTTCTCGCAATCGTCCCCTTTCGCATCCTCGCCTCGTCCTCGCATCTTCTCCGCATTCCCAGGCCGATCCCCCGACCGCGCATCCCGATGACGCTGCTCCGATCCGCACATGCTCCGCTCGCCGCCGCCGCGATCCTCGCCGGATGCTCGGCGGGGGCGCGGCAGGCTCCGCGGCAGCCGACGACCGTGCCCGCGCCCGCCGCTTCCGTTGCCGCGCCGCCGGCCGTGACGTCGGCGGGCGGGACGTACGACCTGCTGATCCGCGGGGGGCGGATCGTGGACGGGACGGGGAGCCCGTGGTACCTGGGGGACGTGGCCATCCAGGGGGACCGGATCGCCGCCGTCGGGCGGCTGGCGGGGGCGGTGGCGCGCGACACCATCGACGCCACGGGGCTGGTGGTGGCGCCGGGGTTCATCGACATGCTGGGGCACTCGGAGTATCCGCTGCTGCGCAACGGGCAGGCGGTCTCCAAGATCACGCAGGGGATCACCAGCGAGATCACCGGCGAGGTCTCCAGCGTGGTGCCGGTGAACGAGAACACCCTCCGCGAGCTGGGCGAGGGCTTCCGCCAGCGCGTCACCTGGACGGACCTGAACGGCTACTTCGCCGCGCTGGAGCAGGCCCGGCCGGCCATCAACCTGGGCACCTACGTCACCGTGGGCTCGGTGCGGCGCTACGTGATGGGCGACGCCGACCGCCCCGCCACCCCGGCCGAGCTGGAGCGGATGCGCGGCCTGGTGGCGCAGGCGATGGAGCAGGGGGCGATGGGGCTCTCCACGGGGCTCATCTACGCCCCCGCCTCGTATGCCTCCACGGAAGAGGTGGCGGAGCTGGCGAAGGTGGCGGGGCGCTACGGCGGCGGATACGCGTCGCACATCCGCTCCGAGGGCGACCGGCTGGTGGAGGCCATCGAGGAGGCCATCCGCATCGGGGAGGTCGGAGGGACGTGGGTGCAGATCCACCACCTGAAGGCGTCGGGGAAGCGCAACTGGGGGAAGATGCGCCAGGCGGTGGCGGCCATCGAGGCGGCGCGCGCCCGCGGGGTGGACGTGACGGCGGACCAGTATCCGTATCCCGCCTCCGGCACCGGGCTGGACGCCATCATCCCCAACTGGGCGCACGCCGGCGGCACCGACTCGCTCCTGGCGCGCCTCGCCGACCCCGCGGCCCGCGCCCGCATGCGCGCCGAGCTGGCCGAGGGCGGCACCGACTGGCGCATCGGCGAGTCGTCCGGCGGGCCCAGCGGGGTGATGATCTCCGACTTCGGCACCGATTCGCTGGAGAAGTACGAGGGGCGCCGCCTCTCCGAGATCGCCGAGGCGCGCCGCCAGCCGGTGGTGGACGTGCTCTTCGACCTCCTCCTGGCCGACAGCGCGCGGTCGTCGGCCATCTACTTCTCCATGTCGGAGGAGGACATCGAGCTCGCCATGCGGCAGCCGTGGGTGAGCGTGGGGATCGACGCCGGCGCCCGCGCGGCCGACTCCACCGTCACCGAGCGGCCGCACCCGCGCGCCTACGGCTCGTTCCCGCGCATCCTCTGCCGCTACGTCCGCGAGCGGCGCGTGATCACGCTGGAGGACGCCATCCGCAAGTTCACCTCGCTTCCCGCCTCGCGCGTGGGCCTGGACGACCGCGGCGTGCTCAAGGCCGGCACCTTCGCAGACCTCACCCTTTTCGACCCCGCCACCGTCTGCGACCGCGCCACCTTCGAGCGCCCGGTGCAGACCTCCGTCGGCATCGTGCACGTCATCGTCAACGGCGTCCCCGTCGTCCGCAACTCCCAGGTCACCGGCGCCCGCCCCGGCCGCCCCCTCCGCCGCGGCGGGGGGTGAGGGGAATCCTCGCGCGGAGCCCGGAGCTCGGAAGAGAATCGAAGACGATCCGCGACCCCCAAGCTGTCATTCTGAGGCCCGCCGCGTGGAGCCGCGGCATTCACGACTGACGGCAGGGCCGTGAGAACCTGATCGACGCAGCAGCGAAGCCCGGGCGCGGCAGCGACGAGATCGCCCGGGTCGCAACGGCCTCGGTTCGAGTGGATTCGGATCGATCCTGGATCTTCCGGAAGCGCCTGCCGGATCGCCAGCGGGCAAAATCCCCGGCCTTTCCGCCGGCCGATCCCGATCCCCACGCGGATGGAAGGTCCGCATCCGCATCTGAGTCGCTCGGATGCCGGAAGACCCCGGCGGCGCCGGCCCTTCGCTCCGTGCCCCCATCTGCATATCTTCGTTCGCGTTCGATCGATTTCATCACTGTCCCCTCCTGCTTCACCACTCGCTCCCTCCCCGTCGATGGCCCTGACTGCCTGCCGCGACTGCGGCACCATTCTGCCCCCCCATGCCCATGCGTGCCCCAACTGCGGAGCCACCACGGCCCCCGCCGCCCTCGCGTATCGCCCCGCGCCGCCCCGTCCGCCGGAGCCGGAGCGCCCCTGGTGGCGGACCGGCGCCGGATGGGGGACCGCCGCGGGATGGGCGGCCGTCGTGGCCCTGTGCCTGTTCGCCGGGCTCTTCGTCTACCGCCTCTCCGGGGAGGCCGACCAGAAAGCCGCGGCGGAGGCGGAGGAGGCGCGGGAGGTGGAGCACATGCTCGCGGTGGACGCGTGGACGCGGGACACCACGTTCAACGCCGCGGTCCCCGGGGGCGCCCGCCGGCCGGTGCCCACCTCAGACGTGGCGAAGCGGATGTGGGTGATGAGCCGGATGCTGGTGGACCGCCGGGTGAGGGAGCGGGAGATCGAGGAGCGGCACGGCGTCAGGAACCGCCGGCTGCCGGAGGCGTTCGAAACACCGCGTTACCAGGCGAACGCGCGCTCCTACCCCGAGGTGGGCAGGTACCTGGAGGGCCGCGCCGCGGCGTTCGCGGAGATCGAGAAGACGTCCGCCGCGTGGACGGAGGAGCGCATCTCGGCACTGGCGCGGGAGTCGGGAGTGCCCGCCGCGGAGATCCGCGAGCTCCTCCCGCCCGGTTTCGCGGGCCTGGCGCCGGGCGAGGAGCGAGTGATGGCTGCCATGCTGGAGCTTCACCGCCACGTCGTGCGCGCGGACCCACGGTTGGAGAGCGCCGGGGGCAACATGCTGCGCGCCGAGCGCGAGGAAGACCTGCGCCGCATCCACGAGCTGGCGGGGAAGGTGCAGGAGGCCGCCTTCGTCAGGATCCAGGGAAAGAAGAGAAAGTCCGACGAGGATGTCGCCGCCATGGTCCGTGCGTCCGGGGGACGCATGCGTACTGTTCCCGCTCGCGTCAGAATCGAACGAGTCTGAATCCGGGGGCGGATCCGCTCCGTTCACTCCGTTGACTCCGTGTGAAACCCATCGGTTTTCCGGCTGGCGGATTCGAGCGAAGAGATCAGGAGGACGGAGCGGCCCGAGCGGTGTACATTAGGGCCATGAACATGACCAACGAGGCCATGCTGGAGCGGTTCTACGCCCGCGACCGCGCCAGCGACGGCCGATTCATCACGGGCGTGACCACCACGGGGATCTACTGCCTCCCCTCGTGCACCGCGCGCAAGCCGCTCCCCGAGAACGTCCGCTTCTTCGCCACGCAGGACGACGCGCGCTCCGCCGGCCTGCGCCCCTGCAAGCGCTGCCGCCCGGACGACTTCTACCGCGCCTACGACCCCGACCTCCACCTGGCCGAGGCGCTGGCT
>Ga0247770_1000427_pt1 | contig 40683 bp, 28 predicted proteins | sample UWRJL136409B6_FD_179943 | JGI IMG/M metagenome (GOLD analysis project Ga0247770, IMG submission 179943) | Plant litter microbial communities from Arlington Agricultural Research Station in Wisconsin, United States - UWRJ-L136-409B-6 | ecosystem: Environmental > Terrestrial > Plant litter >... | reverse complement strand
AAATGTTGGTATCATTATTTTTTGGATAGGCAAGCGTGTAACAATTATGCTGCCTATCTTTTTTTAGCACACATTGGCTCAATCCTCACCACCTCTGGGTTTCAGGCTGGTTGTCACCCCCCCAGTTCCCCGCTACAATCGCATAAACAGGATTTACCCTAAATCGAAGCAGGCAAAACAACTCTCAATCCTCAAGACTTCGGCCTGCATCGCTTGTGGGATATTAAGTTTTGCCGGATTTTTTTTTCTGAGTCTGAGTTAATGGTTGAGAATCAGATAATTCAGCTACCTAACCCAAAAGGAGATCTTGCCATGTTTGCCAACTTAAAGCTGAGAAACCGGATATTACTCGAATATGCAGTTCCCATTGCTTTATTTATAGGATTAGTAGCGCCAGTTTTCTCAAGCGCCAGCAAGGGAGGGGAGTCATATATAGCCTTTCTCAGATAGATGAGGTACAAGTTTAGATTTTAGATTTTAGATTTTAGATTTTAGATTTTAGATTGGGGGATTGGGGAATTGTTAATTAATTGGTGAATACCTCATCTTTCCGAGAACCGCTATAGATAAACAAAAATCTCAAGGGCTACCCGAGAACGAGTCGATCCTATAGCTTTTTACCTGGCTTACATGGTGGGAGATAGGAGAGGCTATATTTTGAACAGGGATGAATATTATTTAAAGGATGATCGGCCAGACTTACTAAAATTTAATAAATGGGCATAATCTCTAGGCAATACGATTGAAAATCCCAGCGAGAAAGAGCTGAGGCAAAAAAATGAATTACAATAAGAATATGCTAATTATTCTGATTAAATGATTGAGTTAGTAAAGCAAGCAAAGCAAAAAGAAGCCCTGGATTTTTTTTGCAATCAAAAACGCGCATTAATTCTGAATGAGTATTACGAATTAAATAACTACTTTGGTAAAAAAAAGCAGGAAATTTTTGACGCTGCAACTTCCAACGCAGAGGAAAATCTCCGCTTTTTAGTCTCTGCCGTTTTGGTTAGGGCACTCTTAGGCATCGCGCTCGCCTTACTAGCTGCCTTTTTAATCTCTTCAGGTATTGCTAAAACGATTAGTGAGGCAGTTAATGCGATCGCCAGTTCTTCCACAGAGATTGCTGCCACAGTTGAACAGCAGGAACGCACAGCCACACAGCCATCTAGCTATGTAAATCAAACTACCATCATAATGGATGAGTTGGGCGCTGCTTCCCAACAATCAGCAAAGCAAGCCCAAGCTGTTGCTGAATCTGGACCGCAAGCTTTAAAGGTTGCTGAAAGGGAAACACTAGCAGTGGAGCAAACTCTGGAATCGATGATAATATTGAAACAAAATGTAAAGGCGATCGCCCAACAAATTATGCGCTTGAACGAACAAACCAATCAGATTGCCAATATCTCTAGTGTGGTGATAAATTTAGCCAATCAAACGAATATCTTAGCGCTAAATGCAGCAGTAGAAGCGGTGCGGGCGGGCTAAAATGCCAAAAGTTTTAATGTCTTAGCAACAGAAATCCGCCTTCCTAGCAGCTCAAAGTAAGAACTCTGCCCAGAAGATTAACAACCTCGTCGCTGATATCAAGAATGCCCTCGATTCTACTGTAACGGTGACAAATGAATGCACTAAGGCAGTAGAATAAGGAAACAAAATTAGTCAAAAAACGGCAGCACCATAAGGATTTTAGAAGTTAGATGGGCTTAATAAAAAAGGTACAGCCCGTGTTCACTCGGTCGCTGCTATCACTAACAAAACTTGGTATTTAACTGCCAAGGCAATTAAATTGGATTTATTTGTTGGGTAAAAAAAGGTAAAATTCCAGATGATTAACTTCAAAGCCACAAAATTAAGAGAGCGTATCCTATGGGGATATTCCATACCGATTCTGCTCTCAGTTGGAGCAGCTACTTTGGTTTTTTTTAATGCTAAAGAAGTTGAAGGTAAAGGAAAAATTCTCAATAATTCTAATGCTATTGTTATAAGTTTAAAAGATCTTGAACTGGGATTCTCAGGTATGCAGAAAGCTGCTCGCGGCTATTTTTTAGGACAAGAGAGTGCTTTCTTAACTGAATACAATGAAGGGGTAAACACCTTTGACTACTTCTATCAGGATTTACTTAAGCGGGTTCAAAACCCGAAGCAGCTCCAGCGGCTAGATCAAATGAATGTATTACAAGATCAGATAGACCAAGGCTATAGACAAGCCTTTTCTTTGGTCGAGGGAGGTAAGCGAGACGAGGGAATTAACTTGTGGAAGACACAAATTGTACCAAAGCTTCGTCAGGTTGATGCTATAGCTAAGGAGTTTGAAAGCACCCAGGAAGAGATTTTAGCTAACAGAGAAAAAGAGCAAATTCAAGCTTTGCAGTTCCTGACTACAGTCGTGATTTTAAGCACTGCTTTAGCTGCACTTACGGCAATTGCGATCGCTCTGTGGATTGCTTCAGGCATTGCAGAGAGAATGAATCAGTCAGTGAATATGATTGTTAGTTCTTCCACAGAGATTGCGGCCACAGTTGAACAGCAGGAACGCACAGCCACAGAGCAATCTAGCTATGTAAATCAAACTACCATCACAATGGATGAGTTGGGCGCTGCTTCCCAACAATCAGCCCAGCAAGCCCAAGCTGGTGCTGAATCTGCACGGCAAGCTTTAAAGAGCACTGAAAGGGGCTCCCTAGCAGTGGAGCAAACCCTCGAATCGATGACTATATTGAAAGAAAATGTTGGGGCAATCTCCGCAGAAATTCTGCGATTGAGTGAACAAACCAATCTGATTGGCAATATCTCTAGTGCTGTCACAGATTTAGCCAATCAAACAAATATGCTGGCACTGAATGCCTCAGTAGAAGCGGTGCGCGCGGGCGAAAATGCCCAAGGTTTTACGGTCATAGCCACAGAAATCCGCAAACTAGCAGATCAAAGTAAGAAATCGGCCGAGAAGATTAACAACCTGGTCGTTGATATCAAGAATGCGATCGATTCCACCGTAATGGTGACAAAGGAAGGAACTAAAACAGTAGAAGAAGGAACCAAAATAAGTCAAGAAACGGCAGCAGCTTTCTCGGAAGTGGCACAGGCTGTTAACAATGTGGTATTGAACAATCAACAAATTTCTTTAACTGCCGAACAACAGGCAGTTGCCATTCAACAAGTAGTCGATGCTATGAACAGCCTCAACCAATCGGCAAAAGAAACCGCTAGTGGTATTACTCAAACCAAATTAGGCACTCAACAATTGAATGAGGCAGCCCAAAATCTCAATTCAATTGTGTAAGTTAGCGGGTAGAGGCGGGTTTTCTGTGGCTGTCAATTAATAATATTTATTTTATGCCCCATTAAACCCGCCCCTAGAGTCGCTAGTGAAAAACCCTACTAACATCGACGGAGATCTGCGTAAAGAAATATACTAATAACGCAAGTTGCTAGTTATTCGCTCTCATCCCCCAGCCGGCAACTCCGCACCAGGGGATAAGGGGAGCAAGAGTAGGATTAAAGCGCCTCGCCCATGTATAAAATTTTTTCCTTTTCCCCCCTCCTCTTGTAGGAGGGGCAGGGGGAAGTGGGAGAGAGGTTGGCGAAAGGGTGAATCAATTTATAGGACATAACTAGCAACTTACGTTAATAGGACTTACGCCATGAATCATTTTTTACACTACAGGTAGAGTCTGTGCGTAAGTGCGGGTTAATATAAACTTTTATGGCATTTTTCCGTTTGATGAAGTTATATTATGGAATTAATAAAAGTAATTATCTTGAGGATGCTTATATCTGCAATCTGGGGAAGGGTAACTGAGATAGAGCTTGGCTGAATGCCTCAGCAATATCAGTAATTAAACTTAAGTGCAATAGAGCGCCAATTGGGCAAAAGTAAAAACGTAATCAAGGAGTAAAAAGTGAAATGTCGAAAAATATTCTTCGGCTTAGTAAAGTAGTCCCGTTGGGGTTCGGCTCCATTTTTTTGTTAATGATTAGCATCGGATTTGCAACTAAATATAGTATGGATAATTTAGCAGAAGCTATTAAGTGGCAAACGCACACTTATGTAGTTAAGACAAATTTGCAAGCCCTAGAAAAACAGTTAGTGGATGCTGAAACAGGACAGCGGGGGTTTATCTTCACTGGCAAAGAGGAATTTTTAGAACCTTACAAAAATGGGACAATCGCCTTTTATAAAACGGCAATTGAGACAAAAAAGCTAATAAAAGATAACCCCGAACAAGTTAAAAATATGGAGCAACTTGAAACAATGACTGAGCAAAAACTAGATGAATTAGCGGAAACTATATCCCTGAAAAGGGCTGGAAAAGAACCACAGCTAAGAGCTTTGGTGCTTTCAAATAAAGGCAAGATAGTTATGGATGAAATCAGGGCTAAGCTGGCACAAATGCTTAATTTAGAAGAGGCTCTACTGGTTGAACGAACAAAATTCGCGAAACAGTCGGAGCAATTATCGGCAATTTTTTCTATAGGAGGTACGGTTGTTGCTGTAGTATTGGGTTCATTTATTGTATTATTTATTTCTGATAAAATTATCCGACCAATCAATCAGATAGCAAATACGATCGCCAGTTCTTCCACAGAGATTGCGGCCACAGTTGAACAGCAGGAACGCACAGCCACACTGCAATCTAGCTCTGTAAATCAAACTACCATCACAATGGATGAGTTGGGCGCTGCTTCCCAACAATCAGCCCAGCAAGCCCAAGCTGGTTCTGAATCTGCACGGCAAGCTTTAAAGAGCACTGAAAGGGGCTCCCTAGCAGTGGAGCAAACCCTCGAATCGATGACTATATTGAAAGAAAATGTTGGGGCAATCTCCGCAGAAATTCTGCGATTGAGTGAACAAACCAATCTGATTGGCAATATCTCTAGTGCTGTCACAGATTTAGCCAATCAAACAAATATGCTGGCACTGAATGCCTCAGTAGAAGCGGTGCGCGCGGGCGAAAATGCCCAAGGTTTTACGGTCATAGCCACAGAAATCCGCAAACTAGCAGATCAAAGTAAGAAATCGGCCGAGAAGATTAACAACCTGGTCGTTGATATCAAGAATGCGATCGATTCCACCGTAATGGTGACAAAGGAAGGAACTAAAACAGTAGAAGAAGGAACCAAAATAAGTCAAGAAACGGCAGCAGCTTTCTCGGAAGTGGCACAGGCTGTTAACAATGTGGTATTGAACAATCAACAAATTTCTTTAACTGCCGAACAACAGGCAGTTGCCATTCAACAAGTAGTCGATGCTATGAACAGCCTCAACCAATCGGCAAAAGAAACCGCTAGTGGTATTACTCAAACCAAATTAGGCACTCAACAATTGAATGAGGCAGCCCAAAATCTCAATTCAATTGTCTAATTGGCGCTCTGTCTTTTGGGCTAGCAGACTAGCAATTGATAGCATTGAATCATGAATTGCGATCGCAGCCGTCCAAGCTTGTCAAACCTCCGGCATCCAAGTCATACCATTTTAGATTTTAGATTTTAGATTTTAGATGGGGCATGACTGATGACTATCTGGGTTTGCTGCTTGCCTACAGTTGCATTCTTTTTTTAAACTGGTATCAAAAGGAGCGCAGGCCCATCGCTACCGCCTGGGCGATCGAATTGCCTGGTAACACAGATCCGGAGTCCGAGCCTCCAATTTTCCTGCTAGAAGAGCGAGGATCGGACTCTGCACATCGGTGAGCCGGATCTTCCTGGAAGTGAAAAGCACTGTTCGATATACCGATCGCAATTCGCCAACCATATCCGTATCCCCGCAATACCTATATACCCACTGGCAGGTGTGTTCACTCACCTTTATGACGAAATGTTAAAAATCTGTGCCTTAATGCAGTAGGTGTGATTTAATTTAAATCGTTGAAAGTTAATGATTAATCTGCAATTAATATTTTTTAGCTATGTATTCATCTACTATAGACTCTTACTACAATAACCCTTTTCCCTTTCATGTTCGCATGATGGATTTAATATCAGAACTCCAATTGCGAGGTGACGAAAAAATTATAGACGTAGGATGTGGAGACGGGAGAATAACGGCAGAAATTTCAAAATTATTCCCCCAAAGTTATGTGATTGGTAGTGATGTTTTTCCGGAAGTTATAGAGTTTGCTAAAAATAAGTTCGATCGCCAAAATTACCCGAATTTAGAATTTCAAGTAGGCGATGTGAGAAGCCTTGAATTTGAAAATTCATTTGACGTGATTGTTTCTTGTGGAGCTCTTCATTATATCCACAATCATATCCCCGTGCTGACAGGGTTTAAAGAAGCGCTCAAGCCTTCAGGGAAAATTTTACTATCGTTTTTAGGTGAAGGCTCTAACAATTCTTTTCATTTTGTGTTGCAAGAATTACTCCTGGATAGTAAATGGAAAGAATTAAATAATCTTAGTTATCAGTTTTATTCGGCTGCCGAATATAGAGAAATGTTAAAAGCTGTGGGATTTACTACAGATAGCGTAGAAATTTTTTCCTACCCGTTAAAGGATAATAATAGCAAAACAGAAATAAAACAACGAGTTGAAAAAGATTGGTTTTCTTTGAGTACGAGGATACCTCCAGAAATTTATGATACTTTTCTTGAGGAGTTAGTAAGTATTTATATGGAACGCAATCCTCCCAACCAGAGCGGTTTAATTGAAAGTAAAGCAGAATGGTTAGAAATTCAAGCAACTGCAATACCGTAACAAAAAATTATTTCTGTATAGTAGACTACAATTAACCGCCACCTTAAAAAAGTAGACATATATTAACAAACTAAATGTACGGTGCCTCAGATGTTTGTCGCTTATTGACAATAGATTTGAAGGCCCCCCGATCGCCATTCGCTACAACCTTTACCCCGCAAGTCTTGGTTTGAACCAGTTTGGATAAGCAAACCACATCGCCCTGACCAACGGTTCGTTATCGATAGCGTCAGCCTAAAAGATTTACTTATCAATCAAATTTAATAATTGTTTTATAATTTCCGCACGAGTACGGTAGAGTTAATTATCAAGTCAAGGAAACGTGCGGCTCGCCAAAAGTGAGTTCACACAACTCGGCCGATCGAAATATCGATATTAATCAAAAAAGTCAAATCAGCAGGGATAGTTTAAAGACTTATGCTAGCGATAAATCTTTAGCTCCCTCCTGCCAACCTGCGCTCAAAACAGTTCGCTCGGATTCCATTAGCGAACAGCAAAAAAGCGCCTTGATAAACTTCAGTGATGTCGTTACAGAAGATTATGAATTGCAGCGAGGCTAGACTATGACAAAATTTTCAGAGCAATTTTCTCGGCGTAAATTTATCGTTACAGCAGGTGCATCTGCAGTCAGTTCAATACTGCTCAAAGCCTGTTCGGTAAATCCCCCAGAACCCGGTGCAACTGTCGGTGCTGACGGCGCAATACCCGCGGCTACCTCAGTAGTGGCTGTTGCCAACGAGAAAAGAGTCGAAGGAATTGAAAGCACTAAAATTACATTGGGATACATCCCGATCGTCGAAGCAGCACCTTTAATCATTGCTCAAGAAAAAGGCTTTTTTGCCAAATACGGCATGACTGAGGTAACAATTGCTAAGCAAGCCAACTGGGGCTCGGCCAGAGATAACGTAGAAATCGGCTCTGCAGGCGGCGGCATTGACGGCGGCCAGTGGCAAATGCCGATGCCTTATCTAATTAGTAAAGGCCTGATTACCAAAAACAGCGTCCAAATCCCGATGTATGTTCTAGCGCAGTTGAACACTCAGGGAAATGGAATTGCGATCGCGACCAAACACCAAGGCAAAGGGCTCGGACTTAAACTAGATCAAGCGGCCCAAGACTACATCAAAGGCCTCAAAAAAGCAGGCACGCCCTTCAAAGCAGCCTACACTTTTCCCAAAGTTAACCAAGACTTGTGGATTCGCTACTGGCTGGCAGCTAACGGCATCAATCCCGACGCAGATGTCGAACTGCTAACAGTACCGGCCGCCCAAACCGTGGCCAACATGAAAACCGGAAGCATGGACGGTTTCAGCACCGGCGACCCCTGGCCGCTGCGGATTGTCAAAGAAAACATCGGCTTCATGTCCGCCCTCACCTCCGAAATCTGGAAAGCACATCCAGAGGAATATCTAGCAATTCGCAGCGACTGGGTAGACAAACACCCCAAAGCCACCCAAGCCTTACTCGCAGGACTAATTGAGGCACAGCAGTGGTGCGATAAGCCCGAACATCGAGCCGAATTAGTCGCCATTGTTTCTGGAAGAAACTTCTTTGACGTATCTCCCGCGGTTTTGACGGCTCCTTATGAAGGCAAGTATGTCATGGGCGACGGCAAACCAGACATCAACGACTTCAAAAGCAGTCCGCTGTACTGGAAAGACGACCTCGGCAACGTTTCCTATCCCTACAAGAGTCATGATTTGTGGTTCTTAACCGAAAGCATTCGCTGGGGTTTCCTGCCAACAAAAACCTTGGCAGACAAAAACACACTCATCGATAAAGTCAACCGAGAAGATATCTGGAAGAAAGCAGCTAAATTAGCCGGAGTTGCTGATGCTGACATTCCGAAAAGTACGTCTCGCGGCATTGAGAAGTTCTTTGACGGCAAAGAATTTAACCCGGAAAATCCCGAAGCTTACCTTAAGAGTTTGGCAATTAAAAAAGTGTGATGGGGTCTTAGCTTCGCATAATTGAGTCTCGGAAAAAAACTGCAGAAACATAGGAGATTAACAAGATGGCTGTCAGCGCAAATCGGAGAGACGGAGTCGATGCCAAAGGATCGTTTGGCGAGTTTTGGAAGAAGAATTCCCCGAATATCTTGCCGCCAATTTTGGGAGTAATTGGATTTCTGTTAGTTTGGCAATTCCTGTCGAGTTTGGGAATTATCAAATTGCCCGGACCGAGCAGCGTTTGGACTGACGAACGGACGCGGATTTTGTTGATGTATCCTTTTATGAACTCCAAAACCTACGGAGTCGGCTTATTTTGGCAGACTATGGCTAGTTTGGAACGGGTGGCAAAAGGCTACACTCTCGCGGCGGCTGTGGGAATCAGCATGGGAGTTGTGGTAGGTACGAATCCCTTCTTGAACAAGGCTTTAGATCCGATTTTCCAGTTTTTGCGGATGGTGGCGCCTTTGGCTTGGGTGCCGATCGCCCTGGCTGCACTGCAACAAAACGAACCTGCTGCTTTGTTTGTGATTTTTATCACTTCAGTTTGGCCGATTTTAATCAACACGGCTGAAGGTGTTCGCCAAATTCCCGACGACTATAACAACGTTGCGAAAGTGCTGCAGCTTTCTCGTCGGGAATATTACATGAATATTTTGTTTCCGTCGGCGCTTCCTTATATCTTCACAGGATTGAGAATTGCGATCGGTTTGGCTTGGTTGGCGATTATTGCTGCGGAAATTGTGATGTCGGGAATTACGGGTATCGGCTTCTTTATTTGGAATGCTTACCAGCAAAACTACATCAGCGAAATTCTGTTAGCGGTGTTCTATATTGGGGCTGTTGGTTTGTTGCTCGATCGCCTGATGGCTTGGTTGCAGCAAAAGATTGCTCCCCCTCAAGGAAAGTAGTTTTGAGTTACTTGTTTGGGGTCGGAAGAATTAGGATTATTTAACCGCGAAGACGCGAAGGACACGAAGGAAGAAGAGGGAAGAAGTAGATAATATTCTACGGGAAAGTGACAGTGTTTATGCTTCCAGTCTCTCCCTCCAATCTACTTCTCGGCTCTGCCTGGGAAGTTAATTAGCAGGTATCGAAATAATAAACCTACAAAAAAGGCAAGAAAATCATGTCTGTTTTGATTGCGGTAGAACAAGTCGAAAAAGTTTTTGATTCATCAGACGGTGGCACATACATTGCTCTCAAAGGCATCGATCTGGAAATTAAAAAAGGCGAATTTATCTCTTTAATTGGACACTCGGGCTGCGGCAAATCTACGCTGCTCAATATGGTGGCAGGTTTGGATTTGCCGACATCCGGATTGGTGACAATTGAGGGGCAAAGAATCACCCAGCCAGGCCCCGATCGCATGGTGGTATTCCAAAACTATTCGCTGCTACCTTGGCGGACGGTCAGAGAAAACATTACTCTAGCTGTAAATTCGGTGATGAGTGGCTTACCCAAGGCGGAACGCCTCGAAATCATTCAAAAACACATTGATATGGTGGGCTTGACGCCCCACGCCGAGAAGCAACCGGCACTGCTGTCGGGCGGACAAAAACAGCGCGTGGCGATCGCCCGTGCTCTGGCCCTGCGCCCCAAACTGTTACTCTTAGACGAACCCTTCGGCGCTTTGGATGCTTTGACTCGCGGCAACTTGCAAGAAAAGTTGATGGAAATTTGCCAAGAGTACGAAATCAGCGCCCTGATGGTAACTCACGATGTGGATGAGGCCGTGTTGCTGAGCGATCGCATTGTCATGCTCACTAACGGCCCTGAATCGAAGATTGGCGGGATTCTCGAAGTAGACATCCCCCGCCCCCGCCAGCGCATGGAAGTCGTCTCACACCCGAGCTACTACGCTCTACGTAGCGAAATGATTTACTTCCTCAACCAGCAGAAGCGGGTGAAAAAACTGCGGGCGCGGAAAGTACCCGCGATCGCCCGCCACGGCCTGGAAAAAGTCAACCTCGAACTCGGCTTTATTCCGCTGGCAGCCTGTGCTCCGCTGGCTGTCGCTAAAGAAAAAGGCTTTTTTGCCAAGCACGGCCTCGATGAAGTCCACCTGGTGCGGGAAACAAGCTGGCGCGGCATCGTAGACGGCATCGCCGCAGGTTACTTAGACGCAGCTCAAATGCCCTCTGGGATGGCGGTGTGGTTGAGCTTGGGGGGCCACCAAGAAAAGCCGATTCCGACGGTTACAGCCCTCACCATGAGCCGCAATGGCAACGGAATTACCCTCGCGAGGCGCTTTTACGACCAAGGGATATACACTCTGGCAGACTTTAAAAAAATGCTCCAGAGAACGCCCGCGCAAACGCACCGTATGGCGATCGTGCACCCTTCTTCGATGCACAACCTGTTGCTGCGTTACTGGCTGGCTTCCGGCGGCATTGACCCGGATCGCGATGTGTTGCTGAAAAATATCCCACCGGCTCAGATGATCGTTGACTTGCAGGGTGGCACTATTGACGGTTTCTGCGTCGGCGAACCCTGGAACTTGCGGGCCTCGATGGAAGGAGTCGGCTTTACGGTGGCGACTGATTTGGAACTGTGGCCCGGACACCCCGCGAAAATTCTCGGAGTTCGGGAAGACTGGGCAAATGCTTATCCCAACACTCACATTGCTCTAGTCAAAGCTTTGCTGGAAGCTTGCCACTATTGCGCCGATCCAAATCACGCCCAAGAGGTTTCGGAAATTGTCGCGGGAAGGGAGTACGTCGCCACCGATAAGAGTTACATCCAACTCGGCGACCCGAAATCTGTTGCTTGCAACCTCGATACTCCGATGCGGGAATACGCCCACCACTTGTTTTCTGGAGAGGGGGTGAATCGCCCAAGCCGCACCGAACAACTCTGGCACATGGTGCAGATGGCGCGCTGGGGCGATACTGTGTTCCCGCGCAACTGGGTGGAAATTCTGGAACGGGTGGTGCGAGTCGGTGCGTTCAGCACGGCGGCGCGAGAGCTGGGGATGGCTGATATTAATTACACTCGCGGTTCTCTCAGCTTGTTTGACGGCTCGGTGTTTAATGCTGACGATCCGATCGGCTATCTCAACAATCTGGCGATTAAACGCGATTTCACGATGGCTGAAGTTATACTCGATTCCGGCCGCAGAGCTGCTTAAATCGGTTTTTAGTTCGATAAAAACAGGGTAATTGCTAATGGTTAGTTATTAGTTTTTAAGTGCTAATTGCTAGTGAGCAATTCCCTCTTCATGACATCCGTTACATCCGTTACATCCGTTACATAATCCGTTGCCGAACTTCTTCCTTCGCCAATCACCCACTCACAATTTCCCAAACCTATGATTAATACTTCTCTCAACCAGACGAATACCAAAACCAAAATAAAGTCTAAGGACGATCGCCGCCAGCCTTTTTTGGTGATGGAAAATGTTTACAAACAATATCCAGACGGTTACAAGGCTTTAGAAAACGTTAATCTGAATGTAGCTAAGGGAGAGTTTATTACTCTGATCGGACACTCGGGCTGCGGCAAATCAACACTGTTAAATATGGTGTCGGGTTTTAGCCATCCCAGCCAGGGCACCGTGTCGATTGACGGGAAGCGGATTACGAAGCCGGGCCCCGATCGCATGGTGGTGTTTCAGGGTTACGCTTTGCTGCCTTGGCGGACGGTGTTTGAAAATGTTTACCTGGCGGTTAATGCTGTATTTCCGAATAAGTCGAAGGTGGAAAAAAATGCGATCGTCAAAGACCATTTGGCGATGGTGGGATTGACAGAAGCTGCCCAGAAAAGACCGCCGCAAATTTCGGGGGGGATGAAGCAGCGGGTTTCGATCGCCCGCGCTTTGGCAATTCGCCCGGAAGTGCTGATTTTAGACGAACCTTTTGGTGCTCTGGACGCAATTACTAAGGAGGAATTGCAAGAAGAGTTGCTGAAAATCTGGAACGATCAGCGCTGTACGGTGTTGATGATTACTCACGATATTGATGAAGCGCTGTTTTTGGCCGATCGACTGGTGATGATGACTAACGGCCCGTCGGCGACAATTGGCGAGGTTCTGGAGATTCCTTTTCCGCGTCCGCGCGATCGGGTTCAAATGATGGAAGATCCGGAATACTACAATTTGCGGAACTACGCCCTAGATTTCCTGTTCCGTCGTTTTGCACACGATCACGATGCCTAATCGGTTGGGAAATCAAAGTTAAACAGGAAAATATGAGACTTATAGAACAAGTTTAATTCTTGTGGGCAGTAGGGGTTAGGTATCCTGCCGGCCCAAGACGAGCTTTTTTGCAGAAGTCTCTGGAAAAGTTTAAGCCCCAGTGTTCCCCGATGTCAGGGGAAGATCGCAGCAGGCGCAATTTTCCCGATCCGGTTGGGTAAGCTGAGGCTTTATGGTGGGCGAGAAGTTTTTTTGGAGGTTCGGATCTTTTTTCCAGCTTTTACGTCTACCAGCGAAGAGACCCGATTGCCTAGCTGTCGGTAAGCTGGCATGAACAGAGCCCACCTTCGATCCGAGGGTGGGCTTCTTCATGTTATTAACCGTTTGTGGGCGATCGCTGGTTTGTGCATTCCACCCTTTGAACTGGCACACTGGAGGAACATTTATCGGTGTTTCATGAATTAATGTTTTTGTCAATATAGAGGTTTTCAGTGGAGTGATGTACAGATGCTCGGCTAGGGAAACGGCCGATCCTAAGTCCGGCGCGGGTATCTGTGACTTTTAACAATTGGTATAAGACTGATGATTGTAGCAAGACTTTTTTAAATTGGTATTACTCAGGTTTGCACGGAAAACTCCTCTGGGTCAATATCCCAATTTACCCAGCGAATTGCCTCAAGAGCAGATCGCACATCAGGCGGCACTCGCAAAGCGTGAATGTGTCCCGTGCTCGGACAAGTCATTTTTAACAAATAAATCGGCTCGACATCAGCCTTATCGATTTTTAATAGCGTGTATTCTTGCCAACTATCTAATTCTACTGCTTGCAATTGTTGACAAATGCGATCGTAACCAATTCTCTCAATTAACACTCGACGCAGTTCGGCATTTGATTCGGATAAAAGCCATTCTGCTTGCCACAAATCGGGGTGTACTTTTCCGTATTTTTCGGGTAATTTAACGCCGTGGTGAAAGTATAAACTGTAGCCGTCCGCAAAGGCGATCGCAGGTTCTCCTTCAGCGTGTAGCTCATGGGCGCTGTCAAAACGGACGTGCAGGGGGCGATCGCAAATTATGCAAATTTTCTCAAACGGCAAGATCCATCCGCATTCCTCGAACAACTGTTGCTTGCAGTCAAGTAGTTCTTGTGCTTTCTCGTCGAGAGTAACACCAAATTTCGAGATAAAAAATTCAGTCAAATGAATTTCTTTTACCAGATCCGTAGGGGTTAGTGGTCGTAGATAGTCAGAATATTCCAATAAATCACCTGCCAGCAATTCTGGGTAGCTTCCTACCAATTCCTGAAATTCTGACACGAGTGTGCGCTCGACATCCTGATCTAGTATTATTATTGCATCCCACAGAGCATCCCACAACACCCGATATAAAACTCCTACGTCCACAGATTGAAATAACTCCTTCAACACCCTCTTTCCCCTTACTAAATTGCCACCCAATATTTCCCATTTTTGAATTTGCCATATCCAGCAGATTTTGAGTTTTCTGGGTAGTTTTAAATAAGCTAGCGGCGGACTGCTGCAAACCATAACTTGGGGTGCTTCAAGACCAATAGCTACATAGATTTTTTTTACAGTTTCTGTAGCTGTTTTAGCATCAATTGGCGTCGTGGAGAGCGTCAGGTACTTCTGTGTAAGTTCGATCGACAGATTTAAGTCAGTAATTGGATTTTCGTAGAGTTTCAGTTGGGTCAGGTTGGTGAGTCCCAACAGCGGAGTGATGTCGGTAATTGGAGTGCATTGAAGATTCAGGTCTGTCAGCTTGGTGAGTCCTGACAGCCCAGTTATATCGGTAATTAGATTTTCGTAGAGGGATAGTTTTGTCAGGTTGGTCAGTCCTGACAGCGGAGTGATGTCGGTAATTGGATTGTTGGTGAGCCACAGTTTGGTCAGGTTGGTGAGTGTTGACAGCGGAATTATATCGATAATTTGATTGCAACCGAGTTCCAGGTATGTCAGGTTGGTGAGTCCAGACAGCCCAGTTATATCGATAATTTGATTGTCGCTGAGAGCCAGGTATGTCAGGTTGGTAAGTCCAGACAGCGCAGTTATATCGATAATTTGATTGTTGCTGAGAGCCAGGTATGTCAGGTTGGTGAGTCCTGACAGCCCAGTGATGTCGGTAATTTGATTGTTGTAGAGATTCAGGTAGGTCAGGTTGGTGAGTGCCGACAGCCCAGTGATCTCGGTAATTTCATTTTGGTAGAGATTCAGGTAGGTCAGGTTGGTGAGTGCCGACAGCCCAGTGATGTCGGTAATTTGATTTTCCGAGAGATCCAGTTTGGTGAGGTTAGTGAGTGCCGACAGCCCAGTGATGTCGGTAATTTGATTGGTGGAAAGATTCAGATATGTCAGGTTAGTGAGTACCGAAAGCGGAGTAATATCGGTAATTTGATTGCCGGAAAGATTCAGATATGTCAGGTTAGTGAGTGCCGACAGCGGAGTAACATCGGTAATTTCCTTCCAGTTAATATTCAGTTCAGTGAGGTTTGAAAGTATCCGATCGGCTTCATTGCAGTCAGAAGTGCCAGCCTTGTTTAACAGAACTTCAACTGTATATATTGCCTCTTCTGAAAGACTATCTTTGTGTTTGCACCATTCAGCAAAGCTACTGAGATTAATTAGTTGGTTTGTTGGTGGTTCTGACATGATAAATTCTGACTTTAGTTTGGTAAAATTTCAGTCCGGCAGCGGTTTTAACCCCTGCGGGACTGTGTGGTAATGAAAAATCTTCAAGTTTGTACGCTAAACTCCGCTGGATCGATATCCCAATTTACCCAGCGAATTGCTTGTTTAGCCGTTAGCGAAGCCCTCGAAGAGGATCGCACATTTGGCGGCACTCGCAAAGCGTGAATGTGTCCCGTGCTCGGACAGGTCATTTTTAACAAATAAACAGGCTTTGGATTACCCGTATTATCAAAATCATCGTCAAACTCGATGCTTAATAAAGTGTATTCCTGCCAACTATCTAATTTTGTCACCGCTAATTCTTGACAAATGCGATCGTAAGTAATTCCCTGAATTAACGCGCGCCGAACTTCCGCATTCTGTTCCTTCAACACCCACTTAGACTGCCACTGGTGCGGGTGCAGCCTGCCGTACCATTCGGGCAAAATCACGCCGTGATAGGCGTAAATCGAAACACCGTCGGCAAATTGTACCGCTGGTGTTCCTTCGGCGTGCAAGCGGTGGTTGCTGTCAACGGAAAGTGCGATCGGCTTGGAGCAGACAATGCAAACTTTGTCATAGGGATAAATCCAGCCGCAATCCCGGACAATGGATTGAAAAACTATCCAATTTCTGCCGTAGGAATGAGGTAAATTTAGAACGGAAATGCAAAAATCCAACAAACCGCCACAAGCAGCCCACAATTCTGGTTGAATGCAATGACTGAATTGTTCTCTTCCTAATGTTTGCCAGTAAATGTCTCCACTCCGCTCATCGATCACCTCTTGCGGTAGCAATTGGCTTCCTATTTCGCCAGCTAAATGCTGGCGCTGCGCCTCCGACAATTGCGTTTGCAGTTGAGTATAAAGTCGAGCTGACCGTTGAGTTTGCAGTTCGCTTTGCAGTTCGCTTTCTAGTTGGCTCCGCAAATAACCCCGCACTTGTTTTTCTAGCTGGCTGCGCAGTTTTGTCTCGAATTGGCTCCGCAGTTCGCTGCTGGGATTGTCAAATCGACTGAGGATGAGATCGGCCGCTTCGTCGGGGCGATCGACAAAAATGATTTCCGGTGCTTTTAGGCCGATCGCACTGTAAGCCGATTTAATTGTTTCCGCAGCTTGCGAGCGATTTATCGGGCCAGTGGAAAGCGATCTCGCTCTCCACTTTTGGCGATAAACTGGAATCAAAGCTGCTTGTTCAGGCGTTAGTTTTTTAACCTTAGTCTGCGACATACCTCCAACCTTGCGGCTCATATTCCCGCTGAATTCGCACCATCCAATTACCCTTGGGAATTGCGATCGCATGGTGTTCTTCGTGACTCAATAAAGCTGTTGGCGAAAGCACCCGCAAGTACAGAGTGCCGTCTTTTTCGTAAAGTTCAGCTTGTCCCTCAATAATCTGGTGAGAATGTCCGGTGACTTCACCTTCGGCGAGAGTTAGGTGAGGTTTTTTTTCTCCTTCGATTTTCGGTACCGGGGTGAGAATTACGTCGCCTTGTCGGATGGGTTGCATAGGTTTTTTCTCAATTTTGTTTGCTGGTGTCGATCGATCGAGCTTTTCTACCGCAACTCCATACTACATATGTAATACATGGCTGTCAAGAGCCACAAACCAAATTCCATAACTCTTTGCTGCACTGACAGGCGTTATCTTGGAGTGTGAAAGTCGCCTGGGTGAGGGCGGGTTTATAGATATTGTCGATGTGAATGAAAGATTGTTGGTGAAACCCGCCCCTAAAAATATTGTGATTAATTTATGGAATCAGTTATTACTTGACATATTTGGCATTGCAACCTATTCACCTCGTCTGTGTTGACGAGAGAACCCACAACTTGTTTGTATTGGCTGGAACTGACGAAGATATTGAGGATAATATTGCTCCCAATAGGTAGTTTTTTTTTATTCAAGTAGATTATAGTGCAATATCATAGCGATAATAGAAGCGTTATTTCCTTAAAAATCGCGGGAAAAAAAGCTGCACTGCCGCCAAATTATACAGGCGGAAAAAGCGCTCGAATTCAATCATAACGAAACAGGGAGATTCTGATTGTGATACTAATAGCAATTAAAAAAACTCATGCAACAGTAGCTGTAGTAGCTGAGCCTGGTGCGGCTTCCTCGAAAATTCCCAATAAAAATCGACAATCTAGTAGCCACGCACCTGACAAAATAGTTCAGGAAACAACCCTCCGTTGCACCTCGCCCCACACTAATAAGTGTTGCAATACTTTTTGTAATTGGTATAAAATTGAGGCAGTGTCAGCGCCAGCAAATGAAAGAATATAAAGGTGAGTATTGTATCCTAACAAGATATTTATAAATAGGGGAGCGATCGCCCAAGCTACTTTTCCTCTAAACCCCAGAAATCCCGCGCCTCAACTCCTTAACCGCTTCAACCCTAGAAGCCATCAGCAAGCAGCGAGACAGCAGGTTGATGTCTAAACCGGGCCGAACTTCGCTTTGGTCAATTTTTTCATAACCATGCGATCGCAAATGATACAGGCCAAATACTCCATCCTCCCAAAACCAAATTGCGGGTACTCCCAATGCTTGGTAGCGAGTTAGCTTGCGCTTTCCCCCGGGGGAGTTAGAAAAATCCTGCTGAATTAGTTTAAATTATTGCCAGCTAATCTCGGATGGGGGTAGCCTTTGGTCTTTGGGTTGATCTAATATTACTGTCATGATAGGACATCCTATAGCTCTTATAGTGCTATAGGAAATAATTTAACTTTTTAGTCAGGACTTTAATGCTTATTAAGTCGGAGTTAAGGACAGAAGTCCTTACTACGAACCTATTTGTGTAAGATATTTAGTTTTTCCAATTCGCTCTCCGTGAACTGACAAAAAACTAATAACTAAGGACTAAAAACTATTATCATTGAAATGTGGCAACCGAAACCCGATCGCGCCCTGATGCTTTCGCCTGATAAAGCGACTCGTCGGCGAGCGCAATTAGCGCATCCGGCTGCGACTTCGGCGCGGGAATGCAGCAAGCTACACCCAAACTCAGCGTCACGTATTCGCTGACAGCAGACTTAGCGTGAACTATTTGCAAAGCCCGCACCTGTTGTGCGATCATTTCAGCTACGCAAGTGGCACCTTCAATATCCGTATTCGGCAAAACTACTACAAATTCTTCTCCACCGTAACGCGCTACTAAATCGGCCGCTCGCTTTACGGAATGCTGGATAACCGCCGCCACTTGCCGCAAACATTCATCCCCCGCTTGGTGACCGTAAGTGTCGTTGTAAAGTTTGAAATAATCAATGTCGCACATAATCAAAGACAGCGGTGCTTCTTCCCTCGCCAAACGTCGCCATTCCGTATCGAGGTATTGATTAAAAGAGTGGCGGTTTTTTACCTCAGTCAAACTGTCGTAAGTTGCCAAATACTGCAAGGCTCGATTCACACTTTCCAACTGCTGTTTCTGCTGCTGTAACTGACGGTTGAGAACCGCCAACTGCTGTTCGGCTGAGTGCGATCGCAACAAATTTCTCACCCTCGCCAGCAATTCCCTCTCGTCAAAAGGCTTTGCAATATAATCGTCAGCACCCGCATCCAAACTTTCGATCCGAGCTTCCATCCCCGATCGCGCTGTCAAAAAGATTACCGGAGTCGAACTCAATTCTGGCGTACTCCGAATTTCCTTGAGCAAATCCAGTCCGTTTTGTCTGGGCATGACTTGGTCGCTCACAATCAAATTTGGCTGCAAACTTTTGGCTTTTTCTAAACCTTCAACCCCGTCACTCGCGAGGGCGACTCGATAGTACGGAGTTAATAAAGTTTCGAGGTAAGCCCGCAGAAAATAGTTGTCTTCTACTACCAGCAACAGCGGTAATTCTCTGCTGTCAGGTGTTAATTGTTCCCCATTATTTTTGTCGTCAAAACTGTTATGTTCTGCCAGCGAAGCCCCTGGTGCGATCGCCCCGATATTTCCAGATCCCCACTCTCCGGAGCCGAATCCAGTCAGTCCAGCCAATTGGGCGATCGCGCTCACCAACTGAGTCGCTTCCACCGGCTTCGACAAATGCCTCTGAAACCCCGCCTCCAGCGCTTCGGCCGAATCTTCTTCCTGGATGCCTCCCGTCAGCGCCACGGCCGGCAGCAGTTCCCTGTGCTCGAACCTTTCCATTGCTCTGATGCGGCGGATCAAATCGCAGCCGTCAGCTCCGGAAACCGTCATATCGCTCACCAACACGTCGGGCCGCGACAGTTGCAACTCGGCCATGGCTTCGCCGGCGCTACCCACCGCTGTTACCTTGGCTCCAAATGCTTCGAGACCAGTTTTGAGAAATTGCCGGATCTCGACGCTGCTTTCCACCACCAGGACTTGCTTTCCCGCTAGGGGTTTGGAAACCGATCCGGGTCTGCTTTCCATTTGGGCGATCGCAGCAGTGCGATCGTCCTGTGCATTTTGCTTGGCAATCGGTAGAACCACCCCAAATGTCGCCCCCTGACCGAGGCCGGGACTCGAAGCCCAAACAGTTCCCCCGTGCAGTTCCACCAACTGCCGCACAATTGAGAGCCCGAGCCCAAGCCGATGCTGTTCCTTGGTCTGGAAGCTCTCAGCAGGGCGGAAGTAGTCAAATATGTGGGGCAGAAATTTGGGGTCGATCCCGCAACCGCTGTCGCTGACCCGAATCAAGACGCCCGACGCAGTAGGCTCAGTCCGCACTTGAACTGGGTTCGGTGCCGATTCTGGGGTGAATTTGATGGCGTTGGTAAGAAGGTTCCAGACTACTTGCTGCAAGCGTTCTGCATCTGCCAAAATGTAGCTGACGGCGGGGTCAAAATGTGTTTCTACCCGGATGTTTTTGGCCGAAGCGTCGGGCCCGAGGGTGGCGATCGCAGACTCTATGATAGACGGGAGGTGAACTCGGCCAATGTTCAGGCACACTTTCTCCCGCAGCAGCCGCGAAAGGTCGAGGAGATTGTCTATTTGCCGGTTTTGTAATTTGGCGTTGCGCTCGATGATTTCCAAAGCACGGTTGGTGGTGGCTTGGTTGAAATTGCGCGATCGAGCTAGCTGCACCCATCCCAAAATCGCGCTCAGGGGCGATCGCAGTTCGTGGGAGGCGATCGCCAGAAATTCGTCTTTTGCCCGGTTGGCTTCGGCTTGGGCTGCTTCAACGGCTTTGCGATCGGTGATGTCGAATCCGATCGCCAAATACTCAGAGGGTTTTCCCTTGCTGCCCCACAGCGGAACGACTGCTGCGTACACCCAATAATCACTTCCATTCTTGGCTTTATTCTTAATGTCTCCTTGCCAAACTTCACCTTTGGCAACAGTTGACAGCAGATTTTTGATTAATTCCGAAGACTTATATTCCGAATGGAGGATGCCAAAATGGCAGCCGATCAGTTCTGCGCGCGAATAGTTGGACATGGAGCAAACTCGATCGCTGACGTAGTTGATAATTCCTCGCGCGTCAGTCCTCACCGCAAGTGCCGATCTGTTGATCGCTCCTTGAAAATCTAAACATTCTTGCAGCGACGAATCTAGTTCTTTTTTCATAGAAATTTTGCCTGGGCGATCCGGCTTATCCTTGCTCCGCTGTTGGATTTCCATTGCTTCTATTTTCCCCTGACGGCTGACACCTAATCTACTCGCATCCTGATTCATTATCACTATTTTCTTTCCCGCGTCGGCGGGTGCAATATTTTGTATCTCTTCATCTTCCTGAAAATTTGGCAGGACATCGACTCGGGAGTCACCTTAATTTTTATTTATAGTTGGCTAAAATTTGTCAATCTGAGGACAGATTTTCTCATATCTAGCCGATTATCCGCTGCTGGCTAATACCCTTTTATATTTTATATTTTATATTTTACTATGGGGAATTACTGAGAAATTTAGGCGGTCGATCACAGGCCTACAGTTGCATTCTTCTTTTAAACGGGTATCATAACCGTCAACTTTTTTCTCACAATTACTCCTCGGATCTGGCACAAAGTTTCCTCTAGGGCCGGCTTTCGGGTCTGTGGCATTCTGCCTCAGATCCACTCAAGCAGATATATGTGCAGGGCTATACAGTTCCCAAATCATTGGCGGGTTTGGGCGAAGAAAGTCCGTGTCTTGCGATCGTCGGCAACTTCTGTTAAATTATTTTCTTCTACATCTTGACAGGTCTGTATAATTTTTGTATTATAAAATGTAATATACCATCAAACGAGAGAGCCACCAAACTGCATTGACGCACTCAACTATTAACAATTTGAGGAAAATAGTCTGTGAATTTAGACGCTGTACGCGAGCAATTTGAACAAACAGCCTTTGATTATGACGGCTTAATTCCTCGCCTCATTCCGCGCTATCGCGAACAACACGATGTAATATTGCAGTTAATCCCTTCTGAAAATAATGCTAACATAAAAGTTTTGGATTTAGGCGCGGGAACTGGCATACTGTCGGCTCAGATTTTGTCAGCATTTCCTCAAGCAAAAGTCCTAGCCTTTGACCTAGCCCAAAATATGCTGAAAAGTTGCAAAACTAACTTGTCCGCTTTCCGAGAACGGCTGACCTTGCAGCAAGGAAACTTTGCCGAAGATGATTTCGGCAGCGGTTACGATTTGGTAGTTTCAGGATTGGCAATCCACCACCTCGACAGCGCAGGTAAACAACAGCTATTTCACAAACTTTTCCACTCGATGAATCCAGGGGGAATCTTGCTAATTCGAGATATTGTCACAGGTGCTACTCCCCGGCTGACTGAGCAATACGAACAGTTGTGGCGGCAGTACATAAAAGCTAACGGAGAAGACGATGTAGCCTGGTTTCAAAAATATTTAGAAGAAGATATTCCCTCCTCTGTGGAAGAGCAGACAAAGTGGCTTGCAGAAGCTGGTTTTGCAGACGCAGGATGTCACTGGCGCTATCTAAATTTTGCTATTTTTGGCGGAGTTATCCCCAGGTAGAAAGCATTCGGTAGAATGCAGACTTTTTGATAATTATCAAAAGATAAAGCTCGTGAAAAATCGCACACCTAAAACTTTTTAATTCCCGGACGCAGAACCTAATTATGTAGGTTTTTAATGGCGCACCTTACCGCTAGAATACGTGCGTAAAACCATCCATTTTTGGCGACATGAATAATTTTCCACAAACCTGTAGGGGCGGGTTCACTAAAGCGCCCTCTGGCAGTGCAAACAGATTCAATAAACCCGCCGCCAACCACGAGATAAGCCGCTAGTGACATTTTGTAAAATGTGATTTAAAAGCTCAATAAATAAAGTAAAATCATGAATGATTCTCGATTAGTAAAAATCAGCAGATATCTCAGCCGACATCTGCGACACGCGCCCTCGCGCATCGGTATTGAACTCGCTCCAGGTGGCTGGGTTCCTGTTAGCGAACTCCTCGATGCGTGCAAAAAAAATAACTTTCCAGTTCAGCTTGCAGAACTCAAAAAAGTAGTCGCGCAAAACGACAAGCAGCGCTTTTCATTCGACTCCACAGGCAATCTAATTCGTGCCAACCAAGGACACAGTGTAGAGGTTGACTTGCAGTTAGAACCCGCTGTTCCCCCGGATATTTTATATCACGGCACAGGTAGCACTGCCGTCGAGTCTATTCTCAGTCAAGGAATTAGGAAAATGTCGCGGCATCATGTTCATTTGTCGGTGAATATCCAGACCGCGCGCCAAGTAGGTGCAAGACATGGCATCCCGGCAGTCTTTACTGTAGATGCTGCAGCAATGCAAAGCGACGGCCATACATTTTACTGCTCGGCTAACAAAGTTTGGCTAGTAGATTTTGTGCCACCCAATTATCTCAAAATCAGTTGAGAAATTTGCGGTTTTTTGTATAATTTGTACCCCAAATGTTTTAAAATTAAGAGCAAGTAGGAGTTTTGCAAAATGAGTGCAGAAGATATGGGCGAGCGCGACAACAATTTCAATCAAAGCCATCCTCAAAATCGAGGGCTGCTCGGCTCTGGGTGGCGACCTTTTTACCGTCAATTTGATTGGGATCACCTGCTACACTTAGCGTCTAGCGACCCCTTAGAACTAGCTCAAAAAACTTTAGGTGCAGCTAGCGACATTGCCGACGCAATGGGACGACACCAATATACCTGGTGGGCCAATATTTTAAATGTATTCTCGGAAAATACTCGGTACGAAATTGATGAGTTTTTGGATTACATTACTCCGCAGCCAGTTTACCCGGATTACCGCTACAAAGACATTTTAGCTACCGAAACCCCGGTGGTACAATTGGTCAGCCGCGCTAGCATTCCTATCGACTACGTTCTCAACAAACTCCAAGAGATTACTGTTTTCAAAGTTCTGGATTTGCTGGGAAAACCGGATGCGATTACCCAGTGTTTTATGGAGCGACATTTTTCTTATGCTCCGGAGCGATTTATTAGCTGGGAACGCTTGGAAGTTTTGGGTACTGTTTATGCTTATTGGGCCCGATTAGGCTGCTGGCTGCAAATTGACAGCTACGACAGGGGAAGACGCTGCTACACTCTGATTTCCCAAGATATGGCGCCGCTCGTTAGCAAGGCAACTTACAATTTAGCGGTGATTCTGGGCGGGTACAAAAGCCGCGTCGGACAGGTTCACAGCCAGTTCCCAATTCGGACGTTTACGGAGGAGGTTCAAAGTTTTACCGATACAATTCAGCAGGCAATTCTGGATCAAAATCAGTTGGCTGTTTTGGTCAGTGGCGAACCGGGGACGGGCAAAACTGCTTGGACGCAAGCGGTAGCAAAGGAAATTTTAGTGCCGCTGGGTTATGTAATTTTTATCTTAGACCACGATGCTGTGGAAAATTTTGTGCCACCGAGTTATTTAGAGCGGATTTGTATTATTATCAATGAGGCTGATAATTTGGCTCAAGATCGATCGACCGCAGAGGGCCAGCGCACTAACAAAACTGAACACATTTTGAGTTTGCTGGATGGCACTTTGTATCAAAGCGTGATAGATGATCACGGGATTCAATTTGGACAAAAGCTCGTAGTTTTGATGACTTGCAACACTACTGAAAGATTAGATCCTGCAATGTTACGCAAAGGGAGAGTGGATTTTACCAGTGAATTTACGCACAAATTTGTTTGAGCCATCTCTTAAATTCTCAAGCTATCTGCGTGATTGCACTGACTACACGATCTCATACCATGTTCGATTTTCGATTTTCAATTAAAGAATAGGGAATGAGTGAGGAAGCTCAAGGTTTGGATCGCGGGTCTACAGTTGCATTCTTTTTGGAAGTATCAAATACCGAGCAATCAGCAGGAAATTTTCTGAATCTCAAAGTTTGGGGAAAATTGCTGGACTACCTATAGACCATTGGTGTCAATAATCGCCTAAAATCCTTTGTATCTCTCGTTTGTTGCCGAGTCTCGCTCCCCCTCTTGCGCCCCCCAATAGTCGGGGGAAACCAGAGAGCACTCGAGTCCCATCCGGCTATTCGGCGATCGCCCGGGCGATCTATGCCTAATCGTCAAACAGCAGTCGGGCAATAGATTTGGTCTTAAGTTGACACCAATGCCTGTAGACAGATAGACATATAGACATCAAAAATGATATGACTGAGGGGTGATACCCTGTAAGGGTATCGTCCGAGAGGGGAAATCAGGGGAAGACAGCATTTTTGGTTTCAAACAGAATTTTTTAAACTTGACAGCTATGGAGGAAATCCCAAACCGTGCAAACTAAGCCAGTTCAGCAAAAAAGTCAGGGACTGGGAAGGTACGCCGACGGGACAGTCGCGATCGCCCAACAACCCGCAGAAGCAGCCGTGTCCGAGAGTAAAGACCGACTTCGGCGGTTTGTGGAGCGCTCCGCCGAGGCCGTGGCAATGGTAGATTGTGAAATGCGCTATCTGTCGGTTTCTCGTCGCTGGGAAATAGATTGCGGGCTCGGCGACGGCGAGGCGATCGGCCGGTCTCATTGGGAACTGTTCCCCCATCTCCCGGAATATTGGGAGCAAAATGCCCAGGGTTGTTTAGCCGGAGTTTTGGAATACAGCGAGTTTGTGGCAGGGCCATCGATCGCATCTGTATCAGGAAAAATCGCAGGTGGCTCTTTGAGCGAGTCGGTAAAATGGAGATTTCAGCCTTGGAAAAATAGCGAAGGTGCGATCGGCGGTTTGATCCTGTTTGCCTCTGAGATAGCCTGTGATATCGCTCAAACAAATCGCTATAATAAATTTCAGTCCCAGGTCAAAAGCAAGCAGTTAGAAACAATAGCGCAACTAACTCAAATAGCCCTCGAAAATGCTGCTGATACAATCTTTTTTACTACCTCCGACGGTCAAATTTGCTACGCCAACAAAGCCGCTTCCCATCTTTTCGGCTACTCGGAATCGGAACTGCTAAACCTGAGGGTTAGCGACATCGATTCGCAGTTACCAACATCGGATTGGCCCGAACACTGGGATCAACTAAAGCAGCAAAGCAACCTCACTTTTGAAACCAGTTACAAAACCAAAGACGGCGCCAGTTTTCCCGTCGAAGTTAAAGTCAATTATTTAGAATACGGCGGCTGCGAATACCGCTGCGCGATCGCCCGCGACATTTCGGCTCGCCAAGTAGCAGAATCAGCGCTTTTAGAGGCGAAAGAGCAACTTCAAGCCGTTTTGGACGCCGTGCCGGGATTAGTTTCTTGGGTAAGTTCCGATTTGCGCTACTTGGGAGTAAACCGACATTTAGCTAAGGCATACAAAATGCCTGCCACAGTATTTACCGGTCAAAAAGTAGGTTTTTTAGATACAAGTCCCAAATTTAACGATTTAGTATACGGTTTCTTTGCCAGCAATAAAAAGAAGACATCTCAAGAAGTAACAGCGAGCATCAGAGGAGAAAATAAAACTTATCTAATTGTCGCTCAAAAATACCATAACAATACGGCGGCGGTATTTGTGGGATTGGACATTACAGAAAGCAAACAGTCTCTTTTCGCTTTGCAAGAATCCGAAGAACGCCTGCGGCAGCAAGCGGCTAGATTAGAGCAGACGCTGTTAATTTTGCAGCGAACTCAAACTCAACTGATTCAAACAGAAAAGATGTCATCCCTGGGGCAGTTGGTAGCAGGAATAGCGCACGAAATTAATAATCCAGTTAGTTTTATTTCCGGCAATGTCAGCCACGCCACCGGCTACATTCAAGAACTACTGCGATTGATCGACCTTTACCAAAAGTATTATCCCCATCCCGTGCCAGAAATTAAATATGTGATCGAGGAATTAGACTTAGAATTTATCACACAAGACTTGCCAAAACTGCTAAATTCAATGAAAGTCGGTTCGGAAAGGATTCGGGATGTCGTGCGATCGCTCCGCTTGTTCTCGCGTACCGACGAAGCCCAAATGAAGCCTGCAGATATCCACGAAGGTTTGGACAGCACTTTGCTGATCTTGCAAAATCGCCTGCAAGCTAAAGGGGGACGGCCGGGGATTTCTCTAGTTAAAGAATACGGGGATTTGCCGCTAGTCCGCTGCTATCCGGGACACTTAAACCAAGTGTTCATGCACTTGTTGACAAATGCGATCGACGCTTTGGAAGAAGGGGGGAGAAATTCCGAAAAGAATGGTAAAATGCAAAATCAGTCTTTCTTGTCTGGGATCCGCTCGGAACCTGGAATATTAAATCCCGAAATTCGGATTCGGACTTCCGTGGTAGAGGAAAACGAAGTAGCGATCGCCATTAGGGACAACGGCCCTGGGATGACTGAAGAAGTCCTCGGCTGCATCTTTGACCCTTTATTTACCACTAAATCTCCGGACACGAGCACAGGTTTGGGTCTAGCAATATCCCAGCATTTAATAGTAGAAAAGCACGGCGGTAAGTTGCACTGTGTTTCGCGTCCGGGAGAGGGAACTGAGTTGATCGTTAAAATTGCGATCGGCAATGATTAATTGACTTCACCCAAAGCTGGAGACAAGCTTCCGCCGAAAGTCGCCCAGAGCAAAAAAGTTGAGATTGTAGTTGAGCAGGACTTATGCAGAACCTATTTATGTAGGGTGTTCTTCGGCCCACCTTACGGCTATAATTCGCGCGTCAAACCATTTTTTGCGTCCAGGAATGTTTAAGCCCCGAGAGTGCGGCTGTAGAGTCTATTCTAAAATCTAAAATATAAAATCGAGTGATTTACAGGGTAAAAATAATATGATAATTGAGTGGCTGAGATTTAAAGTACCTCCGGAAAAGTTGGAGGCGTTTATTCAACGAGATGAAGAAGTTTGGACGGCCGGACTCAAAAAATTTCCTGGTTTTTTGGGCAAAGAAATTTTGGTGGATTCGGTGGAAAATGAGGTGGTGATGTTGATTCGCTGGGAAACTAGGGAGAAGTGGAAGTCGGTTCCGCAAAGCACAATAGATGAGTTGGATCGGCAAATGGGCGATTTGCAAATTGCGATCGCCGAAAGTCGCGAATATCAAGTTCCCAAGTTTTTGCGTTAGTTAGTCAGCAGTCAGTCGATGGTGTTAATTTTTGAAAGATTAATCATGAGTTTTACCTTGATTGTACCGCCGACATCGATTTGGTATTTGGTGTGAAGGGCGATCGATCTCCGTAGAATCATCGTACTGTTTGGTAGTTGGTGTGAGGGGCAACGGACAAATATCATCATCAAATTTGCTAAACGCATTGCAATCTCTATCGCGGCGCTGCTTGATCGAAAAACAGGAAAGTCTTTACACTTTGCCACCTGTACTGAAGCAATATATCAAAGGGTTATAACTGAGATATTGCACCATTGTCAGCAACAGGCAAGATGCCTGTTCCACAAAAGATAAATTTTCTTGTGGAACAGGCATCTTGCCTGTTCATAAAAGGCTAATTGAGAATGGTGCAACATCTCAGTTATAACCAAAATAGTCTTGGGCGCATAAATACCAAAGAAACCGGGTTTTTTACCGATTCTGCGGGCTGCAACGCCTCTTCTCGTAAAAAAACCCGGTTTCTGGACACCATGCGTCCAGGACTAATTTTAAGAAAATTTTGCATAGAGAGCTAAAATAAAATTAACGCTTAAAAAGCCTACTCCTAGTACGAGAATGATAAAGATGCCGATACTGAAAATAGACTTTAGCCGATCGGCAATTCCGGGTTTTTCTGAGTTCATTGGTCAATTTTGGCAGTAAATTTGATCCGCGCAATTGAGAAAGAGTAGATTATACCAATGGGCGAACAAAAATGCAACTCCCGACAAGCTCCAAACGACGCTCGCCATCAGTAGGTCGCATTTTTTAAATTTTTAATGTCAAATCTAAAAACTAAAATGGTATTAGGCATTGTTCGGTTGGACACAGCAGCCGCGAAAGTCGATCGCCCGAACCCGATCGCGCCCGCGTCCTGTAAAATAGAGGGCGCGTTGGGGCGAACCTTTTAACAGCCGGAATTAGGGGCGATCGCAGGGGGAGCCCAAATACATAATAATATGTCAGTGATTCTTAACTTGCTGACTAAGGTAAAAATAGAAGAGTGCCAAGAAATAATCTAAAACATATAACTGAAAAAAGGATACAAATCGATGCTCCACCCAGTCTCGCAACCTTACCAAAAACGAGAAAATACTATGACCCAAAGAGCCGTGCGGAAGCCAAAACCCTCTGTTGGAAACCAGTTGAGGCAAAGTTTTCCTCAAAGGCACTGGCTGGAGCTGGCAGAGTACGCCTCTCTGGCGGCCTCTGGTGTGGGTTCCCTGGCGGTGGCTGTGTCGGGTCAAGCTTTTTACGGGGTGGCTCCCCTAACTTTGGCTTTGTCACTGAATGTTGCTAACCGGTATCGGTTCGAGCAGCAAGTGCGGGTTCATCAAAATTTGGAAATCGCCCAAGTGCAACAGTCTGTAAATAAGGTCGAAAAAACGGCGGTGACGGTAATTGTTAAATTGCGCAAGCAGTTGTCTGCAGATATTGCAGCGCTGCGCCAGCAAATGGCTGCACTGCCTAAGGCAGAAGGCTTAGAGGATTCTCTCGACATCCAGCGGCAATTGCTGAGTTTAGGAGAGTCGGTAGCTTCTTTGCAAGAAATCGTGGCGTCTGCTGTGCTCGATGTCCGGCAGCAGGTGAGCGAACAAGTGCAAGATTTATCGGTTGGCCAATCGGCGAATCTCGAAGCTGTGGAACACGCTATAGAGAAACTGCAAAGCGCGACGAAAGGCTTGGCAGAAACTTCTCTCACCCGAGACGACTGGGAAGCAGTAAATACTCGATTTTTGGAAATCCAGAAAGTCATGGCTAATTTGCAAAGCCAACTGCAAGCTCCCGCGCACCAATCGACTGCAGATTTGTCGCTCGTCCAAGCTCAAATCCACCGTTTGGAACACGAGCAGCAAGAAGTTGTCAAACCTCACCTCAAGCGTTTAATCACGGTTGTCAAGGAGTTGCAGCACACACAAGAGACTCGTCAGTAGTTATTAGTCAGCAGTCATTAGTCATCAGTCAAAAGGAAGATTTTTTCCATCGCACACCCTCGACACTCAGACACTCAGAGACTCTCGGACTGTCGCCCGATCGAGTCCAACTTTTTGGACAACTGTGTTACCGGAGAAATGGGTCTAAAGCCCCGTCCTTCTAGGACGGCTTTCTCTTTGTCTTAAGGCTTCGTATCAGTTCCCTTAAAAAATCTGATTTGGATCTTCCAGTGGCTTCACAATAGGTTTCTAACTTCTCAAACTCTTCATCAGTCAGTCTAAAAAACACACTTTTTTTCAGGGCAAAGTATATCTAGATGATATACAATACTAGCATGAAAACACTAAAGTTCAAGCTCTATCAAAGCAGTCGGAATAAACACCTTAAGCGGTCTATTAATGCTGCCGGGGTGATTTATAACCATTGCATTGCGCTTCACAAACGGTACTACCGGATGTGGGGTAAGCACTTGAATTGCAGCAAACTTCAAAGTCATATCGCCAAACTCAGAAAGCGTAAAGCATTCTGGCAACAGGTTGGGTCTCAGGCTGTACAGGATATTTGTCAACGCATTGAGAAAGCCTACCAACTGTTCTTTAAGCATCACAAGAAAGGAGTTAGACCGCCCAACTTCAAAAAGGTTAGACGATACAAATCGTTCACCCTGAAACAAGCTGGCTACAAGTTCTTGACGGGCAATCGCATCAAGATAGGGAATCGCGTTTATCAGTATTGGAACTCCAGAGAAATTGAGGGAACAGTCAAGACGCTAACCATTAAGCGCACGATTTTAGGAGAGTTGTTTATGGTTGTCGTTGTTGACAGTGTTGATGAGTCAGAAACCAAATTCGAGACAGGTAAAATTGCTGGGTTTGATTTTGGCTTGAAAACATTTCTCACTTGCTCTGATGGTTCCAAGATTGAATCACCGCAATTCCTCAAACAATCCCTGAATGCCATCAAGAAAGCGAGTCGTCAGCACTCCAAGAAACGAAAAGGTTCAGCCAATCGAGAACGAGCCAGATTGAATCTAGTTCGCAAGCATGAAGACGTGACCAATCGCCGCTCTGATTGGTTCTGGAAGTTGGCGCATGAGTTAACGAATCGGTTTGATGTTTTGTGCTTTGAAACGCTTAACTTGAAAGGGATGCAGCGTTTATGGGGACGCAAAATCTCAGATTTAGCATTCGGGGAATTCCTGAAAATTCTCGAATGGGTGGCAACTAAGAAAGGGAAGCAAGTCGTCTTTATCGACAGATGGTATCCGAGTTCTAAGACTTGCTCGAATTGTGGGCACGTTCTGAAAGAATTGGCGCTTCTTGTGCGTGAATGGCGTTGTCCGTCCTGTCAGTCTGTTAATGGCAGAGACGAAAACGCCGCGATAAATATTTGTGCGGTTGGGGCATCAACCGCTAAGTTAGGTGATGTTAGACAGGCTACGCCTGCAATTGCTGTCTGAGCTTAGAATCCCCTCGCCTGAAGGCCCGGGAGTATGTCAAAAAATGAAAAGCTAATCTGCCTAGTTCACCTGTTTTCAACCTGTTACAAGAAAATTAAATGACTGCAACTGTCACTCTTGCGGATAACCCGTTACTAATCGGTCAAGGATTGCCGACCTTTGACGCGATCGAACCACAACACGTAGTCCCCGCCCTCACCCAACTGCTGACCGAACTAGAAGCCTCGCTAGCTGCCTTAGAATCGTCTGTCGAGCCGACTTGGAGCGGCTTAGTAGAACCCTTGCAGCGGCTCGGAGAGCGTTTAAATTGGAGCTGGAGCATTGTCGGACATTTGATGGGTGTGAAAAATAGCCCGGAACTGCGATCGGCTCACGAAACAGTGCAGCCGGAAGTAGTAAAATTTTGGAGCAAGCTCAGTCAAAGCAAACCGCTTTATGAAGCTTTTAAAGCGCTGCGGGCTAGCGAAAATTGGGACAGCTTAGAGTCAGCTCAACAGCGAATTGTCGAAGCCGCTCTCCGAGACGCCCAACTCTCCGGCGTGGGTTTAGAAGGCGAGCAAAAAGAGCGTTTTAATGCCATTCAATTAGAATTGGCCGAAATTACTACCCAATTTTCCAATCACGTCCTCGACGCTACCAAAGCATTCAGCCTCACCCTCACAAACAAAGACGAAATTGACGGTTTGCCGCCGAGTTTGTTGAGTTTAGCAGCTCAAGCCGCTCTCCGCGCCGGCGAAGAAAATGCGGATGCCGAAAACGGCCCTTGGCGGATCACTTTAGACTTTCCCAGTTACGGCCCTTTCATGCAGCACAGCACCCGCCGCGACTTGCGCGAAAAGTTGTACAAAGCTTTTATCGGCCGAGCAAGTAGCGGAGAATTGAATAACTGGCCGTTGATCGATCGCATTTTAGCTTTGCGCCACGAAAAAGCTGCTTTGCTCGGGTTTAGCAGTTATGCCGAATTGAGCTTGGCGAGCAAAATGGCTCCCGACGTTGCAGCAGTCGAAGCTTTGTTAGAAGAATTGCGCTTAGCTAGTTACAGTGCTGCTGTCAAAGATTTAGAAGATTTGAAAGCTTTTGCTGCCGAAAAAGGCGCGCCGGAAGCTGGGGATTTGAAACACTGGGATGTAGGTTTTTGGTCGGAACGGCGGCGGGAAGAAAAGTTTGCTTTTAGTGCCGAAGAATTGCGCCCTTACTTTGCTTTGCCGCAGGTTTTAGAGGGATTATTTGGATTAGTAAAGCGACTGTTCGGCGTGACAGTAACTGCGGCGGACGGTAAAACTCCAGTCTGGCACGAAGATGTGCGATATTTCCAAATAGATGATGAAGCAGGAAATGCGATCGCCAATTTCTATTTAGACCCCTACAGCCGCCCCGAGGAAAAGCGCGGCGGTGCTTGGATGGACGATTGCGTGGTGCGCGCTAAATTTGTGGAAGCGTCCAAGACAACCACGCGGTTGCCGGTGGCTTATTTGGTGTGCAACCAAAGTCCTCCTGTTGACGGCAAACCGAGTTTAATGACTTTTGGGGAAGTCGAAACTTTGTTTCACGAATTCGGTCACGGTTTGCAGCATATGCTGACAACGGTAGACTATCCGGGGGCTTCGGGCATCAATAATGTTGAGTGGGATGCGGTGGAATTGCCCAGTCAATTTATGGAAAATTGGTGTTACGATCGCGCGACTTTGTTCGGGATGGCAAAGCATTACGAAACCGGGGAAACTTTGCCGGAACACTATTACCAAAAACTGCTAGCAGCGCGCCACTACATGAGCGGCACCGTCATGCTCAGGCAAGTACATTTTAGCAGGGTTGACATCGAATTGCACCACCGCTATCGCTCGGGCGGCAGCGAAACTGTGGCCGATGTTCGCAACCGCATTGCTAAAACTACGACTGTTTTGCCTCCTCTGGAAGAAGACGCATTTTTGTGCGCTTTCGGACACATTTTTGCGGGCGGCTATGCGGCGGGGTATTACAGTTATAAATGGGCGGAAGTGCTCAGCGCTGATGCTTTTGCGGCTTTTGAGGAAGCGGGTTTGGAAGATGAAAGTGCGATCGCATCTACAGGCAAGCGCTTCCGAGATACAGTCTTAGGATTGGGCGGCAGTTTGCACCCGATGGAAGTGTTTAAAACTTTCCGGGGACGCGAACCGAGCACTAAAGCTTTGTTGAGGCACAGCGGTTTAGTTGCGGCTTAATTAAGTGTGGAATAACTGCGGATTAATGCGGGTGAATTTATCGGCATTAATCCCAGTTTTTTGTTGAACAGGATTTACGCATATCCTGTATGTGTAGGGTGCGGTGTGCATGGAGTCTTACCGCTATACAGCAGATTCCACATTTATGAAGTGCACCCGCCTATCCTTCGATACCCGTAGGGACACGGCGAAAGCCTTTGTCCCTACACTTCATAAACCTGGAATAGGCTATAATTCATAAGTAAAACTACTTTTTGGGTAACTTTTGCTGAATTCAAAATGTTTGTAATCAGGACTAAAGTGCTCAGATTTTTATACTAATTCCCAAAATTATTGCTAGATATAATATCAATTCCGGTTGCATTGGAATGATTAAACCGCAGAGTACGCTCTTAACGCAGAGTTCGAGAACAGAGAGATGAATACAGGACGATGCTAACGGATTTGATATAATCCTGTGACCGTCTGTCGGGAAACAGCAATGCCGTGTCCGGCGCGGGACTCGGAAAATTTTGATAATAGTTATAAAATTGATAATTGTAGCAACACTTTTTTTATCGATATTAATAGGACTTGCATTCCTTACAACAAACCAATTTTATTGTAGAACATTATACAAGAAACATCTGTAGTTTGGCACATCCCCAATCTTTATGTGTAAAACTGGGGAGAAAGTGCGATCGCCAGCAGCTTTTAGTTTAGGTTGAAGGCTCATCAAAGCAATCTCAGTATCAATATTGTGAGGACAAACTGCAACGCCGCGAATATTTGCTGTCATTTATCACTGATGATACTTAACTTTCCCCCCCCCAGGCATTAACTTTATATTTCGCAACATTTATCGGCTTTTGTCTCGATACAGCTAATGCTTTTATTAGCGACTAAAAATCGCGGATTTTACCGAATCTTTAATATACAGCGACAACAGCGAGTCTTTTTTTAATTTTTGTTAAAAAGCGGGGTATTCGGTGTCAAAAGGGTAAAAAATTTAGGTACAAACTAAAAAACTTAGTTGAGATTAATTTGAGGATTGTCAGAAAAAATCTTTGTATATATGATAAAAAGTAAGGATTGATAGTGAGTCGTTCACCCATAGATTAAGATTTTCATGGATATTCAATTAATTAATATCGGTTTTGGTAACATTGTGTCTGCTAACCGAGTGATTGCCATTGTCAGTCCCGAGTCAGCGCCAATTAAGCGGATTATTACTGATGCGCGGGAGCGGGGACAACTGGTTGACGCTACTTACGGCCGCCGCACGAGAGCGGTAATTATTACAGATTCGAGTCACGTCATCCTCTCGGCGATTCAGCCGGAAACGGTTGCTAATCGTTTTGCGATCAGCAAAGACGGTCAAAGTCGGGATGATTGAGGTTTGTCAGTTGCAATTTGAGCGCTTACAGTTTAGAGTAAGCGAAAACTTGAATTGTTACACGTTTCTATTCTAAAAATGAAATCCGGTAAATTAATTGTTCTGACGGGGCCTAGCGGTGTGGGGAAAGGGACTCTAGTACGATCGCTCCTCAATCACCATCCCCAATTGTATCTTTCGGTATCGGTGACAACTCGATCGCCCCGTGAGGGAGAAATTGAGGGACAGCACTACTATTTTGTCAGCCGCAGCCGCTTTGAACAAATGCTTGAGGCTGGAGAGTTGGCGGAATGGGCTGAGTTTGCCGGTAATTTTTACGGTACTCCTTATTTTGGTCTCAAGCTAGGAATTGGTGAGGGAAAATGGGTAATCCTCGAAATTGAGTTGGAAGGGGCTAGGCAAATTAGGAATATTTTTCCAGAGTCGCTGCGAATTTTTATTTTACCTCCTTCTTGGGAAGAATTGGAGCGGCGGCTGCGGAGTCGGGGTCAAGATTCCGAAAGTGCGATCGCCCGTCGGTTGCTGCGGGCTAAAGAGGAAATTGAAGCGGCAGGGGAATTCGATTTTCAAGTTGTTAATGACGACTTGGAAGTTGCTTTAAAAAAGCTAGAATCAATACTTAATTTGGTTGATGTTTCAGGTAACTAATGACTAATGACTAATAACTAATGACTAATAACTAATTACCCATTTTTCCGTCCTGGCTAAAACTTCGCTACTTTCTTTGATAGAAACACAAACTTTAAAATTCAATTCCAGAATATTCAGCGAAGGCGAAAATTTCCGTAGCGGTTCGATTTCGCGAGCAGAACAGCCCAACATTTCCATATAAGCTAGCGTCCAGCCAATAGCTGCAATGTCGCTGATATTGCCAGTACCTTCGCACAGGTGACAGCTAATTTCGCCTTGGGGGCCGCACTCGGGACAAACCCAATTGCCGAGAGATGAATGCGGTTGATTTGTGCGAGCATTAGATGCAGTTTTTAAGGCTTTAATATGGTTGTGAACTACTTGTTCAAAACTTCGAGGTTGCTGGATGCGCTGGATGGATTTGTTGTGCGATCGCCCGATTTCTTCTGCTGGCTGTTGAAAGGAAGCAAGAGAGGCTGTTTGGTTCTCCCTGGTTACTCTAGATTCGCCTAGGTTGGCAGTTAGCTGAATACCATAGTCTTTCGACTCCGCAGTTTGAGAGTGGTTGAGTGCGCTGTCCGAGTCGGGTTCGGAAGTTGTGAAGGATGGTTCTATTCGATCGGCAAAATCTTGCATTGAGAGGTGATGTTCGATCGCCAAAGACCAAGTTCTTTTATGTCGGAGGTCGCCATATTTTCTGGCTTCTGCCTCAGTAATGCCGATCGCCGCAGCCTCTTGGCGCAGCACATTCATCGAAGTCGTTGTATCTGATATCATGAGTTTGTTTGCAGTTAATTTACGATCGCCCGATCGGCCTACAAATAAATTACCTTAGATATAGTACAATAGTCCGGACTATTTTTAGATCCTAGTCTGAAACCCGTGATTTTGCGTTAGGAACTCGATGGCGCAATCGCCCTGAAACCCTTATTTTACGGTTGGCGATCGCACACTGTCCGAAGTATTGATAGTAGCCTAAATCTAAAATCTAAAATCTAAAATCTAAAATAGTACGATCGCCCGATCGGCCTACAAATAAATTACCTTAGATATAGTACAATAGTCCGGACTATTTTTAGATCCTAGTCTGAAACCCGTGATTTTGCGTTAGGAACTCGATGGCGCAATCGCCCTGAAACCCTTATTTTACGGTTGGCGATCGCACACTGTCCGAAGTATTGATAGTAGCCTAAATCTAAAATCTAAAATCTAAAATCTAAAATTGGATGACTTCAATTCTTCCCGATACAGCTTTATCTGTTGCCGGACTAACATCATACCTGCAAGACTTGTTGGAGGGCGATCGCAACCTGCAATCAATTTGGCTGACAGGCGAGGTGTCGAACGTTTCGCACCACCCCAGCGGCTGCTTTTTCACTCTGTGCGACACCGACAAAAGCGCTGCTATTCGCTGCGTGGTGTGGAATTCTCAGCGGCAAAAATTGGTGCAAATGCCCGCCAAAGGGGAACAGTTGCTGGTTTTGGGAAGCATCCGGGTTTACAAAAATCGCGGCGAGTACCAGTTGACTGTTGTGCAATCGCTACCGGCTGGGGCAGGATTGCAGGCTTTGCGGTTGCAGCAATTGCGATCGCGCTTGGATGCTGAGGGTTTCTTCGATCCCGCCAGAAAGCGCCCGATTCCCGCACACCCGCAAATTGTGGCCGTGGTGACATCCGATACTGGCGCTGCTTGGGGAGACATTCAGCGCACTCTAGCCCAAAGATATCCGGGTTTGCGGGTGTTGCTGTCGCCGACAGGAGTGCAGGGAGAATTGGCTGCTGCTGCGATTGCTAGGGCGATCGCCCGGGTAGAATTGGACGGTAGGGCTGATGTGATCATTTTAGGGCGCGGCGGCGGTTCTGCGGAAGATTTGGCTTGTTTTAATGATGAGAGAGTTGTCAGGGCGATCGCGAATTGTGCGATTCCAATTATTACAGGCATCGGGCACGAAAGAGACGAATCTCTCGCGGATTTAGTAGCAGATAAACGAGCCCACACTCCGACTGCGGCGGCGGCTCAAGCTGTACCTATTTTAGCAGATCTTTATTTTGAACACAAGCAGCGAACGGTCAATTTAGCAAGTGCTGTGCGGGCAAGATTTCAGACAGAAGAAGAGCATTTGCAACTGTTACAAAATCGATTAAAACGTTTGCCTGCGACCTCCCGAACTTTGCGGCAAGCAACTGGTAAACTGGAGGTATTGCAAGAAAAGTTATCCGCACTGAATCCGGCGGCGGTATTGCAAAGGGGTTATGCGGCGGTAATCCAAAGTGACGGTACGATCGTCCGCACAACTGACGGTTTGGAATTGGGAGAGGAATTGACTGTGAGGTTGAGTCGGGGCCTGCTGAAAGTTAAGATTGTAGAAGTATTGGATGCGGAAGAAAAGTTATGATTGATTCGCAGTTGCGCCAGTCTGACTGGAATTATGAGGAAACGGTCGATCGAATTGAAGCGATTATCGATCGGGTGGAATCGGGAGAGTTGCCTCTAGAGGAGGTTTTTGAGCAGTTTGCGGTGGCTGTCGAGTGTTTGCAGGAGTGCGAAAGCTTTTTGGCGCGGGGGAAGGAACAGATGGATTTGTCGATCGAGCTTTTGGCTGCGGAACCCGATTTTTAACCCTTCCAAATCCTGTAGGGGCGGGTTCACAAACCATCGATGAAACCCACAAACAATCTCATAAACCCGCCCCCTCCCCGCCCTAAATTTACATCAACATCTTACCCATAAATTCATCTTACATCTTTATTTTTGGTTGGGTGGGGGCGGGTTGACAAGATTCTTCATTTGCCCGATAGATGGTTGGTGAACCCGCCCCTACAATTCACGGCTTTATATCAATTACGGTAGCAATTGAGCGCAGATTTCTCAATGCAAACCCTGACAAATAAACCCCGACCAATAACTCAAATCAGCAAAAGGATTTGACATAGTGTAAAGATTTTTTGCCCAACTTTCATATCCTTTCTTTCGTTCCTGAATCTGATTCTCTTGCTTCACTATTTCCTTCAACTTCTTATCCAACTCCTTAAACTCATCGGTTTCCTTATTGTAGGATTTCTGCCGCAACTTTAACTCCTGTTTTTCCTGTTGAACCACAGCCAATTTAGACTTTAAATCCCCAAGAATTCTCGCAAGCAACGGATCGATTTGCGGTTGATAAAGCTCTTTCAACTCCGCACCCGAAATTGTCCGCAACCTCACCTGTGCCCGCCGCAAAGCCTCTGGACGACTCAAACCTTCTTTGGGACTGCGATACTGATAGTAAAAAATCGCAAACAATGAAGTAGCAAAATCATCCACCGCCCACAAAGTGCTGACCACACTCCGAGCTCCCGCACACAAGAACCCCGTTCCCAAACTAAGAAGATTATCGGTAATTTCCGTCCCTCCTAAATTAGTTTCGCAGCAGGACATAAACACATCCGATAACTGCGGCCAGCGCCAAGCAGGTGTCATCAATTCCCCTAACGTGATACTCCCGTCTCCTAAAAACAATCGCGATTCTAAAGGATTGTCCAAACGCGAGACAGCGTGGTGGCTGGAGTGGATGATATTCACATTTTGGACCAGTTTTCGATAGGCTGCGACTGTTGCTTCTTGACTTCCTTTTAAGCGCTCAGGTTGGGTCACAATTTCGGCAATTTGTTCGCACTCAAAAGGAGTGAAGTACAAATCATCAGTGGCATTTTCCACAATCCCGTATTTGGGCGATTCGATGGTTTCGTCTTTACTGCAATACTCCAAAATTCTGCAACTGGGAACGTAACGAATCAGGAAATAATCGCTAAGAACCCCCTTAGCAAGGGGGGGTTGGGGGGGTTCTATCGGCAATGCAGCCAGCGGAATCAGATGCAAATACAGATGCGGAATCACAATCAATTCCTCAATCCCATCCAAACAATTACCAATCAACTCATCAACTTTCAACCGCTGCGACAACTGAGACAAAAATTCACCCATCCCCTGTTGCCAAATTTTCCTATCCTGCAAATAAGGCGACAACCAACTCTCAAAAATCCACTTCTGAAAATTTTCCAAACCCTCTCCCTGACAAGTGTGAATCTGCGGCGGTTTATCCTTGTAAATCACAAAAACATGAGTGTCATCAGTCGTGGTATAAAAACAGAGAATCGCCGTCTGTGAATTGTCAATGAGTTGCTGCATCGCCGCAAACTGCATCGCATCGACTTGAACTTGTCCCGCTAAAACCGGATCTAAACGGCGGATGTTTTCCCAGATTCGCTGTTTCTGGGCTTCCAATTCTTGAATCTTGTCAGTGTAAGCAGACAAATCCGCCCGACTCCGCGACTGACTCCCCACACCTGCTAATTCTTTATTGCCTTCAGAAGGTTTGCGGAGTTGTTCAACTTCTGCGTCAATTTCCCGCTGCTTCGCCTCAAATTCCTGCAAATATTTTTGCACTGCGGGCGGAATTTCGCCGCTATCATACAAATCATTGCTGTGCATTAAATCGACTAACCGCTGAGCACGGGTTCTGTCGCAGTATTCTATGGCTTTTTCCAGTTGATTGCTGTTGACGCAAGCTTGAATTGCCTTTTCGTAAAAACCTATAGATTCAGCTAAAATCTGTTGGCGGATATTATCTGAAGTGGCAAAACTTCTGATTTTTTCCACTGCTTGAATAGCTTTCTCGAATCCTTCAATGGCGATATCCCAAAAACCAGCAGTGAAAGCGGTATTGCCGAGGTTTCTACCCGATTGCAAGCAGTCTAAAGGGAAAGCAGTAGGAGTGCGAATTTCTAATGCTAAGCGACAACAGGCGATCGCCTCTTCTATATTCGCCGCCCTGACTCCCTCTATTCTGTCACTATAGGCATTCCCCAAATTATTTTGAGTCGCTGCCCAATCTTCGGGATAATTCTCAGGGGTATACACTTTTAATGCTTCCCGATAACAGGCGATCGCCTCTTCTATATTTTTTGCCCTGACACCTTCTATTCTGTCCCTATAGGCATTCCCCAAATTGTTTTGAGTTGCTGCCCAATCTTTGGGATAAGCCTCGCGGGTACGGACTTTTAATGCTTCCCGATAACAGGCGATCGCCCTGACGGGGTGACAACCCCGTCAAAAGCTTGATAAAATCAAGGACATAGCCCTGTGTCCCCTCTGAAAGAATGGCAGCTTATTACGTCTCTCGCTCATTAATTCACCAACTATTTCTTGACAAAAT
>Ga0247770_1000426_pt1 | contig 40977 bp, 27 predicted proteins | sample UWRJL136409B6_FD_179943 | JGI IMG/M metagenome (GOLD analysis project Ga0247770, IMG submission 179943) | Plant litter microbial communities from Arlington Agricultural Research Station in Wisconsin, United States - UWRJ-L136-409B-6 | ecosystem: Environmental > Terrestrial > Plant litter >... | reverse complement strand
TCAGCCACGAGCCCGCCGCCCGCCTCGCCGCCGAGCTGGTGGAGGTCCTTCCACCCGGCCTGACGCGCGTCTTCTACTCCGACGACGGATCGACCGCCATCGAGGTGGCGGTGAAGATGGCGATCCAGTACTGGCGCCACCGCGGCGAGCGGCGCACGGTGATCGCCGCGCTGGAGAACGCCTACCACGGTGACACCTTCGGGGCGATGAGCGCCAGCGGCCGCTCCGTGTTCACCGAGCCGTTCGAGACGCACCTCTTCTCCACCGCGCGCCTCCCCGATCCCACCGAGGGCGACACGCTGGCCGCGCTCGAACGGCTGCTGGAGGAGCGCGGCGACATCGCCGCCGTCATCGTGGAGCCGCTGTTGCTGGCCGCCGGGGGGATGCGCGTCTGGCCGGAGGAGGTGCTGCGCGGGATCCGCGAGCGGACGCGGGACGCGGGCGTGCTGCTGATCGCGGACGAGGTGGCGACCGGGTTCGGGCGCACGGGGCCGCTCTTCGCCTGTGAGCGCGCGGACGTCTCGCCCGACATCGTCTGCCTGTCCAAGGGGATCACGGGCGGGTTCCTGCCGCTGGGCGCCACGGCGGTGCGCGAGGAGCTCTTCGAGGCGTTCCGCAGCGACGACCGGCGCCGCACCTTCTTCCACGGGCACTCGTACACGGGGAACCCGCTGGCCTGCGCCGCCGCCCGCGCCTCGCTCCGCATCCTCCGCTCCGGCGAGTGCGCGGCGGCGCGGCGGGAGATCGAGGACGCGCACCGCGCGGGGCTCGATCGCCTCGCGTCTCACCCGATGGTGCGCCGGCCTCGCGTGCTGGGGACGGTGGCGGCGTTCGACCTGGAAAGCGGCGCGGGATACCTCGATCCCGTCGGCCGCGAGCTGGCGGCGTTCGCGCGGCGGGAGGGGGTGCTGCTGCGGCCGCTGGGCGACGTGGTCTACATGATGCCACCCTATTGCGCGACCGCGGCCGAGGTGGGCAACGTGTACGACGTGGCCGCGCGATTCCTGGAGACCCGATGATCCGACTGGGAGTGACCGGCACCGACACCGACGTGGGGAAGACCTTCGTCTCGGTGGTGCTGCTCAAGCTGATGAAGAGCCGCGGCCTGCGAGTGGCCGCGATGAAGCCGGTGGAGACCGGTGTGGCCGCCGGCGACCCGCGCGCCGACGCCGCCCGCCTTGCAGCCGCCGTGGGCGAGGACAACCCGCTGGGGATGGTGCGCCCGCTGCTGCTGGCGGAGCCGCTGGCGCCGTGGGTGGCGGCGCAGCGCGGGGGCGCGCACGTGGACCTGGACGCGCTGGAGCGCGCCTTCCGCGCGCTGGGCGAGGGGCGCGACGCGGTGCTGGTGGAGGGGGCGGGCGGGCTGCTGGTGCCGCTCACCCGCGACATGGCGTTCGACGGGCTGTTCGTGCAGTGGGACCTGGACCTGGTGGTGGTGGCCGGCAACCGGCTGGGCGCCATCAACCACACCCTGCTCACCGTCCGCGCCGCCCACGACGCCGGCCTGCGCGTGCGCGGCGTCGTCCTGAACACCCTCGACGCCAGCCCGCCGGGCATCGCCGAGAGCACCAACCTGGACGTGCTGCGCGAGCTCCTGGACCCCGTCCCGGTGCTCCCCTTCCCCTGGATCCGCAAGCCCAACGACGAGCGCTACGTCCTGGAGATCGCCGAGGAAAGCGGCTTCGACGTCCTCATCGCCGACCGCACCCCCCCTCCGCCGGAAACGGCATCGGAGTAGTCGGCCGATCCGGCGCGGCCGCGGCGGCAAACTCCCCCGTGCATCCGACTTAGCACGATGAAGTCAAAGCGCGAAGCGCCAAGGTGTTCCCCTCTCCCGCTATCGCCCGTTGCCGGGAGAGGGGAACGCGTGATGCGTCCGCGAGGCAGTTTTCGCGGACCATCACGCGAGGGGTGAGGGTGCGTCGGGCGCGCGCCGCAGCCCTTCGCCCTCCGCTTCGGGAACCCTCCGCCTCCGCGCCGGATTTCCGGGATACGCGCATCGATCGAAGCGCATCCGCAGTCCCTCCACCTCCCCCGCCCTCCGGACCCGATGGCCGATCCCAAGCCGAAGCCGCGCCACCACTGGATCGTCCGCGCCACGCACTGGGTCAACGTGGTGGCGCTGACCATCATGGCGGCGAGCGGGCTGCGCATCTTCAACGCGTATCCGAAGTTCGCGCGACGCGGAGAATCGTTCTGCTGCTGGCCGTGGGAGGGGACGCCGATCCCGGCGTGGCTCACCTTCGGCGGGTGGCTGGCGGGGGCGCGCACGTGGCACTTCGCCATGATGTGGGTGCTGGCCCTCAACGGCCTGGTCTACCTGGGCTTCGTCTACCTGCACGGCGAGTGGCGCGACCTGGTCCCCCGCCGCCGCGACCCGCGCGACGCCTGGGAGATGGTCAGGTTCTACCTCTTCGTCCGCGCGGACCACCCGCGCCAGGGCAAGCACAACGCGCTGCAGAAGGGAGTCTACTTCGCGTTCCCCATCATCGGCGCGCTGGCCGTGCTCACCGGGCTCGCCATCTGGAAGCCCGTGTCGCTGGGCTGGATCACCTCGCTCTTCGGCGGCTACGCCTGGGCGCGCTACTGGCACTTCGTGGTGATGCTGACGCTGGTGGCGATGTCCGTCGCCCACGTCTTCATGGTCTTCGCCGTCGATCCCCAGTCGCTGCGCTCCATGACCACGGGAGGCTACGACGAGTCGCGCTCCCCCGAGGCGCTGGACGCCCGCCCCTTCCACCGCCGCCGCGACCCCGTGATGAAGATCTCCCGCCCCGCCCCGCCATCTCCCGTGATGGCCGGAAGCGGCGGCGAGGGACGGGAGATGGAGATCGCGGGCGATCGATCGGAACCCGGGGCGCGGGACGCGGATGGCGCGACGGCGGTGATCGAGGACGATCCACGCGAGGAGGGGAGATGACGATGGACCGGCGGCGGTTCCTGGCGCTGGGCGGCCTCTCGCTTTCGGCGATGATGCTGGAGGCGTGCAACTCCCAGGGGCCGGCGGGCGCGAAGGGGATCCTGCGCTGGTTCGAGCGGCGCAACGAGGGCGTCGAGCGATTCCTGACGAGCCACACCAGGATCGACGCGGCGGAGAGCGGGAAGCTGGCGGGGCGCGCCATGCCCTCGTACTTCGTCAGCCCGCGCGTGCCGGTGTGGGACGCGGCGGCGCGCGGGCCGTGGGCGCTGGAGGTGTCCGGCGCCGTGTCGCGCCCGCTGCGGCTGACGCTGGAGGATCTGGCGAAGCTGCCGAGCGTCACCCAGCGCGTGAACCACTACTGCGTGGAGGGATGGGAGGCCGTCACCCAGCTCACCGGCGTGCGCGTGAGCACGCTGGCGCGGCTGGCGGGCGCGCGGCCGGACGCGGGATACGTGGACTTCCAGAGCTTCGACAGCGGCTACCACGAAAGCTGGGACCTGGAGAGCGCCACGCACCCGCAGACCATCGTCGCGTACGCGCGCGAGGGCCGCTTCCTGAACCCCGCGTACGGCGCCCCGGCGCGCGTGCACTCCCCCGTGAAGCTGGGCTACAAGAACACCAAGTACCCCACCAAGATAGTCTTCCTCCCCGCCCGCAACGGCGGCTACTGGAGCGACCGGGGATATGAGTGGTACGGCGGACCGTAACTCGCGCACGCACTACCGTCAGGAAAACGAAGAGGGGCGCGGATGCTTGCCGCGCCCCTCCTCTTTCATTTCTGCCGGCTGCATCGGCACCGCGGCGCCGTTGCCGTCAGCACACGCTTGACGTGTTGGGCATGATGCACGCGCGAAGGCCGTTGGTGCACTCGCAGTTCGCGATGCACGACGCGTAGTTGCTCGCCCGCCGCGCGGTGGACTGCTGCGGAACGCAGATCTGGATGCTGGCGCACAGGTTGACGCTCGCGCAGATGTCGACGCTGTCTTCCTGGTGGGCGTGCACGGTCCCCTCGTGGGGGTCGGCGGCCGCCGTGGCGAAGCTCTCCACGGACAGGGTCTCGACGTCCAGGCGGATCTTCTTCATCGCCCCCTCCTGTCAACGCTGGTTTTCCGTGGGACGAGGCGGCACGCGCCCGGCCTCCCCGGCATCGAACGTCCGGCGGTCGGCCGAACCGTGACGGCTCGAAAGAAGCGAAATCAGCCGCGCTACGCAACCGTCTTGGACAAACTGCTGCTTACGCCGACGGTCATTCGGATCGCCCCGCTGCTTCCTCTTGTCCGGTAGGGTCATCGTGGCTTAGCCGCTGAGCGCAATCCGCGCCGACGCACCCGCCTCCGCGGCCGCCGCGGATCAGTGGCCGTGCGCGCCTGGGGCCATGATGATCATGAGCGCGTCCGGCTGGCCGGGCTTGTCGATGATGGGCGTGTGCGGGCCGGGGGATCCGCCCAGCTCCGCCTGCGTGGCGTACGGCGCGTAGAGCATGAAGTGGGGCGGGGCGTTCCAGGCTCGCTTCAGGCCGGGGTTCCACGACCACTGCTCCGGCGCCAGCATGTAGATGATCCCCGGCTTCCGCGGCGCGCTGAGGCGGCCCTCCCGGTAGCCGGCCTCGATTCGCCGCTTCACCTCGTCCTCGGGGAGGCCCTGCGCCCGCAGCTCCTCGCGGTGGAAGCGCGCCAGCATCGTCGTGGCGCTCCCCTCGGCGTCGTAGCACACCGGCTCCACCGTATCCAGGTAGTCGCGCTCGATGAGGCAGCTGAACCCGTTGGTCCCGGCGCGCGTCCGTGTGTATCCCCTGGCCCCCAGCACGTAGACCGACGCGGACGCCGAGACCTCCGGCGGGGCCGTGCTGAGCGCCAGCCGCGTCTGCTCCTCCGCGCTCATCGCGGTGAGGGGCCCGAGGGGTCGTGGCTGGCTGATGCTGGCCGGACCCTGCGCCGCGGCGCCGCGCGCCAGGGCCATGCCGACGAGCACGGCGCCCGCCGTCCGCCGGATCGTGAGTACGCGAGACATGGGTTGCTCCTTTGCGGTTGATCCACCGGGGAGGCCGCCGGCCGGGCGTCGCGCCCGGACCGGCCGTCATCCTCCCTCGCAGGCCGTTCGTCAGTCGTCTTCCACGAACGCCTTGAGGCGCTCGGCGGCGTCGTCCCACTGGCGGGAGATCTGGTCCAGGTAGCGCCTGGCGATCTCCAGGCGGTTCAGGTTCAGCTCCCAGACCCGCTCGCGCCCGCGGCGCTCGTCTCGCACGAGGCCCGCGTCGCCCAGGGCGTGGAGGTGGCGCGTGATGGCCTGGCGCGTCACCCCGGTGCCCTCGCTGAGCCGCGTGATGGAGAGCGGCCCCTCCACGGACAGGCGCCCGACCAGGCCCAGCCGCGTCTCGTCGCCCAGGGCGGCGAACACCGGCACGGCCTCGGCCCGGAGCGCCGCCGCGCCGCGGCTACGAGACATGGCGCTCGAGGTTCTTGATCTGACCGGCCCATCCCCCGTCGTTCATGCGGAACGCCTCGGCGCGGCGGGCGAGCGGGATGTCGTCGAAGCCGGACTCGATGATGGTGACGGCGGTGCCGCCCTCCGCCTCCTCCAGGATGAACTCCACCAGCGTCTTGGGCTCGGCCGAGTAGTCCGCCGCGGGATCGAGCGCGTAGGGGTGCCAGCGATACGAGAAGTAGCGCTCGGGCTCGATCCGCTCGATGTCCATCTCCACCGCGCAGGCGTGCTCGTAGCCCGGATGCGTCACCTTCCCGCGGACCGTGGCGCCCTCCACGAACTCGCCGTCGATGTTCATCCGGAACCACGTCCCGAACTCCTCCACCGTCGAGATCGCGCGCCACACGCGCGAACGCGAGGCGCGCATCTCGATCCGCTTCTCGATGCGGTCCGTGCTCGACATCTCCCGGGTCTCCCGCGCTTCGACGCTCATGGCTCCGTGCCTCCGATGTGTGATGTTCGCGACCGATCCGGCCGACATGCAACAGATACGTTGCATATCATACCACGAGGCCGCGTGACATGCAACCCTTATGTTGCATATCGATCCGCCCGGCCCGGTGGATGCTTCGCTCCGGGTGCGATTCGAGAGGTGCCCTGACGCCGCGGGACGGACGGTCGGCGTGCCGGACCGTTGCGGCCCGGCACGCGGCGGTGAATCGTTGTGGACGAACGTGCGGATCACGCCCGGCGGCTGGCGACGAGTGGAGCAGGCTTCGGTGTGCGCATGACCGCAATGAATTCGGCCACCCACCCTGACCGGGAGCTGAGATGAGCTTCACGCTGACGCCGATCGGCCGCGTCGAGTCGCCGCTGACGGATCCGGGCGCGGCGCCCAAGCAGGGGAGCGAGGGCGCGCCGGATGCGTGGCTCGTCTTCGGGCCGGAGTTCGAGGAAGGGCTCCGCGACCTGCGGGCGGGAGATGAAGTTCTCGTCCTGACGTGGCTGGACCGGGGCGACCGCGCCGTGCTGAGCGTGCATCCGCGCGACGACCTGAGCGCGCCCCTCCGCGGCGTCTTCGGCACCCGCTCCGCCGACCGCCCGAACCCCATCGGCATCCACCGCGCGCGCATCCTCGCCATCGAATCCCCGCTCCGCCTCCGGGTGAGCGACATGGAAGCGGTGGATGGGACGCCGGTCATCGACGTCAAGCCGGTCCTGGACGCGCGGACGGAGCGGTAGATCCATCTCCCGCGCCACGAACGACGACAGCCCCTGGGGAGATCCCCGGGGGCTGTCGTCGTTCGATCGCCATCAGCAACAACGCGAGGTTCGACGGGCGGTCTACCATGCCTACGCGGCCCCCTCCTGACCGCTGGAGCGGTCTGTCCTCCCCCGTTCCGGGAGAGGTTGGCTCGCCACAGGATCTCGTACGCGCCGAAGTTCGCGTCGCGGTAGAACGGGCTCCCTCCCCCACAGGCGCCCCGCCTGTAGGGGAGGGCTGGGGAGGGGGGCCGCCGCGGCATGCGAAACCGCCCGTCGAACCACGAGAGAAGTGACGGCCGAGGACGCGCACCAAAGCCGATCAGCCCCTAAGCACTAAGCACTAAGCACTAAGCACTAAGCACTAAGCACTAAGCACTAAGCACTAAGCACTAAGCACTAAGCACTAAGCACTTCTTTTCCTCACATCGCCGCGTGCCCCGCATCCACCGCCCGCGCGTCCGGCGGCGGCGCGAGCCCCGCCATCAGCGCCAGCAGGCGGTCCTGCGTTGCGCCCTCCCGCGGCACCTCGGCCACCAGGCGGCCGGCGCGCAGCACCAGGATGCGGCTGGAGAGGCTCAGCACCTCGGGAAGCTCGCTGCTGATCAGGAGCACAGCGTGGCCCTGCGCGGCCAGCTGGTCGATCAGCGCGTGGATCTCGGCCTTGGCGCCCACGTCCACGCCGCGCGTCGGCTCGTCCAGGATCAGCACCTTGGAGCGCGCGGCCAGCCAGCGCGCCAGCACCACCTTCTGCTGGTTGCCGCCGGAGAGGCCGGCCACCCCCGTCTCCACGCTGGGCGTCCGCACCCGCAGCCGGCCGAAGTACTCCCGAGCCAGCGCGCGCTCCTCGCCGCGCCGCACCCACGCGAAGGAGGCCAGGCGCCTGAGGATGGGGAGCGAGGTGTTGTGCTTCCCGCTCTCCGTCAGCACCAGCCCCTCCTTCTTCCGGTCCTCCGGAACGAGGCCGATCCCCAGGCGGATGGCCTGCGCGGGCGTGCGGATGCGCACCGGCTTCCCGTCCAGGAAGACGCGCCCCGTCGACCGCGGCTCCAGCCCGAAGATCGCCCGCGCGACTTCCGATCGCCCCGCGCCGACGAGGCCGGCGAGGCCCACCACCTCCCCCGCGCGGAGGGAGAAGGAGACGTCGTGGAAGGCGCCCGTCAGCGAGAGACCCTCGACGCGCAGCAGCTCCTCCCCCGGCTGGGCGGAGAGGTGGCCGGGAAAGTACTCCGCCAGCGGCCGGCCGATCATCATCCGCACCAGGTCGTTCTCCGTCAGCCCCTCGATGGGCCGCGTGTCCACGTGGCGGCCGTCGCGCAGCACGCTCACCGCGTCGCAGAGGCGGAAGATCTCCGGCATGCGGTGCGATACGTAGATGCACGTCACCCCGCGCGCCTTCAGCCGGTCGATCAGGTCGTAGAGCCGCTCCGCGTCCACCTGGGAGAGCGAGCTGGTGGGCTCGTCGAACACCAGGATCCGCGCCCCGCCGCCCACCGCGCTGGCGATCTGCACCAGCTGCTGCTGCGCCACGTTCAGCTCGCCCACGGGCCGGCTGACGTCCATGGACGCCCCGATCTCCGCCAGCATCGCGGTGGCGCGGCGCTCCATCTCGTCGACCGACAGCACGCCGCGGCGGACGGGGAGGTCGCCCAGGCACAGGTTCTCGGCGACGGAGAGGTTGGGGCAGAAGGCCAGCTCCTGGTGCACCATCCCCACCCCCGCCGCCAGCGCGTCGCGCGGGGAGCCGAAGCGCACGGGGTGGCCGTGGACGACCACGCGGCCCTCGTCGGGGGCGTGGATGCCGGCCAGCATCTTTCCCAGCGTGCTCTTCCCCGCCCCGTTCTCGCCGCAGAGGGCGTGGCAGGTGCCCGCCGCCACCTCCAGGGTGACGTCGCCCAGCGCCAGCGCGCCGGGAAAGCGCTTGGTGACGTTCTCGAAGCGGACGGCGGGCCCGGTCATCGTCGCGCCCCTACTGGAGGTACTTGGGATCAACGTCGGTGAAGCCCCAGTCGCGCAGCTGGCGCGCCCACTGGTTCAGGTTCTCCTTCGTCACCCGCACCGTCTGCATGGGGATGTTCTGCGGGACGTTCTTCTTGTGGTGGATCTTGTCCACGATGGTCTGCACCCCCACGTACCCCCACTGGTAGACGGGCTGCGCCAGGAGCACGGGGGCGATCCCCCGCTCCACGTACGGCAGCTCGGCCGGGAGCGCGTCCACGGCGACCACCTTGTAGCGGGCGGGATCCAGGTCGGTGAGCAGCGTCTGCGTGAAGAGCGGCCACCCGCCGATCATCGCCCAGCCGTTGACCTCGGGATAGGCGTTGTTGACGCGGATGACCTCGGCGGCGGCGTCCTGCGGGGTCTCGATGTGGTTGAAGACGTTGACCACGCGGATGCCGGGGTGGTTCTTGGCCTCCTCGCGGACGCCCTGCACGCGGCGCTGCAGGTTGGGCGCGTTCTGGTTGCCGGCCAGGATGGCGATGGCGCCCTTGCCGCCCAGCTGCGTGGAGAGCTCGCGCATCACCTCCTTGCCCACCTCCAGGTCGTCCACGCCGTAGTATGCGAAGCGCTGCGACTGGGGCGCGTCGCTGTCGAAGGTCATCACCTGCACCCCGCGGCCGACGGCGTCGTTGATGGCGCCGGTGATCTTCCCCGGGTCCGACGCGGCGATCAGGATGGCGTCGGCGCCGTCGTTGACGGCCTGCTGGATGCGCTGGGCCTGCACCTGCCCGTCCTCCTGCGGCGGGGTAAGCCAGAGGACGCGCACCTGCGGCCCGCCGGGCTGCGCGGAGATCTCCTTCGCCGCGGCCTCGGCGCCGGTGCGGGCGGCCAGGAAGACGGGGTTGTTGGAGCTCTTGGCGATCACGGCGATGGTGATCGGCTGCCCGGCCTGCCCCGCGCCCGCCCCGCCGGCCGCGGCGCCCTTCTCCCCCTCCGCCGGCGCGCCGCCGCCCTGCTCGCCGCCCCCGCACGCCATCGCCCCCAGCGCCGCCAGCACGGCGGCCGCCCGCGTCAGTCTCTTCATGGTCTCCACTCTCAGGGATGGGTTTTCAGCCCGGCACCGGTACAGAATGCGTGCTCGGAGGGAAAATGGAAATATCTCTGACAAATCACTCGTTCGGGAAAGTCCTGAATCCTGAGTGCCCAGTGCCCATCTGAATCCGCTTCGGTTAATCCGTTGCCGTTAAGCAGTCATTCCGAGGCCCGGCCGCGCGGTCATCGCGGAATGCACAGTTGCACGCAGGGCCTTTGGAATCTAGCCGGGGCAGCAGCGAGACCCGGGCGCGGCAGCGGCGACACCGCCGCGGCTGCAACCGCCGCGGATCGCGCGGCTCCCCGTCGAACCGCGCTTCACCCTCGGCCCCTTCGCCACGCCGGCGGTTCCGAGGGCGGGCTGTCTCGCCGCTCCCGCGCCCAGGCCTCTCGCTGGCAGGCTAGATTCCACGGGCCTGCCGACATTTGCGTAGGGGCGAGATCCGCGCGACCGGCCCTGGAATGACTGCTTTTACTGCAACGAATATCCGGATCGACAGGTCTGGTTCGAAGTCCGAAGTGCCGATCCCGATCTACCGTGCGCAGTTCAGCACTAAGCACTAAGCACTAAGCACTTTCTTTTCGTCTCTCACACACTCATCTGCACCGTCGGATCCGCCTTGCGGCTCAGGCGGCGGGCGGTGACTCGCGCGCTCCACTGGTCGACGACCACGGCCACGATGATGGCGGCGCCGATGACGATCCACTCGTAGTTCTGGTCCAGCCGCAGCGTGCGGATGGACTGGCGGAAGAGGACGATCAGCAGCGCGCCGAGGGTGGCGCCGAGCGCGCTCCCCTTCCCGCCCACCAGGCTCGCGCCGCCGACGACGGCCGAGGCGATCACGTACAGCTCGTAGCCCTGCGCGTCGCCGGAGGATGCGGAGCCGTAGAAGGAGGCGCCCAGGAACGCCGCGATCCCCGCCGTGAGCCCGGAAACCGCGAAGACGCCGAGCTGGATGCGGTTCAGCGGGAGGCCGGCGAAGCGGCTGGCCTCCAGGTTTCCGCCGAAGGCGAAGACATGCCGCCCCATCACCATCCGCGTCAGGTAGAGGGTCCCCACCACGCAGGTCAGGATCATCGCCAGCATGGGGACGGGATACAGCCCGCCGCCGCCCAGCCCCAGCGGCGCCTTGGCGAAGCCGGTGAGCGGCTGGGGGACCAGGATGCTCTCGGCGCGGCTGGCCACGAACGCCACGCCGCGCATCATCCACATCGTCCCCAGCGTGATGATGAACGGGTGCACGCGCAGGCCGACCACCAGCGCGCCGTTGATCAGCCCGCAGAGGAGCCCCACGCCGGTGCAGATCAGGAAGCCGGCGGCGACGGTCGTGGTGGGGTCCATGGGGCCCATCGACCGGAGGAGGAGCGCCATGGTGACGCCGGCAAGGGCGTAGATGGAGCCCACGGAAAGGTCGATGCCGCCGGAGATGATCACCACCGTGGCGCCCACCGCCATGATGGCGAAGAACGAGGCGTCGGTGGCGGTCTGGATCAGCGTGTAGCTGTTCCAGAAGTCGTTCACCGTCCGCCCGGAGGCCCGGTCCAGGTGGCTCCCGGCGAACACGGTGAGGGTGAGGGCGACCAGCGCCACCACCAGCACCAGCCCGGCCTCCTGCGAGGTGGCCAGCCGGCGGGCGAAGGCGCGCAGCGGTTGTTCGGCGGCGGTTTCCGTCACTGCGGGACTCCGGGAAAGCGGGGGATCTCCGGCCCGGCCGGCGCGGGGAAACGTGCGCCGCCGGCCCGGTCCCCTGGGGAAGGGCTGATGCGAATGACGCTGAAGGTACAGCGGGACCGCGTCGTTACACCAGCACGATGATTCGAAGCGGATCGGCGGGCGTGCACAACCTGTGTCCTGAGTCCTGATCCTACATCAACCGTCCCGATTTTGTCATCCTGAGGCCGGCCACGCCGAAATCCGTCGCTCCCACGACCATCCGCAGGCCGATGGATCCATAGCCGGCCCCGCGCCAAACTCGCCTCTTCCACGATGACAATTCGGCGCCATATCGGGATTCGCAACGGGTCGCCGATCCGGCAAACGCGCTGAGTCCCAAGCCCTGGCAACTCAGGACCTGGGACTCAGGACTCAGGACTTCTGCTTTCAGCGCGGCCGGGGCTGCACGCTGATCGTCGTCAGGTAGCGCACCTCGGAGTTGTCGTCCTCCACCAGGCGGAAGGGGAGGATCTGCACCGTGGGGCGGTCGGGGTCGGCGTCGGAGCGGATGACGACCATCACGCCGCGGCTGACGCCCATGGCGCCGGCGCTGAAGTAGGTGACGCCCACGTGGTAGGTGCCGGGCACCACCTTCTCCGTCCGGATCACCTCCGGGCCGAAGCCCTGGGTGATGTCCTGGTACAGCTTCAGCCCCAGCGCCGTCTGGTCGTGCGCGTAGTACGCCTCCTCGCCGGCGGGGTCGACCACGTGCAGGTCCACGTCGTTGCCGTCCGCGTCCCACGCCAGGGTGACGCGCAGGGCGTCGCGGCGCCCGAGATCCACCCGGTGCTCCGCCGCCTCGCCCCGGATCGCCGCGCGCTTCGACGGCTCCTTGGCCATCCACGCGCGGAGCACGTAGCCCAGCTCCTCGCGGAGCACGCGCTGCGCGTCGCCGTACCAGCCGGGGAACTGGCGGCGGGTGGCGTCCTCCAGCACGCGGGCGGCCTCTTCCTCGCGGCCGTCCCGCCAGAGCATCAGCGCCAGGTGGCGGTAGCCGTTGACGCGGTCCGGGCGCTGGGCCAGCGCGCGGCGCAGCGGCGTCTCGGCCAGGCGGGCGGCGTCGACGCGCAGGAGGAGGAGGCCGGCGCGCTGCAGCAGCTCGGGCTTGCCGTCCGCCACCTCCACCAGCGACCCCAGCGCGCGCTCGGCCTCGTCGCGCATCCCCAGGTTGATCCCGGCCTCGCCCAGCGCCTCGTAGACCTGCGGGTTCTCGGGGTCGTACGGCTGCCAGTCCAGCGCCAGCTCGCGCAGCGCCCGCCACTCGCGCCGCGCCCAGAGCGCGTCCGCCAGCTGGTTGCGCACCTCGCGGTCGCGCGGCGCCGCCTTCAGCAGCGCGCGCAGCGAGTCCACGCGCCCGGGGCGCGGCGCCGTCGGCCGCGTCCACTCCGGCGCCACGATCCGCGGCGGCGCCGGAGCGGCGTTCGGCGCCGGCTGCGTGGCGGATCCGGAGCCCTGCGGGCGCGGCCGGGCGACGGTGTCCGCGGCCGAGGCGGCGACGCGCTCCACAGCCGGCGCCTGGGAAGCGGGCGCCGGGGCGGTACGGGCCCGGGAGGCCCCGCTCGGCGCCGCGGCGGGCGGCGGCGGGACCATCACCGGCTCCGGCGGAGCCATCGGGGACGGCGGAGGGGGCGGCGGCTCGCTCTCGCCCGCGCCCGACCCCTCGCCTTCCTCGTCTCCCTCGCTCGCCGCCGCCGTGACCACGATCTCCTCCGCGTTCGACGCATCGCCCTGCCGCCGCGCCGCCTCCTGCTTCTCGGCAGGCGTGGAGTCGGGCGCGGGTGCCGCGCCGGCCATGCGCACGGCGGAGGTGTCGCGGTCCACGCGGGTGATCCCCTCCGGCCCCACGGCCAGGATCCCGGCCAGCGCGCGGCGGTCCAGGCCGAAGCGCGCGTAGTCCCGCTCCGTCTCCAGCACCAGGAGCGTGGTGAGCGGGGTGAGGACGCGGTGCTCCACGGAGATGCGCACGATCTCCTCCGAGAGCGCCTTGCGCGTGGAGTCGTCCGTGGCGCGGCCGGCGCGGTCGCCCAGCTCCTGGAGGTGGGCGCGGTACGCCTCGCGCTCCAGCAGCGGCGCGAAGCTCCCCGCAGGCAGCGGCTCCGCGTCCGCCGAAGCGAGCGATCCCGATCGCCCCGACAGGCGGGGCGAGGGGCGGGCGCCCGGCTTCAGGCGCGCCATCACCAGCACCTCGTCCCCCGCGAGCACGTCCTCGGCGCCCATCGCCCGCACCCACTCCGCGCCCGCGTCCGCCACGGTGAAGGCGGCGCCGGGGGGGAGGGCAAGGCGGCGGGCGGCGTCGCGGGCGCGGACGTCCAGCGAATCGGTGAAGGGGATGGCGACGATCCGCCCGCGTCCCTCCGTGATCATCCGCAGGGTGGCGCCGTCCTGCCGCGCCCCCAGCACCAGCGCGTGCACCGTCACCCCGCCGGCGATGGAGTCCGCGGCGGCCCTGAGCGGCGCCGGATCCACCGTCCCCATCGTCCCCACGCCGTCCGTCTGCACCACGATGGTCGGCGCCGCCGGACGCGCCCGCGCCACGGCGGCCGCGTCGCGGAGAACGGCGCCCAGGTCGGTGCCGCCCAGGTAGCGCCGCGCGCGGAGGGCCGCGCCCACCTGCCGGGAGAGCTGCGCCGCCGTCCCGCTCGCCAGCCGCGTCACGCGGTGGTCGAAGGCGCGCAGCTCCACCGCGTCGCCGGCCGGGAGCGAGGCCAGCAGCCGCTCGATGGCGCGGATGCGGTGCTCGGCGCCGTCCGCGCCGGAGGCCGAGGTGTCGAGGTAGAAGAGCCAGCGGCGCGGCCCCGCCGCCGGCGCGGAGGGCGCCACGGCGGGGCGGAAGGCGGCCACGTAGAAGTCGCCCGCCGCCAGCACCCGCGACCGCGCCGCCCCATCGTCCGCCCGCCAGGCGATCTGGAGATCCTGCGTGGGGACGAAGTTCTCGTCCGAGCGCTCGATGACGCGCGCCTCGCCCATGTCGCGCACGCGGCCGGGGCCGGCGGTGCGCACGAAGGTCTCCTGGCGCGGCGTCTCGCCCGGGAGGCCGCGGAAGCTGCCGTGGAAGGTGAAGACGCCCACCCTCGGCAGGCCACGGAGCGGCATGGCCCAGCTCCGCTCGCCGCCCACCTGCCGCAGCAGCTGGCTGTACGCCAGCACCAGCCGCACCGTCCCCTCCGGCGCGATGGGAAAGACGCGCGCGGAGAAGCGGTTCCCCGCCTCCTGGTCCAGCATCGCCGGATCGCGCATCTCGTGCAGGATCTCGTCGTACACGCGGTGCGCGCGGAGCCGCTCCACCACCTCGCCCTCCATCAGCCGGCCGTCCACCTCCTTGGCGAAGCGGCTCACGGTGGCGCCCTCGGGGAGGACGGCGCTGAAGCGGCCCTCCATGGTCCGCGGGCGCGGGTTGCGGAAGCGCATCTCCACCTCCGTCAGCGCCAGCATCCCGTGCACCGCCGTGCGCACGTCCAGCCTCTCCAGCACCAGCTCCTGCCCGTCCGGATCGGAGAGCGCGAACGGCGCCGGCGCCTCCGTGGTGTCCTGGGCGAGCGGGAGACGGGGATCGGCCGGCGAGGCGGGCTGCCGCGCGGCGCCGCTTGCGGGGAGCGCGGCGAGGGCGGCCAGCGCCAGCAGGACGCGGGTGGGTCGGCGGGTCGTCACGAGGGCCGGGGTGCGGAGGTGGGAGATGGAGATCGCTGGAATCGCCGGATGAAATCGACCGCGCATCTTACCTTTTCGGCGATTGCGCGTCCAGCGCCGCGACGGATCGGGACCGGGCACCGCCGCGTCTTCGTGGATGCGCGATGGCGGCCGGCCTATCCTGAACGATCCCGACCCGGATTCCTTGACACGTTGTCCACGGAGACGACGACGGGAGCGCACTTCCTCCGCACCTCTCCTCGCGCATCCAGCACCTCGTCGACGCCTCCGGACCGAGGGGATCACGCGGTCGGTGCCGCGCCCGTGCAGGGAGCTGAACGCGCTCCCGTGATCGGCGACCGCCAGAACCCTGAGAGAGTCAGCGTCCGCCCGGACGCCGGGCCATGTCAAGCGCCGTGGCCCGGGCGCACCGTCGCGCCCCATCCGGGGGATAAGAAACTGAAAAGGTCATATTACGAACTTCGGAAATCATCGTGACAATAATCGATTCCGGTTTCTCCGATCCGGGCCGTCAACGTCTCGCGAAATGGCGCGCGTGGGCCATGAAAACGGTTACATCGAACGAAGCGGCACAGGTACGTCACGGCTTCGCGAAATGTTGTTGACACGGACAGTTGCGCAGATTACGATTCCATTACTAAACCGGCAGACACAACGAACTTCTCTGCGTTTCCCGTCCCGCATCCATCGAGGAACCTGGTCCGACAACAGCCCGACACCGGCCATGGAATGCCTGTCGCGCGCAATTTGTCGGACTTCTTAACTATACGCCCGCGCCTCCCACGCTCCGCCTTCGACGCAACGGGCGGATCCAGGAGGCGAATTGTCCCGCCGAATTTGTTGGGAGTCTTGACAAACTTGTCCCACGCTCCGGCCGCAAGCGGAGAAACCCGCGCCGGCGCTGGAATCCGGAACACCCGGCCGGTCCCCCGCATCGGGCCGATGCGGGCCCTGAGCACCACCGTTCCGCCTCGCGGCGGTCCCGGCCCACGGGAAGCCGGGGCGGCCGCGCGCACCACTTTCCTTCGCAGCCCGGCGGGCTGCCCGATCAACCCACCTACGGAGGACGTTTGATGAGGCGGAGAATCGTCGTAAGCATGCTGGCCGCATTGTTCGCGGCAGGTCCGCTCTACGCACAGTCGGGCGTGATCACCGGGAGCGTCGCCTCCACCGAGGGGCGGGCCCTGGCCGGGGCCACCGTGCAGGTGTCGGGGAGCCAGGCCCGCGCCGTCACCGGCCCCGACGGCCGCTACACCATCGGCGGCGTGGGCGCCGGGCAGCGGCAGGTGACGGCCTCGGTCATCGGCCACAACTCCGCCACCCTCCCCGTGACGGTGGCGGCCGGGCAGACCGCCACGCTGGACTTCCGGCTCTCCCCCGCGGCCATCTCGCTGGAGGGCGTGGTGGCCATCGGCTACGGCGAGCGGCGCATCCGCGACGTCACCGGGGCGGTGGACGCGGTCTCGGAGGAGGAGTTCAACACCGGCCGCGTGGTGAGCCCCGAGCAGCTGATCCGCGGCAAGGTGGCCGGCGTGCAGGTGGTGGAGAGCGGCGAGCCGGGCGGCGGCGTGGCCGTCCGCATCCGCGGCGGAAGCTCGGTGACGGCCCGCAACGACCCGCTCTTCGTGGTCGACGGCGTCCCGCTGGAGTTCGGCGGCGGGCTATCGGCCGGGCGCAACCCGCTCAACTTCATCAACCCCAACGACATCGCCAGCGTCACCGTCCTCAAGGACGCCGCCTCCACGGCCATCTACGGCTCGCGCGGCGCCAACGGCGTGGTGATCATCGAGACCCGCACCGGGTCGCGTGGCGGGCCGCAGTTCGAGTACAACACCTCGCTCTCCACCTCGCGCGTCACCAGCGAGCTGGACCTGCTGGGCGCCGACGAGTTCCGCGGGGTGGTGGCCGAGCGCGCGCCGGCGCGGGTGCAGTTCCTGGGCGCCGCCAGCACCGACTGGCGCCGCGCCGTGGAGCAGGACGCCATGGGGCAGGAGCACGCGGTGGCCGTGTCGGGGGCGGGAAGCTCCAACAGCTACCGCCTCTCGCTCAACTTCCTGGACCAGGAGGGCGTGCTGCGCGGGACCAACGTCAAGCGCCTCTCGGCCGCCTTCAACCTCAACCAGCGCCTCTTCGACGACCGGCTGAGCGTGCGCGCCAACCTGCGCGGCTCGCGCAACGAGGACGTCTTCACCCCCGGCGCCGTGCTGGGCGCGGCCACGGCCTTCGACCCCACGCAGCCCACGCGCAACGGCGCGGGCGGGTGGTTCGAGCAGACGCAGTTCACCCTGGCCCCCAACAACCCCCTGGCCGAGCTGGCGCTGGCGGTGGACGAGGGGACCACGTACCGCGGGATCGGCTCGCTGGAGGCGCGCTACCGGATGCCCTTCCTGGAGGCGCTCTCGGGAACGGTGCGCGCGGGCTTCGACGTCGGCGAGTCGGAGCGGCGCGGCTTCCGCCCCAGCACCCTGCAGGGTGAGATCGAGAACCCGGCCTCGTGCGTGCGCGACGCCGACGACCCGCCCTGCCCCACCGGCACCGTGAGCCGCTCCAACCCCAGCGAGAGCAAGGGCGTGGTGGACGCCTTCCTCACCTACGCCGGCGACATCGACCGCTTCGACAGCAACGTGGAGGCGACGGCCGGCTACTCGTACGAGTCGTTCAGCGGCGAGTACCCGTCGTTCACGGCGCGCGGGCTCAGCTCCAACCTGCTGGGGACCGACGGCGTCCCCACGGCGGCCGAGAACACCCCCCGCATCTTCACCAACGAGAGCAAGCTGGCCTCCTTCTTCGGGCGCGTGAACTACACCTTCCGCGACCGCTACCTGCTGACGCTCTCGGTGCGCCGCGACGGCTCGTCCAAGTTCGGGCCCACCAACCAGTGGGGCACCTTCCCGGCGGCCGCGGTGGCGTGGCGCATCGGCGAGGAGGCGTTCCTGGACCGCGTGGAGTGGCTGTCGGACCTGAAGCTGCGCGGCTCGTGGGGCGTCAACGGCAACCAGGCCATCGACAGCTACCTGTGGGTGTCGTCGTACACCTACTCCGACGCCTTCGCGCGGGTGCAGTTCGGCGACGAGTTCGTCACCACCATCCGCCCCTCGGCGGTGGACCCGTCGGTGAAGTGGGAGGAGACCACCTCGTACAACGTGGGGCTGGACTACGGCCTCTTCGACAACCGCGTCAGCGGGTCGCTGGAGTACTACGTCAAGGACACCGACGACCTCCTCTTCCGCATCCCGGTGGCGGCGGGGACCAACCTCTCCAACTTCGTCACCACCAACATCGGGCGGATGAAGAACCGCGGCTTCGAGGCCAGCGTGAACGCCCTGGTGCTGGACGGCGGCGAGGACGGGCTGCGCTGGAACGCCGGCTTCAACGCCTCCACCAACCGCAACCGGCTGATCAGCATCAACCCGTTCGCGGCCGGCGGCGCCGAGCGGATCCTGGTGGGCGGGATCTCGGGCGGCGTGGGGAGCAACATCCAGGTGCTGCAGCCGGGGGTGGCGCTCAACTCGTTCTACGTCTACCGCCACAAGCGCGGCGAGGACGGCCGCCCGCTGTACGCGGACGCCAACGGCGACGGGACGATCAACGACCAGGACCTGTACGAGGACCTGAACGGCGACGGCACCATCACCCAGGACGACCGGGCGCCCTTCCAGAGCCCCACGCCCAAGTGGATCCTGGCGGCCACCTCCAGCCTGGAGTTCCGCCGGCTGGACCTGAGCTTCACCCTGCGCGCCAACCTGGGGGGCTACACCTACAACAACGTGGCCTCGTCGCAGGGCTACTACAACGTGCTCAACGGCGCCTCGGGCCCGGTGAACCTGCACTCGTCGGTGCTGGAGAACGGCTTCGTGGAGCCGCAGTACTTCTCGGACGTGTACGTGCAGGACGCCTCGTTCCTGCGCATGGACAACGTCACGCTGGGCTACACCCTCCCCCGGCTGCGCGGGGTGGAGGCGATGCGCGTCTTCGGGACCGTGCAGAACGTGTTCACGCTGACGGGCTACGACGGCCTCGATCCGGAGGCCGGGCTGGGCGGCATCGACAACACCATCTATCCCCGCTCCCGCACCTTCACGGTGGGCGCGAGCGTCGGGTTCTGAACGCGCGCGGCGGGCGGCCGCGCCCCGGACGGGGCGCGGCCGCCGGCGGCGGATTCCGCAACGAAGAGAGAGGACGAGCAATGAACACGACCCTGCGCAGGACGCTGGCCCTGGCTTCGGCCCTGGTGCTCGGCGCCACCGCGTGCACCGACATCACCACGGAGCCCAGCAGCACCGTCACGGGCGCCAACATCTTCGACGATCCCAGCTCGTACCGGGCGTTCCTGGCCAAGCTGTACGGCGGGCTGCAGGTGACCGGCCAGCAGGGCCCGGCGGGCGCCGGCGACATCGAGGGGATCGACGAGGGCTTCTCGCACTACCTCCGCCAGCTCTGGCAGCTGCAGGAGCTTCCCACCGACGAGGCCATCATCGCCTGGGGCGACGCGGGGCTCCCGGAGATGAACACGCAGCAGTGGGGGGCGTCCAACCAGTTCCTGGGCGCCATGTACTACCGCATCTTCTACCAGGTGTCGCTGGCCAACGAGTTCCTCCGCGAGACCACCGACGCCAAGCTCACCTCGCGCGGCGCCACGCCGGCGCTGGTGGCCCAGGTGAAGGAGTACCGCGCCGAGGCGCGCTTCCTCCGGGCGCTCAGCTACTGGCACGGCATCGACCTGTTCGGCAACATCCCGCTGGTGACCGAGGAGGACGCGCTCGGCAACACGCCGCCGGAGCAGGCCACCCGCCAGGAGCTCTTCGACTACGTGGTGGCCGAGCTGAACGCCATCCGCCCGGAGCTTCCCGCGCCGGGGGCGGGCCAGTACGGCCGCGCCGACCAGGGCGCCGTGCTGATGCTGCTGGCCAAGCTGTACCTGAACTCGGGCGTCTACACCGGCCAGAACCGCTTCGCCGAGGCCCGCCAGGCCGCCGAGGCGGTGATCACCTCCAACGGCTTCCAGCTGGACGACGTCTACCAGCAGGTCTTCCTGGCCGACAACCACACCTCGCCGGAGATCATCTTCCCGGTCCCCTTCGACGGGCGGAACACGCGCACCTTCGGCGGCGTCACCTTCCTGATCCACGCGTCGGTGGGCGGGAACATGAACGCGGCGAGCTACGGGATCGACGGCGGGTGGTTCGGGCTGCGGGTGCGCCCCGAGCTCTTCAACCTGTACTCGGCGGGCGACGACCGGCGCGACATCTTCTACACGAGCGGCCAGTCGGTGGACATCAACAGCATCTCCAACTTCTCCGACGGGGTGGCCGCCCCCAAGTTCCGCAACGTGACGTCCGGCGGGCAGCCCGGCTCCAACGCCACCTTCCCGGACACCGACTACCCCATGTTCCGCCTGGCGGACGCGTACCTGATGTACGCCGAGGCGGTGCTGCGCGGCGGCGGCGGGAGCACGGCGCAGGCGCTGGCCTACGTGAACGCGCTCCGCGCGCGGGCGTACGGCGACGCCAGCGGGAACATCACGGCGGAGCAGCTCACGCTGGACTTCATCCTGGCCGAGCGCGGCCGCGAGCTCCTGTGGGAGGGCCACCGCCGCACCGACCTGATCCGCTTCGGCCGCTTCAGCACCGGCGGGGTCTGGCAGTGGAAGGGCGGCGTCAAGGCGGGCAAGACCACCGACGCCAAGTTCAACCTGTACCCGCTCCCCGCCTCGGAGCTGCAGGCCAATCCCAACCTGACGCAGAACCCCGGCTACTGAGCCGCGTGGAACGCTCCGGTGACCGCACTCTCCCGCAGCTCCGCCGCCCTTCGCGGCGGAGCTGCGGGCCGTTCCGGAATCACGAAGACGACGCCCGCGGATGATCTGAATCCCCGCGAATCCGTCCACATCGCCGTCCATCGAGCAGTCGCAGTCGAGCAGTTGCAGTTCAGCAGTCATCCTGAGGCCCGGCCGCGCGCGGCACTCGCCCGCACGCCATCGCCGGCAGGGCCGTAGGATCTAGCCCGCGACACGCGAGGCCTGGGCGCGGCAGCGACGACACAGCCGACGCATCCGCGCGGGATCATGATCGCACGCGGAAGACGGCGGGGGCACGAAGCGCGGCCAAACAGATCGGCATCAGGATGGGGATCGATTCATCACGCGGCGTTCATCAGACGGATTTCGATCGATCGTCGGACAGAGCCGGCGCGGGCACGAAGGGCGGCCAGACAGATCGGCATCAGGATGGGGATCGATTCATCACGCGGTGTTCATCGGTTGGATCTCGATCGACAGTCAGGCATGCGGGCGCGATCATCTGGACGACGTTGATCACACACTTGATGGCATCGGGATCCGCTTCGGACCGTGCATCCGGGTTGAGCCTCGGATTGTCATCCCGAAGCCTGAGCGACTGAGGACCTCGGGCCTCGTCGCAACAAGCCAGGCTTTCTCGTGAGGCGGGCGATAGATCCTTCGGCCTGCCGAGGCTTGTGCCGGCGTCGGCTCCGGCGCGGCCGGCCTCAGGATGACAGAATCGGGAGATGCGCGGGTGAAGGTAGGATCCGGGATGATGCGGAGAGGATACGGCGAGCCGGATCATCTCTCCGATGAAGCAGTTCGGGGGGCGATGGGAGGAGATGGGGATCGCGGGCGCGATGACGATCGGCGGATCGCGATCGGTGGATGGCGGGAGGACACACGCGGGCTCGCGGGGGGCGCGCGGCGAATGAGAACGAGGAGATCGATGATGCGGAGAAGGTTGCGGACCCTGGCACGTCCCCTGGCGCTCGGATTCGCGCTGGCCTCGCTGGCGCCGGCCGCGGCGGCCGCGCAGGGCGAGCCGCTGCGCGTGGCCTCGCCGGACGGGCGCAACGAGGTGGCGGTGGCGGTCCGCGAGGGCGGCCTCTACTACTCCGTGCGGCGCGGCGGCCGCAACGTGCTCCTCCCCTCGCGCCTGGGCTTCGAGTTCCGCGGCGGCGACTCGCTCCGCAGCGCGCTCCGCGTCACCGGCTCCACGCGCGGCACCCACGACGAGACGTGGACGCAGCCGTGGGGCGAGGTGGCCCGCGTGCGCGACCACCACAACGAGCTGCGCGTGCAGGTGGCCGAGGACCGTGCCCCCAACCGCCGCTTCGCCGTGGTCTTCCGCGCCTTCGACGACGGCGTGGCCTTCCGCTACGAGCTCGCCGACAGCGCCGGCTTCCGCGACTTCGAGATGATGGAGGAGCTCACCGAGTTCACTCTGGCCGACGACGCGAAGGCGTGGTGGATCCCCGGCAACAAGCCCGAGCCGGACCGCCAGGAGATCCTCTACTCCTCCGGCCCCGCCAGCCGCCTGGACACCGTCCACACCCCGCTGACGCTGCAGATGACCGGCGGGACGCAGGTGGTCATCCACGAGGCCAACCTGGTGGACTACGCGGGGATGTACCTGGCCCGCACCGGCCCGCGCACCCTCCGCTCCACCCTGGCCCGCTGGGCCGACGGCGTGGCCGTGCGCGGCCGCGCCCCGTTCGTCACCCCCTGGCGCACGCTCCAGCTCGCGGATCGCCCGGAGGACCTGGCGCCCTCGCTGCTGACGCTCAAGCTCAATCCCCCCAGCCGCATCGCCAACACCAGCTGGATCCGGCCGATGAAGTACAACGGCATCTGGTGGGGGATGCACATCAACACCGAGACCTGGGGCTCCGGCCCCAAGCACGGCGCGACGACCGCCAACACGAAGCGCTACCTCGACTTCGCCGCGGCGAACGGGCTGGGCGGGACGCTGGTGGAGGGGTGGAACACGGGGTGGGACGAGGACTGGTTCAACACCATGAAGGCCAACTTCTCCTTCACCCAGCCGTACCCCGACTTCGACCTCCCCGGCATCGCCGCCTACGCGCGGTCCAGGGGGCTGACGCTCATCGGCCACCACGAGACAGCCACGGTGATCGACAACTACGAGCGGCAGCTGGACTCGGCCATGGCGCTGTACGAGCGCGTGGGGGTGAAGGCGGTGAAGACGGGGTACGTGGGCGACAGGACGGAGCACGGGCACGCGCACCAGTCGCAGTTCATGGTGCGCCACCACCGGCGGGTGATCGAGACGGCGGCGCGGCACGGGATCATGGTGAACGTGCACGAGCCCATCAAGGACACCGGCGAGCGCCGCACCTGGCCCAACATCCTGTCGCGCGAAGGCTCGCGGGGGCAGGAGTACAACGCGTGGGGCGGCGACGGCGGCAACCCGCCCGAGCACGAGACCATCCTCTTCTTCACGCGGATGCTCTCCGGGCCCATGGACTTCACCCCCGGCATCTTCGACCTGCTCATCCAGCGCCCCACGGGGAAGCCGCGCACGCCGGAGGAGGCGCGCCCGCGGACCACGCTGGCCAAGCAGCTCGCCCTCTACGTCGTCCTCTACTCCCCGCTGCAGATGGCGGCCGACCTCCCCGAGAACTACGAGGGGCAGCCCGCCTTCCAGTTCATCCGCGACGTGGCGGTCGATTGGGACACCACCATCGTGCTGAACGGCCGCATCGGCGACCACGTGATCGTCACGCGGAAGAAGAAGGGCGCGGATGAGTGGTTCGTGGGCGCCATCACGGACGAGGAGGCGCGCGGCTTCGACGTGCCGCTCGCCTTCCTCCCCGCCGGCCGCCGCTACGTCGCCGAGATCTACGCGGACGGGCCGAACGCCAGCTGGCGCGACAACCCGCTCCCCGTCGCCATCCGCCGGCAGAACGTGGATCGGACGACGCGCCTGCGCATCGACATGGCCCCCGGCGGCGGCCAGGCGATCCGCATCCGCCCGGCGAACTAAACCACGACGGCGCAGGAGCCCGCGAAGCATCATGGCTCCCGCGCTCGCTGCCCGTCATGGGCATCCGTCAGCAGTCGGCGCTTCCGAAGGCCGTGGCTGTCGCGCCTGTGGCGTCCCGTACGGTGAGGTTGTTCCCCCACCACTCATACGGGTTGCATTTGAAGTACGCATACCCGTCGCCGACCATGTAGGGCTTCGTGGGGGACCAGGAGTAGGTGTAAGGCGCGGTCCCACCGCTCACCCAGTAATCGCACCGCGCCGAAGTGTGGCCAATGTTGACGCAGGACACGTCGGCGTAAAGCGTGCTGGAAGGTGTGTGCGCTGGTGCCGCTTCAGGGGCGGCCGCAGGCCCGCCGGCTACGGCAGCGGTCAGCGCGATGAGTGTCGCAACCTGGGCAAAGCTACGCATCTGATCCTCCAGGGCTGGTCGGTACGAAAGGGACCACTCTGCAGTATGTCTTTAACGTTTTTAGGCGTCAAGTGATGAGCTTGGATTTCGTCCGTACAGGAAAGGGATGGCTGCTGGTTCTCTCTGTCGTTTCCGCCACCCAGGTGGACGCGCAGCTGACCATCCGGCTGACCAGCGTGCCGGGGGGGACGCCGCCGGGCGCGCCGATCTACGTGGCCGGCTCCTTCAACGGCTGGAGCCCGGCGGACTCCGCCTATCGCCTCAAGCCCGAAGACGGCGGACGATACTCCATCACGCTGCCGACGAGCGTGCGCGGGCGCGTGGAGTTCAAGTTCACGCGCGGATCGTGGCAGACGGTGGAGCTGGACAGCGCCGGCGCCGGCATCGCCAACCGCGCCTTCGTCGTCCCCGCCGGCGCCGCGGAGTACACGGCGGCCATCGCGCGGTGGGATGACGGCGGCCCGCCCGCGCCCGCCCCGCGCACGGCGACCCGGTCGGTCTCGGTGATGGACACGGCGTTCGCCATCCCGCAGCTGGGGCGCGCGCGGCGCGTGTGGATCTACCTCCCGCCCGACTACGCCACGTCGGGCAGGGCCTACCCCGTCCTCTACATGCACGACGGGCAGAACGTCTTCGACGCCTCCACCAGCTACGCGGGCGAGTGGGGCGTGGACGAAGCGCTCGACTCGCTGCACGCCGCCGGCGACCCCGGCGTCATCGTGGTGGCCGTGGACAACGGGCAGCGGGAGCGGATGAACGAGTACTCGCCGTGGACGCACCCGCGGGCCGGCGGCGGCCAGGGCGACGGCTACGTGGACTTCCTGGCCAGGACGCTGAAGCCGTACGTCGACGCGCACTACCGCACCCGGCCGGACGCCATGAGCACGGGGATCATGGGCTCCAGCATGGGCGGGCTGATCTCGCTCTACGCCGCGCTGAAGCATCCGGACGTCTTCGGCCGCGTGGGCGTCTTCTCGCCCTCGCTCTGGTTCAGCGACTCCGCGTTCACCATGGCGCGCGCGGCGCCGCACCGCCCCGGGCAGCGCTGGTACTTCGCCAGCGGCGGGAGCGAGGGGCCGCCGGACAACCGCGGCATCGTCGTCCAGGGGCAGCGGATGATGATCGACTCGCTGGCCGCCGCCGGCTTCCGGCGCGGCGACGAGCTGCACGACTCCGCGCCCGAGGACGGCACGCACCAGGAGTGGTTCTGGCGCCGCGAGTTCCCCGCCGCTTACCGCTGGCTCTTCGCCGATCCGCGCGCCGCCGCCCCGTCGCGCGCCGCCCCGCTCGACTGACCGACACCGATCCCCGACCCGTGCATCCTCGACCCATGCGATCACCCGGGAGCCACCCCATGCGCCGCATCGCCCTCGCCTCTCTCGGCGCGGTCCTCACCGCCGGCCCCGCCGCCGCGCAGGCGCCGGCCGCGCCGCTTCCCGTCGCGCCGTGGACGCGCGGCGCCACCTGCTACGAGGTGTTCGTCCGCTCGTTCCAGGACAGCGACGGCGACGGCGTGGGCGACCTCAACGGGCTGATCCAGAAGCTGGACTACATCAACGACGGCGATCCCCGGACGCAGCGCGACCTGGGCGCGCAGTGCATCTGGCTGATGCCCATCGCCGAGTCGCCCAGCTACCACGGCTACGACGTGGTGGACTACTACGCGGTCGACCGGGAGTACGGGACGAAGGAGGACTTCAGGCGGCTGATGGCCGAGGCGCACCGCCGCGGCATCGCCGTGCTGGTGGACATGGTGCTCAACCACAGCTCCAGCGAGCACCCATGGTTCCTGGACGCCGCCCGGAATCCGCAGTCCAGGTACCGGAGCTGGTACATGTTCTCCGCGCAGCACCCGGGCGTGAAGAACCCGTGGGGGAGCGACAACTGGCACAAGTCGCCGCACGGGGACGAGTACTACTTCGGGCTGTTCTGGAGCGGGATGCCGGACCTGAACGTGGAGAACCCGGAGGTCGTGGCGGAGACCAGGAAGATCGCGGACTACTGGATCAACGAGATGGGCGTGGACGGCTTCCGCCTGGACGCCATCAAGCACCTGGTGGAGGCCGACCGCGGCGCGCGCGTGGAGCATCTCCCCGGCACGCACGTCTTCCTGCGCGGCTACGCGGCGCACGTCGCCAGCGTGAAGCCGGACGCCTACACCGTCGGCGAGGTGTGGGACAGCATCGGCGCCATCCTGCCGTACTACCCGGACCAGCTGACCTCGCACTTCATGTTCGAGCTGTCGGACGCCATCCTGGAGTCGGTGAAGACGGGGACCACGGCGAAGCTCTACCCCGGCTTCCTGCGGCTGCAGGACACGCTCCCGCCGCACCGCTGGTCGCCCTTCCTGCGCAACCACGACCAGTCGCGGACCATGACCGTGCTGGAGGGGAACGAGGCGCGGGCCAGGATGGCCTCCGCGCTCCTCCTCACCCTCCCGGGGATGCCCTTCCTCTACTACGGCGAGGAGATCGGGATCGCGGGCGACAAGCCGGACGAGAACCTGCGCACGCCCATGCACTGGAACGGCCGCGCCGGCGCCGGCTTCACCACCGGCACCCCCTGGCGCGCCCCCCAGGCCGACTTCGCCACCCGCAACGTGGAGGCGCAGGATGCCGACCGCAATTCGCTCCTCAACCTCCACCGCCGGCTGATCCACCTCCGCGCCCAGAACCCCGCGCTGGGGATGGGCCGGCTGATCCCGCTCACCACCAGCAACCCCGCCGTCGCCGCCTTCGTGCGCCACGACGCGGCGAGCGGCAAGGCCGTGCTCGTGGTCGCCAACCTCGGCACCACGGCTGCGGCGAACGTCGCGCTCTCGTCCGGCGAGAACGCGCTGCCGCGGAGCACCTCGGGTCCCGGTGACAGCTTGTTCGGCGGCCGCTCCGCGTCGCGGCTGACGGTCGGCGCGAACGGGCGCGTGGAAGGCTACGTCCCGTTCGCCACGCTGGCGCCGATGGAGATCCAGATCGTGGACGTCTCCGCGTCGCGCTGAAGGTCGAGAAAGAGGGCGCCGGAGCGCCGGCGCCCCGTCGTTCGCACTCCATCCGATCCCCCAACCAACGCCGAGGACCGCGTGACCCAGAGACGACCGCGGCTGAGCTCCCGCGAGCTGTTCAACATGAATTTCGGCTTTCTCGGCATCCAGTTCGGCTGGGGGCTGCAGCTCGCCAACATGTCGGCCATCTACCAGCGGCTGGGGGCCAGCCCGGACGAGGTGCCCATCCTCTGGCTGGCGGCGCCCATGACCGGCCTGCTCGTGCAGCCCATCGTGGGCGCGCTCAGCGACCGCACCTGGGGGCCGCTGGGGCGCCGCCGCCCGTACTTCCTGGTGGGCGCCATCCTGGCCTCCATCGCCCTGTTCTTCATGCCGACCTCCAGCGCGCTCTGGATGGCGGCGAGCCTGCTGTGGATCCTGGACGCCTCCATCAACATCTCCATGGAGCCGTTCCGCGCCTTCGTGGCCGACAAGCTGGACGCCAGCCAGCGCACGCGCGGCTTCGTGATGCAGTCGTTCTTCATCGGGGTGGGCGCCTCGCTGGCCAACGCGCTCCCCTACCTGTTCCGCGAGATGGGCGTGACGGGCAACACCGCGAGCGGCATCCCCCTCACGGTCAAGTACAGCTTCCAGGCGGGCGCCGTCGTCTTCCTGCTCGCCGTGCTGTGGACGGTGTTCACCACCAGCGAGAACCCGCCCGAGGACATGGCCGCGTTCGAGCGCGAGCGGAGGGAGCGCAGCGGGGTGGGCGCCACGTTCCGGGAGATCGGCGGCGCCATCGGCGCCATGCCCACCACCATGAAGCAGCTGGCCGTCGTCCAGTTCTTCACCTGGCTGGGGCTGTTCTGCATGTGGATGTTCTTCGGCCTCACCGTGGCCACGCACGTGTTCGGCGCCACGGACACGCGGTCGGACCAGTACGCGAAGGGAACCGAGTGGGGCGGGCTGATGTTCTCCGTCTACTCCATCGTCTGCTTCGCCGTGGCGTTCCTCCTTCCCAGGGTGGCGGCCGCCACGAGCCGCAAGATGACGCACGCCGGCGCGCTGGTCTGCGGCGCCCTGGGGCTGCTGAGCGTGTACTTCATCCACGACCGGTACCTGCTGATCCTGACGATGGTGGGCGTGGGGATCGCGTGGGCGTCCATCCTGTCGATGCCGTTCGCCATCCTCGCCGGCGCCCTCCCGGCGAACCGGATGGGGGTGTACATGGGGATCTTCAACTTCTTCATCGTGATCCCCGAGATCCTGGCCGCGCTCCTGTTCGGCCGCATCATCCGCGCGTTCTTCGGCGAGAACAACCCCGATTCGTCGCTCTACATGGTGATGGCCGGCGGCGTCTCGCTCCTGATCGCCGCCGCCTGCGTCCTGCTGGTCAACGACGACGGCGACCGCGAAGGATCGACCGACGCGGTGCTCGAAGCCGACGAGCACGAGCGGTGGACGTCGCAGCAGTCCGTCCAGCCCGTCCCCAGCACCGGCCCCGGGAGCCCGCGCGGCCGCTCCTGATCCGCCGCCGCCCGGCGCGATCGATCGGGATGGACAGGGTTGGGGAGATGCGGATGGAGCCGGCGGAGACGTTCTCCGCCGGCTCCATCCGCTTCGCGCGGCCCCGCCCGTCGCCGATCGCGCCGGCCGCGCGTTCTCACGCGGACCACGGCATCGATCGGACACCCACCGGCGGAGGAGGTGGCGCATGAGAAAGCCCGGCGGACGCGCGTGGAGAGCCATCGCCATGTCGGCGGCAGTGGTGGGAACGGCGGGATGCTTTCCGGTCACGCGCATCACCTCTCCCCGCATCGACGGCGAGTACACCCTCCCCGACGGCACCCCCGTCGCCGGCGCGCACGTGGCGCTCTCCATCGGGCACGACGACCGGCAGTGCGCCAGGGCCCAGACGCGCGTGATGACCGACGCCGCGGGAAGGTTCACCATCCCGGCCACCCACCGCCGCGAGATCGTCTTCCTCCTCCTCCCGCTGGAGCACATCGCCGTCTACAACGTCTGCGCCGGCCGCGAAGCCGTGTTCGACACCACCGCGCACGAGAGCCTCGACGCGCTGCCGGTGCCGGATCGCATCTGGCTGGACTGCGTGGATAGGGCGGCGCCGGAAGCGGACGGTGGCACGCGCGTCGCGTGCGTCCTCGGGCGCCGCCCGGAGGAGGACGAGCCGGCGTGATCCCATCCCCAGATCGGCCTGAGCCCATGACCTTCTCCCGCCCCGACCGTCCCCGCGCGCGCAGCGTGATCGCCCTCGCGACGATGCTCGCGCTCGCGGGCGGATGCGGGACGGCGCCGCCGCGAGCGAATCCATCGATCGCCCGCCCCGCCGCAGCCCCGGCGCAGTACGATCCGTCGCGCGACCTCGGAAGGCTCTTCCACGACGTGCAGACGGCGGGCGTCTTCGCGGATTCCAAGACGTTCGTGGACGCGCGGCCGCTCCTGGCCCCGGGGGAGATCGTCCGGCGCTACGAGGCGTCGCGCGATTCGGCGGGGTTCGGGCTGAAGGCGTTCGTGGAGCGGCACTTCGAGCTGCCGCACGCTGCGGGCGGGGGATTCCGCGCGGACTCGGCGCGGTCGATGGAGGCGCACATCCGCGCCCTCTGGCCCGCCCTCACCCGCCGCGCCGACGCCCCCGACGCGCGCTCGTCGCTGATCCCGCTCCCGCACCCGTACGTGGTGCCGGGCGGGCGCTTCCGCGAGGTCTACTACTGGGACTCGTACTTCACCATGCTGGGGCTGGTGGAGAGCGGGCGGACGGACTTGGCGCGGAGCATGATCGACAACTTCGCGCACCTGGTCCGCACCGTAGGCCACGTCCCCAACGGCAACCGCGCGTACTACCTGAGCCGCAGCCAGCCGCCCTTCCTGGCCGCGATGGTCGGCCTGTACGCGACGGCGACGGATACGGCGCAGGCGCTCGGATGGCTGGACGCGCTGGAGGCGGAGCACGCGTTCTGGATGGAGGGCGCGGACCGCCTCGCGCCCGGCGAGGCGCACCGCCGCGTGGTGCGCCTGCGCGACGGATCGATCCTGAACCGCTACTGGGACGACCGCCCCGAGCCCCGCCCGGAGTCGTATCGGGAAGATTACGCGCTCGGCGCATCCCTCCCGGCGGAGCGGCGCGAAGCCTTTTACCGCAACGTACGCGCATCCGCCGAGAGCGGGTGGGACTTCTCCAGCCGCTGGATGCGCGACCCCGCCGACCTGCGCACGCTGGAGACGACGGAGCTCGCGCCCGTGGATCTCAACGCGCTGCTCTACCACGCCGAGCGCACCATCTCCGCCCTCCGCGCCTTCCGCGGCCGCCCGGGAGACGCGGAGGCCGCGGCGCGGTTCGCGCGCGCTGCGGACGAGCGCCGGCGCGCGCTGCTGGCGGCGGCGTACGACCCGGCCGAGGGCTTCTTCTTCGACGTGCGCTGGAGGACGGGCGAGCGGGTGACGGACCGGCCGACGATGGCCGCCGCCGCGCCGCTCTACTTCGGGCTCGCGACGCCGGAGCAGGGGCGCGCCGTGGCCGCGCGCCTGGAGCGCGACTTCCTCCGCGCGGGCGGCTTCGTGACCACGGCCATCGCCTCCGGGCAGCAGTGGGACGCGCCGAACGGCTGGCCGCCGCTGCAGTGGCTGGGGATGGAGGGCGTCCGCCGCCACGGCCGCGCCGACCTGGCCGACGAAGCCCGCCGCCGCTGGCTCGCCCTAAACCGCCGCACCTACGCGTCGACCGGGAAGATGACGGAGAAGTACGACGTGGTCGATCCCGCACGCCCCGCCGGCGGCGGCGAATATCCCACCCAGGACGGCTTCGGCTGGACCAACGGCATCGCACTCGCGCTGAGCGCGCAGGAGAACGGGCAGCGGGAGAGACAAACGCCTGAGAGCCACGAACGATGAGTGCGACAGGAGTGCGACACCATGCTCCCTGTTTTGGGAGCCTCGCCGCCGGTGATACGAAAGGAACGATTGACAGCCTTGGTAGACACATCTATACTCAACGCCGGATCTGAACCGTGCCGCATGGCCCGGCAAGGATTCAATCCGCCCCCCGAAAGGGGGGCTTTTTTTGTCTCTATTGCGGCCACGAGACGATCCCCGGCGGCCCTCCCGCCAAACGGTTGACCTCCAGAATCCGCGAGGTCCCCAGCTCGTTCCACATCTCCTTCCCGATCCCCCCGCCCGGGTACTCGTGCTTGTATGCCGCATAGGCGTTCAGGTCGGCCAGCTGGATGAAGTACGACTCGTCCGAGCGACGGTCCGAAGAGTCCTCCAGCAGCCTGTTGGCTTCCGCATGCACGACCCCGCTCCCGTACGCCGAGCCTACGAAGTGGTGACGCCGCATCTCCCGGATTCTCCGGCGGATGAAGTAGCCATGACCTTCGTCCGGAAGGATGTGCACCCGCTCGTCATTCTTCCGCGCGAACGTCTGCAGGCGCTCGATCGCCCGGGTCCAGGCTAAATCGCGAGGATCGGAATCGCGCTTATCGATCTTCTCCTTGTTGATGACAACCGCGAAGGTCCGGAAGAGGCCGCTCTTCCTCTGGAAGCGCATGCAAGCCCCCATCACCCTCATGCGGGCACCGAACGAGAGAGGAGAATCCTTGAACGCACCTTTTCTTTGAACAAGCCAATTGGCTTTCAACTCGGTTCTGCGCAAGATCTGGAACTGGTCGCGCAAATACGTGCGGAACGAAACCAGCTTGTCCAGCGCTTCCACCCACTGCCGTTCATGCACCAGGACACACGCCAAGGTGAAAGCAGGTGTCGGCGAGTTGTCCATTCCATTGTCGCCGGACTCGTCGAAGTACGCGAAGTACATGCTCCTCACTTGGGCGAAAAGGGCAGGCGAGAACGGGATTATCAGGGCCGCACCAGAACACGTCGAAGCTCGGCGGACCCTGTCCATAACCAACGTTGCTTCCCGACACCGATCGCGCAACCATGGGTGTGTGCTTCCGGCTGGTCTCCGCCTCCCCCCAAATGCCTCACCGCGAAAAATGAAACTTGCGCATAAGGAGCAGGGCCAGCAGAAGAACGACTCTGCTGACCCTGCTGACTTCACGTGGAACCTGCTTGGCTCAGTCCCCGAACGACACGCCCAGGCGGCGGGCGGTCTGGACGACCTCGCCGTCGATGGGGACGCGCTTGATGTCGTTCACGGCGTCGCCCAGGGGGACGCTGCGCACCGACTTTCCCTGCAGCGCCACCATGCTCCCGAAGTTGCCGCGCTCCACCGCGTGCACCGCCGCCGCCCCGAAGCGCAGCGCCAGGTTGCGGTCGTAGGGCACCGGGCTCCCGCCGCGCTGGATGTGCCCCAGCGTAAGCGTGCGCGTCTCCTTCCCCGTGGCCTCCTGGATCTGCGCGGCCAGCCGGTCGGCGATGCCGCCGTAGCGCCCGCTGTCGCCCACGAAGCTGGGCGAGCCGCCGGACTCGCTGGCGCCCTCCGCCACCACGATGATGCTGAAGCGCCGGCGCGCCCGCTCGCGCTCCATGATCTTGGCCGCGATCCGCTCCACCGAGAAGGGGATCTCGGGGATCAGGATCACGTCCGCGCCCCCGGCCAGCCCGCTCTCCAGCGCGATCCACCCCGTGTGGCGCCCCATCACCTGCGCCACCATCACCCGCTGGTGCGCCTCGGCGGTGGAGTGCAGGCGGCCGATGGCCTCCGTGGCCACGTCCACCGCCGTCTGGAAGCCGAACGTCATGTCGGTGGCGCCCAGGTCGTTGTCGATGGTCTTGGGCACCCCCACCACGCGCAGCCCCTTCAGGAACAGCCGGTGCGCGATCTTGAGCGAGCCGTCGCCCCCGATGGCCACCAGCGCGTCGATCCCCAGCTCGCCGAAGCGCCGCATGATGTCGTCGGAGGGGTCGGTGGGGCCCCAGGTGCCGTCCGGCTGGCGCGGCTCCAGCCCGAACAGGTTGCCGCGCGCCGTGGTGCCCAGGATGGTGCCGCCCAGGTGGGTGATCCCGCGCACCCGGTCTGCGCACAGCTCCAGCATCCCGGGCTCGCCGTCCACGTCGTCGTGCAGCAGCCCCATGTAGCCGCGCCGGATGCCCAGCACCTCCCAGCCGCGGTCCAGCGCGGAGAGCGTGGCGGCGCGGATCACGGCGTTCAGCCCCGGCGCGTCGCCGCCGCCCGTGTTGATGGCGATCCGCCGGATGTTGGGGGAGTAGTGCATCGAACCTGTGCGCGCGTGGTACGGCCGTGGAGCGGCCGATTTGTCAGTAATTCTTCCAATAGGCGCTGAACATACCCAACCGCGTCGCGCCTCTCAACCCCCGGGACGAGCCGGAGACGATTCGACGCCTCCGCACTTCCCTTAGCGGACTTTTTGCGCTATCGTGTTTACTCGTAATTACGGATGCGCCAATTCCTGGCCACGACGAGGAGAGTGTCATGCGAAAGAAACTGCGGCTGCGGATGGAAGACCTGTCGGTGGCGTCGTTCGCCACCGTGGATCCCGGTCTGGCCCCCCGGGGCACGGTGAAGGCACACGGCACGTTTGACTTCTGCTACCCGCCGAGCGCCAGTGAGCCCATGGCATGTCTCTGCATGAGCGACGAGCCCACGTACGACACCACGTGCAATCCGAACCAGTGCTCGTGCATGCCCACGAACATCTGCTTCACCGTCCCCCGCTGCTGATGGTGTGATGTGCTGGAAGCAAAACGAGGGCGGGCCGGAGCAATCTCCGGCCCGCCCTCGTCTCGTTGGCCGCGATCCGCCCGCGGGGCCGGCGGAGGCTAGTTGAGCGGATCGTTCAGGTCCTTGGTGATCCGGATGGCGTCGGCGACGATGGTGCCCGTCGTACCGGACTTCTTCTGGATCTGCAGGGTGTACGTGCCCGCCTGCAGCGTCGTCTTGCCCAGGAACGACCACCGCAGCCCCTGCGACTGGTCCCACTCCCACGTCTCGAGGGCGGTGCTGGTGGAGGAGATGGGTGCCGAGCCGGCGAACAGCTTGTAGACGGCCGTGCCCGGCGTCACCCCGTTCTTCTGGAATGCCCAGACGTAGAAGTTGTAGACCGTGTCGCTGGGCACCGTGAAGGTGTACCATCCCTTCTCGCTGCCGTCGCTCGTGTAGTAGTGGCGGTTGTCGTAGTCGGGGTTCGAGGACCCCGAGCTGTACCCCCAGGGGTCGGACCGGGTGAAGGCGGGGTCCTCCTCGTCGAGGATGAATCCGCGCGCGGAGCCCCAGTAGCTGGACAGGGTGTGGTACGTGGCGAAAGCGGTGTAGGGGCGGCTGCAGACCGGGGTCCCCGTGGACGGATAGATCTGGTCCAGCGCGTAGTTGTCGCAGCTGGAGAGCGTGTCACGACGGCCGATGCGCGTGCTTGCGTCCACCCCCTCGAACGGCAGGAACAGGTCCACCCTGGTTTCGCTCTTCCCGGGGTCCAGGTCGTACTGCATGATGGAGAGCAGGTCGTATGGAGTGCCCGCGTATGTCGAGTAGTCGCACCGCTTGGACCACGAGCCGGCGGCCGCCAGCGAGTCGTTGAGGGTGATGTAGTCGTCGCGGTCGCACCGCTTCTGCTCGTGGTGGAACGCCAGGGCGTGCATGATCTCGTGCGCGACCTTCCCGGGGCTGCAGCCGTTGATGTTGACGTTGGTGGGGCTGCTCGTGGTGCGCCCCACCTCGGCCCGGCAGCTTCCGCTGGTGTTGTTGTCGTCGATGAACAGCACGTGAGGCGCGGTCGTGTCGGTGGCCTCCACGAACGTGATCCCGTCGGTCCGCCGGTTGATGAGCTGCATTGCCGCCATGGCGTTGTCCCGCGTCTGGATCTTGGCGTTGGACTTGAACCGGTAGGGCACCACGCCGCCCGGCCAGTACGCCGCCGTCTGGCTCACGGCCATGGCGAAGCGGGCGTTGCCGGCCGGTCCCGCATTCAGCGCCGCCCCGGGCGTGCGGGGCACGTCGGCCGCCCGGCCGATGACCACGTCGCCCTCCACCACCGCGTCTCCGCGCACGTCCTCGAAGAGGATCTTCTCGGGCTGCCCGTCCGGTCCCACGACGTATCCCACCAGGTACTTCCCTTCCCTCCCGCCCTCCGGCGCGCCGGGCGAGGCGGGGACGGTGGGCTGGTCGGAGCACGCGGCGGCCAGCATCAGCAGCGCGCCCGCCGCGGCTAGCTGGACCCTGCTCATCCGGGTCCGGCCGCGATTCGTTTCCTTGGTCCGCATGGAATGCCTCCAGTGGATTGGTCTTTGCCACGGGCCCTTGCCCGTGGCTGGGTGGGTGGATGCAGCGGCGAGCTTCACCCGGGGGGGTCGCGCCGGGGCGCCGAAGGTGTCCCGCGGCTCCGTCGCCATGGCAGCTCTCCTCGCGGGGCCGGCGTGTGCCGCCGTTGCCCATCTACAATGCGCCGGGCCCATCCATCTCCCTTCCGGCCACTATCCACCTGACCTCCACCCGCGCCTCTCAACCCCTGGCAAGTGGCGTAAACACTTGAGGATCGCCCGCCGGACCGTCGGGCGGCTCCCGTCGTCTCAACCATCGTCCACCTGTGGGTTCCCGCGCGGAGGGGCGTGAAAGAACACGGAGAGGACGCGGAGAACCCCTTCGGTTCTCCGCGTCCTCCTCTGATCGTCGCCGCGCCGGGAGCCGGGCTCAGCCGCCCGGTCGTCTCGGATTCATGACTCCACGTGGCGGCATTCTCCGCGGTCCCACTCGCGCGATCATCGACCTGCATGCAACGCAAACGCGGCCCGGCGACAGTGCGTCGCCGGGCCGCGGTGCGTCCATCCGCCGCGATCGTCAGCCTCCGGTCACCGGCACGCCGCGCCGCTCGCCCCCGTGTCCGGCGTGATGAGCGTCAGGCGCAGGTGGTCGAGGAGCGCGGTGTTGACGCGGCGGTCCATGTTCTCGTCCAGCGGCGTGTAGGCCAGCGCCAGCACGTGCTCGCCGGGGGCCAGGCGCACGCGAAGCGCCGTTCCGTATCCCCAGTCCGTCCAGCGGTCCGTCCCGCGCTGCGGCATCACCAGCACGCCCGCCTCGCGCCCGTCCACCCGCAGCGTGCGGATCGCCGCCCTGGCATCCGTGTTGATGGGCCCGCTCCCGTTGGCGTAGCGCGCGTCGACGGCGTAGAGGCCGCCGCACGTCACCTGGACTGGGAGCTCGACGGTCGTGTTCGTCTCGCGCGTGAGGCGGACGTAGCCTTCGGCGGGGGCCAGGAACCCCTCGTGCTCGCGCTCCAGCGGCGCGCCCCGCGGGCGGGCGATGAGCACGGCCCGCCGGGGCGCCACCCGCACCGGCTCGCTCAGGAACCCCTCCACGCCGGCGGAATCCACCGCCAGCACCTGGTACTCCGAGAGGCGATTCCCATCCTCGGTCCGCGTCCGCGTCTCCGTGGTCGATCCCGTCGGGCGGCCATCGCGGTAGATCACGTAGCGCGTGGCGCCCGGCACCGCCTCCCACGCCAGCGTCTCGCCGCTCTGCGTGACGACGGGCGTCTCCGGCGCGAAGTGGTTCTCGACCCGGTTGATCCGCGCCGCCGGCCACCGGCCGTTCATCTCGATCTCCACCGTGTGCTCGCCCGTGAGCGTCGCGGGGATCTCCGCGCGCTCCATCGGCCGCCCGTCCAGCTTCGCGCTCGCGACGCCGTTCCCCGAGCCGCGGACGGTGACGGTCAGGATCGCGCTGCGGTAGCGGAGGTTGGAGAGGGTGCGCTCGCCGGCGTAGGCGGGCGGGACCATGGGGCGAAAGGCGAGCTGGTCGCGCTCGAAGCGCATCCCGAAGAGGACGCGGTACTGCGTGGCCAGGTTGCCGGCCACGCTCCACAGCTGCCGGTCGCTGTTCAGCTCCGTGCCGTCGAAGTGGCCGGTGCTGGCCACCATGTTCTCCTTGTTGGTCAGGAAGAGCGCGGCCGGGCGGTAGATGGAGGCCAGCCCGTGCTCCACCCCCGCCGTGTTCCCCGCCTCCGCCGACGCCCACGTCCAGAACGCGCTGACGAACGGCCAGAGCGCCCCGTTGTGGTAGATGGGGACGCCGGAGATGTACGGCCAGAAGGTCGGCGCGCCGAACTCCACCACCGGCATCCGCGCGGCCATGGCGGCGTCCTGGGCCGGCGAGCCCACGCCGTAGATGATGGCCAGCGCCCCGGCCAGCGCGTCCGAGCGCGGCGAGAGCGAGGGGAAGCCGCGGCCGTAGCGGAAGGTGGCGAAGTACCCCGCGTCGTTCAGCCAGAGGTGGCTGGCGATGGCCGCGTGCAGCCGGTTGTCCAGCGCGCGCGGCACCGGCTCGCCCAGCTCCAGCGCCATCATGTCCAGGATCCGCCGGGTGGCGGCGTGCACCACGTTGGTGCTGGTGCCGGCCGACTGGGCGATGTCGCGCGGCTCCATCCAGCGCGGATAGCTCTGCTCCCGCCAGTCCATGAACGACGTCTCGCCCATCACCAGCCCCGTCTCGGCGTCGATCGCCGCGTGGCGGTCGGCCTCGGCGGAGCGGCGGATGATGTCGTGCGCGCGGCGCAGCCAGTCGCGGTCGCCCGTCACCGCGTACACCTCCCACGCGGCCAGCGCCCACGTCATCCGGTCGGTGGAGATGGGCCACGATCCGCCCGTCCCCGTGTCCTGGATGATGCGCCCGGCCGAATCCACCTTGGCCAGCAGGCTCTTCCGCACCGCGTCCGGCGCGGCGACGGCCAGCGCCAGCACCGAGGCGTACGACACGTCGCGCGTCCACACCCCGGGCCACTTGGCGCCGGCGGAGAGCGCGCCGTCCTCGCGCACCAGCTGCGTCAGCTCTTCCAGCGACATCCGGTGGAGCGCGTCCAGGAGCGGCTCCGGCGAGCGCAGCTGGGGAAACGCCGAGACGTCCGCCTTCCGCGCCCACACCGCCCGACCGTCGGCGCCGAGCGGCCGCGTGTACTGGGCCTCGATGGGGAGCGTCACCGTGTAGATGCCGTCGCCGTCGGGGTCGGTGAGCTGCGCGGGAGATCCGGGGCGGAGCGCGGACGCGTCCCACGTCAGCGGCTCCACGTCGCCGATGGCGTACACGCTCTCCAGGCGCCGGAGCGGCGGCCCCTGCGGCGGATCGTACGAGCCGCGGGCGAAGTCGCGCAGCACGTGGCGCAGGTCCAGGCGGATGGTGACCTGCGCGACGCCCTCCTCGCTGGTGGCCAGGTCTTCCGGCGTGGGGATGTACGGCGGCTGCTCCTGGCCGAAGACGTACACGGGCGAGACGATGCGGCCGCCGGTGGGGCGGATGTAGAGCGTGTGCTCCGTCCCCGAGCGGAACTCGTTGTCCTGCCCGTTCAGGGAGAACTTGAAGTGCATCTCCCGCCCGGCGCGCGGATAGGTGGAGACGATGGAGTCGCGCGAGAGCGCCGTGGCCGTCCATCGCCCCTGCGTCACCGAAGTGGGGGTCACCGTGAACGCGTCCGAGCGGTACAGCGGAGTCTGCGCCATCAGCGTCCCCGTGGTCGCCATGATCGTGACGGATGCGAGTCCGAACGTGCGCAAGGATTGGTTCATGGTCAGCTCTCGAAAGGATCACCAACCCCATCCCGGGCGTGGGAGCGGGTCAGCTTACACGGGGGAGCCAGCGCGCGGAAGGGAGCACCGCCGTCGGCGGATCGGACAGGTTCTCCCGGCCTTTTCCCGCGCCGCGCCCCGTTCCGGGATGAGATCGCGATCGGAAAAGTGCCGAAACGCAAACTCCCGGCACCACAGGGAGCGGTGCCGGGAGTTCGACACCTCGGAGTCGTGCCGCGGCCCGATGGGTCACGGTATAGGACGGCCCGAGGAATTGTGCTCGAACTATGATGGGCCGCGCCGCATCGCGCAAGTGGTCCCGCCCAACCGTTCGAACCAGGGCCGGGGCGATTTTGTCAGTCTTCTTGACAAAGATGGTGCGCAGAATAACCGTGAGGGCAATCGGTCGCAACCATTTTCCGCGTTCCTCGTAGGGGGGAAGCGGGTTCCGGCCGTGCGGGCGGCGCCTTGCTCGTGGCGGCGGCGGGAGCCATCTTGCGGCTCCACCACGCCCGCTGAGCACCGTTCAGCCCGCTGACGCATCCCCGACCTGGCATCCTCCGCGGAGCACCCGCCCGCGTCATGCTCCGGCCCCGGCCCGGGCGATTCCCCGACGATCCGCCGTGCGAAAGATCGACCCGCGCAACTTCCAGCGCGCCACCCGCACCACCACCAAGGACATCAACCGGCAGATCGTCCTGAACCTGGTGCGCGAGTACCAGCCCATCTCCCGCGCCGACCTGGCGCGGCGGATGGAGGTGGCGCGGGGGATCGTCACCCCGCTGGTCAACGAGCTGATCGAGCAGGGGCTGCTGGTGGAGGGCGCCACGGGCGCGTCGGCGCGCGGGCGCAAGCCCACGCTGCTGCACGTGCGCGCGCACGACCGGCTGGCGGTGGCGGTGGACGTGCGGCTGTCGGAGACGCAGCTGATGCTCACCGACTTCAGCGGGCGCTCCATCGCCACGGAGCTGCTGGCGACACCGCCGCGGCCGGAGGAGCTGGTGGAGGCGCTGGCGGCGCGCATCGCCCGGCTGCTGGAGGCGCACTCGGCGGCGGGGGCGTGCGAGGGGGTGGGGCTGGTGGTGCCGGGGATGGTGGACCGCGCCACCGGGCGCCTTGTGAACGCGCCCACGCTGGGGTGGCGCGACGTGGACCTGCGCGGCGCGCTGGAGGCGGCGGTGGGCCTTCCCGTGCACGTGGAGCGCGACGCCGTGGCCTGCGCGCTGGCGCAGATGTGGATGGGGCAGGGCGCGGCGTCGCACGGGCCGGACTCGTTCGCCTACGTCACCTTCTCGGACGGCGTGGGGGCGGGGCTGGTGATGGGCGGGCACGTGGTGCGCGGCCACCGCGACGCCGCCGGCGAGTTCGGGCACATCCCCCTTTCGCTGGACGGGCCGGCGTGCCTCTGCGGGTCGCGCGGGTGCTGGGAGGCGTACACCTCCAACCAGGCCGTCGTGGCGCGCTACCTGGGGCGCGAGCTGGCCACGCGCGAGAGCTACGCCGAGGTGCGCGCCACCCGCTTCACCGTGGCCGACGTCATCGCCCGCGCGCGCGCCGGCGACCCCGCCGCGCGCGAGGCGCTGGAGGCCACGGGGCGCTACATCGGCCTGGGGCTGGCGGCCATCGTCAACGCGCTGAACCCCGCGCGCATCATCGTGGGCGGCGAGATCGCCTCGGCGTGGGAGCTGATCCGCCCGCCGCTGATGGCCGCGCTGGCCGAGCGCACCCTCACCCAGGGCACCGCCGCCACCCCCGTCATCCCCGAGCCCCACGACCCACAGACCCGCCTCCGCGGCGCCGCCGCCCTCGTCGTCGCCCCCGTCTTCGCCGCCCCGACGATCGGCTGACGCGTCGCGATGGGCCGGGGCGCGAGACTCCGGACCTTCCGCTGCCGTTTATCCGTCGCCGTTCGGCAGTCTTCCTGGGGCCCGGCCGAGAGGAACCGGCCCCCACGCAATTGTCGGCAGGGCCGTAGGATCTGATCGAGGAACGCGCGAGGAGTGGGCGCGGCAGCGGCGAGATCGCCCGGTCCGCAACCGCCGCCGCTCGAGTCGAATCCGGTCGCCTGCGCGCGGGCTGCGGTCCCTTCGCCGCCTCGGCTCTTCCGAGGGCGAGCATTCGCGCCGCTGCCGCGCCCAGGCCTCTCGCTGGCGGGCTAGTAGTCGGCCTCTGTGAATTTGATGGATCGCCGTAAGCGTTCAGGGGGCAAAAAAAGAATTGTAGACTTTGTTCACTAGTGCCACTACATATTGTGGCTCATGAGCATAGTCGAGCAACTCGAAGCCAGCGGAGAAGTGCTCTCGCCCGCGGTCCGCG
>Ga0247770_1000425_pt1 | contig 41015 bp, 25 predicted proteins | sample UWRJL136409B6_FD_179943 | JGI IMG/M metagenome (GOLD analysis project Ga0247770, IMG submission 179943) | Plant litter microbial communities from Arlington Agricultural Research Station in Wisconsin, United States - UWRJ-L136-409B-6 | ecosystem: Environmental > Terrestrial > Plant litter >... | reverse complement strand
AAGTTCAGAGGCATCAAGTTGTATTGTTGTGGAGATATAGGTAGTTGAATAGAGTAGTTTTTCATACCCCTGTTTATTACACATTGGTCGAAAACAGGGGTGGTCAAAAAGTGGGCCCCCGGACTTAAAACAAACTTGGAAGCGAGGTTGGAACTAGAGTCTCAATGTCAACTGCAGACGTTCTCGTATACTTGATCTGGCATTGGCGCCCAAACGACTGGTGCCAACTGCGCATATTCGAAGCTTCGTCATTGGCGGTGTCCCTCTAGTCAGCATGAGAGGTTCCTCTGGATCGACGTTGGTTGCCCTTTCTCCCTAGGTAGCCGTGGTTTTGGCGCGTCCGCATGCTGGCTCGTGGCAGGTGCTCCGAATGCGTTGGCCGTAGATAGAGCTTTATTATTTGAAAGCGTGTCGGAGATCGCGACCGGTTTGTCTGCGCGGTTGCCTCAGAGCTGAAGTCGGACAGCCCATACGGCTCGCTCCCGCCAACAGAAATTTCGGACTGTGCGGTCCTGCGATGTGGCGGAACTCTGGAAGGCAAACTCGGAAATCGTAGCAGCTATGCAGTAACTCGTTTCTACTACTTCTTACGGTTTCCTTAGAGAGACAGTTGAACGACAGAGATGAAGAATGCAGTCGAAATTGCAATGCGGCGTCACATGGGGGAGGAGCCGCATTGCAGGGCCGAAAGGTGATCCGTGCCCCTTCGTTGGGCTGCCAAGACGGATAAGGGGCACTTTGGAAGCCCGGGACCCCTGGCGCTCAAGTCACACCTGGGCGGGCCCTGAGAAGAAGTGTGGGCTGTGTCATGTTGTGGGGTGCTGTGGGGATGTGGGGATGTGCGTCAGAGGCTCCACTGGGCAGTGCATATAGCCGACTGCGTCGCTTTACCTGAGGTTGATGGCAGTGGCGCCGGCCCAGCGACGTCAGGAGATGGGATTGAATGGATGGCTTCATAAGCCGGCGTCATAAACCATTCTTGAAAAATATATAGAAGGTGCCTAATCATACAGCTGTGCCCTCCTTTTCCCTGCTATTATCCTCTTACTCCTACCCGATCTAGGAGAATCTGGTACCTTCCTCTTACGTGTTGGGGTGGTACTGGTAAAAGTAAGTTAATCACCTAACAGCTACTCCACATCTGAGCCATGTTCCGTAGTATTACTATCTAGATAGATGGTCAGCGGAATTAATAGACTTAGATAGCAAGACGTACTCGAGCTTAGTACTAAAACTGGGTCTATATCAGTTATCGTGGTGTCCCGCGGTGTTTGCTCTCCTCTGGCGGAGGTCGCCTCGCGATGTGAATCCTTATTAGTACCCAACATTATAAGCCTGCCGCTTTTTAGTGGAGATTCCTTATGTCTACGGCTTAGAGACGAGAGCGGGTTCCTACTTACAACCCTGTTAAGGGCTACTAGTCATGGCGTTATAGGTAATTCGGGAACAGGATTCAAGCACGTAAAGGTGGGTGAAGTTTATGTAGACAGGGTATTCTGCCAAATAAATTCCCAGTTATTAGGAAGGACGACTAAAATCCAAGTGGTTAAGTCGACAACTTACAGCCCTTAGATAAGCTTACGGTTAAGGACCCTTAAGATCCGGCCACTGTATATAATCTAGGAACCTCTGGGAAAGGAGTTTACAGCTTATCGTATCTAACCGAGTAGAGAACTTTATGGCTGTTACTTTAGGGGAAAGAGGAGGAGGACGTAGTGTACGTGTATACCTTTATAAGGAGGGCGGTCACTTTTTAGCAGTAAGTATAAGCCTAGCTTAATAAATACTGAGGTTTTAGTGAGCGCCCTGGGCTAAATATCCTCCTTAATATAAAATGTGTTAAGATTGACAGGACCGGTAAAGGACGTATGTGCCGAGGAGGTGGGCTAGGGTACATTCTCGTCGTTACTAGAATAAATACGGGGGATAATACTGCACGAATGTAAGTATAGATAACGTAGAACAGTGTGGAACGGGCGGGATAAAGTACGGAGTTAAACCGCCATCCCTTGGCAGTGTTAGCGAAACCTGAACAGACTGAGTGTTATCTGTCTCCCATCTATCGAGTCGTACACCTTGAAAAGTGAGTTTGTTCGGGCAAACTCGGGTAACGATATTGAACCACTTCCCCTCCTAATCGTCCTCTAACGTTACTGTTCGTACCCTGGAGTGGAACATTGAGAGTAGCAGAGGGATACCGGAGCTCTCTCTGTCTTCGGCACTGATTAGGCCGGGGTAAAGCTTAAGGACAAAGTCAGGCTGGTTGAAGGGAAGGAAGGTGCCGGCCTTGAAGTTGCCTGCATTCGTGTAGCGCGACCCGGGCGGGATGATCTTGCACTGAGCCATGTCGGAGTGGTAGGTGACGATGAGGTCCGCGCCTATAGTTCCCTGTGCACGCTTGTTTGGCAGCGGAGGTATCTGATAAACGAGGGAGGAAGAGGCCATGGTGAGCGGGATTTTGTCGTTCGTAAGAAAATAGAATCTGGGAACAAGGGAGACGGTGGTGTAGGAGACTGATTTCTGTTTTCAAAGAACTGGGGAGTTGATGTGAGGGATGGATGCTTTTTGTGATGCTTAAACCCCTTGAGGGTGTAGCGTCGTAAGCCACGGCTCCCGTTACCCGAATCGCCCAATTCCGTTTCTTAGCCCTACAACACCAGCTCGAAAGAGGGTGGCTATCACAGACATTTCCTTGGATCACCGTCACGCGGGCGCATCAGCTTTGCGTCTGGGTGGTCCTAATTGAAAAATGTTGTCACGATTCACACCATAGTCGATGAAAGAAGCCCTCCGAACACTCCATTATCGGCAGAAATAGCTACAGTGGGTTGATTAAAAAGGCGTATATGTGACGGCCATTCTATTCTGGTCATAGTGTCTAAAATTCCGGGAAACGGGATTTACGATTCGTGGTGTTGAAGGGCGGGTGTCCTGGTGTCGTGCCGTGATCGTTCGTGTTTACATACCAGAAACGAAAGAACCTTAGCATTTGATATTGCTTTTGATTTTGAGAGGGCGGTCGCAGTTCGGATTGAGATGCATTCAGAATGGGGGCCTTCGATGTGGGGATTTCTGCCGTGCCTCTTGAATTTGAATCTCTGTGCATGGATCTCCCTTGGTGAAGGAGACGATTTGGTAGCAGCGTTCGTGCAGGTCGTCGACGAAGAGCCGGCCAACATAGCTGCCAGATACATCCTAGTAGTCCAGTTGAATCACAATATTATTGGATCTCGACATGGCCGAAATATGTGACGATTCCACATCCATTCCGCCGCAAAAACAGATTTAGCGGCAAGAACGTGGCCATCAAGACAGGGAAGACAGCTGGAGACAACAACAACAACAACAGCAGCAAGCAGTAGCATGGACGCAAAATGACGGGAGCCAGGCCATACGGGAAGCGAGGCGGCAGTGGTTAGCAGAGCGCGCTGAACGTGCGCGTGATGCCACCAGATAGCAGCGCACGAAGAGCTCCGTCGTCATTATTTGCAGCAGGAAGAGGGCGTCGCCGACGGGAGGAGAGGAGGAGACAACAGCAGGAAAAGGAGTGGGAAAAGCATCCCCAGGCCGCGGAGATAAGGCGGTGGCTGGAAAGACATCGCCAGAACCAAGGGGAAGAAACTGGACGCCGAGGTGAGCAAGAAGAGCAAACAGAACAAGGGGGGAGTAGTCGATATAGGGCCAGACGTCAGGAAATACCGCAACAAGGCGAAGAAGATGAGTGCCGCCGTTAACATGAGCAGCGCTGTCTGCAGCGGGAAGAAAGGCGGCTTTTACGGGAAGACAGATTGAGACAACAGCAGGAGGAGGAGCGGGAACAGCATCCACGGGCTGAGGAGATAAGACAGTGGCTTGAAAGACACCGTCAGAACCAAGGGGAAGAAGCCTAACGTCAGCGAGAGCTGGAAGACCACACAAGCCAACGCCGTCAGAGAGCTAGAAGAGCCAGGTTAGGGGTTGATATGCTAACTCCGAAGTATGAATTTCCTATTTTATGGTAAGACTTCGCTGTTAATGTGTTATAAGTCTAACACCAACTTCTTTAGGAGCCGTCATCAGCCAAGACAGGACAAGCCTGCCAGGGGGATGCAGACGGGACCGTTAGCCTCCCACCATCTGATGTCTGCGGAGACGGTTACCCAGCAAAAGGAGGCGTTAAACCGGTTGCTCCAGGAAGCCAATCGATCTTTCCAGGAGAAGCAAGCGGCCTCCACTTACCGTGACTAGTATAACCCTATACTGTCATAACGTAAGGTCGATACCGTACAGGCATTTCTAAACGCTTTCCACGATAAGGAGACTATAGAGATAACGGTATGTTCGGTTTACTACCTCTAGAGGAAGCCACGCGACCTAGTCCGCGTTAATTAACGTAGGACTGTTCTGGAGGAGATCTAACCTGTAATAACAGGTGTGTTAGGATATCGGAGATACTTCCTAAAGGAAGATGGTGAAGTAATAGTGCCGATCTGTCACGCTTACTAAGTGGTGTTTAACTAAGGCCGAATTCCCGATACTTGTATAGGGAGCACTACGTTTATTAGGTGTGAGTATAAGTATCTAAAGGAGCTTAAAGACCTTACTCTGCTTAAGGAGAAGCTGATTTCTCTTAACACAGCGTACAGGTTTATTATCAAGTTTAACATTAAACGTAGTTAGTAGACTGGTCTGACGTATCGAAAGTACGTTATAGGTTACATTACGGTTTTTCCTAACGATATAGAGTCTTTGGCGGTTATAATCTTGCCACACCCCCTTATATCGATACTCGAACAGGTATATGTGATTTGGACCAGTATAGAGCGGCCCACACTACAGGACATAAGTAAGTTGCTGAGTGTCCGACCTAACGCCCTGCGTGTAGCACTTTAGTGGCTGTCTTTAAATAACCCTCATTACGTAAATATCGTCATTAATAAGGATAAGATGGGGAGCTGGTTATTTAAGGAGGGTGGTGATGTGCCCGCTCTGGCATACTAACGGATGGTATAGGAAGTGGAGACTGCGGAAGAGCTTATTCGGACAGCCCAGATCGTGCCTCTAACAGATCGAGGCCAGGAACCTCCCTGCCAGGCGGCGACGGTGGAGGGAATTGCGGCAGATCTAGCTGAAAGGCCAGGGGGTCCTGTCTTCGGTCCGCAAGTCTCTAGCTTAGAGGAAGTGACAGCTGGCGAAACGTTGGAGCGCTTCTTTGAGTTGCAATCCTTAGCGATGTTTCTAATTAACGATCCAGCCGCCTTTGCAGAGCAGGACAAACTTAAATTCATCAGTATGGCCCTACGAGCAGAGCGCCAGTTTGACGACAGTTATAAGACCGAAGTGGATAAGGATCTTTCAATACAGATTCACGGCTCATCTGAACGGCTATTCATCTAGGTATCACACGGTCACACATTCGCAAAAGCCTTGTCCTCTAACTATTTCCTAAAGACTTTTCCCACTTACTTTCCTTATAGCCGTGGTGGACCATTTACAGTAGACCGAGACAATAGGGAGGGGCTAGCGAATATGTTCCTTCGAGACATAACTTTAGAGTCTTAGGCTAAAGTCGTTCTGTAGCGGCACGGTGGGTATTTTGCTTAACACCCCACGTTTTCCTTTTTTATTTTGAATATAATTATAAGGTCCTAGAACTAGCATATCGCCTAAGGTCGCTTAAAACGGTTAGTTTTTCAATATGTAAAGGGAATTTACCGAAAGTTAACGCCCAAGCGTTTGCGGGAAGCATAAAAGGAGATGTTTGAGACAGGTAAGACTACAGACCAGGATATTATCACGCTTATAAAGGAGCTCTCGCTTTACAGTAGCTGGTACCCTTTATCAAATAAGAGTCGTTTATTTATAAGGGAAAAAATCCGGTCGATAATAATAACATTTAGTCTTACAGCTATCTGGTTTATGTTAAACCCTAACGATATTAATAACCCTGTTAAGTTAAACTTATAATGTATAGGAGAGGAGATTATATTATTACTTAAGCGTTACTTAATACCTTAAGTACATTACTGTAGGTTATTACCCTTTTGGTACATAGCCTTTTTAGCTTGACACTGTTCTTTTTCCGTGAGATATCTCTCTTTTTCAAGCATTATATTTATATCAGATAGCTGTTTATTTATGGGAACGTAAGCCATTATTATACCACGGTAAAGACTAACAATTGCAGGGCTTTCCACTTACACGGGCTATTATGGCTAGACGGTAACCTGGAATTGATAGATCTCGTGTATAATATAGTAAATCCTAATAAGGAGGAATACCGGTTTAAAGTTAAGAGTTTTGTAAACGACGTGTTTACCGAGACTTTAAACAAGGCTCTTACAAAGGAGATGACATATAGTGGCAGGAAGATTACTGTAGTTAAGCCGGAACTAATTCGTAATAAGGAGTGGTTATTAAGAGAGTTCAGCCGCGAGGTAAATTTTGTTATATCTCGCTGCCAGGTTTATTACCATACCGCTACGTGTGTGAAGTACTTTATTAAAGAGGTTTTAAAAGTGGGTTTAAATAAGTGTAGGACTTAGCTGTGCCGTTTCCGGGCTTTATGGAAACTTATACCAGAAACCGGGTTTACAGACGATGGCCTCCTTAAGGTAAAGCGAGACTATTACATAGTTAATCGATATAACCAAAGCATGGTGATAGGACTAATGTATAACTACGACATATCACTAATTCACACGCGCAAAAAGGGACTGGTGCTTATCCACTATATCTGTAATTACGCTATAAAGCTTAACGCTTCTATGTAGAGGCGGCTTGCCCTTACCGCCGAACTGTCAGACCTGGCACGGCAGTACTAGGAAGAGGTAACAGCGTAGGAACGGCCACCACAGTGGCAGATAAAACGAAATCATTCCTGCTATAAGTGGCAAACCGAATATTCACAAACAGAGAGCTTTCGTAACCCGAAGTACTTAGGTACCTACTTAGTTTTACAGCTGATTTCACAAACGTTCCTGTCTAGACCTAGGTATATCTTAATTCATTATACTGGGCTTCTGTAAAGCAGTGGCCGGCTTTACACGTAGCTCTGTCAACACTTAGCTGGGAACCATATACTAATTATACATACTTTTAAGCGGACGGGTTTAAGCTGCCTTATATGGAAGCTTACAAACATCGCGAGTCATTACTCGAGAACCTCTGCTTCTACGATTATATGTCCTTCGTAGTGCTGAAAAAATAAAACACGGCTTAACGAGGCGCACTACCGATTCCATTTCCACCGACGGAAAGCGTTTGTAAAGGTTAGGCCTAATGGCTCCGTACTGTTGGTAGAACATCCATCCCTGTCTTTAATGGTCGTCTTATAGATTAGTTTAACGAACAGGACGAAGGCTTCGTGAAGAAGTAAGTACGTATTAAGAATTTACGAAAGGAGAAACTACTCACAGCAAATTACCAGGAACGCGGTCTTACACCTTACCCTATTCGTTCCCTGGGAAAGGTTTCAAAACCAGCCAGCAGATAATATACCCGAGCTTTAATAAAGGCTCGAGGCTGGGCTTAGCGACCGCATTCGCTCCTATGTTCGTAATATAGCGTTATTACGCGTTTCCGTGCAAGATACGCAGGCCGACCGTAAGATTTAAGGCCTAGATCAGGATTTTAAAGACGTTATAGACACGCACGCCTTTGATAATCTGGCAGCGGCGGTAAAGGATGCTGTGGAGGCTAAGGGCGGGGACTTTAATTTACAGTAGTATTACGAAGCCTTCTTAGGGGTTTTATCTGCCGTTTAGGAAAGCGAGATAAACAACTTAGTAGTAAATGCAGCACTAAGACGTCTGGGTGAAGAAGTGAGTGCAGCCGATATATAATAGGACGTTGTCAGCACCAGTGTCAAACGGTGCCGGGAATTCTACAAGACCCTATAAGACGTTTAAGATTCCCCGTTTCGAGATATAGGACTCCTTTGCTAAGAAGAGATCGACGTTATAATGAGATCCTAGAAGAAGGAAGACGGTATATTACAACCTGCACCCAACACAGGCCTTAAGAGGACTGGCGTGGGTTAAGACAGAACGTATGGCAGGACGCTAATAGGTAAGGGGCGTTCCGAAGACGGCTTGTTAAGCTAGCACTTTTAGATAGGGGTTTAATGTCACTATAGGTTACTGTCACTATAATGCATAGAGGTGAGTTTAAACAGTAGGACATAAATAAATAATTAAATATTAATGTGAGGAACCAGAGTCCCTCACAGTGGTTATGGGCATAACTATGGCTATTTATACTAACTAACTAAAAGGTACTTTATACCTTGCTTAGTCTGTTATACTTAATGGTGCATTATACAGTTACGGCTAAACAGTTAACTAAATGGTACTTAGTATTATTAGTCCTTATAGATCACTAAGCACTTTCTTACTGGTTATAAGGGCTTTAGGTCTTTACACCCCTGGCCTAATGTGTCTGGACGGTATACTCTGTCCTTCCGCACTGTTCCTTTTACAGGGGATTTGTCAGGCTGCTCTGGCCTAAGTGACAGCTTGTAAGGTTATTATATAATTCCCCCTCTTTAACATTCTTTTCCTATAAAGAATTATTAAGTTTGTTTTCTCCCTTCTCCACTTTCATTATATCTTTTAACTGTGTTGAAAAGTGTAAAAGATAAAGAAAATAGGAAAAGGCTCCTTATAACTGTTACATTTATCTTATAGAATCCCTTAACGCCTTTAATTTACAAATGTCTCCCTACACTCGTTATTAAACTAAATCCCTATTATATTAAGTTACAGTGTAGTTTAACAGTTACAGTAAGTGTTATTCCATTAACACACCTTCTTTATGTGACATATTTAGTTACTTTAACGAGTTTATTAAGGGTTTAGTGGATAAGAAAAAGGAGTTAAACACTTTATATAATTAAGCGGTTATTAAGTACTGTAACTCCCTTATGAAGTTACAGTGTGTTAAAACTTAACGGTGCGTTATTAAAGTGAAAGCGATAAAAGTGTTTTCCTGTAAGGCTAAGGTTCTGTCCTTTTAAAAGTGGGTAGAGGAAGCGGACTTAGTCTGGGCTAAGCTGGTTTCCTAAGACTGGGACTCTTTTCTTACAAGCTTCCCCCCTAAAGGGTCTTTACAGCCTGTAACATCTTTTTAACCTAATTTATAGCTTCTTTTTCTTAACTAACGAAGATGGCTCTTTAGTATAATGGCAGCACACTTACTTCCTTTAGTAAAAGGTTATAGGTTTAAGTCTTATAAGGGTCTCCTGTTATTTTAAATCCTTACCCCTTAGGGCTGGAGGGTTTAGGGTGACTTTTCTTTATTATTTTTCTTTTATTAACTTCCTCTCTTAACAGCTCTTTTTTATTACACGTGTAACTTCATATAAAGCTTATTAGGAGCTTTAAAGGCCTAGCCTCTTTATTAAGTCTAAGGTCCTTATAACCCTAATTAAAAGTTTTAATAAATGTCCTTCCGTACTTATTAAGGAGTTTCTTACTACTTTTAAGTTTTAGGTCTTACAGTAATCTTACTCTTTAATATAATAATTTAGATATTAAATCTTATCTTATTTCTAATTCTTATTATTAACTTTAATTAGTTTAAATTCTTTTAATAAAACTCTGTAATCAGGTTTAAGTATTTAAAGTTTTTAACTAATTCCTATAAGTTACTTTTAGGGCTGTAACCTAACTATTTAATAAGATACTTAAATATGTTCTTTCCCTTTTATAAATCTATAACTTCCTTAACGTTATATTTATCCTTATTAACGTTAATTTTAATCTTCTTTTCTAAAGGAACTCACTTTAAGGCAGGTTTTAAAAGTGAGACGTGAAAAACCTTAAACTACACCTTTATGCTAATAGGCAGGTTAAGTTTATAATTAAAGGTAATGACCTTTTTTTTAATTTAAAATAATTTATACCTTTTAAAGTTAAACTTCTTACTAGGTTATTTTAAATGCAGGTTTTATAAAAAAAGGTAAATGTAATCCCCCTTTTAAAAAGTCAGTCCCTTAACTTATTTACCATTATAGTGGAGTTTTTTCTTAAGTGTTAATTACTTAGTTTAATATTTATTAATAAACTTCTTTATTTATTTACGTGTAAACTTAAGTTTAGCTTATAAGTAGTTATATAATTCTTATATCTAGTTTATATAGATTATAACTTAAGGGGCGCTAGTAGGTAAACCTTAACGGAGATTAAGCTCCTTACTGTAATTAGTAAAGAATGGTAATACACTTATTAGCTTAATTAGCGTTATATTATAGGCTATCTATATTGTTAATAACAGCTTAAGTTAATTATTTTATTTAAAGTTAACATAAGCTTAAAGATATATTATAAGTATTTAGTTAACTTACTTTATTTAATTATCTGTTTATAAGTAGAATGCTGTTAAAAGTTTACTTTTCACACTTATTCTCTATATTAACCCTTACTAGAATTTTAACACGATTAACTTATCTTAATCTATAATAACGTTATCTGGTTAAAGGTGTTATAAAACTACCTTTTTCTTAAAGATATAAGTAAGTTATTTTATTATTATATCCTTTAAAGTTAGTAAAAAGTAGGCTTATTTTGTTAATCTGTTAACTATTATAAGGATTTGGTTATAAGTGAATCCTGTAATAGGGTCTTTAAACTTTAAAATCCTAGTAATAAAGTTAAGTAAGATGGAACTTTATAACACCTATAATACAGGGAGTGGTTTAAAAAGCCTATAAGGCTTATAATACCGATTTTATTTTCGGTGGTAAATATTACAGTTATTAACTACTTTTTTAACCAGCTTCTTTATTCCTGGGAAAGTGTACACTTATTAAGCTTATATAAGAGTTTTAACCTAGCCTATATGTCCTTTAAGTTAAGACTTATAAATTTATTAAACGTACTTCTTTTATTTATTTTATTTATAAATATACGGTTTCTCTTAATATTAAAGTTTTACTCCTAGTTTAAATGTGCTGTTTATACCCTCTAATAGCTGTTCCAGTTAATAACTAGTTTTATTATAGTTTAGGTATATTAGGCACTCTTTATTATAATTTTACATATACTTTAAAAAGTCTCTTAAGGGGTATTTATACTTATAAGTACCTTTTATTAACCTTTTTATTTAAAAGTCCTGTTATTACTAATAGATATTATACTTTATTTATAAGTTTATACAGACGTTAATAGTTTATTTTAATATTTAGTTATTTAACATTTATAATGTATATTTTAATATACCGTTCTTTACCTTATTAAATATTATAATAGGGATTAGGACCAGATTAACATCTTTATAATCCTATCTTTGGTTAAGAGTATTAACTTACTTATTATCTTTCCCTTTAACATAATAAATCTGGAAGTGGAACGGGGTTATTAATTTTACCCACTATACTTACTATAAATTAAGCTCTTTTATTAGGAAGTATTAAAGGTTATTATAATTTAAAAAGACCTGGACTGGTTCTTTTATACCACTTAGGTACAGTGCTTATTTAGTGAAGTATTAAATAATTACTATTAGTTCCTTATTATAAACTAGGTATTATAAAACTAGGCTGTGGATTCCTTTTAAAAGAAAGGTAATTAAGTGGCGTTTCCCGTTATCCTGGATTTAGTTAAGTTCTCTGTTAATTACGAACTTTAAGAAGTCTATCTTAACTTAAAAGGGCTTTAAGAAATTAAGGAGAGCCAGAATTAACACTGTAATAAAGGCGTGTTTAAGGTCTTTAAACACCTTTTATTATTTATTAATTTACTTAAATGGTTTACCTATCCCTGTAAACTTATATAATGGTTTTATAATCTTTATAAAATACTTAATAAAATATTAATAGAAGTTTATAAAGCTGATAAAGGCTTATAACTTTATTTAGTTTTTTAAAGTAAGCTAGTCCTTAACTGCCTTTACCTTCTCCTTTTACATCTTAAGCTTCTTAAGGGTTACTTTAAACCTTAGATAGTTTAATTCTTAAATATAAAAATGGCTCTTCTTTAAGTTTACTGTTAACTTTACCTTTTTAAAAGCTGTTAAGACTTATTATATATGCTTTTAATATTCTTTTAAAGTTTCAGAATAGATTAAAACGTCGTTTAAGTATATAAAGATAAACTTATTAAGGAAGGGGTGGAGAATATTATTAATAAGGCCTTAGAAAGTTACAGGGGTGTTTATTAATCCTATTAGTATAATACAGTATTAGTAATGTTTATTACAGGTCTGGAAGGTTGTTTTATACTTATCCTCTTCCTTTACTTTAACGTAATTAAATCTTATAAGGAAGTTAAAGTTAGAAAACTAGTTTACTTTAATAATTTATTCTCACATTTCTGTAATAAGTAGTAATAGATAGTGATTTTTAATTATATCTTTATTTAATATTTAATAATTAATAATTATACGTAGCTTACTATCTCCCTTTCTTAAGATAAATAGCATTAGGTACTTTACTGGGGACTGGGACTCTATAATGAATCCGTTCTTTAGATTTTTATTAATATACTCCCTTAAGGCCTTAGCCTGTTAAGGGTTTAAGTACTAGGGCTGGAAGCTGTAGAGTTTCGCTCCCGGCTTTAACTTAATTTTATAATTTTATAATCTGTAATCTGGTAATTATAGTATCTTTTTTTAAAACTGGGTAAACTTTTTATACTTTACAGGTACTTTAAATAAGTTAACTTTTTTACTTATCTATAGATTAGCTTCTTACTTCTCTTTACCTTTTAAATCGTTATTTAAGTAATATGGTAGACTTTCTAGTCCTTTAACTATCTTAATAAACCTAACCTAAACTGTATTTAGTTTTAAGGGTTTAATATGCCTTTAAGTGCTTTATGCTACTCTGGAGTGGTTTAGTGCCTTTTTAGCTTTCTTTAAATGGTGATTATTATTAAGGGACTTGTTAAAAGTGAGGTAGCTACTCCTTTAATTAATTATAAGGTTATACTTTTCCAGTTAAGGTAAACTTAGGATTATATTATATTTTATAACTGGTGTAACGTTAAAGTCTACTTATTATTCGTCCCCATCTACTTTAATTAGGAGTAGTGAATAATAGGTAACTTTACTGTTATTATATTAATACAGGCCTCCTTCTTTATTTTAAATGGGAATAGCCTTTTTATACTTTTAATTAAGGAGTTTCTTTTAGTTAATTAGTAAGGGGTGTATTAGGTTAGAAGCACTTTTATTATTAATTACTACTTTTACTTTAAACAGCTTCCCTTTTCCGTCTGTTAAGTTAACACTAACGGAATAATACTTATATTCCTTTAACATCTAAGTTATAGTAATTATCTGTCTTTAAGGTCTTATCTGGCCTAACCTTTAAGTGCCTTTTCTTCTTCTTAAGGTTTTTACCAGCCAGTGAACTATTAGTTTCCAGCCCTTTTAAAGGGCCTATAACCTTTTCTTAATTCTTTCTGGAAAAACAGGCAGTTTTAATAAACCTAGTAATTAACCTTTCCTAGGTTTTTATGCCTTAACGTCTAATCGACTTTAAACGGTTTAATATTCCTAAAATTTTTAATAAGTTAATAGTACGCTTTACAGGATTAGATTATAGTAATGTCTTTTTACTTTTAAATCTTTTAATAATCCTTTTACTTCTGCCACTCCCTTACTTTCCCTTTAAGGTATAGTAAGCACGTTATAGTTAAGCAGTTATTAAATACCCCTCTTTATTAATATATAGTGGGGGCCTAGTTAACTACAGTAACCTTCCTCTTATTACCGGATTCTCTTATTAGGGAGTAGGAGACCTAGTAGTGGGCTGGCTTTAATTCTATCCTTATAATAATGTAATCCTGTTTTTATATATTAAGGAAATAGTTATAAAGGGCCTTAAGTTTACTATACTAGTTAACGGTGTAATTATCGTACATGTAATTAATCTACAGTATATCCCTATAGTTAAGGTGGTTAATGTTAACTGCAGGTGTTACAGTTATAGAGTACAGAACGGGAGAAGTAGTTTCTTAGTTTTTTTCTTTTTCCATTTACTTTTAAATACGTTACTTCTCCTAAACTTCTTTTTAAAACTTAAGTAACAGTAAACTAGTTTATTCTTCCATAACATGGTCTTTTTTAATAAGTTAGTGTTTAAGCTAATTAATGAAGTGAACTTTATTATAAAGTTATAACCTAATCTTTATTACTTTATCTTTAAATGTTATAATAAGGCCTTTAACTTACAGGTCTTTTATTTCGTTTATTAGCTTTTAATGTCTTTCCTTTAATTCCTAAATTCTCCACTAATGTGCTTACTTTATACCTTCTTAGGGGACCTTTAAGGTACCGGTCTAAGGCAAACCAGCCTTAATATAAGGTAGTTATCTAAGCTGTCCTTCTTCTAAAGAGGTGAGGGTGCTGATCTACTTAGTATACTTAAAGTGTTTAAGAGTCTTAAGGGGTATATATTACAACCTGCACCCGACACAGGCCTTGAGAGGACTGGCGCGGGTTAAGACAGAACGTATGGCAGGACGCCAACAGGTAAGGGGCGTTCCGAAGACGGCTTGTTAAGCTAGCACTTTTAGACGGGGGGTTTAATGTCACTATAAGTCGCTGTCACTATAATACATAGAGGTGAGTCTGAACAGTAGGATATAAATGAATAATTAAATACTAGCGTGAGGAACTGGAGTCCCTTACGGTGGTTATAGGCATAACCATGACTATTTATATTAATTAATCAGAGGTACCTTATACCTTGCTTAATGGTCTGTTACTTAGTGAGGAACTAAGTAACCTGTTATTAAGCACCTCCTGCTTAAAGGTCTTACAGATGCTTAGTAGGTAAGCACCTTTGCTAAGACTAAGTAACTGCTGGTTAATTATAAGGGCTTTGGGTCTTTACACCCCTGGCCCAGTGTGCAGTACTGTGTGTACTGTCTTTCTACACTGTTCCTTATACGGGGGATCCGTCAGGCCGCTCCGGCCCTAGTGACGGCCTGTAGGGTCGTTACACGATTCCCCCTCTTTAATATTCTTTTCCCATAAAGAATCCTAGTAAGAGCGTTCCTTTCTTCCTTAACGTAACTATACCTGCTAACTGTGTGTAAAAGCGCACTTTGAAAAACAGCACCTCTTGCCGTTATAACCTTGCGGACTTTACTTCGACTTTTAGATTGCAAATGTTGCCTTGTGGTCGTTGTTCTTTAAAATCGCTTTCCTTTAATAGCTTCTTTCTAAGAAGTGCCGCCTTAACGCCAAGCATGACACTGCTGCATGGAACCTGGAGCTGAAAACTTATAAGCTCTGCAAAGCCACTGCCTGTCTTGACTGGATTGAAGTCTAACGCTGTAGGATGGAAGAGTGAGCTTTTTCTGTATTTGGCCGGGAGGTAGAGGTCCTTTATTTTCAGGAGTAGGAGGAGACTTATTTAGCTGCTCCTCCTAAAGCTAGTAAGTCTTTTAACTGGGGAGGCTTTTTAGCAGGAATACCTGCTGGTTCTTTCTCTGGGGGGTCACCTTAGCTGATGGCCTCTTTTTAACTTAGTTTATAGTTCCTTTAATAAGGGTTTAGGTCCTACAGGTGTCTTTTATCACTCTCGCCCCTTAAAGCTGGAGGGTTTAGGGTGATTTTTACTTATTTTTTCTTTTTACTAACTTTTTTTCTTAAATAGCACTTATTTCTATATAAAGCTTACTGGGAGCTCTGGAGGCCCAGCCTCCTTACTGGGTCTAAGGTCCTTATAACCCTGGTTAAGGGTTTTGATAAATGTCCTTCTGTACCTATTAAGGAGTTTCCTGCTACTTTTTAGGCTTTAAATCCCACAGTAGTCTTACTCTTTAATATAGTAGTTTAAATGTTAAATCTTATCTTATTTCTGGTTCTTATCGTTAGTTTTAATCAGTTTAGATTCTTTTAATAGAACTCTGTAATCAGGTTTAAGCATTTAAGATTTTTAACTGGTTTTTATAAGTTACTTTTAAGGCTGTAGTTTAACCATTTAATAAGATATTTAAACGTGTTCTTTCCCTTTCGTAAATTTATAACCTCCTTAACATCGTACTTATCTTTATTAGCGTTAATCTTAATCTTCTTTTCTAGAGGAACTCCCCTTAAGGTGGGTTTTAAAAGTGAGATGTGGAAAACCTTAATCTACACCTTTATACTGGTGGGTAGGTCTAGTTTGTAATTAGAGGTGGTGACCTTTTTCTTAATTTAAAATGGTCTGTACCTTTTAAAGTTAAGTTTTTTACTAGGTCGTTTCAAATGTAGGTTTTATGAAAAAAGGTAGATATAGTCCCCCTTTTAAAGAGTTAGTCCCTTAACTTATTTATTATTATAATAGAGTCCTTTTTTAAGCATTAGTTACTTAATTTAATATTTATTAGTAAATTTCTTTATTTGTTTACGTGTGAACTTAAGTTTAGTTTACAGGTGGTTATACAGTTCCTATATCTAATTTACATGGACTGTGGTTTAAGGAGTGCCAGTAAGTGGGCCTTAATAGAGCTTAAGCTCCTTATTATAATTAGTGAAAAATGGTAACACACCTGTTAACTTAATTAGTGTTATGTTATAAGTTATCTGTGCTGTTAGTAACAGTTTAAGCTAATTATTTTATTTAAAGTTAATGTAGGTTTAAAGATATGTTATGAGTATCTGGTTAACTTACTCTGTTTAGCTGTCTGTCTGTAAGTGGAATGTTATTAAAAGCTTACTTTTCACACCTATTCTTTACATTAGTCTTTATTAGAATTTCGACATAATTAGCTTATCTTAATCTGTAATAATGTTATTTAGCTAAAGGTGTTATAAAACTACCTTTTTTTTAAAGATATAAGTAAGTTACTTTACTATTATATCTTTTAAAGTTAATAGAAAGTAGGCTTACTTTATTAACCTGTTAACTATTATAAGGATCTGGTTATAGGTGACTCTTATAATAAGGTCTTTAGACTTTAAGATCTTAATAATAAAATTAAGTGAGATTAAGCTTTATAGTGCCTGTAATATAGGGAGTGGTTTAAGAAGCCTATAAGGTTTATGGCGTCGGTTCTGCTTTCAGTGGTAGATATTATAGTTATTAACTACCTTTTTAACCAGCTTTTTCATTCCTAAAAAGGTGTACGTTTATTAAGCTTACATAAGAGTCTTAGCTTAGCCTATATGTCCTTTAAGTTAAGATTTATAAACCTACTAGACGTACTCCTTCCACTTATTTAGGTTATAAATATATAGTTTCTCTTAATATTAAAGTTTTACTTTTAGTTTAGGTATACTGTTTATATTTTCTGGCAGCTGTCCCAGCTAATAACTGGTTTTATTATAATTTAGGTGTTTTAAGCACTTTTTACTATAATTTTACATGTGCCTTAAAAAGTCTCCTGATAGGCACTTATACTTATAGGTCCCTTCTATTAACCTTTTTACTTAAAAGTCCTACTGTTACTAATAGATGTTATACTTTGTTTATAAGTTTATATAGACGCTGATAGTTTATTCTAACGTTTAGTTATCTGATATTTATAGTATGTGTTTTAAAGTGCCGTTCTTTACTTTGTTAAATATGGTGACGGGGATTAGGGCTGGATTGGCATCCTTATGGTCCTGTCTTTAATTAAGAGCGTTAGCTTACCTATTATCTTTTCCTTTAATATGGTAAATCTGGAAGTGGAACGGGGCTATTAATTCTGCCTACTGTGTTTACTGTAGATTGAGTTCCTTTATTAGGAAGTACTGGAGGTTATTATGGTCTGAGAAGACCTGGACTGGTTCTTTTATACTATTTAAATACGGTGCCTATTTGGTAAAATATTAAATAATCGCCATTAGTTCCTTATTATAGATTGGGTATTACAGGGCTGGGCTGTGGATCCTTTTTAATAAGAAGGTAACTGGGTAGTGTTTTCTGTTATCCTGGACTTGGTTAAGTTCTCCACTGATTACGAATTCTAAGGAGTCTGTTTCGACTTAGAAAGGCTTTAAAAAATCGGAAAGGGCTAGGACTAGTGCTGTAATAAAGGTGTGTTTAAGGACCTTAAACGCCTTTTACTATCTATTAGTTTATTTAAATGGTTTACCCTCTTCTATTAGTTTATATAGTGGTTTTATAATTTTTATAAAGTACTTAATAAAGCACTAATAAAAGTTTATAAAGCTGATAAAAGCTTATAACTCTTTTTAATTTTTTAAAGTAGGCTAGTCCCTGACTGCCTTTACCTTCTTTACTTATATTTTAAGCTTTTTAAGGGTTATTTTAAACCTTAAATAGTTTAGTTTTTAAATGTGGAAATGGCTCTTTTCCAGGTTTACTGTTAGCTTTACTTTTTTAAAAGCTGTTAAAACCTGTTATATATGCTTTTAGTGTTTTTTTAAAGTTTTAAAATAGATTAAAACGTCATTTAAATACATAAAGATAAACTTATTAAAGAAGGGGTGGAGAATATTATTAATAAGGCCTTAAAAGGTTATAAGGGTGTTTATTAATCTTATTAGTATAACACAGTATTAGTAATACCTATTATAAGTCTAAAAAGCCATTTTATACTTATCCTTTTCCTTTACTTTAACGTGGTTAAATCCTATAGGGAAATTAAGGCTAGAGAATTAGTTTACTTTAGTAATCCGTTTTTACATTTCTGTAATAAGTGGTAATAGGTAGCGATTTTTAATTATATCCTTATTTAACGTTTAATAATTAATAACTATATATAACTTACCGTCTCCCTTTCTTAAAATAAATAGTATTAAGTACTTTACTAAGGACTGGGACTTTATAATAAACCTGCTTTTCAGGTTTTTATTAATATACTCCCTTAAGGCCTTAACCTATTAGGGGTTTAGGTGGTAGGGCTGGAAGCTGTGGAGCTTTACTCCCAGTTTTAGTTTAATTTTATAATCCCACGGTTTATAGTCTAGTAATTATAATATCTTTTTTTAAAATAGGGTGAACTTCTTATACTTTATAAGTACCTTAGATAAGTTAACTTCTTCACTTATTTATAGATCAGCTCCTTACTTTTTTCTACCTTTTAAGTCGTTATTTAAGTAACGTGGTAGACTTTCTAATCCTTTAACTGTTTTTATAAACCTAACTTAAACCGTGCTTAGTTCTAAGGGTTTAATGTGCTTTTAAGTACTTTATATATCTTTAAAACAGTTTATTACCTTTTTAGCTTTCTTTAAACGGTGATCACAGCTGGGGGATTTGTTAAAGGTAAGGTGGCCACTCCTTTAATTAATTACAGGGTTGTACTTTTCCAGCTAGGGTAAACTTAAGATTATATTATACCCTGTAACTGGTGTAATGTTAAAGTCCACTTATTATTTATCCCTATCCACTTTAATTAAAAGTGGCGAGTAGTAGGTGACTTTACTGTTATTATACTAATACAGGCCTCCTTCTCCATTTTAAATAGGAATAGCCTTTTTATACTCTTTATTAGGGAGTTTCCTTTAGTTGATTAACGAGGGGTGTATTAGGTTAAAAGCACTCCCGTTATTAATTACTGCTTTTACCCTGAACGGCTTCCCTTTTCCGTCTGTTAGGTTGACATTAACGGAATAATACTTATACTTTTTTATTATTTAAGTTATGGTAATTATCTATCCTTAAGGTCTTATCTAGCCTAACCTTTAAGTGCCTCTCCTTCTTCTTAAGGTTTTTACTAACTAGTAAATTACTGGTTTCCGGCCCTTTTAAAGGGCCTGTAGCCTTTTCTTAATTCTTTCTGGAAAAAAAGGCAGCTTTAATAAACCTGGTAATTAACCTTTCCTGGGTTTTCACACCTTAGCGTTTAGTTGACTTTAAACGGTTTAATGTTCTAAAATCCTTAATAAGTTAATAATATACTTTATAAGATTAGATTATAATAATGTCTTTTTACTCTTAAATCCGTTAATAGTCTTCCCACTTCTACTATTCTTTAACTTTTCCATTAAGGTGTAATAAGCATGTTATAACTAGGCAGTTATTAAGTACCCCTTCTTGCTAGCACGTGGTGGGGGCTTAGTTAATTACAGTAACCTTTTACTTACTGTTAGATTCTCTTATTAGGGAGTAGGAGACTTAGTAATGGACTGGTTTTAACTTTATCTTTATAATAATGTAATCCTGTTTTTATACACTGGGGAAGTAGTTATAAAGAGCCTTAAGTCCACTATACTGGTTAAAGGTGTAATTGTTATATATATAGTTAACCTATAGTATATCCCTGTAATTAGGATGGTTAATGTTAATTATAGGTGCTGTAATTATAAAGTATAGGACGGGAGGGGTGGTGTCTTATTTCTTTTCCTCTTCTACTTGCCTTTATATGTATTACTTTTCCTAAACCTCTTTTTAAAACTTAAGTAACAGTAACCTAGCTTATTCTTTTATAAAGTGGTCTTTTTTAATAAGTTAGTATTTAAGCTAATTAGTAAAGCGAACTTTATTATAAAGTTATAACCTAATCTCCACTACTTTATCCTTAAACGTTACAGTAAGGCCTTTAACTTACAGGTCCTCTATTTCATCTACTAACTTTTAATGTTTTTTCTTCAGTTCCTAAACCCTTTATTAGTATGCTTACTTTATACCTTCTTAAGGGACCCTTAAGGTACTGGTCTGAGGTACACTAGCTTTAATACAGGGCAGCTATCCAAGCTATCCTTCTTTTAAAGAGGTAAGGGTACTAATCCACTTAACGTGCTTAAAATGTTTAAAAGTCTTAAAGGATATTATTAAGAAGAACTTTTATTTCTTTAATTTAATTCTTTTAACTTATTCTTTTTCACCTTTTAAGGTTTACTTTACCGTTTAAGTGGCTTAAAGGGCTAATTCTTTAACTTTTTTTACTATCTTAGTGACTTCTAAGTTAAGGTCCTTCTTAAACTTCCTTAGTTCTTAGGCTTATAAGGTGAGGTTTTTAAGGCCTGTAACAGCTAATTAGAACATTTCTTCTTAAAGTCGGTCTTTAGTGACCTGCACCTTTAATAATTTTAAGTTTCCATTTTAAAGTCAGTCTGTTATAACCTGCACTTTTATAACTAACTCTTTTAAAGCACCTTTAAAAACTAGGTATATTATATCCTAGGGTCTTTCCTTTTCTTCTTTATCTTTTAAATTACACTTATCTATTTAAGTGCAGTCCTTTTCGTTACTTATTATCCTAATATAAACATCTTTTAAGTTAAACCTAACGTGCTTTCCTCCTTTTAAGACGGGTTTCTAACTGACTTACTTTAATAACGGGTATTACTATGTTATATGGCCTTTTTTATCACAGTTAAAACACTAAACTTAAAATAGGTCTTTAAACTGTTTTAACTGTTATTACTATTAAGGTTTATTATAGTTAGGTTAGTTTTAGCAGTTTACTATACTGATATCTATTAGCCTAGGGTGGTAACCTGTTACGGTTAACTAACTCCCCTTTTTAGGTTTACTTAGCTAGTAAGGGGTCTGTTCCTTTTAAAAGTTCTTTTAATAATAGTAATTATAATACCTGTTATTAACCTTAATAGCTATCTTAACTAACTCCTGTAGGTGATCTGGCCGGTCTTTTTAATAGAGATCTCCTGTGACATACTCCTTTAAACTGCTTTAAAATAGTATTATTAACGCTTTTTAGCTAAGTTTAGTTTTTACTGCTTCTAATTTAAAGCGTGTGGAGAACTTAAGGATTAAAGACGTCTACCTTAAGGTTATAAGGTGTTATTTAGCCCGTTTTAAGGTGTTTAGTTCTTTAAACTCAGTTTAAAGTTAGTTAATAAAAACGTTAAAGTTATTGAAAAGGGCCTAAGTTTTAAGGGCTTCCTTTCATACTCTATTTATAGAGAGGTTATTAATTATCTTCGTATAAGGTTTATATTAGTAAGCGGCTACTTTATCTAATAAGGCTTTAGTGAACCTAACCTTTCCTTCTTCTTTAAAGAACTACTTATCGTAATAGGTGATATAGCTCTAGAGCTAGGCTATTTAAGACTCCAGCTGTATATCGTCTCCTTTAAAACGTGACGGTAAGGGGAGCTTCACTCGCTTTTTTTATAAACCTTTAAAGTTATTATTTTCTAACTTAACAGTGTTAAATTAAGTTTAAAGTTTTTCGATAAGACTGATACGGCTTTTAATATCTCTGGGGAAAGTTTTATTAAGTTCTTTAACTAGTCCCTGTTAATTAAGGTTTAAGTCTTTAAGGCGTGCAGCTAACTTATTAATAGTGGGGAGTTAAGGCTAGGTTTACATCTCCTTAATCTCCTTACCTTTTTTAAAGGTTAATATGTTAATAAGAGAGAAGTGGTATCTGGGAGTTTAATAAATAACGTTTAAAACTAAGACGCTAGTATTATATTATAACCTGTACCTAATATAAGCCTTAAAAGGACTGGTGTGGGTTAAGATAAAATGTATAACAGGACGCTAACAGGTAAAGGGCGTTTTAAAGACGGCTTATTAAATTAATACTTTTAAATAAGGGGTTTAATGTTACTGTAAGTCACTGTTATTATAATATATAGAGGTAAGTTTAAATAGTAGGATATAAATGAATAATTAAATATTAGTGTGAGGAATTAAAGTCCCTTATAGTAGTTATAGGCATAATTATAACTATCTATACTAATTAATTAAAGGTACCTTATACCTTACTTAATAGTCTGTTACTTAGTGAGGAACTGAGTAACCTGTTACTAAGCACCTCCTGCTTAGAGGTCTTACGGATACTTAATAGGTAAGCACCTTTACTAAGACTGAGTAACTGCTGGTTAGTTGTAGGGGCTTCGGGTCTTTGCACCCCTGGCCCAGTGCGTAGTACCGTGCGTACTGTCTTTCTGCACTGTTCCTTGTGCGGGGGATCCGTCGGGCCGCTCCGGCCCCAGTGACGGCCTGCAGGGTCGTCACAGTATAGTTAAGAAGAACTTTCGTTTTTCTAACTTAATTCTTTCAGCTTACTCTTTTCCACCTTCTAATACCTGTTTTACTACCTAGGTAGCCTGGAGAGCTAACTCTTTAATTCCCTTAACCATCTTAGTAAGGTTTAAGTTAGGGTCCTTCTAGGACTTCCTTAATTTTTAAGCTTATAAGGTAAGATTTTTAAGGCCTGTAACAGCTAATTAAAATATCTCTTCTTAAAGTCAGTCTTTTATAACCTGCACCTTTAATAGTTTTAAATTTCCACTTTAAAGTCGGTCTTTTATAACCTGCACCTTTATAGCTGACTTTTCTAAGACACCCTTAAGGATTAGGTATATTACATCTTAAGGTTCTCCTTTTTCTTCCTTATCTTTTAAATTACATTTGTTTATCTAGGTGTAATCTTCTTTATTACCTGCTATTTTAACATAAACATCTCTTAAATTAAAATTAACGTGCTTTCCTCCTTTTAAGACTGGTTTCTAACTGATTTACTTTAATAACGGGTATTACCGTGTTATATAGCCTTTCTTACTGTAATTAAAGTATTAGATTTATAATAAGTCCTTAACTTGCTTTTATTACTGTTATTGTTAAGGTTTATCGTAATTAGGCCGGTTCTAGCAGTTTACTATACTAATATCTATTAACTTAGGGTATTGTCCTGTCGCTGTTAACTAGTTCCCCTTCTTAAGCTTACTTAGCTAGTAAGGGGTTTATTCCTTTTAAAAGTTCTTTTAATAATAATAGTTATAATATTAACTGCTAGCCTTAATGGCTATCTTAACTAACTCTTAAAGACAGTTTAGTTAGTCTTTTTAATAAAGGTCTCTAGTAATGTGCTCCTTTAAACCACTTTAAAACAGCATTACTAGGGCCTTTTAACTAAGCTTAGTCTTTACTGCTTTTAATCTAAAGTGTGTAGAGAATTTAAGGATTAAGGATATTTATCTTAACATTATAAGGCGTTACTTAACCTGTTTTAAGGCGTCCAGTTCTTTAAACTTAGTTTAGAGTTAATTAATAAAAACGTTAAAACCGTTAAAACGGTCTTAAGTCTTAGGGGCCTCTTTACACACTTTATCTACAGAGAGGTTATTAATTATTTTTATATAGGGTTTATATTAGCGAGTGGTTACTTTATCTAACAGGGCTTTAATAAACCTAACCTTTCCTTCTTCTTTAAAGAACTGCTTATTATAGTAGGTGACATAGCTTTAAAGCTAAGCTATTTAGGACTTTAGCTGTATAAAGTCTCCCTTAAAGTGTAATAATAGGGGGAGCTTTACTTGTTTCTTCTATAAGCCCCTAAGGTTATTATTTTCCAGTTTAACAGCGTTAAATCAGGCTTAGAGTTTTTTAATAAGGCCGATACGGCTTTTAGTATCTCTAGGGAAGGCTTTATTAAGTTCCTTAACCAGTCCCTACTGGTTAAGGTTTAACTCTTTAAGGTATACAGCTAACTTATTAACAGTAAGGAGCTAAGGTTAAGTTTACACTTCTTTAAGCTCCTTACCTTTACTAAAGGTTAATATATTAGTAACAGGAGGGAAGTGGGGTTTAGGAGTTTAATAAACAGCGTTTAGAACTACACGCTAATATGGTATTATAACCTACACCTAACACAGGCCTTAAGAGGATTAGCGTGGGTTAAGACAGAACATATAACAGGACGCTAACAGGTAAGGGGCGTTCTGAAGACGGCTTATTAAGCTAACACTCCTAAACGGGGGTTTAATGTCACTGTAGGTTACTATCACTATAATGTATAAAGGTGAGTCTGAACAGTAGGACATAAATGAATAATTGAATATTAGCGTGAGGAATTAGAGTCCCTCACAGTGGTTATAGGCATAACCATAGCTATCTATACTAACTAATTAAGAGGTACTTCGTACCTTGCTTAGTCTGTTATGCTTAGTGGTGCACCACGCAGTTACGGCCAAGCAGTTGACTGAGTGGTGCTTAGTGTTGTCAGTCCTTATAGATCACCAAGCACTTTCTTACTGGTCGTAGGGGCTTTGGGTCTTTGCACCCCTGGCCCAGTGCGTCTGGACGGTGTACTCCGTCCTTCCGCACTGTTCCTTCTGCGGGGGATTCGTCGGGCCGCTCCGGCCCAAGTGACGGCCTGCAGGGTCGTCACACGGTAATGTTAGGGTACAGATCTAGGGTATAAAAAGCAATAAGCCATTTACATCTACCCGTAAGGCTGATACAACGGGTAATGTTCTAAGACATCTAGCTAGGACGGCGGCAGCCCTGACAAACAGTGTTAGATTAGGCGTATAGATACGTCTTAATATTAGTCCTTATATGTCTTATATTAGCATCGCTTTAAGTTTAATAAAACAGTAGACGTTAAATAAGCTACAGTCTATAGCAGTATTGCTCCCCGCAGCCTTCTTAAACCAGCGGGGGACGTAACTCTAGGAGGAAAAAGGGAGGCAGCACTTCCAGTACATCGGTGGAAAAGGCAGCACGGGTAAATCCCGCGTGATATATGCTATTAAGGATATGTTTCGGCTAAAGGATGTTCTCCACATACTGTTTGTAACGGGAGCGAGCGGAAACGCAGCCGCGCTTATTGGTGGAGTGACGCTCCATTTGGCAGTAAATATTGGATTTAAGGGTGAGAATGGGGCTATAAGGACCATTTCAGAGGATAAAAGGCTCTGCTGAAAGAGTAAGTCTATGTTAATTATTAATAAGATCAGTTAGGTGGGAGGCCTTACACTGGTTTCAGTGGATAGCCGCTTAAGACTTTACCGAAATGACGCTTATTAACCGTTTAAAGGGACCCCTTTTGTCTTATTCTTTGGCGATTTCTTTCAGTTCAACCTGGTAAGGCAGACCAGCCTACTCCTACCCAATCCTAAGGATTGTAGTAATCAGAAGCCTGAGAGCTTAGCGAAGCATGTCGCCGCGCATAAACTATTCCTTCGATTTACAACTGTTGTTATGCTATAGGAACAGGTCCGTACAGCTGGCTGTCTAAGACTGCGGAGTTTCCTCTACTACCTACGTAACGGGCAGTAAACCAAGCTTGATTTCCAACGGCTAATTTGCCATCTGAATAATCAAGCGTCGTAACCATCTTTCGCTAATGGGTTAAGAGCGATCACACTGCTGAATCAAGACAGATGGGACCTGAATATGGCGGCTGTGGTGCAGTGGGCTTACGCCCACGGTAAGCGTATCTCCATTTTCATTGCAAAACACGATATAGAAGCAGGAAAGCAGCTCCGCGTAGAGGAGTTGAGCAATGTCCTCCACTACGGAGATAACTCTCACCTCCTAACCCCTGGCTTGTTCTTCTACACGTAAGGGATGCCAGTAGTGGTGACCTGGAACTAGCTTATTGGGTTGAAGTTAGTTAATAGAGCGTCGTTTAGGGCCGCTAACATCATTCCTGATTTCTCTGTAGGTGCTATTGCCCTCGCTAGCGACACGACACTCCACCTGGCACCCCTGATAGCTATGTCTCCTCCAGTCGGACAATATCGCAGAGCTCGCAATACCTGGACTTCCGCAAGGGACAATCCTGATTAAGAGTAAGATAGTAGCTATCTTAGAGACTATAAGGGGAAAGAAAACTAAGTCAAAAGGCAAGCCAGGATTTCAATGGGTCACACATAGGACGGGACCTCTGTGCACACTGGTATTTGTAATGACGGACCAGAAAAGTCAGGGAAAGCAGTTTCCCGAGGTCCTTCTCAACCTTAAGGGCGTCCGCGGTGGCGGCAACACGGAAACGAAGCCAAGCTTCATGAGTTTATACGTGCAGCTATCGAGAGCAGAGCGGTGGGAAGGGCTGCATCTCTTCCGAAAGCCAGCACGAAGCGATTTTATCGAGCCGAAGAACATGCTGGATAGGGAGATGAAAGGCGCGGTCCTCAAGCTGGAAAGATTGGGGGAAGAGACTAGGCGGCGGTTTGAGCAAGACTACAGGCATAAACAATGGTTTCGTGATTGGAACGACATACCGGAGGCAGTCTCGGCAAGCGAAGCCGCCGATGAAGAGGACGCCTCGCTGATGGGGGGAAAGAGGTCCCGGAGGATCCACGCGAAGCCAAACACAGTATGTGGCCCGAGCCCCAGGTTTGTGCTTCACAATTGGTCCGTGCGTTTTTGTGGTCACATGGTCGGGCTCGGAAAAGGAACCTTTCGGAACTTCCCGCTTCGCTTTAGGAGTTCCTCCAGGCACTTACCTTTGGTAGTTCCTCCAGGCATAGGGGGCATGTCAAAGCCAGCGATGAGGATCTTTTCGGAACTTACCTTTGGTAGTTCCTCCAGGCACTTCGCTACGCTTTAAAGTTCCTCCAGGCACTGACCTCTGGTAGTTCCTCCAGGCATTGGCCCGTGCGTTTCACATGAGCATGTTTTTTCCGGCCTAAGGAACCTTCCGGAACTCCGCTACGCTTTAGAGTTCCTCCAGGCAATGAATTTTTGATGCTGTCGGGCGCGAATTGGAGAAGTTGTCAAAGCCTGAGGTACAGTAGCAGAAACAAGATCTGAGCTTGGGGCGAGAACTGGGTCGCTTACACTAAGCGGTAAAATTTCTGCCGGCAGAAAAGGTACATAGCGCACGGTAACGAGGACAAAATATGGGCTTGTGGCTGAGAACTAGGTTGCTGACACTGGCGGTAAATTTCTGCCGGCAGAAAAGATACATAGCCTGCGGTAGCGGGGACGAAATATGGGCTCGTGGCCGAGAACTGGGTCTCATATTCTGCTGGTAGAAACGGTGCAGGAAACGGAAGAACGAGGGTTAGACGCTGTAAAATTTTCTGCCGGCAGAATAAGTGGGAAATCTGTACCTAAGTATCGACGAGGTCGGGAATTCTATCTTATAAAGATGGAAACTTTACTACAAACTTAATCGTTCACATCACTAAATTCTCTAACATCTTCCTAGCAGAAACTAAAATTTAAAAGACAGTTTATATATTCCTAATAGTATTGTGGAGAATGACTTATTAACTAGATAAGAGCACAGACAGGTGACGTTGCTGTTGTCGTCAGCGACTCCATCCGTACCGCATCCTTCTGTGGTATAGTGATGCTATTGGTTCTCAGCCTGGTTTATTTTGAGTTTTTGGTAGGTATGGGTTGCTCAGCTTTGGCAATGGCTAGGCCGAGTTATACACACACCCAGTACGCGTGTAGGTCGTAATAGGGTTTGTTGCCTGGGAGCTACCCTTACAGATTACGCGTCGTCTGCTTTCATCGAGAGGAAACTTTAGCCGGGGTGACTGAAAAGGGGCCTCTGAGGCTGTGCTGCAGAGGCGAATGGGATCACCCCAGCTCAGGGAAGAATCAGGGGAAGCTCAGGACAAATCAGCTACAGCTCACCCCAGCTCAGGATGACGGACGAAAAAGGAAATTTGGTGTGCCCAGATTCGTCGCAGGAAACCAGGCTGTTTCGTAAGCGCCCGAAGGTCACCAATGCCGTATTTCTCGCTAAGGACGTAGAGCTCGGCGTGACAAAGGAAGACATTCGAGTAGTCGGCACCGTATTTTGGGCGGTAGGAGTCCTTGTTGTAGTCGACCGCCTCGACAAGTTCTGCGATCCTGGCGAATCTTTTCATTGGACGCTCGCCGCGCACGCATTCATCGCAATAACTGACGTCTGGCTTGCCGCATTCTTGACAGGATCTCGCCTCCACCACTGGTCGTTTGCAGCCCATGCATGAGACCTGCACTGCCTCTAGTGCTTCCCAGTCAAATTCAGACCAGCAGAACTCGCACCAGCATCGGTATCTTCCGCCAAGGACATCGCACACCCCGTGGTCGCGCGCACAGCTTGCAAGAGAATAAGCACCAGCGCAGTTCATGTGAATTGGCAGGCTACCACACTTTTCGGGGCTTTCATAGTAGTCATCTTCATTTGGCTCTGATTCGCTGTAGTCAGACGTATAGGCCCACTCCGAGAACCGGATAAAGGTCTCTTCGCTAACATTTGCCCAGTCCACAGATGTCTTGCTCGTGGACAGGGATTGTAGCGCTGGTGAGAGCTGAGCCATCAGACCCCGGTGTAGGCTCTTCCACTGTGCGGTGGGGCCGACGATGAACCAGACAAGGTCAGAACTGGTTATTCTGCAAGAGAGATCTGTCAGCAGTGTCCGAATAAAAGTTTACACAGGAATTGATACTTACATCTCAAAGTCCAGTGCAGTCTTCCTGTATTCCGTAATCCCCTCCATATTCTCCATCTTGGATGTACTAGTAGAACTGAGAGAGATGTTCGAGACGATTGAAAGAGAGTGATCGAAATATCGATGAAAGATCTTGGTGGAAATTTATAGCTGTGTGTCCCTATGTGTTCAGTTAGCTTCTTGGTGATTTGAGGAAGGTGTGCGCGGCTTCAATTTGAGCTCACAGGAAGGCGCACAGAAACCAAATCTGGTTGAAGAGGAGAGGGAGTCGGAAATCCTCCAGGAGCGGGGTACTTCAATGAAACCGAAATCGCTGATCAAGATTTCGGGTACTGTAATCTCGAAGGCACAAGATGAATACTTGCGGAAGAGTACGCCGAGGCGGTCTCGAAAATCCGAACGCCCAAGTCGAGCTGTGCGGTGAAAATTCGGCTGGCTCTTTTGAAGTTCTCAGGTGGAAGAAGTAGAAGCAAAGAGAAGATTCGCATTACCTAGGTTGTTCTTGGAAGATTAGGAAAAATGACTCGGCACCAGTAGGCAACCTGGAGGTTGGCGGACTTAACAAAATGGAAGGCAAGCGTCGCGCTTTCATCGCCCACGCCTGCTCAACCACGAGTCAGGTCAGAGCCTCACTGCAATTCTCCCGCTCAGCGCCCGCACTCAGAAATGCCCACTCAAGTCTCGTCTACCATTGTCATTTGCTCCGACAAGCTACGGACAGTAAGGTACTAGGCCCTCGTATGAAATCAACTCATTTTGCCCCTTTCACACCACCCAAGCTCCTGACTCTAAATTTCCTTGCCTGCCGCGGGTGGATCGCCACGAAGTAGTCTTCATACGCAAAATCCTCCGGACCAACATCCGGCGCCTCCAGGTCGGGAAACCTGCGAAAGATATGGGCGATGGCGACATACAGCTCACACATGGCCAACGCTTGGCCGATACATGCGCGTTGTCCCCTCGAAAATGGGATAAGAAACTTGTCGCGATATCGCGCCTCGACCGGATCCAGCCACCGCTCCGGATCAAAGATCTCGGGGTTCGGGAAGGCCGTCAGGTTGCGGTGCATAAACCACGAGGACATAGAGACAACCGTCTAGTTCACAACCCACTCAGTCAGCGAAACCCCTCAAACACTCCGCCAAACCTCAAGCTTACCTCTTCGGGAACCCGATACTCCCCAAACGTCGCCCCTCCCTCCGGCACAACCCTCGGCAAGGGATAAATAACCCCATACGACAGCCTCAACCCCTCCTTAACAACCCCTGTCAAATACGGCAACTTCTCCAGCGTCAAGTAATCCATCCTCTTCCTCGGATCCGGAAACGCCTCCACCAACTCCCTCCTCAGCCGCTCCTGAACCCCCCTCTCATACAGCACCCAAAATGCACACACCGCCAGCGTATTCCCCGTCGTCTCCACCGCCGCGCCCGTGATCCCATACGCCTCATCTACCACCTTCCGCATCTCCGGCACCCTATAATCCTCCTCGCCCGCCTCGGGATTCAAAATCGTGTGGAAAATCGTCTCCCGCTCCGGCACCACCCCCTTCTCAATCTCCTCCATAATAGTCTCCACTTGCTTCTGCGCCTCCCCGATTAGGGCCTGCATCCCCGACACCAGCGGGGTGATCCGCCTCGTCAACCAGAACGGCATCCCTTGCATGGGGCGCTGCAGCCACGGCAGCAGCTTGAAGAGGTACATCATCGGCGCGACCTGCGTGATCAGCTCGTTGTACCAGGCGCCGAAATCCTCGGCGTCGAGCGAGTTGTAGCAGTGGTCGCCGCCGTAGGCGTACGCTGACGCGACGTCCACCGACAGCGCGCGGAAGCCCATGCCAAGGTCGGTTAGCGCACCCCGGGCGGAGTCGGACGCCACGCGGTCGCACAGCTTGGTGGCCTTGCGCTGGACGAGGTCCTCCTGGTCGAGGGCGGCGCGGCGCGAGAAGAAGGGGTTGATGACGGCGCGCTGCTTGCGGTGGGGTTCGTTGTGGACGACGGTGAAGACGTTGGAGGCGCCGGTGAGCTGGTAGAAGGAGGGGTCCTTGTAGTACTTGGAGTGCGCGGAGTAGATTGTATCGTAGTGGGTTGGATCGGCGAGGAGGAGCTCGTTGGGCGCGATGCGGATGATGGGGCCGTATTTGGCCTTGAGAGAGTCGAACTGGAGGTAGAGGCTGCCGCGGCGGATGTAGTTGTAGTAGAAGCGGTAGAGCTCAGAGACGGAGGCGAGAGCTGGGCCGGGGACGCGGGCGAGGGGGTGGAAGAATCTGTTGTAGATGGTTAGGGTGATCACCCAGCCTGCAATGATGAGACAGAGAGACGCGGCAAGGGTTTGGAACTGCACGTCCGGGAGGCTGGAAGTCAACTTCATTATCAAGGCTCCTGCGGTCACGATGGTTTGGGGTACTCGGAGCGGGGAAAGTTGCCGCTGCTCTGTCTCAAGGGGAAGCTCAATGATATACCGCAGTGATTGGTGGCCTGGGAGTTATCGTCCCGATATCCCGGACTGCATGTACCACACCACACATCCATGAACCCTGTCCACACCGTGGTCAAGCAAGCTCGATACGTTAGAGTTACCAGATTTGGAACCACGCACTGCTACGGCGCTGAGTGAGCGAGTTACTGCGTTCTTGTTGGGTTGCATTGGAATACAACCTTGTACCCTGATTGGGATGTTAGATGGTTACCATGTTATCTTATCACCTGGAACGAAGCCACGGTCAGAGACACAAGTAGAGCAGGCACATCTGCGTCTAAATTCAAATACTCCGCACCATCTACCAGCCTTCCTAAACTGATACAGCCGTGAGGAAGTATTGTACAAACGCGCCTCGTGCCCGTCCGGGGCAAACAACAGCCTAGCACCCGCGTTGCTGGTCAAAGCTAAGGTGAGCTGTATCGTACACGCTGCCATGCGTGTGTCCTGTATCCCACCCTTATCCCTCCCTGGTCCAGTCTAATTGATGCAATAGGTCAATGTGCCACCTGTCCTGCCTCGAGGTTTTCGCCCAAAACACCAACCAAATAATAAATCTCCGCTAGAATTAAACGCTAAATGAGAACAACAAAACCCGCTTCTTGCAGAACAGAACCTGCATATTACAATGTGAAATATATCAGAGAGAGGGAAGATCTAAGTCGCCAAAGATTACTTGTCGCCTCATCCCGCAAGTAGATGGCAATGGCAGACAGGTTTCCCAAGATCAACTGTCCTGTATTGTCCTGAGCCAGCATCCTCAATCGATCCTGTCAGCGTCGGGCGTGTCGGGTATCCAGACCAGCTAAGATGTGTTGCGAGCTAGAAGAGAATCGTCATCGACGAGTTGCTGGTATCGTGTAGTAAAATCGAAAAAAAAGTTAGAGTGCGTAAAGTGCGACGAGGTAGCAGCAGTGGAAGAAGCAGATCGGGGGCTGGCTGATCTCAGACACTGATTTCCCCGTGGGGATATTTGAATGACACAAAGAAAGAAAATAAATGAGTGAATATGGTCGGTAAACACTGCAAGGAAACGCTGGTGGCGGTGGTATGGATGATGGTATAAGGAAATGATCAAATGAGTGTGAGTGTGTCTCGAGATTCAGCCAGTTACCTAACCCTGCATTTCCCTTCCCCATACCTGTGTTACTCACGAGTTGTCGGCCTTTTCTTGGCTCGACAACATGCTCAATCGCTTGGTATCGACCGAAGAGCGGGGACTGATAGACAAAAGGCGTGCGCTACCGGCACTGATGTGTCGAACATGCTCCTTGCTGAGGTTGATGCTCGTCGCGCGCTGGAGGCCGCTGGTCTCGCCATCGTCATCACCATTGTCGCCAGTGTTGCCCAATAAGATAGCATCAATCTCGCCCTCTTCGCCGAATGATTTAAGCAGGACTTCTCGACTCTTGACTCGACCGGCGGTGTGTGAGTGGACGACCTGCGGCTGATGACCTCTAACCGAGCCCCAATGTGTTTCTTCTTCGCCATCACTAGACGGCCGGGGGTCACCAGTGGACTTTCTGTTCCAGCTGGGCCTCTCGGCTGGCGAGTTGGTAAATCGAGCCAAGTAATCATCCTCAGTGATTGACATGTCCTCATTGGTGTTGTTGTCTTGATCAAGAGCGTGCTCCGTGTCGGTTTCGGATGCCGCTCGTGGCCGCGGGCCGTACGGAGTTGCCCGTAGGCTTCCTGAAGGCTTTCGCTTCTTGGACATCTTACCAGAAAGCCATGAGCCTTCGGAATCGATGGATGCAAGTGACATTGTTTGAAGCTCTGGTGACACGCTAGGCTCGTCTGGGTGACCAAAGGTAGACGGGGTTTGCCGCATCGCCTCCATTGAGCGTTGCTCGGAAGTTGGTGTATCGTACCTGTCCACCTGGTCGGGCGGGGCAAATACAACGTGCTCCGTGATGGCGTTCGCGTCAGCCGAAGGTTCGGTGGCGCCGGATGGGGCTTGATCGGCCTCCGGCGACTGAATTCGGGAATCTGGGGGTGAGAGGGGTAACTCTGGGAGATCCTCCCGGAATCGGGACATGGTCCGCTTTGGTACACCCGTGCTGAGCCGCCGTGGAACGAAGTTGGCCGGTGGTACTTGTGCTTGTGGCGCCGTTTGCATAGAGTCTCGCGACGTATTGGAGAACGAGGACGGGCCTGCAGGGCGACGCTTGTGCTTGTTGCCCCATCTGAAGAAGGTTGCCCAGGAGAGCGGAGCCTTCGAGCCCGTGGTGTCGGGTCCTTTCTGAGGGAAGTCAGAGTGTTCTGTCTTGATGTCCGATCCTTGCGGGGTGCTAGAGCGCGACAACTTAAGACGAATGAATGAAGTTCTAGACCTTGGGCTTGTTAAAGGCTGAGTTGGTTGTGTTTTAGGTTTGACCGGTGATAATGGGAGCTCTGGGCTTTGCAGCGGGATGCTATTAGTGCGGTGGAATGCCGCCAATGGGTGTGGTCGGGAGTCCTCCCCAGACACAGTGCTCAGATGGCCTTCTTGCAGCTTGCCTTTATCCTTTAGGGATTCGTCGGACTGCCGTATCCTTGAGGATGTGACCACTGCCGATGTGGGATCGATGCCCAGGCCAATGGCCTCTCGACCGAGAACACCTCTTTCAAGGTTCGCAGGGGAGTCTCTGCCTTCCCTTTTCGCCTCGACTTCAGCAGCTTTCTGTTTCTCGGCTCGCCGTGCGAGCCGCTGCTCCAGTCGCTCTTGGTCCCGTTGTCGTTTCCTCTCTCGTCTGCGTTGGTCCCGCTCCATCAACTCTCGCAAATCGCTGGCGCTAAGCTCATCTGCCAGGTCGTGGATCCGTTTGTGCGCCTTGAGAGTCGCTTCTGGTATCGGCGCTGAAAGCTTTTTCTGCTGCCGGGACGTTGCCCTTGCTAATCTGGTGCCGGAATCACCGCCTTCAACGCCTGGCCTGGGATGTGTGGCATAACGCAAGGTTGGCCTTGGCGCAAGAGCTTCAAGGGCGGATACCCTAAAGGAGATGTACTCCGAGTCCGACGATTGGGACGAGTGTATTGATTCGGCAGGTAGTGATATGTCGGACGATCGGTTATACTTGTCCCACTCGTGTCTCGACGACCCCTTGAACCCAAGACCGAAGCTGGTCCTGACTCTTCTGCCGTCTACCCTTGCGGGTTGGCCGACCGGCCAATCCTCTGTTGCCCGGCGTAGTGGCATGAAGTTGCTCATCGCCTTGATTTCGGCTTCGCGCTGGTGATCATCTCTGCGTCGCTTTTTGCTCGACTTGCGGGGGAGATCGTCGCCATCGCGCTTGTTGTGAAGGGTGGGCACCCGGCGGAACTCATCGTCGTCCGTCATACCCATGCCCATCTCCTTGTCGACCCCGGGGTCCTCTCTGGCTCCTCGCCATCCGACAGCACGGTCGACAATCGTTGTGTTCGTGTTAGGAGTATGCGATTTTCTCTTCCCTCGCATGCTCGTTCTTTGGCCGGGCCCGATCGAGTCGTGGCGGCCCGGGGAAAAGCTATAAGTCCGCTGCCGGCGTTGCAGTTTGTTCGGTTCAGGCCGTTGCTTCCTGGTGGTTTGCTCAGGCTCCGGGGTGGCAGCAGACATTGAGAGGTCATAGAGGGTTTGGCTTCGGGGAGGAGGGGTCTGGCCGGCCGTGCGGCCTCTTGCCTCCTCAAAGTCTGTTGTGCTCGCCCGAACCCGCGTCCTCCGGCTTTTCCGCCGGAATGGCCACATGGCCATACTGTCCAATGCTGCTGCGCTGAGCTGTGTGGTATCTCCCTAAAATAAAGATTATAAGGGGCAGCAGAAGGCCGCATAGGCTGTCTGGCTGATATCGTGTGTTCTAGGAGCGGCGCGAAGTCGATTCATCATGACCATGGCGGCGGAAGGGATAATCGAAGATATGTTACGCGATGTGCTGGCGGGGTCTGACTGCGCGCGATTCGGACAGTAATCAGGGGAAGGCGCGTGTCGTCCTCCTAAGGCATGCTTCGTGTGTGCCAGTGAAGATGGTTCCTGAGCGGGCTGAGTCGGCTCGGAGGGTCCAAGAGGGGCGGAATACGTCGTTTAGGTTAGAAGAGACGGGCGGTTTTGTCCCAGAGGATCCCAGAGGACTGTGTGTCACAGCTTGCAGATACGCTGATTCGGGTATTGTGCGACAAAGAGGCAGTTCGCTTACTGCTTGGAATGGCGGCAGAATCAGGCTGGGACAGGAAGTGAATAATCGAGGGACGATGTCGCGCAAGGGGAATGCGACCAGAATGATCGACGGTCGCTTCCCTGTCGAGCCTGTGCTGCTTCGGCAAGGCGGGGTGAATGTCTGAGTGAGGTGGGAGGACCCGGCAGCAGTGGGTCTGGGGGATGCACTACGTATTTGACAGTCTCGGCGCTGATGTAGGTCGCATTCGCCTCAGGTGCAGAAAAATAGGCGTGCTAACGTAGGGCGGCAGCAAAGCAGGGAGAGTAAGCAAGGTACGGCCAAGGTCTCCCTGGGATCCCGATGCGCTGCGCTGGGGACGTACGTAGGTAGTAGTCTTGGGCTCACCTACACGAGTGGAGAACGAAGTGCCCGCAGAACTGCGAGAGCGGGGAGACGGGAGCTTGGGGTTAGAGGAAGAAACGGAGCGGCAGGTCTAGGGTCGCAGACGGAGCTAGGACCCCGGCATTTCTGGGTGGAACCCGTGCTGATTCCCGCTTTTCCATCGCATCCCGTCATCCTCTTCTCCATGCTCCATTCTGACAGGCCAGGAAGCAATCAGGACCCTCCACCACCTCCGTCACGATTCTGAAGATCATTTGCCTCCTCAACCAACATTGCGCGCATTACTGTCTTTTTCGCTACTCGCTACTCTCTCTGACGAACTTGTCCGTCCGCTACCAAGCAGCTAGCGCCCCGGTACCAGATTTCCTAAACCGGGTGGCAATAGCTCCCCGCCCGACCAGATTGCACCGAAGGGGTTTGGGCAACTCCCCGCAACCTGGTAGGCCTTTACCTGACGACGGCGGAATTTGGACGGTGAGCGTGCCACCCCCCCGCTGAGAGCTGACAGGACGAAAATGAAATGATATAATAATACGAAGAGTACGCTATAGCGTCGGCGCCGAGAACACGCTGCTGGCATGACCAGATGACGAGCGGAAATGGCGATGGTTCACAGGCGGTTTCTTGCAGCCCGGGTCTCCCTGTTTGCTCCAGAAACATACCAGCACGACAGTAACACCGCCCACTCAGGCTGCCAGAGGCGCATTTCAGGCAACGGCACGCAAGGATCAAGGGCAAACCCGCGTCAATTGGGCTCCAGACTATCGATTGATGCATCTCGTCGTTTATCGCTGTTGTAGGCACGAAGTCTCCCTTCGTGTGCCGACTTGATCCCGAGCTGCGTGGATCGCGGCTCCCATCTGATGCGGGCGCTGCGTTTGCCCCTCCTGCCTAAACGGTGCTCCGTCAATGCGCCTTCTCTGCTGCGCATGTGGTCAGCCCTCCGTGCCCTCACACCCCCCAGAAAAGAAAAAGAATATATGGCTGTTTCATCAAAGCCCCGAGACAGCACCTCAGCGCTGACCACACGAAACATGGCTTATCGCGATGGCCGATTCGCGTGTAAGGCACGTCCTCCTGTCCAGCATGGCGCGTCGGCCAGTCTCGATCTCGACCTGCCCTTTTCTGCACGCGTGGGACGGAAGAGCACAAATATGGGACTGGCGCAGTTTATGCCTACCAACAGCGCACTGTAGGATACAATGTTTCTGCATGCTTTTCGCTCGTATCCGCCAGTGGGAAAACCGTTCTCGCGACTCCCGTCAACGAGAAGTGTTCCTGTGACTCTGGCGGTCCCGTTTTGGCCATGGCGAGCACCCGCAAAGACTTGCTCACTCGAGCGCCGATGGGAGACCGGGATGGAAGTTTGGTGCTCCCCGCCCTGGGGGCCCTTGACAGCGACCTAGCCAATTATGTCATCGGGTGACGGACATCGAGAGTGGCTTCGACCAGGATGCGACGCAGGTCGAGGGGTCCACTGACGACACGGATCTCGCCCGCTCGTTGGCGTCACTGGCGAAGAGACATCCTCTTGCCCAGTCATGGCCAGAGCGTCAAGCGGCTGCAGTCTGGCTGCAGCTTATCCCGCGCTGCGCTGTCGACGCCAGGCGACCGTTTTGAATCGCTTCGACGACGAAGCGCAGGAAAAAAAAAGCAACGACAGCTCGCGATCGCAGGGCCATTGAGGGGCTGCGAGACAGGGGGACTCTCGACAATGCCTGTCAGCCCGACACGTGTAATCGATCGCAGCAAAAGCTGTTGCTTGTGCAGAAGCACAACGGTCGCGCCGCTTGCGCTTTTCGCCGAAAAGTTGACAGCTCGGACCACGGACACAGCTGCCCTTCAAAAGACTCAAAGACTCAGAAACTCAATCGGGCCCTCGGATCGGGGGTGGCCAATACTAACTGCGCACAGCAGCGTGTTGCACGAATACTTCCCCGCAGCTCAGCACAATTCGGGAATATTCACCGAGACCAAGCAGGTTCCGACCACATGTTTTTAGAGCCTCTTGGGAAACAAGAGTCGAGCCGGGCGATTGGGCGCCGGCGGATCGTGGCCCTGCTGGATCTTATCTCTTAAAACGGGCCTCTCGAATTTGGGGGCTTCGTAGCCACAGGCTTGCTCCTCATTCGGGACTTTTGCCTGCCGCATCAGATTAGAGCTTCAAGTGCGGGGGCCAATCGTGACACAGAAACCAGCTTTTGCGCTGTCTCCTCCACCCCGGCCCCCGTTAGACTTTGCTCTCGCTGATGAGCGTCGAGCGGCCACGATTCGGGAGAGAAACCGCGACTTGACAAAGAACGATGGGTGCTGTCTCTGGACAGCTGAGAGCGGCGGGCGCCATCACGTTTCATGCACTCCCCTCCTCCATGAACGGCGCCGTGATTCGCTACCACCGCTGTCAGCGCATCCAAATATGATCTTGTTCTTAGCATGAGAGCTATGCCTGCCGCCCAACAATCTCCTCAGACAATTTCAGCCGTCCCGTTCTCATTTTTCGCTGGAATCGGATATCGCGGGCAACATCGTCGTTCACTTGGTCCTCTCGCGCCAACCGCTTTGGCGCCTGGAGGCGGTCACCGCGCGGGGAAAGGACAGTGAGGAAATCATCGGAGGGCTAATATTCCCTTTATGCATGACATCCCCAGAGGCGTCCACGAACGTCGGCTGCTGGCCGTGTGACCTCTCGTTGTCGTCTCAAGGCAAGGAGGTTTCAGGGGTCCACTCCGGATCTCCTACCCAAGATTCTCCAGCAAACATGCAGGAACAGCTGCTTTGTGCAGATTCCACTAAATACGCTTAGGTTTTAAAGGTCCTGTGGGAAGGGACCATCTGCTGTCAGCATTAGACAGCAATTAAGATGCAACGCTAGGTTCAAAATTTTGGGGATGAGGATCAGAGATTCCCATGCATGGTCTGCCTGAAAACGGGAAAATACGATTTTCTTCTATGTTCCTCCAACAACCTGGCAGCCGGAACGCTCTCAATGCCGCAACCACCGTTTCTGTAGCCTCAAAGCACTCGGCGCTCTGCGCGGTCTAGCAACCTCGGCGATACCCAGCCCTTCCAGCCCAGCGACTTGGAGCGGCTTCGGTGCACTCCGTCGGGGCTAATCGGCGCCTCCGCTCAAAGTGCCAACTAAAGTGGGTCAGCCTATGCCGGGAGCGCTATTCTAGTTTGTCACTTACTGTTGCAAAAAACTACGATTTCTTTTGTTCAGTAAGCGGTCAAGGAAGTTCCCGTCGTCGTATCATGCATTGAAATTCGACCGATCTCTGGCAATGAAGGCAAATAACATCCCTCTTTAGCCCCCAGCAGAAGGTTTACCCAAAGCAAAGTTCCCGCGCGGGAGGATTAGTGTTCGGGCTTCGCTTCTATCCGTGCCCTCTTGCATTATGCGATTTATTTATGGAAGACTTACACGCGGCCGATTTCTTGGACCAAGCAAGCCACTCTGGCCGAGTGGCTTGAGTTGCTTGATGACTTCCTTATTGTTGCAACCAACAGCAGAGCTAAGTAAGGGTAGATGCCGACTTGCCTGCACAGAAACGTTGACGTTTCTAGAGCCCCCGGTGCTAGTTCGATTCGGTTTGATCCAAGCGACTGCGCTGCAGTCACACAACTCGCGCATCAACATGGCAATTCTCCTGAAATACGCCTCGCGAACCCGTGGTCCGCTGTGCCGTAGCCCAGTCACCCAAACCTTCTGCGACCGATTTCCTGACCCTACGCACGAGTCAGAGCCCGTGTAAAATAAGAACGACGAATCTCACCAGTCCCACAACCTGGTGGATGCGGTCTCCATGTCCTCAACACACAAGCCCCGGCAGCAAACCCATCGCCATCAGAAAAGCTCTTTGGGTGATTGGTCTAGTGGTATGATTTCCGTTTTGCAATGAACTGTCGTTCTCTGCATTCTTACAGACGGCCCCGTGTTCGATCCACATATTATCCAGCTTGCACAGCCACTCCTTGCCCAGTGAGTCAACTTCCTATAGTGAATGCCAACATTCACACATCTTCCGTAGTATAGTGGTCAGTATATGAGCTTGTCATCGTCGAATTTCTTCGCTCGGGACCCGGGTTCAGTTCCCGGCGTGAGAGAGACTTGTCATCCGGGTGGTGGGTGTGCCCCTTTTTTTGGTCGTTCCCCTTTTTGGAGGTGGTCAATGTTTTGGTTCTGCCGAGCATAATCCGAACCTCGACGATGGGATCTTCCCTCCAGCGAAACACAACCACGTGGCAAGAGGTGCGACAAGTGTCGCATGGAAGATCAGATTGACGACATTGGAATGGGGGCACAAGGTAATGTAAATTGCAGCTGTCCGGAGCTGTGGAAGATGTCGTGGATATCGAGGTGTCGTGAAAGAGCATCGTGTAGATCTTGGGACGCGGCCAAAGGCCAGGCCTAGTTTTGTGGCCTCTGTGTTGCTAAATGTACCCAGCAACTACAGCGAAGCGCTTGAGAAGATGTCCAAAATCGGGGCAAGATATTTAGCGCCGGTGTGGCCAGGCGCCTCGAATTCATGTCTTGTCGGAGACGGAGGTCTAATTTTCTAGTCAACAAGGTAATCGAATGGGCGTATGTACGTATTTACTTCGTTCCAGGTCTATGCGCTCTTATCAGAAAGCACCGTCATCATCTCGCTTTTCATCCGCGTAATAGTGCCTGAGCCGCCGTAGACAAGCCCCGTGTAGACCATGGCGACGCTTGCACCTGCGTTCAGGACCTTTAATGCCTGGTCACCGTTTGTGATTCCGCCCGTGGCGAAAATGACCTTTTGCGGTGCATCCGCCATGTCCTCGTCGGCGGACGACCGGAGGGTGTAGTTGTCTAGCATCTTGCGATACCTTCCGACCATGTGAAGGGTTTGGTCGAACAATGCGGGGCCGGAAAACCCGCCATCCTCCTTCAACGCGTTCAGCTCCCTACCGCTCAACCTCACGCCTTGTGGGACTAGCCTAGTTCGCCGCTTTGTGGTGTTGCCAACGATAACGCCGTCGACGCCACTCATCCATACGGCCTGCACGACACCCTCCATCTGGGAATCGTCATCTTCATCT
>Ga0247770_1000423_pt1 | contig 41034 bp, 31 predicted proteins | sample UWRJL136409B6_FD_179943 | JGI IMG/M metagenome (GOLD analysis project Ga0247770, IMG submission 179943) | Plant litter microbial communities from Arlington Agricultural Research Station in Wisconsin, United States - UWRJ-L136-409B-6 | ecosystem: Environmental > Terrestrial > Plant litter >... | reverse complement strand
TGGGAGGAGTGGGAAGTGGCTGAGTCAGGAGTGGAATCAGTTTGTGGAGGAGGCGAGGGCTGTCGTGGAGGGTGCTGGAGGAGATGAAGTGCTGACCTCTGAAGAAGACTGCGAACTGGCCGCGAGGTTCGTCCCAAGGCCACGACACAGCCTTAATGTCTGGCTGGCCCTGCGGGAGAAGGATCGCCCTCTGAGCCAGCGAGCCGGGCGATATTTCTACTTGACGCTCGACGGCGTGCTGCGAATCCTTGACATGGGGGGCGCAAGTTCGTCCGGGGCAAGCAGTTGCACTATCAACGGGCGTAGCGTGTACACGTCTGACCACTCATGTGTCACCATCTATGGCAGCCTGGAACGTGGCAGGGCAATGATTAAACAGATGCTCTGGTGGCTTTGTGCTCCGTTGGCGACCACTCTTAGAGATGGATCAACCTACCACGAGCTGCCTTTGGATCTGGCAGATGAGACCCAAGACAGCACCGAAGAGGCATACCTTGGAATCTGTGTCCCGGACATCCTCCCCGACTGCAGTTGGCTTGTCTCTCATACCCTACCAGACAATCTTCACGTTGCACTCGAGTCCAATGAGGTACTTCAGGACACGGCTCAGCTAGTGCCCACACCAACAAGCGACGGCTGGTTTACTGTCAAGACAACCGATGGCGGAGAGCTAGGATTCAATTTCAGTCGTTTTGATGGGGAGGCGGCGGCGGGCACTGGGGCCCTGGGTTTGCGACAAGTCACGCCCCAGGCATCTGCTCTTCTGCATCGGCTGATGGAGGTGTCAGGAGCAGTCTTGACGCCTGTCGCACTCACAGCGAAGCCCCTGAGAGAGGACATTGCGGAAATATCATGGGTGCCGCACCGAGTCGTGGACTCCGAAACGTTGCATGGGATTCTGTCTCCGGGAGCATTCGAACTATGGACGAAAGCCGAGACGAAAGACGATGCGGCTAATGACTCTGATGAAGAGCCGTCCACGCCACGATGGTGAATACCTGGTACCCATACACTGCTGAAGACGCCGCGTCCCATTTGATATTAGACTTTCATGACAGTTACAATGTCACCATCATGCAATGCCGCATAGAGAATCAAGCTTAGACCTTGTTTATCACATGATGGACGCCGTCAGTCCATTTTCTTTTTCCCTCCCGCCCCGTGAACTCCCTACCATCTGCCCGGCGCTCACCCCCGTGACCTGCAGCCCCCCTATAGAAAAGTGCTCCTTCATCCCTGTTAGCTATCTGGATAGCCTTACAGGTCAATCTTTACTGCCTTCTCCAAGGAGGGCGGAGGCTTCCTTACGTCAGGAAACAATGTCTCCCACGCAGACATGACCTCAAACGTCTTCTCCGCCTCTCCATTGCGTGCCATGATTTCCATGCCGTGCGGTCTACCGTTGTAAGACGAAAAGCCCAACGGCACATTGGCAATTGGATATCCCACTGCCGATGCCATACTCGTCAGATACGATTCGCCCGACGCCATAATTACATCTGCGCCTGTTGCCTTGAAGCATTCCTCAACGGCGTCGCGGAAACTCTTGCGAAGGTACTCGAGGTCGTGGAGGTACTTTTCATGGCTCATGGTATGTTCTAAGGCGCTCTCGAGAAGGCTCTGGCTCGGTTTCTCTGGAAAGTATGAGAGAGGGTTGCCCATGGTTCGCAGGAGGTGGATCTTACCAGGGGGGAGTTCGAGATCGGCGTGTTATTGAAATCCACCAAGTCCTGGGCTGTCTGTAGCCCTGGCTTGTTGAAAAGCGCAAGAAATCTCTTGAAGGTGAAGGCAAGGTCGTGTGCTAACAGTCGTGTTAGATACCTCGTAATCACTGCGATGATGCTTCTTCTCACTCACTAAGAAGATCACCAATCTGAGCTGTGCCGTACTTTTCGGTGATCGCACCCGGCATCAGCAGTGGGGCGTTGTATGAGACTTCTCCTCCACATCTATCAATTTTGTCATAGCATTAAGCATGGCATGTTCCTTGAAATAGGGGTTCTTAGAGGCGCGTGGTCTTTCGTCTCGCCATAACTTACAGGTTCATCATCAAATGCCGGCACTAGCTTACAGACCCAATCCGAAAACTGCCAGGTCTTGTAGTCCAGGTATGCAACCTTCAGTCCGTCCCAAGACTTCACTAGGTGTGAGTTGAAATCTCTTCCTAGCAGCAGAACATCCATGATATTGGCACAGTCCTCAACCGATTTGGCAAGAGGGCCAGCACTATCGAACCTGGCACCTCAGGACATGGTACCTTTCATGTTGATGTCACCTACGGTCCCTTTGATGCTGTAAAGGGCAGCACGGATTTCTGGCTGCACAATAGAACCATATGACTCGCTGCCAATGCTGAAAGCCGAAAAGCCTGATGTCGTGCCAAATGCGGAGCCTGAAGGAGATCCACCTGGTGTCTGGGGTGGTGGTCAGTTTTCAGACCTAAGGGACTCGTTAGGGCTAGGATGACTTACGCTATGTCCTAACCACTGGTCCTCGGGGTCAACACCACCAATTACGTACGGCGATTGTGTCTGGCGAGTCATTTCCAGCAAATTCTTTGTGATTCTTAGGCTTAAAAAGAGACATTAATAAAACGCATTATCCTACCTGGCCACCAACAGCAGACCAGCCGGATGTGAGATTAGAGACTTTGCAGTTGCCCCATTCCTGCCTCGTCGTCAGCCAAATGCAACATTGCTTTAATCAAGCCTTCAAAGGCATAGCTTTAAGGAAAGGAGGGGGGGACAAACTGAAAGATTCGCCAAGCCAAGAACAATACATCCAGCGTCTCAGAGCGCAGTTACAAGAAGATCAGTTACAACGTAGCCCCCCACTAACTAGAGGAAGGCCTGTCGCCTCCTTATATAACACTATCACTTCCGCATGCGAAACTGGTTTAGTGTTTATCCTGACGTCTGGTCCCATAAAGGCAATCGACGGATCCGTCAGTTACAGTATCTGCATACCTACAGCACGCCAGATACGTACTAACCACGTGTCAGCCTCTAACTCTTATTACCCACTAATACACATTGCTTGCTTATAATATTCGTTAATATAAATACACTGAAGGAAAGTTAAAACTGCTAACGTTAAAAATGAGATATATTTTAGCCATTTTTATATATAAGACCAGTTTTAAGCTCCCTTAGTTGAAGTTAAAGTGATTTAACATATGACGGCGCAGCTTATTAGATATAGTCACTAGGTTCAGTTAAGGTAAGCTAGCTTAAGTAAATCCTAAGCAGGGATTAAGCCAGAGTAAGTAAAGTTACATGCCGAAGATGTAAATAAAGAAATTTTATATAACCAGATTTGTCACATAAAACAGCAAGTACGTAATATTTACCACTAAGGAGATAATTAGTGGAAAGCTTAACTACTGTTAGAAAGAAAGGAGTTCTGGCCAGAGGCCAGAACTGTCAGAAAGAAGAGTCTGGAAACCACCAGAACAATAGATTTGTAACCATTGCCACAGACGCGCAATTGTAGCCGCGCGGCTTTGCCACAAGGCTTGCTACTATTCACAGCTATAAGGAAGGTTCTCTGGCTGAGCCAGAGAGCCGAACAAGCAATAGGACCACGCAGTTGCAACCCCTACAATTCCACAGAATCCAGAGTGCCGTGCTTTTGACAAGTCCACCGCCAGGTCGGTAAGTCGTCGCCAAAGTCGATTGCTGCGTTTCCGCACCTTCCAGTAGGTTGTGTCGCGGGGCTGATTTGCTGATCAATCAGCGCCACCCCTGACCCCACCGCTCCTCCTCTGGAGTACAGTACAGGGGTGACTTGCATGTGTCCCACCCACCACTTGCTTCCCCTTCTGTCATTGTTTGTATTCACCAGGTTCCCACAGCTCGTCGCTTTAGTCTCGGTAGATTGCAGTTGTCAAAATTCTGGGCACTTAACTGGGCGTCTGCTACAGAGACCAGTAATTGACCGAGCCGTAAATCCGGACTTCAAGTCCAAACTTCGTGGAATCCAGAGTGCGCTGGCAAAACTCATTTTCCATTCCTCTTTGTTGACCGCCCTCTCTTTTCAGACGCTTTGGGACGCCGGGCACCTCAACGAGATATTCCTGGTTTATTCTGAAGAGAGAGCTTTGGCTGGTCGGTTGGCCTTGATGCCGATCAATTAGAGCGCCTAGAAAGCGGCCTATCAAAGTCGGTCGTTCAGCCCAGCTAGAAATTGTTTGCAGTGCGTGCTGCCCGCTCGCAGCTGGTATTTGCTGGAAGACTTGGCAGGGCTGAAAGCCAGCCTATCCAATCTCCGAAAGCGGGGCGGTGGCAACGCAGGCCTCTGGCCACGAGGTCTGCCACGAGAAACCCCAACGGTGCCAGTAGGGATTTCGATTCGCCAAGAACCCTGGATTTCCCAGCGCGGCAATTTTAAGACTAGCCTTCCGAAAGCAGCCACCCATCAGGTTGTTACGTAGGGTAGGGTAGCGCCGCGCCTCTCTGCGCCCAGGCAAAGGCAATATGGAAAGCCGTTGGACACAGCGCTCAGCTGAGGCTTTCTGGCCCTTTGTAGCTGAATCATTCCTCGGAACTTCCCAGACGGACGAAATACACGAGGGATGGATGATGTATAAATGGGCAGGCGGGTAGGCGACTTTATCTCACTTGGAGGTGCAGATTCGGGTCACTGTCCGCTGCTCGGCATCAAGCTACCCACCCACTTTGCCTTTGGCCCTTACCGAGCTACCTACCTACCTACCTACCTACCTATCCATTCAGAGATGCTGTCCCTTTCCGTCACCACCCTGGGCCAGGCCGTCGTTTTGCTCTCGGCACTGGCCAGCGTCTTGCCCGGCACAACAGCAGCTGCCGCCTCCATCCCCCACAACGACGCCTCCAAGATCGAGGCCCGCGCCCCGGTGCCCTGGACGGCGCGCCACGGCCTGACGTCGGCCCAATATCAGTCCACCTTCGACTTCCTGGCGTCCAGCGGGTACAGGCTGGCGTACGTGGCGGGCTACACCTGGAACAATGACCCGCGCTACGCCGCCATCTGGGACAAGAACGTGACAGCCGCCTGGGTCGCGCGCCACGGCCTGACCGCGGCGCAGTACCAGCAGGCCTTCGATACCTACACCAGCCAGGGGTACCGCCCGAAGCACGTGTACGGCTACGCCGTCGGCAGTTCCGCCCGCTACGCCGCCATCTGGGACAAGACGCCCGCCCCGGGCAACGGCGCCTGGCTTGCGCGCCACGATCTGGGCCCGGCGCAGTACCAGCAGGCTTTTGACTTGTACCGAAGCCAGGGCTACCGCCTCGTGCACGTCTCCGGGTACGCCGACAACGGCCAGGCGAGGTATGCCGCGCTGTGGGAGAAGCCGTCGGCTGGATATTCCTGGGTTGCGCGTCACGGCCTGACGTCGTCCCAATACCAGCAGGCGTTCAACGACTACACCAGCCAGGGGTACCGGCCTGTCAAGGTCAGCGGTTATGTCGTCGGCGGCGTCGACTACTACGCCGCCATCTGGGACAAGGCGCCGTCGCCGCCGTGGGTGGCAAGGCACGGGCTCACCAGCGACCAGTATCAGAGCGCGGTCGATCAGTGGACTGGACAGGGCTACCGCTTGACGGTTGTGAGTGCCTACACCATGGGCTCCAACCAGGACCGGTATGCGGCCATCTGGGTGAAGGATCAGTAGGGAGCGGCTGTGTGGTGATCGGGGAGACGGTGTGGGCGCGGGGTTTCGTTGTGTAGTTGGTGGTAACTCTTATCAGGTAGTAGTTTTAATTGGCCCTTGTTTACCTACTTCATCATGACAACTAGCCTCGCTTGGATCGTCTGCTTGTGAGATTAACCCAACAATTGTCACGGGCGACACTGTGTGCTGTAGTTTTCTTCGGATCCTGTTCATCGATATCCCAGCCATTGATGATGAGCAGCTGTTGGATGTGATCGTTGGTCAAGGACTTGGTCAAAGACTTGGCCAAGATATAGCTCGCAACGACTCTAATTTTCTTCTATTCTTTCTTGGCCACCGGATAGATCAGTTCTGGCACTTCCTTCAGGATATAGTCGTCTGGGTCGCGAATAATCATCGCTCTCTTGACCATAGATCGCCAGACCTGGAGATCTTTCTCGCCCTTGAGCAGAGGGATGGCGATTGTGCCGTTCTCTTGGTGGAGGATTCGATTTAGGAGGATTGGGTCGAAAATGGCTTCGGTGAAAGTTTCAAAGGTTGTTCCAATAAGGTCCAGCAGCAAAGTGCTGAAGACGCGTTTTTTCACAGTAAAATCGCGATGTTTTTGCTTTAGGTGTGGGGAGGGGAACCGTGATATCGCAAACCGCATTGTGCTTTGGAGACCGGGGCGCCGGATCGGGTACAAATAGATCGGTTCGAGGGCCTGTTGAATGGGTTTGTCTGGGGATTGCTTTAAATATGGAAGGGCATCATAACCTGTTGGGCTCGCGGATCAACGCAACGCAAAAGTGCCAATTCTGTCAATTTTCTGTGGAAGAAGCTATGGAGAGGAAGGGGGTTGCCTGCCAGAGGGCGCAAGTGGTGCGAGTTCACGTGATCAAAGGGGTACGTACCAACCAATCAGAGCAGTCAGGTCCGCAGAGTTCCACCCGAAGCTGGGTAGTTGGCCGTGGAGACTCCCCTCGAGCTCCTCACTTCAGGCTTCGGTTTCAGCGCAACCACTTTGGTCGGCACAGTTCTGCAAAGGCAGCAACCTCGCACAGAACCACCCACAATGGAACTCACATATCGAACGCTCATCCGGCCGATCCCCGCAAAGCATAGTCTTGCGGGTGTGGCCTTGCGCCCCCGCATGCAAACGTGCAGCCTGTGCAAAGCCGCTGTGCCGGACCGCGCCAAGGCGGCAAACAACGTCATCAAGACAGACTACGAACTTGTCGATACCTTTCCGCACTTTCCTATTCTCAAAAAGTCGATAGCGGCAGGGTGCGGGCTCTGCTGGATTATCCGAAAGGCCTTGCGGCACAATTGGGCTGCCCGGCCGATGGAAGAATGGGGCGTCGGCCCTCTGTCGGAGCGGGATCCTGCATTCGCAGACCTGCTCGATGAACCGTGGGATTGCCGAGTGAGAATTTCCAGCCTCAAATTTGTCTTTGACTCTTTTCTGGGAAGCCAGGAGGCAAAGCGAGACACGGACGTCAACAATCCGAGCCCGCAGAGAGGGGGCATGGTCACGGGCATGTCGCTGGAGTTTGGCCCTGTGACGCCAAGTCCGACAGATGATTGCGCTCAGCTCCACGATGATATTTCCCAGGTCCTTCGCTTCAAGGTGTTTGATTCCATCGGTACGTTTGCCACGATGACATGCGAGACCGACATGGCCTATGCTGATCCGGCTTCGGGGCGTGCAGACCTCGATTCGCAGGAAACGTCTCGCCGAGGGAGGCTTCCCAGTGATGAATCCTTATCGGACGACAACATTAACATGATACAAGGGTGGGCCAGTGACTGCGAGTCATACCACCTCCCATGCCGTGTACCAGCTTCAGCAGCATGGCGCCCCACACGGCTTTTGCACGTTGGGTCTAATGTCGGCGCAGGCCCGGAGCCGCGTGACCCCCGCCTCGTAGAGACCGGAGCCCTAACAGACTGCACCAAAGCGCTCCGTTATGCAGCCCTGAGCCACATGTGGGGGGATGTCCAAGAATCCGCACCTCCGCTCCAGGCTATGAACTACAACTACGCCGACTTGAAGGACGGCATCTCCCTCGGCCGTCTGCCGCGGAACTTTGCCGATGCTGTGGAGACGTGTAGGCGGCTGGGCATCGAGTACATCTGGATCGATTCGCTCTGCATCATCCAGGACAGCAAGGAAGATTGGAAACGGGAGGCAGCAACAATGCACATGGTGTACAAAAATGCCTTTATCACCATTGCTGCGTAAGCATGAACGCCAATGAAGCGCGAGGGAGATATAAAGAAACCCATCTACTAACAACAAGATGTGCTGCATAGGACTTGGGCGACCTCCTCTCACCACGGCTTCCTCGCGAGGAACCTCGACGTCATCCCGGCCGTCAAGATCGAGTACTCGGTAAATACAGCTTCCAGCGAGAGCGGCCAGACGTACGACGCTCCGTCCGGGTTCCTCATCGTTACTCCTGTCCACGACGACGGGGCGGGGCTGCGACGCGGCGACGTTGACGGCTCCAAATGGGACACTCGAGGCTGGGTCATGCAGGAGCGGAGCCTCTCAACAAGGACGATCCATTTCTGCAAGAACAAGATCTATTTTGAATGCAGGAATTGCCTAAAATCCGAGGAGAACGAACCCGAGCAGGTCAGGTTGTCGGATCCGTTCCAACCATGGCCGCGGTCTCTCGCCGAAAATGACCCTGCCAAATGGTACGAACACTGGAAGCGAGCCGTCATCTGCTACAGCCGGAGGAGGCTGACGGTCCCGTCCGACAAGCTCACGGCCATCCAGAGCTTGGCCAACGAAATGGCCGCTCATGTACCTGCTGGCAGCTATATCCCTGAGGCGGCAATGTGGAGTGGTAACATGGAGAGGGAGCTCCTGTGGCATGTCGAGAGCGGCATCGCCCGGCGGCCGGCGACAAAGCGCGCCCCTACCTGGTCGTGGGCGTCGCTCGATGCCAACATTGGCTACGTCCAAGGCATGCGGCTCGTTGACTGCCCAACACCCAAGGGTTTAAGTCCTATCAGGTTCCAACCCCATTCTCCGTATATGATATTCTACGGGAACCAGATGGATGTCATGGAAATACGACCGAATGACGAGGAACGCTGGACTTCGGCCAGCCGCTTTCCATACGACATAATCGGACCCGCGGACAAGCTCTTTGCGCGCGGGATGCTCGACTTTGACAACCGGAACAGCCTCCTTCCTATACGGCCAGGCGATTCGTTGTGCTATCTGCACGTTTCAAACAACCAGAAACCCTCGGGTTTGCTTTTGAAGCACACGTCCAGAACTCGCAGTCACCGAATCTGGGAGAGAGTCGGGGTCGCTACCATCTTTGAGATTTCTGGCGAGGTGATTAATCCGGAGGGATGGGGTGATTCTTGCAGGGAATTGTTCCAAGACATCATCGAGTAAAGAGAATGATAATTTCCCTACGACTTTCTAGGGCGGGCCCCAGAAAAATTTGAAAAGCTTACGCCGATCCGACTATTTTGCTGCCTCTCTTCCCCATTCCTTGTGTTTCTGCCGCCCTCTCTACGCCCTCTGCTTGCTCCATTTCCCTTGCAGCAGTGGATATCTCAATGCTTGACCATCTCGTGCTCTCTGCACCTCTACTTGCTCTCTTTTCCCTTGCCGTGGTACAAGTCAACGAACATTCCAAACGTTTGACAGATTTCCCGCACGCGAACCCGCCCTAGAGTGATACTGTTGCGCATTACTACTGCACTAAAAAGCACGGAACGTTCATTGCTCTGACATGTGGTAATTGCTGTTATATCTGACAGATACACACTCATTTTCGGCTAAAGACAGGCGTTTAAAAAGGAGTAATGTTGAATAATTTATAAAGGTGTTATTAATAATGTATTTACTAAAGTAGAAGGAGTATTTCTTTAAGCCCGCCTTGTCACTCAATCTATTATTATAGGGATTACCTAAAGCACTACCCTAACCACCATTTATAAAAAGTTACTAATATAATACAAGATTCAAAAAGTATTACGACCTGCACCCGACACAGGCCTCGAGAGGACTGGCGCGGGTTAAGACAGAACGTATGGCAGGACGCTAACAGGTAAGGGGCGTTCCGAAGACGGTTTGTTAAGCTAGCACTCCTAGACGGGGGTTTAATGTCACTGTAGGTCGTTGTCACTATAATACACAGAGGTGAGTCTAAACAGTAGGACACAAATGAACAATTGAATACTAGCGTGAGGAACCAGAGTCCCTTAGAGGACTTCTCAGGGCACGTATAAGACTATAGGAAGGAGTGCCCGATGCATCCAAACCACGACGAAACCAGTTATCAGCTAGAACAGCTGCCAGAAGGCGTAGACAGCGCGCCTGAACCAGGAGCAAGGCTCTGGTACCAAGAGAAACCGTACATTCATGACCCGGACAAACGGAAGAAGTACGTCCAGCAGGTCTATAAGTCCCGGCTCGGAAGACATATAGGCCAGGCCAAGACTCTCACACAGGCCTAACAAGCGTACGCCTTCCCGGGAATAAAGAAGCTAGTTGAGGAAGTGGTCGACAACTGCAACATCTGCTATAGAAAGCAGAACCGACGTTACAAACCGTATAGACTACTTAAACCACTCCCTGTACCACAGGCACCATAAAGCTTCATCTCGCTTAACTTCGTTACTAGGATCCTAGAGTTTAAGGACCCTGTTACAGGAGTTACTTATAATTAGATCCTCATAGTGGTCGATAGATTAATAAAGTGAGCTTACTTTCTACCAACCTTAAAGAACATGACAGCGGAATAACTCGCTTATATCTTCGAAAAAAAGGTAATTTTATAACACCTTTAGCTAAATAACATTATTACAGATCGAGATAAATTAATCGTGTTAAAGTTTTAGTAAAGACTAATGTAGAGAATAGGTGTAAAGAGTAAACTTTTAACAGTATTCTACCCATAGACGGACAGCTAAACGGAATAAGTTAACCAGATATTTATAACGTATCTTTAAGTATACGTTAACTTTAAATAAGATAATTAGTTTAAACTATTACTAATAGTATAGATAGCTTATAATATAACGTTAGTTAAGTTGACAGGTATATTACCGTTCTTTGCCAATTACAGTAAGGAGCCCAAACTCCGTTAAGGCCTGCTTACCGGCGCCCTTTAAGCTGTAGTCTGCGCAGATTAGATGTAAGAACTGCATAACTACTTATAAGCCGAACTTAAGTTTATATGCGAATGAATGAAAAAGTTTACTAATAAACACTAAATTAAGTAACCAGTACTTAAAAAAGGACTTTATTATAATAGTGAACGAGTTAAAGGATTAACTCTTTAGAAGGGGGATTACGTCTACCTTTTTTTATAAAACCTGCATTCGAAACGACTTAATAAAAAGCTCGACTTTAAAAGGTACGGACTATTCTAAATTAAGAAAAAGGTCGCTACCTCTAATTATAAACTAAACTTACCTGCCAGCATAAAGATACGGACTAAGGTTTTTTATATCTTACTTTTGGAACCCGCCCTAAAGAAAGTTCTTCTGGAAAAGAAGATTAAGATCGATGCCGATAAGGATAAGTATAACGTTAAGGAAGTTGTGGATTTACAAAAAGGGAAAAACACGTTTAAATATCTTGTTAAGTAGTTAGATTACGGCTTTAAGAGTAACTTATAAGAACTAGTTAAAAACCTTAAGTGCTTAGACTTAATTACAGAGTTCTACTAAAAGAATTTAAACTGATTAAAGTTAACGATAAGAATTAGAAATAAGATAAGATCTAATATTTAAATTACTATACTGAAGAGTAAGACTATTATAAGACTTAAAGCTTAAGAAACAGTAAGAAACTCCTTAATAGGTATAGGAGGATATTTATCAGAACCTTTAGTTAAGATTATAAGGACCTTAGACTTAATAAGGAGGCTAAGCCTCTAGAGTTCCTAGTAAGCTTTACACGAAAATAAGTACTATTAAGAAGAAAAGTTAGTAAAAGAAAAATAAGCGAAAAAGTCACTAAAACCCTTATAAGAAGTTAAACCCACGATCCCTTACTAAAAAAGGCAGTTATAAATTAAGTTATAAAGTAATTACTTACTATAAAGACCCTACTAGAAAGTTCTCCCAGTCGAAAGACTCTACGTCTTTAAGAGGAACGTTTAGTTTAACCTCCTTACTTTCCTAGAACTCTAACAGCTCCACTTCACAACTAAACACTTTCGTAACTTGGTCTTTAAGGCAGAACCGTTACTTATAAAGGCGCGCTAGGCGTACTAACGCCTTTTAAAGCTTAACAGTGGCTTTGTAAAGTTACTAAGTAATAGACTTAACTTATAAGTTAAGGCTCTGCTTTTTAATAAGAAGAGCTTTTAACTTCGCTTCACTAACACTAAAAGTGTCACATTAAGAAGGCCAGTACCTCTCTAAACAGTAGTTGTAACTGTTAGACCGGTTCGAAACCTGACAGATAAGTAAAAGGTCGGTAAACTTATAAAAAGAACAAGGGGACATTTCGCTACTAAACGTGTGTGTATAAGCTGTAAAGTTCAGGTGATAGTTAGTACTTCTACCCTATTCCCATTTTAAGACTTAGAAGCCGGACACTTGTTATATAGTAAAGTGGTGAAAGGAGAAACTTACCTCTTAAGTTCTTTATAGGAAAAGAACGTTAAAGAGGGGGAATTGTATGACGATCTTATAGGCCGTCACTTAAACCAGGGCAGCCCGACAAATCCCCCGCAGAAGGAATAGTGCAGGAAGACAGTACATACTGTCCAGACGTATTAAGCTAAAGGTGTAAAGACCTGAAGCCCTTACGACTAATAAGGTGCTGCTTGCGGCATGCCGAGTGCTTGTATTACAAGTAGGAGAAACCTTACGAGTAGAACGCTTACACAGTGTAAAGTGCTCGTATAACAAGCACCTATAACGTTATAAGTAAAGTACAGAGTACCTCCCAGTTAGTTAGTATAGATAGCCATGGTTATGCCCACAACCACTGTAAGGGACTCTAGTTCCTCACGCTAATATTTAATTATTTATTTATATCCTACTGTTCAGACTCACCTCTGTGCATTATAGTGACAACGACCTACAGTGACATTGAACCCCCGTCTAGGAGTGCTAGCTCAACAAACCGTCTTTAGAACGCCCCTTACCTGTTAGCGTCCTGCCATACGTTCTGTCTTAACCCGCGCCAGTCCTCTCGAGGCCTGTGTCGGGTGCAGGTCGTAATACCTTTGTCTCTGGAAGACCTAGGTCTTCAACATAGCTTCCGCAGTCCTAATGTCAGTGTGACCGGAGGCATGATTCACTATACCGAGGGTACGATAGTTGTGGCCAACAATTTGGTCCGATTGTGGTGTGAGGAAGGAAAGGCCTCTCCTCATACCGAACGCGCGATGGTGGGGTTGATCTCCCCCACGCGTCAGCCTTATCGATACGTCAATGGCCGGACAGTTGCTAGCCAACTGCCAGCCAATCCGCCAGCCTTCACAGTCCTGGCAGCTGTCAACCAGCCGCCAACCAGCTATCCTCGCACAGTCAGCTTACCGTCCTTATCAGAAGAGAAGTACCTATACCCGTATTGGAATCACAAGAGGACGCATATGTCTTGGTGGAGAATGAAATGAGGGAAATTCGCATGGCGGAATTAACGATTACCTAGCGTATTAATATACCAATAGTTAATCTACAATAACTATAGAAAATTGCGATAAATGGATAGTATTTTGTCGAACGAGGGATAGGCTCTTGCTTTACCGACGTGCTACAGTTTACCCACAGCCTCTCGAGAATTCAGGACGAGACCGTGGTCAACTTCCGCGGTCTGCAAATAGGGAAGACCATCCATCACAGGTACGAACCTACGACCGATGCGGAGCGCGTCCACATCCTGTTGTTTAATCTGGTTGGTGGAATGCGAGGCCGCGGGTTTGTCGAAAAATGGGATTATATATATGGCTACCACGGTTTGGTCTCGCGCATCCTCAGGGCAGATGACGGCTCCGCCCACCCGATAAGGCCCGACTACCTCCTCAGTGGCGCCAAGGTGTACACCCGGACAGCCTGGCTCATGGTAAAGAACATGCCTTATCTGAACCTCTTCAACTCCATCGAACCCGCAGAGGAGAGAACCATCACCACCCTGCCGTCATGGGTCCCCGATTTCTCCGTTGCTTCTTGCCCGGCCATCATTGAGTTCAGCCAGAGGCGAGAGGGACATCCTACGAGGTGGTTCAACGCGTCAAATACCAAATCGCCAACATCGGTTTTCCGTCTCACGGATGACAACGCGCTCGTTCTCCGCGGTGTCACACTGTCTACCGTCTCGCACATAGGACCCCGGCTTTACCTCGATAAGCGGATGGATCTGGAATGGTTTTTACGGATGCTTTCCGAATACGAGATCTACGAACCGACTGATGAAGCTGCCGAGCAGGCGCTCTCCCGGACGCTCACCGCCAACATCTTTCCGTATAATATCCTAAGCGAAAGTTACGGTGAGGCCTTTTGCGAGTGGTGGACTGCGGCGTTGGCTAGCCGGATTCAGAAACTGGAAGAGATGCACGAGGGAAGCGGGGATGTTATTGCGGAGCTCCTAGCGTCTTTAGGTGACAGGAGTGAGTGGTTCTCTTCGGTCGATCAAGTCTTGGATGCTCTGGAGGAATCGCAAAACCCAAGTCCAACGTCCGGGGCGGCTGGGCTGGGCTTGGTGATCCATAGGCTGTTTGCAGGGTGGTCCAAAATGTTTTTTGTCACCTCGGATTGGCATTTTGGCGTCGCCAACCGTGATTTTGAGTCTGGCGACGAGGTGTGGATTTTGGAAGGGGGGAGAACGCCGTTTATTCTGCGAAGCCGCGGTGCGATGGGGGAGTATCGGCTCATTGGCGATACGTATGTCCACGGAGTCATATATGGGGAGGTGATGACGGTGGAGATAGTTGTGAAACAAACGGTCACCTGGTTAGCCACGTGACTCCCCACTTTCACCACTATAATACTGGCTCTCTGCCCCTCTCTCCTTTTTGTCTAGAATAAGCAATTCCATCACTCTTTTGCCGAACGGCCAACAAGCGGCCGAAAACACCCTGGTTTTGTGTTCCACAATAGTCGAGCGCGTTGGTTATGTGACGATAAGATGAGGCAGTGAAATTCTGGAGCTACTTTGACGGGAGACTTTTGATGTTTCTTGGGGAGGGGATGAAAGTATAGTGACACTCTTGAGAGCAGGCACAACATTGGGACTTGTGCCTGTCTGGAAGTTATCAAACGGACTTCGTCTCGCTTCCCAGGAAGACTGTAGGTACCGCTGCATATCTGAATCACACAAACAAAGGCGAGGCCTCAACGGTTAGCAATTTTTGCCATGATTTTATTGCAATGAGAGAGAGGGGGCCAAGACCTACGTTAGGAGAGCCAGTATTAACTTGTACTTGCTGACCCTGGTCGTTGAACTGATAATGAAAGAAGTTATAAGAATGAAGATGGAGAAGGTGGCAGCTCGGCTGGTGCCAGTGGGCAAGCTGACGAGAATCAAGACATGGGCTGCCAGCCAGAGTGGGACTAGGACGGCAATGAAGTATCTGACGATAGCCCTCAACACCGACGGAGGACACAGGAAGATGTTGGGGTCATCGGTCTGGTTCTATTCCCATATTTGTTAGCATGTAAAGGTGGTTCTCAAGCCATCTATGTACTTACTCGGCTTGACGAAAGTAATGCGCTGAACCGTGGGAACCTTTTCAGGGCCCAGTCAAGTGCATCTTCCAGTACCGCGTTGTCATCTTCGGGCGGAGACAAAGCCACAAAGTCGCTGTCTTGGAGATTTGCGAGAAAGCATGCGCTCTCGGACCGTACAAGGGTTGTTCCCAAACACCCAACGCGCTATGCTTTGTCGGTGTTTCGACTGGGGTTCGGGCAGTAGCATTAGCTGGTGATATGCCAGTAAATGTTTATCTTTGGCGCAATGTATGTTAGCAAATTGTCAAGATGATGCCGAGTCTGAGTTGAAGATATATGTAGGTACCGTATTGTTCGATCTTGAGTCTGATCTGTGCTAGGAGGTCGGTCCGCTCATGATTCGTATTTTGCCGACGGCTAGATAGGTTGAGCCGCACAGCTTCGGCACTATCTAGCGCGTTGAGCCGGAGCTCCAGCTCGACGAGCTCATCTTGCAAACCGTGAAGATTCCGGATGTGGAGATAATCGAAGCGCTTCCACGTGCTGAAGCATCTGTCTAGCTTGACAAACGCAGCGAGCTGGGGATATCCTTCCCTGTACTGTTCAACTATGAAAACGCAAGGATTAGCATCGGAAGAAACAGTCGTTGGCCCTTAGTTGTAACGTACGTCGCAGGTTGAGGTGGTTTGCGGGAACGGAATGAGACATGGCTTTCGACGTATCACTTGAATGAGGCCTATGCGCGGCCCCATCAATTTGGCAAGAGCAACGACAATCGCAATTGATTTTGATCAGAACTTGACACCACACTTGGACAACTTCAGTTCCCAGGAAGCTCTGAAGACGACAAATGCTGTTAGATAGGATTGAGAGTGGCGAAGTGAACTTGTCGCCTCACTTTCCTGCAGGTTGGATGCATTTTGGAGAGATGACGTCCAGTAGCAATGAGGAAGCCGCCATCGGGCACTTTCAGGCACCCATCTCCTCGAGGGTTCAGCCGTGTGACCCAAAGGCAGCCTGGATTGTAAGGCACCCATGCCTGGAATTTTCGGGTCGCACCTGCAAGTTAGAGTGGTGTCGGGTGCTAGGAATGCAGGATGGGGCCGAGAGCCTTGCTCAATTTCCCAGTTTTTTTTTCTCTCACAAAGGGCAGACTGTGGTTTCTCAGACACCCGCGCCGTCTTTTCTTCGCGCTGGCAGTGCTCTTCTTCGAGACCAGCCATGTCTCTATCACTTTGGTGCACCTCGACAGCGCCGGGCCCACCAACCCCCAACTCCGAGTCGGAGCGCGAGTTGGCCACCCCGTTCACCGCATTGAACTTCCTCGCGGCCCTCAGCGTGCCAGACCTCAAAGTGTACAGGTTTCTCGATCTTGGTCTCACTGGTTCTTCCGTTCGACAAGCTGGGTCAGGAGGGTACGCCATCGTCGAGATCGGTGCCGACAACAGCACGGGCCGAGCCGTCGCTGTGAAGCGCAGCCGAATCCTCTCCGGAGCGGTACCAGGACGAAATAGCGACGTCTTCAGGCGACACTTCGACCAGCTGGTACTCGAGCTTCGCATCCTCGGACACCGTAAATTTCGCAAGCACGCTGGAATTATCGACCTCCTCGGCATCTGCATTGGTCAAGTCAACGGAGATCCCGACTTGGCGCTCGTGTTGGAATATTCGCAGCTGGGATCTCTCAAGTCATTTTTGTTGGCAGACGGCAGGACTGGCCATGGAACATCGTTTACCGTACGGATTGACTTGGTGGGACAGGTCGCCCGCGCGCTCGACGCCCTCCACCAGCTCAAAGTATGTCATGGTGATGTCAAAACCGAGAATGTTCTGGTATTCTCTTGTGCGGATGGGAGCTGGCTCGCCAAGGTCTCAGATTTTGGCCAGGCCATCATTGCTCCTGCAACAGCGGACGAGGATAGCCCAGCCAGGGTGGAAGTCCCCGTCGGTACCCCGTTACTCTCTGCCCCTGAGGTCCGGACAGGAAGTGCAGTTCGCGATGAGCACTTCACCGTTGAGCTTGCCATGTTGACCGATGTTTTTTCCTTTGGTCTCTTGGCATGGGAGGTCCTCTTGAGGCTCGGGAAAAGATTCTTTGACATCACATGGCTTGGTTCCGATTCCTCATCCGCTCCGGCCGACCTCGAAACCATGGTGGACTTCCTGAACCGCTTACGCCCGAACGAACTCTGCTCGTACGCTCTTCGAGAAGTTCAGGACATGTCTAACCACGACTACGAGCAGCGGCACGCCCTTGCCGCTTTGTTCGAGGGCACTCTACAGGACGACCCATCCGGAAGGAAGCCCATGGTCGATCTCACGGTCCTCATCAACGAGAAACAATCGAAAGATGATGCTGCTACGCATTCTTCTCAAGATCTGCCGGTTATGGCCAGGGATCTGTTTCCCGCCACGTTCTCCGGAAGTGACGACGATGAGGACAGCTGGGCACCAAGCTTCAAGACCGTTTCGGAAGTCAGCAGCTTTGGGTCCCTGTTGGATCTCTTTGATGGTGCACTGGCGGCGTGGACCTCCCGGAATTCTCTCTACGATGTACGTGGTGCGTGTATCTCGAGGGCCCCCTACTTGGAATCAGTGTAGGCTGTCCAAGACGGAGCTGTGGTGGTTCCGCACAGCTGACGCTCGTTTAACTTTAGGTCCGGGACTCCAGTATGTTTTTGAATGGTGGTATATTCGATGAAGTCCCAGACACGCTCCGGAAAGTAGTCTTCGCCGATCTCCACAGTCTCGCAACGCGCGAAGGCATCTCAACACCTCTTCGAGCCCACTCAGCCATGGCCTTGTCAGAATGCTACACGCTCGGCTTTGGCGTCAACCATGATATTGCCAAAGTCTCGCACTGGCTACTCCAGGCGGCTGTGGGCGGCATGCACAAGGCCGCACTTTGGTATCATCGCGTCTATGCTGCTTTGGGAGAGGATCCCAGTCCCGAAGCCAGCGACTTGGAGGGTCGTGAAGTTGAAGAGGCACTTTCGTCGGTGCCTACAGAGCTATATCTTCTGCGGCGAATCCAGCACCACAACACGAGTGCGATAGAGCGGGCCCGGAAATTGTTGGGGTCTTCCCCGGCTGTTGAGTCGTTGAGTTTTCTCTTTCGTCTTTCCCTTTTCAACGAGGATCTAGTGGATGAGCTTCCGCTGCTTCATCTCGTCTCCTGGCTTGGCGATCACGTCACCGTTGAGGACCTGCTCGCCAAGTTCGTCGTGGAAGCCAACACGAAGTCCAAGCTTGGTTTCAGTGCAGCCCATTACGCCTGTCTCGGCGGAAGTCTCACGACCTTGAGGATCCTGGTTCAGTATGGCGTTCCATTGTCGCCAGCTGGTTCGAGCGATATCACACCTCTGCACTTTTGTATCTTCATGCCTTTTCAGGACCTCCCTGATGCCGTCGCTCTCATTTTATCGGCTGGCGCGCCGATTCACGATGGAAAACCACGCGAGTTCAAGTGGGACGACCACGATATCCGGTTGGGTGGATCGCCGGTAGCCTGGGCGATAACAACGCGCAACAGGCCGATGGTGCAACTATTACTGCCTCACTGCAGCGAATGTGACCCTGCGTGGCTTTTCACCGCTATCAGCCACTTTTTCTGGGAGATCCTGGAGGACCTTCTGCTACACTTCAAGGGCAATCTCGATACGGACAGCCCGTTGACCCGGCTTCATCCGGTCCAAAGGCCATTCTCGCACTGGATCGCCCACGGCAGTGAGCACACCAGGGCAATCCAACGGACTGTGCAAGTCTGCATCGATCATGGCTTGCTTGAATTTGACACTGCGCGGGACGGGGATAACGAACCTCTGGAAACCCTCATCACAAATGCACGGACACACGGAGACATGGACTTGATCGAGGCAGTCACTGCAGCAGCACCGCAAGAATTCATCAAGCGTGTCCCCGCCGGATTCGCCAGGGACTCTGTCCTGGAAAGTGCTTTGTCCATGGTAGGGAATAACCCAATCTGGTGTGGCATCCTGCGGAGGCTGGCAGCCATGTACACAATCGAGGAACTCGAGCGCGATCGAGGGTTCCAGGGGAATATACTTACCGCCGCCATCGTGTCAGGGTCACTTGTTGGTGCTCGCGTGCTACTCGAGCGAGGTCTTGACGTCAATAAGCCGTATCAGATAGTTGAGGAGCTGGAAATGACGGCCATCCGCGACTGCATCGCCGTTTCAGGATCTGCCGAGATGATGGCGCTTCTGGTGGAGTTCGGCGCCAACTTGTTGTACAAAGACGCCGCGACGGGCATGACACCGTTGCAGTGGCTCACAACAGGCCACCTACAAACAGACGCCATGCTCGAGCTGCTGCTCAAGCACGAATACGAGGATTCGTTCCTCGTCGATGTCCTCGACCGTTCGTTAACGACGTTTATTTCCGCCGAGCTAAGTCAGCCAGCAATACCTCCGCCCCATAGCCCAGGCGACGTCGTTGATCGCCGAACACACCGAGAACACATCCGCAGCCTCCTCACCCACCCTCAATTCGCAAAACACGTCAATTCGCCCTGCAAGGAGGGCTACCTTCTCATCCACAAGGCAGCCTTGATGTTGCATGAGGAAGCCGTTCGTCTCCTCCTCGAAGCTGGCTCCGATGCCTCTATTCCTCTGAGGGTTGGTCAACTGCAGTTGCTACCGCTTCAACTTGCATGCGCACAGGGAAGAATGTTGTCTCTTGTCAATGGACTCAATGCTGCTGAATACCAACAGAACGCAACGGCCACCCGGAGGAGGGCCCAGGCGTTACCTGTGGCGGAGGAGCTTCTGCGCTGGCATCAAGCGAGGGGTGATGGCCTCTTCAAAGGGATCGTCATGCGCCATCTTGCGTGTCGTATGTTAATACTGCGGCAAGGCGGGGAAGGGAGCGCTGGAAATGACAGTGTAGGGACCTGGCCAGGGGTCGATGAGGGGGTCACACCCCAGGACCTGATCAGGCTAAAAGTTGCTGAGGATGAGGAGGTGGCGGCCATGATGGGAACAATCACAGACTGATATTTCCGGAGGGTCAAAGGTCCAGTTTGTCATTTCTGGGGGATTTTTTTACCTACTTTTGTTCAAATCTCATGCACCTTACTTATCTATCATCGCATAGATTTCCTCACAGGTCCAACTCGCTCAGAGACTCAAGTCGACACAGGACTCACATCCAAGCATTCAAAGACCGTTTCACGAACCATCTTTTGCCACCGCCAACCTTCTTCCCCCTCTATCTGGGGATGCGCCTTGGCCAAGCACGCCATGGCAGCCCGCGAGTATCTCGTCCCAGCGGCGTGAGGTAACTTTTCCGCAGCCGTCTTGAGCAAAAAGTCATGCAACACGCCCGGGTCCCTAACATCCTGAAAGCCCTGGCGCTTCGCGTCCATGTTGGGGAGCGTCCGCCAGCACCCAAGCTCGAGGAGGATGATGCCCTGCGAAGGTGTGTTAGTCATCATCACTCCTTCCTAGGAGTCCGAGAGATACAAAGTACACATACAAGCGCGTAAAGATCATGCCGCTTATCAAACCTCGCGGATCGTCCCCATCGCTCAGGGTGCCGGTAGATGTTGTCCTTTATCGAAAAGTCCACTGTGTTCCGCGTCTCGGCATCCGAAGGACGAGAGCAATCGAAGCCGATCAAATAGGGGTTAGTCAAGTCCCAATTGGTGGAATTTTCTCTGCCTCTCTTCTCCTCGCCCTTACTTTTGATCTCGGTCTCGCTCGTGCCGAATATAATGACGTTGACGCTGCGGAGGTTCTTGTGATACCACCCAATCGAATGCAGATGTAGCACAGCGTCGCAAAGTGCTCTCGCCGTAGCTATGCGAGCCTCGAGAGGGACGACTTTGAGCTGCGCGAGGAGGTCCGATAGGAGCGCAAATTTTAAGGGCTTAGTGCCAGCGAGATGAGAGGGGAGTGAGTAGACGAAACCGTAACGAGGGCCGCAAAGAGTTTCTCGGAGGATGCCGATGCCGTGGAGCGAGCGGAAGGAGGGGGTTTTAGGTTCCGAGTGGAGGGCTAGGATGCGGTTGGCTTGGTGCCAGAGGTTTTTTTGTGCGTTTTCTTGTTGTTCGGATTCGTCGTAGTAGACGTACTCAACGATGACGGTGGTATCGCTGGACTTGCCGATGCGAAGACGTTGCTGTTTTGAGGGGGTGTCGGAGAAGGAGACGGAGATGGGGATGTTTGGGGGGTTGTTGCTGAGGAGGGCGAGGCGCATCGAGATTCTGCTTCGAAGGTCGTCCATGATGGGGTTGGATGATGCCTGGTTGGTGGAAGTGGTTTGTTGGTGCTGCTGCAGCAGGGTTTGGGCGGTGACGCTATTGAGGTCTCCCAGGGAGTCGGTGACGAACGACACCAGGTTTGCTGTCACCTGGTTTACAGCTGAGAGGATGCCGTTGATGGTGGTTGTCGAGGACGGCATCAGGCCGCCTGGGAGTACTCGTGACAGGGCCCTCCGGAGCTCACCCTCCATTCTCTTCGTTTCCTGCTGCCCCCGATCCGAAATGATGGGCAGTGGTACCTGACCGGTCGCTGATCTAGTTAAACCTTTACATTTTCTGCCAGACGGGACAAGGTATTCGCAGAGATTTCTGGCCTCTTGAGCATCTGATAAGGCTTGATCTACTAGTTGAATATCCTGGATCGATGAAGGGGAGTCTCTGGTCAGCCATTTTACCAGCGCCGCGGAGGCATCCACATCGAGGGAATCCACGAGCGACAGCCGGAGACAGACCGAGCCCAAGGATGTAGATGAGTTTGACGCTGGTACTAATTCGCCAAATTTGGACAGCTTGATGGACCCCGCGGAGCCGTCTCGTCCAGACAAGCAGACGTAAAAGGGCTGCCGCAGGAGACCAGCTGATTCTTCCACCAAGCGGCTGTGGAGGCCGTGGAGGATAACGAGGCCGTCTCTGCTCAGCATGGCCTTCATCTCGGCTAGTAGCACCTTGGTAAAGGACGGCCACTTGTGATTCCCCGTTGATGTCATTTGGTCCTTGTCTGTCGCGGCGAGGAGCTCTACGTAGCGGCTTGTCCGGCCACGGGCTGCCTGGCCGGCGTAGCAGCAGTCGAGGAGAATCACAACATCACAAGAGGCGAGAGCGGTCAGCTGGGGTTGGATGACGGACCAATCCAGTGAAGGGCCGCCGACGATTTGGCTAGCGACACCCGTTCACGATTTACGTCAAGATCAAGGGGTGAGGGGGGGCTCGAGGGGAGCAATCACTCACGCTGCCCAGGTACAGGGACTCTTGGTGGCGACTTTCGGGCCGCCGTGTCCACCGTAGTACACGACTATGAGGCTATCTTCGCGCCCGAACGAGCTGACAAAGCGAGCGATTGTGAAATTTAGCGAGGTTTCAGCATCCTGCGAGGGGATTTTGTACGGCCAGACGGCGTAGTTAAAGTCGTGGCGAAACATGTCGCCCAATGCCGAGATCTCGTCGGCAACGCCAATGTCGTCGTCTTCCCAGGAGAGAAGGAGGACGTTGATGGCTGCATAGCGCCGGGCTCGTCTGGGGCGGTATCAGAGAGCTCTTTGGCGAGGAGGGATTCGTGGCTGACAGGGGGTTTACCATTGGACCCTGACATGGTTGGAACTTATTGTTGTTGTGGTAGAAACAGGGGTTGGAGTGGGAGCGATGATTGCGGGAGAACTTGTGCACAGAGAGAGATGGCACTTGAAAACCAGGCCTCAATTCACCCCTCCGCGGGTGGTAACCCGGCTATTTTGGGTCTAGTGCAGCACATTCCGAAAGTGAGGCGGCCGAGGGCCACGGCAACGAATGAGTTTCTGCGGCCACCCACCCGGATTGCAATGGTGTTCAGAAACTGGATACGCTGTGTCACCACCATATCGGACACCTGCAGGCGCCTGATTACGCACCTTCGGTTTTCGGTGTGGTCAAGGGTCCCTGAGGAGACATAAAAGTGAGACACACCACCTTGCTACCTCCATATCGCGGAGCCTCGTTCATTTTCCTTAAACAAAATACTCTCGGAATACAACTTTAGAGCCAGGAGGGAACAGAATTCAAGCCTCCGTCACCATGAGTAGCGCACCAACACCCCGCGATCAATCCTCGGATGGTAAACCGGAGGATGAGCCAGTGCCTGATCAGAAAGTAGGCGAATCATGACTAGAAGAAACAGGCAAACATGATGTGCAACTCTGACTCACGGAGTAGCAGACTCAGGACAACACTAAAGATGACACGAACGATGATGGGACCACCGAGCACTACAGACCCCACGTAGACAACTACGACAATGCCAAAGACGTAGGTTCCCCTTTCCTCGGCTCGTCATACCCCCGGAATGCCGCCCACTGCAACTGACTAACAACCTTACTTACTGGTAACCTCAAAAACAGTTCCCCTTCGAGATCGGCGAGGCCGTATGGGTGTTCAAAGCGGGATATAGAGCTCTGCTGGGACCCTTTCGGATTTTGAGGGCCCATGCTGCAAATCGGTTTGAGCTGGTGACGTCACCGGGAGGTGTAGTTTACCCGGAGTTGGTGGATGGAGGGGATTTGAGGAGGGAATAAGCGGGGAGCCTGCGCAGAGGGTGGTTGACAGTGAATGATGCTAGGGTTGCCCTGGTAAGTTTAAGTCGCTGAATAGCTGTACGGCAGATTCATGGTCCGGCCTTCAAACTTAAAGTACCTAGGTATATCCACAAGTACTATATTTGTACCATGATGACCTCGTGTTTTGCTTGAAGAAAAGTGAATTAAACTCACACACTCGTTACCGCCCCTCTAAAACTACATTAATTTAAATTATCTTAAAGAAAAGTAAAAACCACGGTTACGCTATAAGTAAGGAAACAACCCTATAGGTTGCCGGCTGGGACAGACTGGTCCGCAGCCGCCCCTGCCAACGGCGAGGGGCAGAGATTCGATGCCTGCGCAAAAGTGCAAAAGCCGAAGGTGGGCGGGACCAGAAAGACCTGGTTATGCCGATGGCTATGGTCTCCCTTGTGACAAATGAGAAAGTCAGTTTGCTGTTTTGAAGTCGACGTAACAGTGCCTACGCTACTAGGGAAAATAAAGCTGATAACTGAAAGCAAAACGCCAAAAAAGAAAAAAAAAAAAAGGCGCTTTAATCCCCTTCTACTTCGTTCTGGGGAGTGTCCTAATTACGCTGAAACCAATCGCCCATCAAAACAACACAATCTTCTTCATCGGCAGACCTCGTGGAGGACCGCGCATCATGCCATAGAGGTAGCAATCCCCAATCAGTCGATATCCTTGCATTTCGCACCTCCGAATCACAAAGGGGAGCGGATTCGCCTCAAAGTAGCACACCGTGTTCCCAGTTCGAGCGGCTACAGACACCCAGCCAAGGTACCCTTTTTTTATCGCGCAGAACTTTCGTCCACCCGGGTAGTCCCGGAAGGCCGCCTCAAATGGGTAACTTTCCTCTGCCTGAGCCACGAGCCTAATACTCTGGTATAATGCTTCCAAGTCCAACTGGCCAGTTCCGCCGGGTGCTTGCTCTTCGAGGCTTTTCGTGACGTCGTAGGAGGTGCTGAAGGCGGAGACCCATGTCTTGTAAGTCTGTCCCAGCTCCGGGGACGCCGGATCACACCCCTTTTGTTCGGAGTTAGTGCCGAAGATGAGGGTGCGCCAATAGGCTTCAGATAGCTTCTCGCCCGTCGGGGGATAAGGCATCTGCTGCGATGGGTACATGCGCTCGGCAAGGGCCCGGCACGAGTGTTCCCACGCTTTCATCCGTCGCCAGCGTTGGGATGTCATGCGGGGCTCAGTCGTCAAGGGGGCCGAGATGATGTAAGGAGTGTCGTCGATCGTTTCGGCAACGCTGTCGAGGATGGTGCAAGTCAGTTTGATCCTCTGGGGTCTTATTAGCAAACACAATTGACAGTAACGCCTAACGGGGCAATTTACGCTGCCGGAAATGATCTTCCTATCAACACTGGGATCCGGCATCACCCCCAGAAACGTAACCGTCATCCAAGCGCGGACAAGGTACGCTATCCAGGTTCGCGATGGACTACATGATATAGCCGACAGCGAAATTGGTGTGAATTTCGCGATGATCATGTTGACCCCCGCCGCAGCGACGCACTACTGTGGTAGACGTGTACCAGGCCCTTAAGGGTATGTACAATACGATGCATTATTCGTGCTGTGACAAGGGACCGACTTTGGCCATTTTCATATGGGACCAATTCTGGGCCCACTCGGCTGGAGTTGAAGCAATTCAGCATGCTGTGTCGTAGCCTGCTGAACTTGGTAACTAGGGTTAGCAAAGGTGAGCAAACCTGAGCAAACCCTGAGCAGGGACTGAGCCGAGCCTGAGCCGAGCCTGAGCCGGGGTGAGCCGTGTCACATTAGCTGGGTACAAAAACGGAAATTTTGTGTGCCCAGATTCGTCGCACGAAACAGTTAGTTCCACTTCACAGAAGGCTCTGGAATCCTCCCAGAGCCTCCCACGGCTTATAACAGGCCCTATTCTCTCCTGTATGTAATTCTAGTCAAGTAAGCAATTCCACTCCATTCCAGTCATTATATAAGGCACTGCCTTTCGGATCCTCTTGTTCTACAGTGGTAAGATTCACTGTAGCAACCTTTCTTACAGTGGCACTGCTCTGTAATACAGGCCTTTGTTTGCTTCCTACAGTGCCTACGGCACTGTAGCCAGCTTGGACCAGTACGGCAATTCTTCCTCTGAGCCACAGCCCTGTACTACAGGCCTGTGGGTTCCTGAAGTTCAACATAATGGTAGGTGGTAGAAAAAGGGAGGTAGTCGCGACGCGTCGTGAAATTTGTTGTGAAAGTGGCCTGTGCACACATACTTTTTGACAGGGATGTACATTAAGCCCCTTTTATACATGTAGTAAGGTTAAGAAATAAGCCTAAACCTATAGATTCCCCGTTACAGTAATTAAGATAGGCACCCTCCACAGCCTACACCAGCACCACCTCCTCCGGATCCACCGTCTTCCTTACCCTACAGACCTCTTCCCAACCCTCTAATAACACGCTAGCTGCGCAGACTACCGAATACCTCTTGTGTCCTTTGGGTCTGAGCACCATGGGGATCTCGAATCCGGTCCCCCGAAACAGCCTGGCGATCACGTCTCCTGCCTGCGCGCCCGGGAGGCATAGCCCATAGAGCCCCTTGCTGGTCACGTAGAAACCGCTGAGCACGTTGCAGCCGCGCGGGACGAGTGCCTGCTGCAGGCCGGCGAACAGCGCTGGGGCGTGAAACTGCCGCGTGACGGCGGCGCTGGCGCCTTTGGGGTCGGGCAGCCTAAGGGCCTGCGCGATGAGTTCGTTGAGCCTGGAATTGGGGGTCGCGGCGGCGGCGTTGCGGAGTCCGAGGAGAATTTCGCCGTGCTCGGTGAGCTGGCTGGTGTCGGGGAGCGCCATGCCTGCGCCGTTTCCGTGGTCCTCCACGAGGCCGGAGACGACCGCTGTCCAAAAGGATGCAGCCGTACCTTGCGTGGCAGGGCATGCTGGGCGTTGCTGATAGAGCTCGAGGGCATTTTCCAGCAAGGCGATGAGGTTGAGACCGTCAACGAACGACTGGACATTGTACCTGTCGTACCAGCTCATCTCCAAGACCGTCTCCTTGTCAATGCCCGCAGCCTCGCGGAAGCGGAGGGAGAACGCGTCCCAGGCAGCGGGGGTGTCGGGAACTCGAGCGACGGCGGCGTGGTCAATAACGTTGGTGATGGTATCGATGATGCATACGTCAACCGTCAGCTCCTTGGCATCACTGCTGAAGATGAGCTTATCCTGCCGTTCCCTGGCAACGTGGAACTTGGTGAGCGAGGTGAAACGCAGCTCGGCGTACGTGGTGCCGGTGAAGGAAAAGTCTAGCGTCCACGACGGCACGCTGCTTTTCTCGGCCCTCGATGGTGGTATCGTCGGGTACTCGTGGTACATGTTGGGGTGCGTGTCGTTTTGCAGAATGTGCAGCGTGGCGGCAAAGAAAACCTCGTCTGCCGCCTTGTCGAACGACTTCATGAGCCCTTCCACCGCCGAGGCTCCGAGCAAGCCGCATAGGCCGAATATCTTGTCCCGCGGCAACGTAGCCTGGGCGTACCTAGAACTGCGGAGAATCGCGCCGACGGCCGAGTTTGGCTTCGGCCTCGACGCGGCGGATCTGTCAGAGTACGCGGTGCGTATGCCACAGAGCATCATAGCAGCCATGCCGCGGGATACCATCACGGCGGAGAGCATGTTCCTCAACAGAGCAAGCTCAAAATCGGAACCTGGTGCTGTCGGAGGAACTTTGTGCTGTTCTTTCTGCGGTACGAGGCCCCTGAGGAAGGCGCCGTTGAGACAGAATGTGCTGGAGATTTCCGCTATACCGAGTGATAACGCATCCCAACTGACCCGGGCATTTCCGCAGTTGACAAATGCTTGTCCCTCACCTGCGAGAACTAACTCCTGAATGACCCAGGTGCGCGAGAACCACGGTCGTTGAAGGAGATGGATGACAGCGCCGACGATGCGGGGCGTCGCAATCGCCTCGAGCTCTCCGCTGGCGAGGGACCGAAGTCCAAGCTCTCCATTGTCCTCGCCGGTCCCGAGCCAAATCTCCACCGTCTCGGCTTTGGAGTAGATCGAGGACATGAGAGGTAGCTGCGACTTCTTCTCCTCCTCGTCCTCCTGGTTGATGCAGATCGCGTCAATCCAGAGGCGGGCGCATTCATCTCGGGAACGGAGCTGCTGCAAAGCCCCCAACAGGCTTTGGCGGACCTCGAACCACTGGTCATCGAGGGATATGGTTCTGCGTGGCTGCGAATCCGGGCCCCAGCAATACGAGAGAGCGCTGTATTGTTTGGGGGTGGAACTTCCAATGGAAGCGACCTTGAGGGAGCCCTGTATATTCGGAATATCGTCTCCAGGTTGGAGCTCGATGATGCGGATCTCGCCCTCATTGAGTGCGGTGTACTTGAAGTTAAACATTGCGCGTTGTCGAAGTTGGTACTGGCTCTGGGCACGAGAAGACGCTGGTGGTTCACTAGCCCGAGCCTTTTTGTAGCTTTAGAGGGCTCCTGCCAAGAGGATGGATGGTTGGTGTTTTGTCAAATACCTCGAAGTGCGCCCCCACCTCTCCACTGCGCACGTAGCTTGACACCCTTGCCATCAGAGCGGAAAGCTCAACCGAAAGGCAGCCGTGAGAACTGAAGCAGCGCCGCCAATTCAGCTTTCCGCTGTCACCGTCCGCAACTATAATCATTGTCAACAGTTGCAACAACATCATCAGTTCAAGATGCCGTGCTTCTAACACGGAGCTTGCCATGAATCTCCAAGTATGGTGAGTTGTGAGTCATTTTTGCCCCCGATGTCTCGGTCCGCGTGGGGGTTCACGCTGGCGGACGCCACAGAAAAAAAAAGGTGAGGGCGGGCCGCGGAGATAGTCCCTCCAAGATACCGCCCTGATACCCTAAAAAAGCTGACCTGATCTCCAATGTCGACTTCTCCCTTTCCCATGTACAAATTCCAACGAGGTACCACCTTCGGATCCCATCTGTCTTTACCCGTCTCTACCGCCTTTGCTAAGACAGCAGAATTTGAGTTAGCAAGTATTCTATGCCTCTTTTCCCCAGTTTCAGATACACTATATTCCCTCACTAACACGGAATAAGGCTTCAGCATTCCTCAAATTCAACCTTGATAGCACGCGAGGAAGGTCTCTGCGATTCGTCACCATGTGCATTGGCTTCCTCTTCAAGTTGTGTTTAGGCCTTTTGGTTGGTGGTGGTTCCCGGGACAATAATGGCGCGGCAACTGACAACGGCGTCGTCACTGCGGCAACACTGAATGCCCACACTGAGAGGAACCGGCAACAGCAAATCGCAATGTTGGGTATGAACCAGCAGTCCACCATCATGCTAAGCAACTCTGTCGGGCCGAATTACACGCATCGGTATCCGAGTCCAGTTTGATAACTCCGTTCTCGGTATTGCCTGTTAGGTTAAGGGCGAGGCGCCTGTATTCGGGAAAGTCACTGTCAGAAACAAGGGGTTTCAGGGGCCCTGGGCATCTAGTCAGCGGAGCTGGCTAGATGACTAGCACCGCCAGAACGCCAGTGAGCCTCAGCACTATAGTGACGGAGCCTGAATCCTGCAGAATAGTCTATAAAGAAGGCTCTGGCTGGAAGCCCGAGCCAGAAGGACAGAGTTCTACAAGCAATACAATCACGCAGTTGCAACCCCTTCAAATCTACCGAATCCAGTGTGCCGTGCTATCTGACAGCTGCTTTCTCCGCTTCGAACTCCTCCTAGTTCGTCTGCTTTTTAAGAATAAGATGCGGAGGGAGAGTCCACCCAGAAAGCAACGACTCGAACTAAGCCTGGATTGCATATAGGACATAGCCAAGTACTGTTTGCAAGACAGACTACAGAAAGCTAGCCTAGAGTTAAAGGCAGAGAACGTTTAAGTGCACGTCATTGACCGGAGTAGCGGCCGCGTTAAGGGTGTGCGTCCGGAAGCGAAATCGCTTATTCATTGTCAATCTTGCGTGTCTCGCTCAACTGAAGAAAGTACGAAGGAAGAGCGCATATAAGTTTGCCGTTCAGCGGGTTTGCCCACTAAAATTATCATAATATAGCGCAGCCCTTATCTTCACCAAGACCAGCCACTTAAATCCAGGAGACACGTGACCTACCGCGAGGTAATCGACGACTTCAGCCAGCCAGCCGAGGCGGGGTCACAAAAAGCTCTGAACAAAACTCGACGACACGGCCTACCACACCCCCTTCCAAACCGCAGCATGACGGACGCTGCCTCACCAGGAAGCGGCAGAATTTCGGTCGATGGCCATGTCCGAATCCAGGGGCTTCTGCAACCCCAAACACTTCGCAGCCTCGAGCGGCTCCTCGAGTTCGCCGCCGAAACAAAGCCCAGGGCCGAAGCACACAACCATCTAGCGACGAGGGACGAGTTGCGAACCACGGAGGATCGTCGCGACGACCTAGAAAATGAACTTAGATCCGAGACGGCCGAGCACGACAAGACAAAGGCAAACTTACAAGCAATGAAGGAAGAGCTGCAAACGAAGGGGCGACAGCTTGAAGAAAAGAATCGTGAGCTTGAGCGAAAACGATCACCTCAAGAAGTTGGAAAGCTGGACAAGGATCAGAACACCAAGATGGAAAGCATGAAGGCCAGCTACTTGGATCACTTGGTAGATCTAAGAAATGCTCTGGAAAACCTCGAAGACAAGCACCAGGAAGCTCTAGGCAAAGAAAAGAGCGAAGTGATCAGATTGCAGAAGGAGCTGAACGAGAACATAAGAGACGCGAGCATATTACAGAAAGATTTAGAGACAGATAAAAAGAAGGTGGCGAAGCTGGAAGAGGACATAACGCAAGAGAAGGAAAAGGCGGGAAAGCTGCAGGAGAACATAACCCAAGGGGAGGAAAAGGTGGAAGAGCTGCAGGGAAAGTTGAAGAAGCCCACTGAAGGGAAAGGGGAGTTCAAAGACGGTTTCCCGTGTGTGTAAGGGGATGGCGCCGTCATGCTTGACCCTAACTATAGTCTAGGGGCATTAGGAGATGTTAAGAAGTACTCCGGAAAGGTTAAGTTAGTAGACTAGCCTTGATAAATGGGGGTTGACTGGGCTTGATGGCATTGGGGAGGAGGCGAGGACACGGTGACAGTTCTTGGTATTTATTAACCAGGGTACAGTAAGCGCGGAATGGGAACTCTATTGTTAGGATACCCTCTTCCTCCAACTTAATATCATATATAAGTTCCAAAGAGCCAGCCCCATCCTTAGCAGTTACATCCGCCCGACCACTAGCAACTTCCCACTACCACCTTAACAGTCTCCTCCAATTGAGTACTATCTCTGACTGCGGTAATTAGATCGATTTAATCTCTACCCCCGCTTTCCACGACCATCTCCCCGTAGTGATTCTGCTTGGCATACTAGAGCGACACTTGGCCATGCGAATCCCGTGCATTGGGCTCAGCATCTACTTTGAGGAGTAGCTGAGCTGTGTTCTCGCTCCGTTCACTGACTGCCCAGGACAATGGCGTTTGGCCTTTGTCCCTGGCTTCAATGCAGATGCCCTTACACGAGAGTAGGCTGCGCACCGTGTCTGCGTGGCCATTTCCCGCAGCCCAGAAGAGCGGCGTATGCCCCATTTTATCGACTCTATTGGCGTCGGCTCCCTTCTCCACGAGCAGCTTCACTACCTCGTTGTAGCCGCTACGAGCAGCATAACATAACGGTGTTTTCCCTCGTCATCCTGGGAGTCCACATCCCCATTGTGCCTCGGTTCCAGGAGTGTTCGGGCAACGCTTTCGCGCCCATTATGGGCCGCCCATAAGAGCGGCGTGTACTTGTTCTTGTCGGAGATATTAGCATCTGCTTTCCGTTGGAGCAAGAGACGAACAATGCGCTCATGTCCGTTGCCCGCAGCGTACCAGACCGAGGTCCGCCCGTTCTTGCCGTACGAGTTAACATCGGCCATCTGGCGTAGCAATTTCACGGCCGCGACCCCCCTTTCTCTGCGGCACAGGACAGCGGTGTCCGGCCGGCGTCATCCTTGGCATCCGGATGTGTCTGTTGGGCGAGCAGCGTCTCGACTATGCTGATATGGCCCCTGCTTGCGGCGAGCCATAGAGGCGTCCTCCCCATGCGGCCGGCCTGGTTCACCTCTGTACAACTCGTATCTAGTAAGAAGCCAAGCGCGGCGTCGCTCCCGCCCTGCGCTGCGTAACCCAGCGGCGTCTGCTTTCTCTTCGTTCGGTATGTGGGGTTGGCACCCTTCTCGAGCGGATAAGCAATAACCTGGGCGTGCCCGTACTTCAAAGCGATGCAAAGCGGCGTGCGTCCTCCGCCGTCGGCTGAGTCAACGATGTCACCCTTTTGCTCCACCAGAAGCTTGATGGCGTCCAGGAGGCCGTATTCAGCGCAATAGTGGAGCAGGGTTGCCTTGCCGTCTCCGTTGATCAGCTGGTAGGCCTCCGTCCAGATTTGCAGGGTGCCGTCCGATGGCCACGTGAACTGCTCTAGCTGTTGTTGCTGTCCGCCTCCATCGCCGGCATCGCCGTTGCTGGCTCTTTTGGAGTCGCCAGCAGTGGTAAGCGCCGCCTGCTTGGCGTGAAAGCCTCAGTAGTCGACGGTGTATCTTAAGAAAGGCAGCTCCTCGGCCCCGTTCTCCCGAATCCGGTCACCGATATCCTCGAGTGCGAAATACCGTATGCATGTTACGGTGAGCTGGCTGTGGCCCTGGCGTATCGAACCCTTGCTCTAGCCCGCATATTTCTGCAGGCCGTCATCTGTAATATCGGGGTGGCAAGTCATGTTTGAGTTCACGACTGTCGATAGCCAGGTTTTAACAATAGAAAATGGCAATGCATTCCTCGCTGTAACTTCCTGATCTACAGTATGGAGATAATATCTACCTCTGTGAAGTTCTGGTGCCCTCCGTTTTCATCATCGTTGCCATTTTCTATGCTGCCCCGCTGACCCCTATCTCAACGATTAATTCAACTAGGGTGTACTAAAATATCTACTCTTTGGTTCCTACCTTCGGTAGTACCTAGGAGAAGAGATGAGGAGGGAAAATGCAATTGCTTCTGTTCTCGTTGTGTTTGTATGCGAATTTGCATGTGACAATGTGAGATTACTAGCACGCTCCCCGCTCCTGGCTCACTTGTCTTGGGTATCTATGTAAGTGAAGCTAGGTGTTGTTGATCGCGTACACCAGGGCTTCGTAATAAAAGTTGGGGACTGCAACTCGTCAGTCGTTGTCAAGCCAGGAGACGACTGGACCTACCGTGGTTCTTGGCGCCGATCACGGCCTCGATGATGTCCTTAATCGTATGGAGCGGCAGCGGCTGCGGTGGGGGCAGCCCGATCTCGGACGGGATGGGCTCGGGTTTCTTGTCGGAGAAGATGCGCATGCCCCTGTCGATGTGGTAGAAGTCGGTCTGGTCGGGCTTGAGCAGCGTGGGCGGCACGCGCGGCACGAGGTCGTCGGCGTTCACCACCCGCCACGACTGCCCCTCGGTCTCGGTGACGAGGCCGCCGTTCATCACGGCCCATCCTTCGGATCCGACGCGAGGCGCACCGTAGGTGTACTCGTCGCCCATGGCCAGATGCGCCAGCTTCAGACCCCCCACCGAGTCCACGAGCATGTTGGCGTAGCAAAGCGACGAGTAGGATCCGCCCAGGGAGTGGCCCGTCACGTGGGTCCGGACGGGGGGGTTGCCGGCGGCAGTATTGGGCAGGGCCGCCGCGATGGCTTCCAGCTGGAGGAGGATGTTATCGTAGGGCGGGTCGTTTGGCACTGCGAAGGTCCCAAACAGGCCCGTGTAGACCCCCTCGGACACTCGCACGCCCCGGAGGAAGGGCTTTTGGGCTGCGACGAGCTGGTAGTTGTAGTCGACGGCAATCTCACGGAGCTGCAGGGGGTTGGTGCCCTTGAAGGCCACGCCGATGAAGGGCTTCTCCTGCTGGGTCGTCGTGGTGACGAAGGCGCCGCAGTAGGGTCCGTCCCAGTCGACGTGGCCGTCCGGATGCTCGGTGACGAGGTCGCAGAGGCTCACAAAGTCCATCCCCCACGTCTGCGCCAGCTCGCGGATCTGGTCAAAGGCACTCTGGTACAAGTCGACGATGGCGCTGAGCTCGACCTCGTCCACGCGGCTGCGCCGCTTGTACTCTCGGTACCGCTTCCAGGCCTCGAGGAGCAGACCCCAGTCCCGAAGGTACATGGCTGTGCTCTCCATGAAGGGGAGGAAGGCCGTCGGCCAGCTGATGTCGGCGTGGCCCCCAAAGGCCTGAGCGTCTATGGCCTGCGTAATGCTGTCTGCATTGTTGGCGCTCCACTTCTTGAGGAGACCGAGGGCGATCTTGCATTGGGGTAGCGCGAAGTCTGGCGCGTCCGAAGGCTCTGAAGGTGGCTCAAACCTGGAGAGCCTCTCGAGGTTGGCTCGGGCAAAGACGCCCCTGAGATGGTCAAACTCAATGTTCTGTTGTGCCTGTGTGGCCATGACTGCAGATTTTGGTCGGTGCTATTTTTGGTGCGCGATAGTGATGGTTTGTTGGTGATTGCGTCGCTCTTGCTCACGCGGAGAGGACCGAGGGGGCGGAGGCTGATACAGTCCCTTTTATCTTGGTCGTGCCTTCCAGTCCCTTTTCCCGTTGCTTTTGTTGTACTCCAAAAACCAAATGCTGGATACCGAGTAAAATCCAACCCAGAAGAGATTGCCGGAACAAATGCTCCGTAAACTGCATGGTTTTTCCCGTTTCCCAAGCCTGAGGCTCGTTCGGTTGTAGCAAGAATTCCAGCAACATCGTCGAGATTCTGCGATGCAGTGATGCATGTGCTCAACTAGGTACATGCGCATTTCCTCAAAAGGTTGCTATCCAGCCAGTCGCCGACCACATTCAACTGGGATGGTGACACAGCATGAAGCTTGTCTACAGCCTAACCGAGTTCGATGCAATGGAGGGGAGCTGGCTCACGGCCTGTGCGGAGCGGAGCTGTGAGGTCGGAACTATCCGTGTACATTACAGTACTTCGTCGTACAAGACTCGCTGTTGCAGGCGCGGGATGCAATCCGTCTCCGCGCCGAAGTCTCGACTCTGAGTGTCAGACCGGCTGCAGTGCGTGGTGCGTGGTGTGTGGCTGGCTGGGAACCTTGAAAGGCGCAAATCGCGACGCGATAGCAGCTGAATCACATCTGGCTAAGCTGCAATAAATTTCCATTGTGCGGCGACTTGATCAGTCTCCTGCAAGACTATCCAATTTTATGCATCAAAATCACAGCTAAACCACCGGAGTGAGAACAGGAGGGCGGTGAAGGTGCTTCGACGCCTTTCTCCTCTCTTCTCTGTCTCCCCAAAGGCACTAGTCGATCCTTGAAGACAGACGACTGGAGAAAAAGTATAAGTAGCATGGCCTACCTACCTCCCTCGCAATCACTCAACACCAAGTCATCTGGACCGACCGTAACTACCGTGACTCGAACTACCACATTACCAACCACTCCTCAAGAGTTTGCAAGGTTTCACCAACATGTCAGGCAGGCCTACACTCCCCGGCCCGTCCACGGCCGCTGGCTCGGCACCGGCCAAGGCAGCCCTCTCTCTCCGATCCAACCAGGCCATCTTCGAGCTCGAATGCTCCAACTTGAGCAACCTCAAAGCCCTGGGTCAAGTCGCGGGCGAGTTTCCCGTGGTATCCGCGTTTCCTGGTCTTGGGTATGCTCACTTGCCGCGTTTTTGTTTCTAGGTAGCAACTAAACTGGCGCAGGGGCACGTTCTTTTGGTTCGTGCGACACCCAGCATCATGGTCAGTCCATAGCATTTTGATATGCTGTGATTAATGTGAGGGCTAGCTTGGCTCACCAGACCCAACCGTCATACAAGACTGAACGAGCCCCGGCTGTCAACCCAAGCCCATGTCCGACCCCCTGACAGCGAGGCCTGTGATTGTGCCGCTGTTTGAAGAAGGAGACGAGTCGGGGTCTGCGCTGTCAGTCGGGAGCCACTTACCGGTCAGGCTGTAGAAGGAGTGACTGGGTAGTACTTGCCGTATCTGCATAAGACAGGTACCTCCATCTTGAGCACCTGCGGCTAATTCCGCGGGGCCGGACTTGCATTGCCCGCACTTGCCTCCGGAAGCAAAGCCACTGGGCCTTCTAGCTATTTGATCAGGAATGTGTTTGGAATTAATTCACTCTGCTCGACAGGCAAACGGCGGCAGCAAATGGCGAGGGCAGCGTCAAGGAGGAGCGGGGTGCACGGGTGCTACCTGTACTCACTACCTACCTAAGGTCCCTAGGTACCTACCTACAACGGTGCGACTGGCACACATCACTGGTTGGGCTGGTCGACCGAGCAGCAACAGGATGCTCCAGGGCACACCGCACTTGACAGGAGATCACCGTGTGGTGGAAGCATACTCTGCAATATTTTACACAGGGCCTTCAGGGCATTTCGGGGGCTCAGCGCTGAGGGGTTCCGACGCCGCATTGCCAGGTGGCTAGCATCAGGTATCTATTTCCCGATCTTGAAGTTGCCGCAACTTTCTTCTTCAGCTCTACCTAGATACATACTTCCGTTTTTCACTCTTCGAACCGGTCATGTTTTCATCGAGACTCCGACGTTGCACGCCAAAAAGCCGCTATGGGGTCGCCTCCTATTCCCAATCCGGAGCCATTGCCGAGATGAGGTACGGATACGTTTCGGACTGTGGCCCTGGTTCTCTAATATCAACCTCACTCAAGCGCATTTCTTCGCAGAACATGCCCCCTTCATCTCTCAAATCTTCATCGGTCAAGAAAGCGGAAAGCAGTAATGGCCTCGGCATATTCTCATATCGACTCGAGCGAAGGAGAAATCCGGCTGCTGGTCGTAGAACCAGCCGCAAACCACGGAGACCCACTTGTGTGCTCGCTCCTGCCTGCCTTTCTCCCCCTGAAGCCCCAGTTTAAAGCACTCTCCTACACATGGGGGATGCCAGGTCTGATTTCCGACATTCAGCTTAATGGAGAACCCTTCCCGATCCAGGAAAACGCGGCTGCAGCGCTGCGCAGACTGCGACATCAGGACAAGACTCGGACCGTTTGGATTGATGCGATTTGCATAAACCAGACCGATATTCACGAAAAAGAGGGGCAACTGGTGCTCATGCGAAGTATTTACGAGCAGGCCGAGCAAGTTTGTGTGTGGCTGGGAGAGCCGACCGAGAGTACCGAAATCGCCATTCAAGACTTGCAGAGCACCGTCGGCATGGGCGTCTTCTCCACAACAGAGAAGTCTGTCATCAACAACTACATGGCTACTTTGACCGCCCCCAGCCATCCGTTCCGCAACATCACAAACGGGGTCGCCTGGCAATGGTCAACCGACTTGGACCTTGAGCTCAGTATGGGCGATTTCCGTGAGTTGCTCAGCCGTCCATGGTGGAGTCGTGTTTGGATCATTCAGGAGGCTGTCGTCTGTGGGAAGGTGATCTTCATGATAGGCGGGGACACCTTTGCATGGGAGAATATCGAGAGATCCCTAGAACGCATCTGGAAGGGAAGGGTTCTTCAACATGCCGGAGCTGTCCAGATCTTCGGTGTTGTTGTGAATCCTGAGCTTTATGCTGCGCAGGACGAGACCTTCCAGCTAATTTCGCGGCTGAGAACGGCATGGCATGCCGGGAGCTTCGGCACGAGCATCTATGAGCTGCTGTACGAGTTTCGCCAACTTCAATGCACCAATCAAAGAGATCGCGTGTTTGGATGCTTGGGTCTTGCGAGAGCAGGCGGTGAGTTTCTGGACATTCAACCCGATTACTCCAGTCCTACAAGAGACGTCTTCATCAAGTCGGCTCTCAGCATCATCAATAGCAAAGGCGCGCTGGACATCCTCAACTGTGTCAGGGAGTGGAGAGGGGTTGAGAAGCCCCTTACTCCTTCCTATGCATTCAGCTTGCCTGACCAGGCAAAATACCACGATGTCGGGGCCATGGTGAGCGATGGACCCGGTACCAAGCCTCGGAGGGGATGGCAGAGGCTCCCTCAAGGATGGGAGCGGATGCCAGTGAGCGAAAATACCAAAATTGGCGGACTGACTATGCTCAAGACCATGTGGAAAGGCAAAAACGCGCGCTACTACGACCATAACACGAGCACCACGCACGAACACAGTCCTCTCAAAGGCAAAGAACCCCAGCTCTGCCGCCATCCCGCTCTCCACAGGGAGCTCCCCCCAGGATGGGTCAAAATATGGGACAATCTCGGCCGCGCCGTCGTCCATTACAGCCCTAGCAAGCCCAACTCTCCTCCCGCTGGCCAGCCAGCCCAATCCAGCGACCTCCTAGACTCTCTCCCCTCCTGGGTTCCGAACTGGTCCGCCATCACCCATCTCGACCCCCGTCCCCTCCTCGACTGGTCCGACACAGCTCCTCGCTACAACGCCTGCGCTTCTACCCCTGCAACCGCAATCCCCAACGGAAACACCCTTACCGTCGAAGGCGTTCTCTTCGACACCATCCTCGCCGTATCCGCCCCCTGGCATCCCACTTCACCAATCATCACCCGAACCGGCGCTCCCGTTCTCACCTCCTGGGAAACCCTCGCCCTCGACACCACCGTCTTCTCCCCCTACCCCTGCCCCTACACCTTAACCTCCGGAGGCCGCGCCGCCGCCCTGTGGCGCACCCACATCGCGGACTCCACCAACCAAGTTCTCACCGCCGTCGCCGAGACAACCCGTCCACTCGTCAACGCGTGGTATGACCGCTCCGGCTGGAGCACCCAGCTCCCCACCCTTGCAGAAATGAGCAGCAAGAACCTATGGGAAGCCTCCAGTGCCGAAATCGACGTTAAGTATCAGCACTGGAATCTGCACGGGGAGTTACGCCGCGCAGAGGGGTACGATTTTAGTACCAAGGGGACGGATGAGCGATATGCGGAGTTGATCAAGAGGATTCACGACGCGTGTGCGCATCGGGTGTTATTTGTTACGAAGAAGGGGTATATGGGTCTGGGGCCGTGGAATGCGAAGGTTGGGGATGCGGTTTGTGTGTTGAAGGGGGGGAAGACGCCGTTTTTGTTGACGGGGGCGGATAAGGAGGGGTGCCATGCCTTGGTTGGGGAGGGGTTTGTGCAGGGGATTATGGGCGGGGAGGGGATGAGCGGTGAGATGAGGATGTTTTGTTTGGTTTGACCCCTGGATACCAAGTGTTTTTGGATAAGGGCACTTGTGCACAGTGATATCGAAAAAACGACCTGAAAGAAAATCCCCAGAGCTGGATTCCTTTCACAAAATTACAAAGACGGGCATTCTGCCTCATCAAGAGAGCAACAAAGAGAAAACCAGATTAAATCCTCAAATCCACAAAAGACTGATATTTGACTGGAAGAATGATGGGTTTGGTACCCTCGTCGTTGCCACAGACTCGACTTACGTCCTTGATGGTGCAACTAGCTGGGTCCAGGGCTGGATTCGCAATGGTTGGAAGACCCGCGCCGGCGGAGACGTCAAGAACCAAGACCTCTGGAAACTATTGCTGGATGGGGTGGAACGCTGGGAATCTCGAGGACTGGGTGTGCAGTTGTGGAAGATACCGAGGGAACTGAACAGTTTAGCCGATATGGCGGCAAAGGAAGCTGCGCAGAAGACCCCAGTTCCAGAGTTCAGAGACGTGGCCCATGGAATATCTTCCGAGATCACACCAGATGGTCCGGTTCAAGTCCTCGAGCTGTGTCTGGAAAGCGAGTCTATGGTGAACGCTGTCCATAGGACCCTCCTTTCACAGATCAAAGCGAAGGCTTTCACCACAGTCAGGGCCACAACCGCCGAGGCCGCCCTGGCAATTCTCAACCAGGAGCCCCCTCCATCCGTCATCTTTGTCGCTGACGGCGGTATTACACGCCAAAAGAAGGTATACGAGCGAGTTGTCGATCGTCTGCACGGAGGCGCCACCGTTGTCTTGGCGGGCTGCTACAGCAGTATTGTGAGCGCGGGCCAGTTCAGCCGCTTCTTCACCAGGCTTGGAATACCATGGGATCGAGGCTCATACCACAGGACCACGGTCAGCTTGCGTCCTGCTGCCGTAGGCGCCATTCCCGGAGCCAACCGCCTCCCTGCGTCATACAGCCAAAAGGCGCTCTTTGTCAAGAATATCGAGAGATTTGCTGCATGGTATACTGAGAGGGAATCGTGCGACGAGGCTGCAGTTGCGTGGATCAAGGTCGGTCTGGGCAGGCTCGGTTATGTTGGAGATGTGAATGGTGAAAATGAGTCGACTGCGGTCGTGATGGCGATGTGCGGTCTTCTTTAATGTGATGAATGTCTTATCATCGGATGTCGGATAGTTTGTTAGTCGGTACGTATTCTAGGTAGGCAAACCCGAATCTCTCTTTTCCTCAACGCCATCAATTTCGGAGCCTTCGGTGTCTTTCTAGTCACAGCGGAGGAACTTTGGCAGGTCTGGCCAGCACTTACATAAGGTGCCAAGTAGCCCCCGAGACTCAAACAGTTGCATTCGGCCTGCGTCTGCACCACCAAATATGGGGTGGCCCTCTCTTGTCTTCAGCGTATCTGTATGCTCTCATTTTGTCACAGTATCCTTGGCCGAAATTGACATTGCCGGAGGGTCAAGGGATTTCTAGGGTACATAATGATTGAGCGAAACACATTTCCCCAATTGTGGGTTCTGACCTCGGTGAAATAGGTCGTCTAGCTAAGTAATGTAGGATTGCCAGAAGAAAACATCACCCCGCACTGAGCTTCTGTACTAGTACTGATATATCTGTGTCGCTTGATCGGGAGACCAGCCGTGATTTTACCCGAAACGGGAGGACGCATCAGACGATTCGGACGATTCGGAGTCAGAGCTGACAGACGGCTCAGGAGAGGAGCTCCCCTCCGAAATCCCCTCCCTCGATGTCTGCGAGAATGACTCCAAAGTTTCATCCCCATGACCGTCCTGATTCTTCGCTCTCATCTTCGGATTCTTGCTCCCAGTCTTCCGACTCGCTATCTTCGTCCCCATGAAGCTGCCACCAATTGTCTGGATCTTTATCGGCAAGTTCGTCATCGGAATCGCTATCCGACTCCGACTGGAAGTGGCATTCGTCTCCACAATAACATGTGAGCTCCGAATTGTCATCGCTATTTGCGTCATCGAGCCGGCTGTCACGGGGCTAAGGCCCCAAAGTGGGTCTGGGCTGGGAGCCCAGACCACCGCTCCCATGGAGGCGGGTCTCCGCCTATATAGCTGCGCTCCGCGCAGCTCCTG
>Ga0247770_1000422_pt1 | contig 41152 bp, 16 predicted proteins | sample UWRJL136409B6_FD_179943 | JGI IMG/M metagenome (GOLD analysis project Ga0247770, IMG submission 179943) | Plant litter microbial communities from Arlington Agricultural Research Station in Wisconsin, United States - UWRJ-L136-409B-6 | ecosystem: Environmental > Terrestrial > Plant litter >... | reverse complement strand
GTGGCTGATGGTGGGCTACAATCTGCGACACAGCGACATGGAGCGCGAGAAGCAGCGCGTGGTCGAGGAGTTTGACAAGCGCCGGGACCGCCTGCGCAACGCCCACGCCTCGATCCAGCAGCGCATCGAGCAGGGGAGCCGGTTGCGAGAGGGCATCAGCTCCGTGATTGGCGTGGAGCAGAACGAGAACATTAGCATGCTGACTTGGGTCACGATTGCGTACCTCCCTCTGGCCTTCGTCGCGGGCGTCTTTAGCATGGATCACCTCATTTTGCCGCTGGATGCGGGGTGGCCGATGTATGGGTGGTTGACGGCGGCTTTTCTTGTGTGCACGGTTATGTTTGCGCTTACGTTGCAGTACTGGATCACGACGTTTCGTCATGTGGGCGCGGCGATCCATAGGTTTCCGGAGAAGGCTTCTTCGAGGTTGCATTCTTTTAAGAAGGGGGGGAAGATGTCGAGTACGTCGGCGGTTACCGGTTGGAATGTTGCTGGTCGGTTTGGGATGAGGAGGCGTGGGGTAGGGAGGTCTGCGAATGATGAGGAGGCTGGAAGTGGGGGACGCTAGGGTGGATGAGAACTATATGGGCGAGTGACAACTAAAACGGGGAGAGTTTGCAGGCTCCGAGATGACAAGTTCCTGTTCATATTGATGACCGACCGGAGGGATAACACCAGGATCACAGGTTCAGTGTTCCGAGGCGAAGGATGGGACGGCAGGTTTCATAAAGCTCAAGTCATATTGAATTGCAACCAGTTGCCGACAAACTAGGTCCCTTGGTCCCATCGAGCTGCTCAAATCAAGCAAATATGAAACCAAGTCTTGAGGAGCCAAGTTCAAGACAAGTAATAAGTGCAAAGCCGTGGCAACATCCTTCACATGGGACTGAAGCTCATCGGAAACCATGGCCTGCTCATTCTGCTCAATGTCGATGCACAACTTCTGAACCGTCTGTGCTACGCCAACATGGCGGTTCGCAGGGCATCCAAGTTTGCCGCCATCTTGTTCTTGTTGGATGCCATCAAGCACGGCGCGACCTTGCCCGCGATGTTATCCGCCATTGCGCCGATGGCATACTCGAAGATCTCGAAGCGCGTCATGGGGGCGCCGAGGACGGTGACGCTGCTGTATTTGTCCTTGTTGGCAAAGTGGGAGGTCGACCACGAGGACCACTCGCTGGTGATGTAGTGCAGGATGGTCTCGGCCTGGTTGATCTTTTGAATCTCGCTGGCCAGCGCATTCCTGGTAGGGGTGTTAGTCGAACCCGTGCTAGCTAGGCTGTGCATGATAGCCTCGGTGGCCTTTATCCACTATTTCATGTTCACTCACAGTCCCGGGCCCATCCGCTTCCATACCACCAAGCAATCTGCGGCACACATGATCGCACCCGCAAGGATGACTGTCCCAACCTCTCGCCATTTCCCTCCATATGCGAATGTCCACATGGATGCTGCCACTGTGAGATCTCTTAGCCTTAAAAGGGAAACCAAGATCGACAACGTCTTATATTCCTGTTTGGTGCCCTGATGGCCAGCATTGGAGACAGCCTTTTCTAGGACAGGTGAAGGTAAAGCGAAGAAAGAAGCAGCCGCATGGAGCGGAAAGATGACCTCAAAGAGACCTAGACTAGTGTAGCTGGCCGCTACAGACAGGCCTAGGATCCTCTATGTGGGGTTGCTGAGATAGGAAGACATTATGTGGATAGCGCGGCTAGAATAATGCAAGTTGTATGAATGTGTAGAGAGAAAGAAAGAGCCTTGAAAGCAGTGAGGTTGGCTGATGAAACATGGATTGTGCTTTGGAGACTTTCGGCGCTTATTTTAAAAATAGCCACCACTCATTGCATGCTCGGGTAGAACAAAAAACGGTAGTTACGAGGGAACTGACCGTTATGTGTGATGGACCAGTCCCAAAACTTGACCCATCCCTGCATTTATAATCACAGCAACTATAGCTGGGATAATTTTTAGACTCACCTCGGCTCAGGTGGCCCTCAGTGCGGCCCACCCCTTGCTCAGGATCTGCGACTAATACAGACTCGGCCAGAAAAAAAGTGTCAGGTGAGACTCTTAAGGTAGTCGGTCGCTAACAGAAAAGAGCTTCATCCGAAGATACTTATTCTAAAATCAGGCTCCCTTCACCCTTAGCTCACCTTCGGCTTATTATCACATCCCTTTAGCTCACCATATAATGAAATTGGTAACATTACGCAACGAGGGATAGATTTTAGGCTAGATAAGAGCGACTCATTTCTAGTCTCTAACCGCCATTCTCTTAACATTCATTACATTAAAGCTTAAATTTCTTAATAACCTAAATATAGGCTGTAAGATGGATTAGTAAATTACCGTAAAATAGTACAGAACACCCTAATGTCATTTGAGGATAGTTTGTAGTATACTAATATAAGTTAGGTGGAGGGGTTTCTAAGCGGCAGGGAATCTTATTACAACCTGCACCCGACACAGGCCTCGAGAGGACTGGCGCGGGTTAAGACAGAACGTATGGTAGGACGCTAACAGGTAAGGGGCGTTCCGAAGACGGCTTATTGAGCTAGCACTCCTAGACGGGGGTTTAATGTCACTGTAGGCCGTTGTCACTATAATGCACAGAGGTAAGTCTGAACAGTAGGATATAAATGAATAATTGAATACTAACGTAAGGAACTAGAGTCCCTTACGGTAGTTATGGGCACAACTATAACTATCTATACTAACCAGCCGGAAGTACCTCGTACCTTACTTAATAGCCTGTTACTTAATAAAGGACTAAGTAACCTGCCACTAAGCACCTCTTACTTAAAGGTCTTACAGATACTTAGTAAGTGAGCACTCCTGCTAAGATTAAGTAACTGCTGGTTAATCGTAAGGGCTTCAGGTCTTTACACCCCTAGCCTAATATGCAGTACTGTGCGTATTATCTTCTTACACTGTTCCTTATACGGGGGATTTATTAAGCCGCTTTAGTTTAAGTAATAGCCTATAAGGTCGTTACACAATTCCCCTTCTTTAATATTCTTTTTCCATAAAGAATCTTAATAAGGGCGTTCCTTCTTTCTTAACGTAACTATACTTACTAACCGTATATAAAAGCGTACTTTAAAAAATAGTATCTCTCATTACTGTAACCTTATAAACTTTATTTCGACTTTTAAATCGTAAATGTTACCTTATAGTCATTATTCTTTAAAATCGCTTTCTTATCTTATTACTGTATAATCAGACAGTTATTTTAAATACTTACTAACAGGGGTTTTATCTTTATATAATACGTTTAGTTACAGTAACGTTTTCCTTTAATAGCTTTTTTCTAAGAAACGTTATCTTAATACTAAGTATAACATTACTACACGGAACTTAAAGCTGAAAACTTAAAAGCTCTGTAAAGTTATTACTTAACTTAAACAGATCAAGGTCTAACGCTGTAGGACAGAAGAGCAAGCTTTTTCTACGTTTAGTTAAGAAGTAGAGATCCTTCGCTTTTAAGAGTAAAAGGAGGCTTATTTAGCTACTTCTCCTAAGGTTAGTAAGTCCTTCGATTAAGGGGGCTTTTTAACAGGAACACCTACTAGTTCTTTTTCTAAAAGGTTATTATAATTAGTAACTTCTTCTTAACTTAATCTGTAACTTCTTTTCCTAATATATAAAAACGTTCTTTTCTTTTACTAACTTCTTTTTTCTAATAGTACTTATTCTCACGTAATGCTTATTAGGAGCTTTAAAAGCCTAACCTCCTTATTAAGTTTAAAATCTTTATAACCTTAGTTAAAGCTTTAATAAATATCCTTCTATACTTATTAAGGAGTTTCTTATTACTTTTCAGGCTTTAAGTCCTATAATAGTTTTACTTTTTAATATAATAATTTAGATATTAAATCTTATCTTATTTCTAATTCTTATTATTAATTTTAGTTAATTTAGATTCTTTTAATAGAACTCTGTAATTAGGTTTAAGCACTTAAAACTTTTAATTAGCTTTTATAAGTTACTTTTAGGGCTGTAATCTAATTACTTAACAAGATATTCAAACATATTTTTCCTCTTTTATAAATTTACAATTTCTTTAACGTCGTACTTATCTTTATTAATATCAATCTCAATCTTCTTTTCTAAAGGAACTCCTTTTAAGGTAGGTTTTAAAAGTGAGATATAAAAAACCTTAATCCACACTTTTATACTAACAGGTAAGTTTAATTTGTAATTAAAGGTAACAACTTTCTTCTTAACTTAAAACAGTCTATACCTTTTAAAATTAAGCTTCTTATTAGGTCGTTTTATACGTAAATTCCGTAAAAAAAGGTAGACGTAATCCCCTTCCTAAAAAGTCAGTCTTTTAACTTATTCGCTATTATAATAAAGTCCTTTCTTAAGTATTAACTACTTAATTTAATATTTATTAACAAACTTCTTTATCTATTTACATGTAAACTTAAGTTTAACTTATAAGTAGTTATATAACTCTTATATCTAATTTACGCGGACTGTAACTTAGGGGGTGCTGGTTAGTAGGCCTCAATAGAGCTTAAACTCCTTACTATAATTAGCGAAAAACAGTAATATACTTATTAACTTAATTAGTGTTATATTATAAGCTATTTACACTGTTAATAACAGCTTAAGCTAATTATTTTATTTAAAGTTAACATAAGCTTAAAGATATATTATAAGTATCTAATTAATTTACTCTGTTTAGCTGTCTGTTTATAAGTGGAATGCTGTTAAAAGCTTACTTTTTATAGCTATCTTTTACATTAATCTTTACTAGAACTTCGATATAATTAACTTATCTCGATTTATAATAATATTATCTAACTAAAGGTGTCGTGAAACTACCTCTTTTTTAAAAATATAAGTAAGTTACTCCACAGTTATATCTTTTAAGGTTAGTAGAAAGTAAGCTTACTTTATTAATCTGTTAACCATTATAAGGATTTAATTATAAGTAACTCCTATAATAAAGTTCCTAAACTTTAAGATCCTAGTAATAAAGTTAAGTAAGATTAAACTTTATAGTACCTATAATATAGGAAGTAGTTCGAGAAGTCCATAAGGCTTATAACGTTAATTCTACTTTCAGTAGCAGATATTATAATAGTTAATTACTTCTTTAACTAGCTTTTTTATTCCCAGAAAGGCATACGCTTATTAAGTTTATGTAAAAGTCTTAACTTAGCCTATATATCCTTTAAGTTAAGACTTATAAACTTATTAAACGTATTTTTTTTATTTACCTAAATTATAAATATATAATTTCTCTTAGTATTAAAGCCTTACTCCTAGTTTAGGCATATTATCTACACCTTCTAATAGCTATTCTAACTAATAACTAGTTTCGTTATAGTTTAAATACCTTAAACACTCCTTACTACAATCTTATAAATACCTTAAAAAGTCTCCTAACAGGCACTTATATTTATAAGTTCCTTCTATTAATCTTCTTACTTAAAAGTCCTATTATTACTAATAGATATTATACTTTATTTATAAATTTATATAAACGTTAATAATTTATTCTAACATTTAATTATCTAACACTTATAACGTATACTTTAATATACTGTTCTTAACTTTATTAAATATTATAACGGGAATTAAAACTAAGTTAACATCCTTATAGTCCTATCTCCAACGAAGAGTATTAGCTCGCCTATTATCTTTTCCTTTAACGTAGTAAATCTGGAAATAAAACAGGGCTATCAGCTTTACTTACTATACTTACTGTAGATTAAGTTCCTTTATTAAGAAGTACTAAAAGTTATTATAATCTGAAAAGACCTAGACTAGTTCTTCTATACTGTTTAGATACAGTACTTACTTAGTAAAGCATTAAATAATCGCTATTAGTTCCTTATTATGAATTAAATATCGTAAGGTTAAACTGTAGATTCCCTTTAATAAGAAGGTAATTAGGTAACGTTTCCTATTATCCTAAACTTAACTAAGTTCTCTACCGATTACGAACTTTAAGAAGTCTATTTTAACTTAGAAAAGCTTTAAGAAATCGGGGAGGGTTAAAACTAACACTGTAACGAAGGTGTATTTAAGGTCCTTAAACGTTTTTTACTATCTTTTAATCCACTTAAACAGCTTTCCTTTACTTATAAGTTTGTAAAATAGTTTTACGATTTTTATAAAGTACTTAATAAAACAGTGATAAAAGTTTATAAAGTTAATAAAGGCTTATAACTCTTTTTAATTCTTTAAAATATGCTAATCCCTAATTACCTTTATCTTCTCCGCTTATATTTTAAGCTTTCTAAAGGTTACTTTAAACCTTAAATAATTCAGTTCCTAAACGTAAAAGTAGCTTTTCTTTAGGTTTACTGTCAGCTTCGCTTTTTTAAGAGCTATTAGAACCTGTCGTATATATTTTTAATATTCTTTTAAAGTTTTAGAATAAATTAAAACGTTATTTAAATATATAAAGATAAACTTATTAAAAAAGGGGTAAAGAATATTATTAATAAGACTTTAAAAGGTTATAGGGGTGTTTATTAATCTTATTAGTATAACACAGTACTAATAATACCCGTTATAAGTTTAAAAGGCTATTTTATACTTATCCTCTTCCTTTACTTTAATATAGTTAAATCTTATAAGGAAATTAAGATTAGAAAACTAGTTTACTTTAATAATCCATTCCTACATTTCCACAATAAGTAATAATAAGTAACAATTCTTAATCGTATCTTTATTTAACGTTTAATAATTAATAACTATACGTAACTTACTATCTCCCTTTCTTAAGATAAACAGCATTAAATACCCTACCAGGGATTAGGACTTTACAATAAACCTATTCTTTAGGTTTTTATTAATATACTCCCTTAAGGCCTTGGCCTGTTAGGGGTTTAAGTAATATAGTTAGAAGCTACGGAGCTTTGCTCCCAGCTTCAGCTTAATTTCGTAATTCTAAAGTCTGTATTCTAGTAATTACAGTATCTTCTTTTAAAATAAGGTAAACTTCCTATACTTTATAAGTACTTTAAATAAATCAATTTCTTCACTTATCTGTAAATCAGTCTCTAACTTTTTTTTACCTTCTAAATTATTATTTAAGTAATATAGTAAACCTTTTAATCTTTTAACTGTCTTAATAAACTTAACTTAAACCGTACTTAGTTTTAAGGGTTTAACGTGTTTTTAAGTGCTTCGTGTAGCTTTAAAGTAATTTAATACCTTCTTAGCTTTCTTTAAATAGTAATTATAACTAAGGGACTTACCAAAAGTAAGGTAACTACTCCTTTAATTAATCACAGGGTTATACTTTTCCAGCTAAGGTAAACTTAAGATTATATTATAACTTATAACTAGTATAACGTTAAAGTCTATTTATTATTTATCCCCGTCCACTTTAATCAGGAGTAGCAAGTAATAAGTAACTTTACCGTTATTATATTAATACAGGCTTCCTTTACTATTTTATATAAGGATAACCTTTTTATACTTTTAATTAAGGAGTTTCCTTTAGTTAATTAGTAAGGGGTGTATTAGGTTAAAAGTACTCCCACTATTAATTACTACTTTTACCCTAAACGGCCTCCCTCTTCTATTTATTATATTAACACTAACAGAATAATACTTATACTTCTTTAATATTTAAATTATAGTAATTATCTGTCTTTAAGGTCTTATCTAACCTAACCTTTAAATACCTCTCCTTCTTCTTAAGATTTTTACTAATTAGTGAACTATTAATTTCCGGCCCTTCTAAAGGGCCTGTAACCTTTTCCTAATTCTTTTTAGAAAAATAGGTAACTTTAATAAACCTGGTAATTAACTTTTTTTAGGTTTTTACGCCTTAGCGTCTAGTCGACTTTAAACAGTATAATATTCTTAAAGTCTTTAATAAGTTAATAATACGCTCTGTAAGTTTAAATTATAGTAATGTCTTTTTACTTTTAAATCTGTTAATAATCTTCCCGTTTTTACTATTCTTTAACTTTTCCGTTAAAATATAATAAGCACGTTATAATTAGGTAATTATTAAGCATTCCTCCTTACTAATATATAACGGGGGTTTAGTTAACTATAATAACTTTCCACTTATTACTAAATTCTCTTATTAAAGAGTAGGAGACTTAGTAATAGGTTAGTTCTAACTTTACTCTTATAACAGTGTAATCCCATCTTTATACACTAAGGAAATAGTTATAAAGGGCCTTAAATCCGTAATACTAGTTAAAAGTGTAGTTATTATATATATAGTTAATTTACAGTACGTCTTTATAGTTAAGGTAGTTAATATTAATTACAGGTGTTACAGTTATAAAGTACAGAATAGGAGGAGTAATACTTTATTTCTTTTCTTCTTCCACTTACCTTTAAGTTCATTATTTCTTTTAAACCTCTTCTTAAAACTTAGGTAGTAATAACCTAACTTATTCTTCTATAAAATAGTCTTCTTTAATAAGACAGTATTTAAGCTAGTTAATAAAGTGAACTTTATTATAAAATTATAACCTGATTTCCACTACTTTATCCTTAAACGTTACAGTAAAGCCTTTAACTTACAGGTCTTTTACTTTATTTACTAACTCTTAATGTTTCTCCTTTAACTCCTAAACCCTCTACTAATATACTTATTTTATACCTTCTTAGAAAACCCTTAAGGTATTAGTTTAAAGTATACTGGTTTTAATATAAGGTAATTATTTAAACTATCCTTCCTCCAGGGAGGTAAAGGTGCTAATCTACTCAGTATATTTAAAGTGTTTAAAAGTTTTAAGAGGTACTGTTAAGAAGAACTTCTGTTTTTCTAATTTGATTCTTTTAGTTTACTCTCTTTCGCTTTCCAGGGTTTATTTCACCGCTTAGGTGGCTTAAAAGGCTAGTTCTTTAACTCCCTTAACTATCTTAATAAGGTTTAAGTTAGGATCCTTCTTAGATTTCCTTAATTCCTAAGCTTATAAGGTAAGGTTTTTAAAACCTATAATAACTAACTAAAACATTTCTTCTTAAAGTCGGTCTTCTGTAACCTATACCTCTAGCAGTTTTAAGTTTCTACTTTAAAGTTAGTCTTTTACAACCTACACCTCTATAACTGACTCTTTTAAAACACCCTTAAGGATTAAGTATATTATATCTTAAGGTTCTTCTTCTTCGTCCTTATCCCTTAAATTGTACTTGTTTATTTAAATACAGTCTTTTTCGTTACCTACTATCCTGACGTAAACGTCTCTTAAATTAAACTTAATATACTTTTCTCCTTTTAAAACAGGTTTTTAACTGACTTATTTTAATAACAGGCATTACCGTATTATATAACCTTTTTTATTATAATTAAAATATTAGACCTGTAATAAATCCTTAGATTACTTTTACTACTATTATTATTAAGGCTTATCGCAGTTAAGTCAGTTCTAACAGTTTATTATACTAATATCTATTAGCTTAAGGTAATAACTTATCGCAATTAACTAATTCCCCTTCTTAAGTTTACTTAACTAGTAAAGGGTCCGTTCCTTCTAAAAGTTCTTCTAATAATAGTAATTATAATACTAGTTATCAGCTTTAATAACTATCTTAACTAATTCTTATAAACAGTCTAGTCGGTCTTCTTAGTAAAGATCTCCAGTAACGTGTTCCTTTAAGCCACTTTAAAATAACATTATTAAAGCTTCTTAATTAAGTTTAATCTTTATTACTTTTAATTTAAAACGTATAAAGAACTTAAAGATTAAAGATATCTGCTTTAAGGCCATAAGCCACTACTTAACCCGCTTAAGGGCGTCCAGTTCTTTAAACTCAGTCCAGAATTAATCGATAAAAACGTCAAAATTGTCAAAAAGGGCTTAAGTCTCGGGAGTCTCTTTACACGCTCTGTTTATAAAGAGGTTATTAATTATCTTTACATAAAGTTTATACTAGTAAGTAACCACTTTATCTAGTAAAGCTTTAACAAACTTAACCTTTCCTTCTTTTTTAAAGAACTACTTATTATAATAAGTAACATAGCTTTAAAGCTAAGCTATCTAAGATTCTAACTACGTAAAGTCTCCCTTAAAGCGTAACAGTAAGGGGAGTTTTACTTATTTTTTTTATAAACCCCTAAGGTCGTTATTCTCTAACTTAATAACGTTAAGTTAAGCTTAAAATTTCTCAATAAAACTGATACAGCTTTTAATATCTTTAGAAAAAACCTTATTAAGTTCCTTAACCAGTCCCTACTAATTAAAGTTTAAGTCTTTAAGGTATATAGCTAACTTATTAATAGTAAAGAGCTAAAGTTAAGCTTACACCTCCTTAATCTCCTTACCTTTTCCAGAAGTTAATATATTAGTAAAAGAGAAGTAGTATTTAAGAATTTAATAAATAACGTTTAAAACTTTAATATTAATATTATATTACAACCTGTACCTAATATAAGCCTTAAAAGGACTAGTGTAAGTTAAGACAGAACGTATAGTAAGACGCTAATAGGTAAGGGGCGTTTTAAAGACAGCTTATTAAGCTAGTACTTTTAAATAAAGGTTTAATATTATTATAAGCTGTTATTACTATAATGCATAAAGGTAAGTCTAAACAGTAAGATATAAATAAATAATTAAATACTAACGTAAGGAACTAAAGTCCCTTACAGTAGTTATAAGCATAATTATAACTATCTATACTAACTAGCTGGAAGTACCTTATACCTTACTTAATAGCTTATTACTTAGTGAAAGACTAAGTAACCTATTACTAAGCACCTCTTACTTAAAAGTCTTATAAATGCTTAGTAAGTAAGCACTCTTACTAAAACTAAGTAACTACTAATTAGTTATAAGGGCTTTAGGTCTTTACACCCCTAGCCTAATACGTAGTACTGTACATACTGTCTTCTTACACTATTCCTTATATAGGGAATTTATTAGGCCGCTCTAACTTAAATAACAGCCTATAGGATCGTTACATAATTCCCCTTCTTTAACATTCTTTTTTTATAAAGAATCTTAATAAAGGCGTTCCTTCTTTCTTAACGTAATTATACCTATTAACCGTATATAAAAGCGTATTTTGAAAAATAACACCTCTTATCACCATAACCTTATAAACTTCACTTTAACTTTTAAATCGCAAATATCACCTTATAATCGTTATTCTTTAAAATCGCTTTCTTATCTTATTACTACATAATCAGATAGTTATTCTAAATACTTACTAACAAAGGCTTCGTCTTTATGTAATACATTTAATTACAGTAACGTTTTCTTTTAACAGCTTCTTTCTAAGAAACACTATCTTAACGCTAAGTATAACGCTACTGCGTAAAACTTAAAGTTAAAAACTCAAAAGCTCTATAAAGCTATTACTTAACTTAAACGGATTAAAGTCCAACACTATAAGATAGAAGAGTAAACCTTTTCCACATTTAGTTAGAAAGTAGAGATCCTTTACTTCTAAAAACAGGAAAAGGCCTGTTTAACTACTCCTCCTAAGGCTAATAAGTCCTTTAATTAAAGGGGCTTTTTAACAAAAACACCTGCTAGTTCTTTTTTTAAAAGGTCGCTATAGTTAATAACCTCTTCTTAACCTAATTTATAACTTCTTTTCCCAGTATATAGGGGCGTTCTCTTTTTTTACTAACTTCTTTTTTCTAATAATACTTATTCTCACGTAATACTTACTAGAAGCTCTAAAGGCCTAGCCTCCTTATTAAGTTTAAAGTCCTTATAACCTTAGTTAAAGCCTTAATAAATGTCCTTTTATACTTACTAAAGAGTTTCCTACTGCTTTTTAAGCTCTAAGTCCTATAGTAATCTTACTTTTTAATATAGTAATTTAAATATCAGATTTTATCTTATTTCTAATTCTTATTATTAGTTTTAATTAATTTAAATTCTTTCAGTAAAACTCTATAATTAGGTTTAAACACTTAAGACTTTTAACTAACTCTTATAAATTACTTTTAAGGCTGTAATTTAACTACTTAATAAGATATTCGAACATGTTTTTCCTTTTCTGTAAATCTATAATTTCCTTAACGTTATACTTATCCTTATTAACATTAATCTTAATCTTCTTTTCCAGAAAAACTCCCTTTAAGGTAAGTTTTAAAAGTAAGATATAAAAAACCTTAATCCACACTTTTATACTAATAAGTAAGTTTAATTTATAATTAAAGGTAGTAACCTTCTTTTTAACTTAAAACAGTTTATACCTTTTAAAGTTAAGCTTCTTACTAAATCATTTCATATGCAGGTTTTGTAAAAAAAGGTAAACGTAATTCCCCTCTTAAAGAGTTAATCCCTTAACTTATTTACTATTGTAATAAAGTCCTTTCTTAAGCATTAGCTACTTAATTTAGTATTTATTAGTAAACTTCTTTATCTATTCACGTATAAACTTAAGTTCAGCTCGCAAGTAATCGTATAGCTTTTACATCCAGTCTACACAGATTGTAACTTAAGGGGTGCCAGTTAACAAGCCTTAACAGAGTTTAAACTCTTTACCGTAATTAATAAAGAATAATAATATACCTATTAACTCAACTAACATTATATTATAAGCTATTTACGCTATTAGTAACAGCTTAAGTTAATTATCTTATTTAAAATTAACGTAAGCTTAGAAATATATTATAAATATCTAGTTAACTCGCTCCATTTAGCTGTCTGTCTATAGGTAAAATGCTATTAAAAGCTTACTTTTCACACTTATCCTTTATATTAATCCTTACTAAAATTTCAACACAATTAACTTATCTTAATCTATAACAATATTATCTAACTAAAGGTATCGTAAAACTACCTCTTTCTTAAAAACATAAGTAAGTTACTCCATAATTATATCCTTTAAGGTTAGTAAAAAGTAAGCTTACTTCGTTAATCTATCAACCACTATAAGGATTTAGTTATAAGTAACTCCTGTAATAAGGTCCCTAAACTCTAAGATCTTAATAACGAAGTTAAGTAAGATTAAACTCTATAATACCTATAATATAAGGAGTGGTTTAAGAAGTTTATAAGGCTTATAATGTCAATTCTACTTTCAGTAACAGATATTATAACAGTTAACTACTTCCTTAACCAGCTTCTTTATTTCTAGAAAGGCGTACGTTTATTAAGCTTATGTAAAAGTCTTAACTTAACTTATATATCCTTTAAGCTAAGACTTATAAACTTATTAAATATATTCCTTTTATTTACCTAAATTATAAATATACAGTTTCTCTTAATATTAAAGCCTTACTCCTAGTTTAAACACACCGTCCACACCTTCTAATAACTATTCTAATTAATAACTAGTTTCGTCGTAATTTAAGTACCTTAAGCACTCCTTACTGCAATCTTATAAGTACCTTAAAAAGTCTCCTAATAAGCACTTATATTCGTAAGTTCCTTTTACTAATCTTCTTACTTAAAAGTCCTATTATTACTAATAGATATTATACTCTATTTATAAGTTTATGTAAACATTAATAGTTTATTTTAACGTCTAATTATCTAACACTTATAACGTATACTTTAATATACCGTTCTTAACTTCATTAAACATTATAACAGGGATTAGGACTAGGTTAATATCCTTATAATCTTATCTCTAACTAAAAGCATCGGCTCACTTATTATCTTTTCCTTTAACATAATAAATCTAAAAGTAGAATAAGGCTATTAGCTTTACCCACCGTACTTACTGTAAATTAAGTTCCTTTATCAGGAAGTACCAGAGGTTATTATAATCTAAAAAGACCTAGACTGGTTCTTCCATACTATTTAAATACAGTATTTATTTAATAAAACATTAAATAATTACTATCAGTTCCTTATTATAGATTAGATATTGTAAGGTTAAGCTGTAAATTCCCTTTAATAAGAAGGTAACTCGGTAGCGTTTCCCATCGTCCTGGACTTAGTTAAGTTCTCTACTAATTACAAACTTTAAAGAGTCTATTTCAACTTAGAAAAGCTTTAAGAAATTAAAGAGGGTTAAAACTAGCACTGTAATAAAGGTATATTTAAGGTCCTTAAACACCTTCTACTGTCTTTTAATCTATTTAAACAGCTTTCCTTTACTTATAAGTTTATAAAGTAATCTTATAACTTTTATAAAGTACTTAATAAAATAGTAATAAAAGTTCGTAAAGCTAATAAAAACTTATAACTCTTTTTAATTCTTTAAAGTAAACTAATCCCTAATTACTTTTATCTTCTCCACTTACATTTCAAGCCTTTTAAAGGTTATTTTAAACCCTAAATAATTTAGTTCCTAAACGTAGAAGTAACTCTTCTCTAGGTTTACTGTCAGCTTCGCTTTTTCGAGAGCTATTAGAACCTATCATATATGCTTTTAGTATTCTTTTAAAGTTTTAAAATAAACTAAAACGTCGTTTAAATATATAAAGATAAACTTATTAAGGAAAGGGTAAAGAACACTATTAATAAGACCTTAAAAGGTTACAGAGGCGTTTATTAATCCTATTAATATAACATAGTACTGGTAATACCTGTTATAAGTTCGAAAGGCTGTTTTATACTTATCCTCTTCCTTTACTTTAATATAATTAAATCTTATAAAAAAGTTAAGATTAGAAAACCAGTTTACCTTAATAATCCGTTTCCACATTTCTATAATAAGTAATAATAAATAATAATTCTTAATCGTATCCTTATTTAACATTTAGTAATTAATAACTATACGTAACTTACTATCTCCCTTTTTTAAGATAAATAACATTAAGTACTTTACTAAAGATTAAGACTCCACGATAAACCTATTCTTTAAGTTTTTATTAACATATTCCCTTAAAGCCTTAACTTATTAAAAGTTTAAATAATACAGCTAGAAGCTACAGAGCTTCACTCCCAGCTTTAGCTTAATTTCGTAATCTTAAGGTCCATATTCCAGTAATCGCAGTATCTTCTTTTAAAATAGAGTAAACTTCCTATATTCCACAGGTACTTTAAATAAGTTAACTTCTTCACTTATCTGTAAATCAGTCTCTAACTTCTTTCCACTTTCTAAATCGTTATTTAAATAATACAGTAGACCTTTTAATCTTTTAACTGTCTTAGTAAACTTAACTTAAACTGTGCTTAGTTTTAAAGGTTTAACATATTTCTAAATACTTTATATAGCTTTAAAGTAGTTTAATACTTTCTTAACTTTCTTCAAACAGTAATTACAGTTAAGGGACTTATTAAAAGTAAAGTAACTACTCCTTTAGTTAATTACAAGGTTATACTTTTCCAGCTAAGGTAGACTTAAAATCATATTATAACCTATAACTAATATAACGTTAAAGTCTACTTATTATTCGTCCCTATCTACTTTAATTAAAAGTAATAAGTAATAGATAACTTTACTATTATTATACTAGTATAGGCCTCCTTCGCTATTTCATATAAGGATAGCCTCTTTATACTCTTAGTTAAGGAGTTTCCTTCAGTTAACTAATAAGGAGTACATTAAGTTAAAAGTACTCCCGTTATTAATCACTACTCTTACCTTAAACAGCCTCCCTCTTCCGTCTATTATATTAATACTAACAAAATAATACTTATACTCCTTTAACATTTAAGTTATAGTAATCATCTGTCTTTAAAGTCTTATCTAACTTAACCTTTAAGTACCTCTTCTTCTTCTTAAGGTTTTTACTAACTAGTAAACTACTAGTTTCCAGCCCTTTTAAAGGGCCTATAACCTTTTCCTAATTCTTTCTGGAAAAACAGGTAACTTTAATAAACTTAATAATTAACCTTTTTTAAATTCTTACACCTTAACATCCAGTTAACTTCAAATGGTATAATATTCTTAAAGTCTTTAATAAGCTAATAATACGCTTTATAAGCTTAAATCGCAGTAATGTTTTTTTACTCTTAGATCTATTAGTAATCTTCCCACTTTTACTATTCTCTAGCTTTTCCGTTAAGATATAATAAGCACGTTATAACTAAGTAATTATTAAGTATTCCTCCTTACTAACACGTAATAAAGGTTTAGTTAACTATAGTAACCTTCCACTTATTACTAAATTCTCTTATTAGAAAGTAAGAGACTTAATAATAAGTTAGTTCTAACTTTACTCTTATAACGGCGTAATCTTATCTTTATACATTAGGGAAGTAGTTATAAAGGGCCTTAAGTTTATAATACTAGTTAAAAGTATAGTTATCGTATATACAGTTAATTTATAATACGTCCCTATAGTTAAGGTAGTTAATATTAATTACAGGTACTGTAATTATAAAGTATGGAATAGGAGGAGTAATACTTTATTTCTTTTCTTCTTCTACTTACCTTTAAGTTCGTTATTTCTCCTAAACCTCTTCCTAAAACTTAGGTAATAATAACCTAACTTATTCTTCTATAAAATAATCTTCTTTAATAAGACAGTATTTAAGTTAATTAACGAAACAAACTTTATTATAAAGTTATAACCTGATTTCTACTACTTTATCCTTAAACGTTACAGTAAGGCTTTTAACTTACAAATCCTTTACTTTATTTACTAACTCTTAATATTTCTCCTTTAACTCCTAAACCCTCTACTAATATACTTACTTTATACCTTTTTAAGGAACCCTTAAAGTACCAGTCCAAAACATACTAGTTTTAGTATAAGGCAGCTATTTAAGTTATCCTTCCTCCAGGAAGGTAAAAGTGTTAATCTATTTAGTATATTTAAAGTGTTTAAAAGTCTTAAAGGGTATTATTAAGAAGAACTTCCGTTTTTTTAACTTGATTCTTTCAGTTTACTCTCTTTCGCTTTCCAGAGCTTATTTTACCACTTAGGTAACCTAAAAAGCTAATTCTTCAACTTCCTTAACCATCTTAATAAGGTTTAAATCAGGGTCCTTCCTAAACTTCTTTAATTCTTAAGCTTATAAGGTAAGGTTTTTAAGACCTGTAACAGTTAATTAGAACATTTCTTCTTAAAGTTAGTCTTTTATAACCTACACCTTTAGCAGTTCTAAGTTTCCACTTTAGAATCGGTCTTCTGCAACCTGCACCTCTGTAACTAACTTTTTTAAAATACCTTTAAGGATTAAATATATTACATTTTAAGGTTCTTCTTCTTTATCCTTATCCCTTAGGTTACATTTATCTATTTAAGTACAGTCTTCTTTATTACTTATTATCCTGACGTAAATGTCCCCTAAATTAAACTTAATATACTTTCCTCTTTTTAAAACAGGTTTTTAACCGACTTATTTTAATAATAGGCACTACTACACTATATAGCCTTTTTTATTATAATTAAAGTACTAGACTTATAATAGGTCTTTAGACTGCTTTTACTACTATTATTGTTAAAGTTTATCGTGGTTAGGTCAGTTCTGACAGTTTATTATACTAATATCTATCAGCTTAAAGTAATAACTTATTATAATTAATTAATTCCCCTTTTTAAGTTTACTTAACTAATAAGGGGTTTATTCCTTTTAGAAGTTCTTCCAATAATAGTAATTATAATACTAATTATCAGCCTTAATAACTATCTTAACCAGTTCTTATAAACAGTCTAGTTAATCTTCTTAGTAAAGATCTCTAATAACGTATTCCTTTAAGCTACTTTAAAACAGCATTATTAAAGCTTCTTAACTAAGTTTAATCTTTATTATTTCCAGTTTAAAACGTATAAAGAACTTAAAAACTAAAGACGTTTACCTTAAGGCTATAAACCGTTACTTAACCTACTTAAAGGCGTTTAGTTCTTTAAACTCAGTTTAGAGTTAGTTAACGAAAATGTTAAAGTTATCAAAAAAGGCCTAAATCTTAAAAGCCTCTTTACACGCTTTATTTATAAAAAGGTTATTAATTATCTTTATATAAGGTTTATACTAATAAGCGGCTATTCCATCTAGTAAAACTCTAACAAACCTAACCTTTCCTTCTTCTTTAAAGAACTACTTATTATAATAAGTAATATAGTTTTAAAGCTAAGCTATCTAAGACTCTAACTATATAAAGTCTCCTTTAAAATGTAACAGCAGGGGGAACTTTACTTATTTCTTTTATAAGCCCTTAAGGTTATTATTCTCCAGCTTAACAACGTTAAATTAAACTTAAAGTTTCTTAATAAGACTAATACAGCTCTTAATATCTCTAGGAAAAGCCTCGTTAAATTCCTTAACCAGTCCTTACTAGTTAAGGTTTAAGTCTTCAAGGTATACAGCTAACTTATTAATAGTAAAAAGCCAAAGCTAAGCTTACACTTCCTTAATCTCCTTACCTTTTTTAAAAGTTAATATATTAGTAAAAGAGAGGTAATATCTAAGAATTTAATAAACAGCGTTTAAAACTTTAACACTAATATCGTATTATAACCTACACTTAATATAAGCCTTAAAAGGACTAGTGTAGGTTAAGACAAAACGTATAACAGGACGCTAACGGGTAAAGGACGTTCTGAAAACAGCTTATTAAACTAACACTCCTAGATAAGGGTTTAATATTACTATAAGCCGTTATTATTATAATGTATAAAGGTAAGTCTGAACAGTAAGACATAAATAAATAATTAAATACTAGCGTAAAGAACTAAAGTCCCTCACGGTAGTTATAGGCATAATTATAACTATCTATACTAACTAGCTAGAAGTACCTTATACCTTACTTAGTAGCCTGTTATTTAATAAAGGACTAAGCAACCTGCCACTAAGTACCTCTTGCTCGGAGGTCTTACGGATACTCAGTAGGTAAGCACTCCTGCTAAGACTAAGCAACTGCTAGTTGGTTGTAAGAGCTTCGGGTCTTTACACCCCTGGCCCAGTGCGCAGTACCGTGCGTACTGTCTTCCTGCACTGTTCCTTATGCAGGGGATTCGTCGGGCCGCTCTGGCCCAAGTGACGGCCTGCGGGGTCGTTACAAATCTGAACAGTTAGCGCTATATAAATAAGCTAAATCCTTACTTCTATAACGCTATTATTACGTAAGATAAAAATAAAAACAAAATACCTAGTAATAATCTAGTAGTATTTAATGTGAATAAGGGTTTTAATGTTCAGTTTATTAACGTGGTAGTATAAATATCAATTTTGGAAAATTTTAGCTTGAAAATGTTAAGATTTGTTAGACATTTATATGTATATGCTAACAAATACTTAAAATTAATTATAAAACTAACAAAAATTTATAAAATTTTAAATAAAGTACTTTTAGTCTTTAGATAGCTAATAAATCTTATTAGTAAGTACTTCTTACTGATACTACTTTAATGTTAATAATTTAATGTTCTAACTATATAAAATTTAACTTAAATATACATTAAGAAATACTTGTAAATTCATAACAGTTTACATTTCTAAAATGATTTAAGTTTACATATCTTATTAGAAACTCAGTTTTAATTATATATTTTGCATAATTTTAATATAAAAGTTTAATAAATTTAATAAATTTTATATATAATTTTAACGACTTTCCAAAATTTACTTTAAATTAACTAAGCAGTTTACTAAGTTTAAAACTGGTTATAAATTGTCTTTATCCATTTAAATAGCTATAAATTTATAACTTATAAATATTGATTACGTAATACAGTATATGCAGACCTTAACAGATGACATATATTAATTGGTAAAATATTAAATATCTTCACTAAAAAACCTTATAGAAAATATCTAACTGCATTATAGTGCATTGTTTATAAGTTACTAATTGTTTTATTTTTCATTTAATTTTAAGTTACGTATTGGTGGTGTTGTCAATATGAGAATCTACTTTATATTATATGGCGCTAACGTTCAGATTCCCTACCGTTCGGAAACCCCCCCACTTAACTTATAAATTGAATACGGTATATAATAATACTAGCCTTAAATATGCTAAGTCGGAGGGGGGGGAAGCTGCACACCCCCTGTTCCTGCACAGGCCACTAAAACTGCTCACAACCACTACCATCAATTTTAACAAGCCACAAAACAACTATTTACAGGACCTCTATACAACTTTAGGCATTAGAAGAATCCTCTTCTTCTGAAGAATCCTCTTCTTTAACTGCCTGCCTTCCAACTAGCCTCTACGCGTCAGAAATAGTCCAGATACTAGCAAATAAGGTATTCGGATCTTCCTCAACCTTCTTCTTCTTTATACACCGTAACCTTTCCACCTCCTGCTCTAGCGCCTATATCTTACGCTTACAGGCGGCTAGTTCGAAGGCCTTTTCATTTAAAGCCTTACTAGCCTTTTTAAGAAACAGCTGGTCGGTCGACGTAGCTTTAATAGTAGTAGCAAATTTCCTGGCTTACTCTGACTAATCCTTTGCTTTCCTTAAGGTTAACCACACCTCTAGCTTCTCACTATAACTATCCAAAATTAGCGTTTTAAAGGCTCTGACTTTAGCTACGGCCTTTATAACCACCTTTTTGAGTTTAAGGGTATTTATACTATTAACGTTCTTAAGGAGAAGGTGGCTTATCAGGAGCTTAGTTATAAAAAGGGGCTATAAGCTAGTTACTTACTAACTAACTTTGATATTAGCTTTTGTAAAAGCTACAGACCTGGCCTAATAATAATACTTAAGAAAGGCACGCTTACTAATAATAGAGGTATTGTTAATAGTTATAAAGAGAAGGCAGTTAAGCTAATTTCAGTAAACGTGTTTTAGGGGGCTGAAGATTAAGAGGTCTAAAGGTTAAAGTACGTAAGAGGTGTAGGCAGGTAGGTAAATAAGGTAGATATTATTAATATAAGCTTTATATATATATTTAACTATTATGTAGTTATTATAGCTATTAATAATAAGGAGGCACTTTTAATTAGGGGAGGCTAGCTTAATTAGGGGTATAAACACGTTCTTGTGACGACCCTGCAGGCCGTCACTTGGGCTGGAGCGGCCCGACGAATCCCCCGCATAAGGAACAGTGCAGGAAGACAGTACGCACAGTACTGCACACTGGGCCAGGGGTGCAAAGACCCGAAGCCCCTACAACTAACCAGCAGTTGCTCAGTCTTGGCAGGAGTGCTCACTTACTAAGCACCTGTAAGACCTCTAAGCAAGGAGTGCTTAGTAGCAGGTTACTCAGTTCCTCACTAAGTAACAAGCTACTAAGTAAGGTATAAAGTACCTCTGGCTAGTCAGTATAAATAGTTATAGTTATACCTATAACAACTGTAAGGGACTTTAATTCCCTATATTAATGTTTAATTATTTATTTATATCTTACTATTTAGACTTACCTTTATGTATTATAGTAACAGTAACTTACAGTGACATTAAACCCTTATCTAAGAGTGTTAGTTTAATAAGCCGTCTTTAAAACGCCCCTTACTTATTAACGTCTTACTATACGTTCTATCTTAACCTGTACTAATCCTCTTAAGGTTTATGTTAGGTGTAGGTTATAATACGATATTAACGTTTAAGTTCTAAACGCTATTTATTAAATTCCCAGACACTACCTCTCTCTTACTAACATATTAACCTCTAGAAAAGGAAAGGAGATTAAGGAGGTGTAAGCTTAGCTTTAACTCCCTATTATTAATAAGTTAGTTACACGCCTTAAAGACTTAAACCTTAACTAGTAGGGATTGGTTAAGGAACTTAACAAAGCCTTCCCCAGAGATATTAAAAGCTATATTAGTCTTATTAAGAAACTCTAAGTACGACTTAACACTGTTAAGTTAGAGAATAACGACCTTAAGGGCTTATAAAAGAAACAAGTAAAGCTCCTTCCGCCTTTACGCTTTAAGGGAGACTTTACGTAACTGGAGTCTTAGATAACCTAGCTCTAAAGTTATATTACTTATTACAATAAGCAGTTCTTTAAAGAAGAAGGAAAGGTTAGGTTTATTAGAGCTTTACTAGATAGAGTAACTGCTTACTAATATAAACCCTATATAAAGATAATTAACGACCTCTTTATAAACAAAGCATAAAAGGAAGCCCCTAAGACTTAAGCTTTTTTCGATAACTTTAACGTTTTCGTTAACTAACTCCGGACTGAGTTTAGAGAACTGGACGCCCTTAGGTGGGTTAAGTAACGCCTTATAACTTTAAAGCAGACGTCCTTAATCCTTAAGTTCTCTATATACTTTAAACTAGAAATAGTAAAGATTAAACTTAATTAAGAAGCCTTAATAATGCTGTTTTAGAGCGGTTTAAAGGAGCACGTTACTGAAGACCTTTACTAAAAGGACTAACTAGACTACCTTCAGGAGTTAATCGAGATAGCTATTAAGGCTGATAACTAATATTATAATTACTATTATTAAAAGAACTTCTAAAAGGAACAGACCCCTTACCAGTTAAATAAACTAAAGAAGGGGAACTAGTTAACCGCAATAGGTTACTATCCTAGGCTAATAGATATTAACATAGTGAACCGTTAGAATTAACTTAACTGCAATAAGCCTTAACGATAACAGTAGTAAAAGTAACCTAAAGACCTATTATAGGTCTAGTGCTTTAATTGCGATAAGAAAGGCTATATAGTATAGTAATGCTTATTATTAAAGTAAGTTAGTTAGAAACCTGTCTTAAAAGGAGGAAAGCACATTAGGTTTAACTTAGGAGATATTTATATTAGGATAGTAGGTAACGAAGAAGACTATATTTAAATAGATAAGTGTAACTTAAGAGATAAGGAAGAAGAAAAGGAAGAACCTTAAGACGTAGTATACCTAATCCTTAAGGGTGTCTTAAAAGAGTCAGCTATAGAGGTGTAGGTTGTAAAAGACTGACTCTAAAGTGGAAACTTAAAACCACTAAAAGTGTAGGTTATAGAAGACCGACTTTAAGAAGAAATGTTCCAGTTAGTTATTACAGGCCTTAAAAACCTTACCCTGTAAGCTTAAGAACTAAGGAAGTTTAGGAAGGACCCTAACTTAGAAGTTACTAAAATAGTAGAAAGAGTTGAAGAACTAGCCCTCTAGGCTACCTAAATGGTAAAATAAGCCTTAAAAGGTGAAAAAGAATAAACTAAGAGAATTAAATTAGAGAAACGGAAGTTCTTCTTAACAGTACCCTTTAAAACTCTTAAACACTTTAAGTACGCTAAATAGATCAGCACCCTTACCTCCCTAAAAGAAGGATAGCTTAGATAGCTGCCCTATATTAAAGCTAATGTGCCTTAAACTAGTACTTTAAGAATCCCCTAAGAAAGCATAAAGTAAGCACACTAACAAAGAGTTTAAAAGTTAAAGGAAAAACACTAAGAGTTAGTGGACGAAGTGGAGGACCTGCAAGTTGAAAGCTTTACTATAACGTTTAAAGATAAAGTAGTAAAGATTAAGTTATAACTTTATAATAAAGTTCGCTTTACTAATTAACTTAAACACTAACTTGTTAAAGAAGGATATTTTATAGAAGAATAAGTTAGGTTATTACTATTTAAGTTTTAAAAAGAGGTTTAGGAGAAATAATAAACCTAAAGGTAAGTGGAAGAAGAAAAGAAATAAAGTGCTACTTCCCCTATTCTATATTCCATAACTGTAACACCTATAATTAACATTAACCACCCTAGTTACAGAGATATACTGTAAATCGATTACATATATAACAATTACACTCTTAACCAGTATTACGGACTTAAGGGCCTTTATAACTATTTCCCTAACGTACGGGAACGGGACTACACTGTTATAAGAGTAGAGTTAAAACCAGCCTACTACCAAGTTTCCTACTCCCTAATAAGAGAATCCAGTAATAAGTGGAAGGTTACTATAGTTAACTAGACTCCCACTACGTGTTAATAAAGAGGGGTACTTAATAACTGCCTAGTTATAACGTGCTTATTACATCTTAACGGAAAAGCTAAAAAATAGCAGAAACGGGAAGATTACTAACAGATTTAAGAGTAAAAAGATATTACTGTAATTTAAGCCCATAAAGTGTACTATTAACTTATTAAAGACTTTAGGAACATTATACCGTTTAAAGTCAACTGGACGCTAAGGTGTAAAAACCTAAGGAAGGTTAATCGCTAGGTTTATTAAAGTTACCTGTTTTTCTAAAAGGAATTAAGAAAAGGTTACAAGCCCTTTAAAAGGGCCGGAAATTAATAGTTTACTAGTTAATAAAAACCCTAAGACGAAGAAAAGGTATTTAAAGGTTAGGCTGGATAAGACCTTAAGGATAAGTGATTGCTATAACTTAGATATTAAAGGAGTATAAGCATTATTTTATTAATATTAATTTAACAGACGGAAAAGGGAGGCCGTTTAGGGTAAGAGTAGTGATTAATAGTGGGAGTGCTTTTAACCTAGTGCACCCCTTATTAATTAACTGAAGGAAACTCCTTAACAAAGAGTATAAAAAGGTTATTCCTATATAAAATAAAGAAGGAGGCTTATATTAGTATAATAACAGTAAAGTTACTTATTACTTACTACTCCTAATTAAAGTAAATAGGGATAAATAATAAGTAGACTTTAACATTATATTAGTTACAGGTTATAATATAATCCTAAGTCTACTTTAACTGGAAAAGTACAACTTTATAATTAACTAAAAGAGTAACTACCTCGCCTTTAGTAAGTCCTTTAACTATAATTACTGTTTAAAGAAAGTTAAGAAGGTACTAAACCGTTCTAAAGTTACATAAAGCACTTAAAAGTATATTAAACCTTTAAAACTAAGTATAGTTTAAGTCAGGTTTACTAAGACAGTTAAAGGATTAAAAGGTCTACCGCATTGCCTAAATGATAATTTAGAAGGTAAAAAGAAGTTAGAAGTTAATCTACAGATAAGTAAAGAAGTTAACTTATCTAAAGTACCTATAGAGTATAGGAAGTTTACCCTGTTTCGAAAAAAGATATTATAATTACTAGATTACAGACTATAAGATTACGAAATTAAGCTAAAGCTAAAAGTAAAGCTCCACAGCTTCCAGCCTTACCATTTAAACCCCTAGCAAGCTAAGGCCTTATAAGAGTATGTTAATAAGAATTTAAAAAACGGGTTTATCGTAAAGTCCCAGTCCCCAGCGGGGTACTTAGTGCTGTTCGTCTTAAGGAAGGAAGATAGTAAGCTATATATAGTCGTTAATTACCAAATATTAAACGAAGATATAATTAAGAATCGTTACTTATTACTACTTATTACAGAGATGTAAAAGTGGATTATTAAGGTAAACTGGTTCTTTAGCCTTAATTTCCTTATAGGATTTAACTACGTTAAAGTGAAGGAAGAAGACGAGTATAAAACGGCCTTTTAAACTTGTAATAAGCATTACCAGTACTGTGTTATGCTAATAGGATTAATAAGTGCCCTTACGACTTTTTAAGGCCTTATTAATAATATTCTCTACCCCTTCCTTAATAAGTTTATTTTTATATATTTAGATAACGTTTTAATTTATTCTAAAACTTTAGAAGAACACTGAAAGTATATATAATAGGTTTTAACAGCTTTTAAAAAAGCAAAGCTAACAGTAAACCTGGAGAAGAGTTACTTTTACGTTTAGGAATTAAACTATTTAGGGTTTAAGGTAACCTTTAGAAAGCTTAAAATATAACTGGAGAAGATAAAAGCAGTTAAAGACTAGTTTACTTTAAAGAATTAAAAAGAGTTATAAGCCTTTATCAGCTTTATAAACTTTTATTAGTATTTTATTAAGTACTTTACGAAGATCGTAAAACTATTATATAAGCTTATAAGAGAGGGTAAACCGTTTAAGTGGACTAATAGATAATAGAAGGCGTTTAAGGACCTTAAGTACGCCTTTATTATAATACTAGTTTTAGCCCTCCCCGATTTTTTAAAGCCTTTCCGAGTCGAAACAGACTCCTTAGAGTTCGTAATTAGTGGAGAACTTAATTAAGTCCAGGACAATAGGAAACGCTACCTAGTTACCTTCTTATTGAAAGGAATCTACAGGCTAGCCCTGTAATATTTAGTTTATAATAAGGAATTAATAACGATTATTTAATACTTTATTAAGTAAGTACTGTATTTAAATGGTATAGAAGAACCGGTTTAAGTCTTTTTAAATTATAATAACTTTTAATACTTCCTAATAAAGGAACTTAACTTACGGTAAGTACGATAAGTAGAGTTAATAACCCTATTTTATTTCCAGATCCACTATATTAAAAGAAAAGATAATAAATGAGCTAATACTTTTAATCGGAAACAGGATTATAAAGATACTAATCTAGTCCTAATCCTTATTATTATATTTAACAAAGTTAAGAACGGCACATTAAAGTATATACTGTAAGTGTTAAATAACTAGACGCTGGAATAAACTATTAACGTTTATATAAACTTATAAATAAAGTATAACGTTTATTAATAATAATAAGACTTCTAAGTAAGGAGGTTAATGGAAGATACTTATAAGTATAAGTGCCCCTTAAAAGACTTCTTAAGGCACGTGTAAGACTGTGGAAAGGAGTGCTTAAAGTACCTAAACTATAATAAAACTAACTGTTAGCTAAAATAACTGTTAAAAGGTGTAAACAGTACGCTTAAACTAAGAGTAAAGCTTTAATATTAAAAGAAACTATACATTTATAACTTAAATAAGTGGAAGGAGTACATTTAACAGGTCCACAAATCTTAACTTAAAGGATATATAGGCTAAGCTAAGACCCTTACGTAAGCCCAGCAGGCGTACGCCTTCTTAGGAATAAAGAAGCTAGTCAAGGAAGTAATTAATAATTATAATATCTGTTATTAAAAGCAGAACTAATATTATAAGTTATATAAACTTCTTAAACCACTCCCTATACTACAGGCGTTATAAAGCTCCATCTTACTTAACTTTATCATTAGGATTCCAGAGTCTAGGGACCCTGTTATAAGAGTTACTTATAACTAAGTCCTTATAGTAATCGACAGATTAACGAAATAGGCCTACTTTCTACTAACCTTAAAGGATATGATAGTAAAGTAACTTACTTATATCTTTAAGAAAAAGGTAATATTATAATACCTTTAGCTAGATAATATTATTATAGATTAAGATAAGCTAATCGTATCGAAGTTCTAATAAAGACTAATATAGAGAATAGGTGTAAAAAGTAAGCTCTTAACAGCATTTTACTTATAAACGGATAGTTAAACAGAGCAAGTTAATTAAATACTTATAACGTATCTTTAAACCTATATTAACTTCAAATAAGACAATTAGCTTAAGCTGTTACTAACAGCACAGATAGCTTACAACATAACGCTAGTTAAGTTAACAGGTATATTACCGTTCTTCACTAACTACAGTAAAGAGCCTAAGCTTTATTAAAGCCCGCTTACCAGCACCCCCTAAGCTATAATTTATACAGACCGAATATAAGAACTGTATAACCACTTACAAACCGAATTTAAGTTTACACACAAACGAATAAAGAAGTTTACCAATAAACACTAAACTAAGTAACCAGTACTTAAAAAAGGACTTTATTACGATAACGAACAAGTTAAGGGACTAACTTTCTAAAAGGGGGATCACGTCTACCTTTTTTCACAAAACTTATATTCGAAACGACCTAGTAAGAAGCTTAACTTTAAAAGGTACGGACTGTTCTAAATTAAGAAAAAGGTTATTACCTCTAATTATAAATTAGACTTACCTATTAGTATAAAGGTGTAAATTAAGGTTTTTCATATCTTACTTTTAAAACCTGCTTTAAAAGGAGTTCCTCTGGAAAAGAAGATTAAGATCGACGTTAATAAGGATAAGTACGACATTAAGGAAGTTGTGGATTTACAGAAAAGAAAGAACACGTTTAAGTATCTTATTAAATAATTAGACTGTAATTCTAAAAGTAACTTATAAAAGCCTGTTAAAAACCTTAAGTACCTAAACCTAATTACAGAGTTTTATTAAAAGAATTTAAACTAATTAAAACTAACGATAAGAACTAAAAATAAGATAAGATCTAATATTTAAATTACTATATTAAAGAGTAAGATTACTGTGGGACTTAAAGCCTAGGAAGTGGTAGGAAACTCTTTAATAGGTACGGGAGGACATTTATTAAAGCCTTAACTATAAGTTATAAGGACCTTAAACCTAATAAGGAAATTAGGCTTCCGGAGCTCCTAGTAAGCTCTACACGAGAATAAGTACTGTTAAGAAAAAGAAGTCAGTAAAAGAAGATAAGTAAAGTGCGTTACTATTACACCGAAGAGCTGTTTTATTTATTAACAGAAAAGGAAGTTATAAACTAAGTTAAAAAGAGGTTGTCAGCTAGGGCGACCCCCTGGAAAAAGAACTAATAAGTGTTCTTACTAAAAAACCTCTTTAATTAAAGGATTTGCTAACTTTGGGAGGAGTAGCTAGGCAGGCCTCTTCCTACTCCTGGAAGTGAAGGATCTCTACCTCTTAGCTAAACGTAGAAAAAGCTCGCTTTTCCGTCTGGCAGCGCTAGACTTTAATCCGTTCAAGTTAAGCAGCGGCTTCATAAAGCTTTTAAGTTTTTAACTCTAAGTTCCACGTAGTAACGTTGTACTTAGCGTTAAGGTAGCGTTTCTTAAAAAGGAGCTGTTAGAGGAAAACGTTACTGTAACTAAACGTGTTATATAAAGATAAAACCTTTACTAATAAGCATTTAAAGTAACTGTCTAATCGTGCAGTAATAAGGTAGGAAAGCGATTTTAAAGAATAATGACTATAAGGCAACGTTTGCGATCTAAAAGTCAAAATAAAGTCCATAAGGTTACGGCGACGAGAGGTGCTGTTTTTTAAAGTGCGCTTTTACATACGGTTAGCAGGTATAGTTACGTTAAGAAAAGAAGGAACGTTTTTACTAGGATTCTTTATAAAAAAAGAATATTAAAGAGGGGGAATTATATAACAACCCTACAAGCCGTTACTTAGGCTGGAGTGGCCTGATAAATCCCTTATATAAAGAATAGTGCAGGAAGACAGTACACACGGTACTACACACTAGGCTAGGGGTGTAAAGACCTAAAGCCCTTATAACTAATTAGTAGTTACTTAATCTTAATAAGAGTGCTCACCTACTAAGCACTTATAAGACCTTTAAGTAAGGAGTGTTTAGTAACAGGTTACTTAGTTCCTTACTAAGTAATAAGCTACTAAACAAGGTACAAGGTACTTCTGGCTGGTCAGTATAGATAGTCATAGTTATACCTATAACTACTGTAAGGGACTCTGGTTCCCTATATTAATGTTTAATTATTCATTTATATCCTACTATTTAGACTTACCTCTATATATTATAGTGACAGCGACTTACAGTGACATTGAACCCCCGTCTAGGAGTGCTAGCTTAATAAGCTGTCTTCGGAACGCCCCTTACCTGTTGGCGTCCTGCCATACGTTCTGTCTTAACCCGTGCCAGTCCTCTCGAGGCCTGTGTCGGGTGCAGGTTGTAATAGTTCTTTAACTATTTTAAACTAGTTTCGTTATTAGTCCAGCCCTTTAAAATTACTGTAAACTTCCAATACTTAAAAAGCTATAAATCTGTCAGAAACCACTATTATTAGACCGTCTTCCCCTTGAAAATAATAAGTAGAGGAAGAAATTGACTGGTAACTGAGATATATTTAATAAAGGAAGTTTAGGTACGTTTATTAAGCTGTTTCTTCTATAAAGCCTTATAATCAGCTATACTAATAACTAAGCCGTTCTCTTTAAGGCCCTTTATAATGCTAGCCTTATCCTTATTCTAGTAATTTTTAAGTAGGATAGCTTTAACCTTAAGTATCTGGAATAGGCTAAATTAAGGCTGAATAATAGCCTTTATAGCACTATTAATACGGTTTACGTTAACTACCCTAGCCCTTTAGGTCCTAAGAAATGGGTGCCTTTTTAAAAAGCCCTTTATCCACTTAATACCCAGCTGTTAATTATCCCCCCTTTCTTTACATATATAGCTAGCTATTTCTCTAATCTGTGTATATGTAAGAGGGACCCCTAGTGTTTGTTATACACGTATCTAATCGGCTAAATGTATCTCCTGAACTACAGAGAGCCGTTGATAATCTTGAAAGGCGACGGAACGAGGTAGGGCCCTATTAAGTCGGATGTGAAGGGTGGAGGGAGGAATAGCCCAGTTACGAGCAGTGGCACGCAGTTAACCAGTTCTGGCGTATTCTTCGCATGTGTTGCGCATGTCATGTTCGGTATACTGTTGCTCTATTGATCGAAGAAGAGAATAGCGAAAAGTTGAAGAAATTTGAAGAAGAATTGAAGGAGGGAGGTGGAAATATATCGTGGAGTTGACACGTGGCCAGGTGCGCGGTGGCCTGTGCAGGAACAGGGGGTGTGCAGCTTCCCCTCCTTCCGACTTAGTACCTTGACAGCAGTTATAATAGATCTGTCACAGCGAGGCACTATTAGTGGTGAGGCTAACCTTTCGGTAAAACAAATCCCGTTCTAATACCTGCTGTGGCAAACATGCCTGCCTTGATTCTATGTAACGCCTCTAAAATATGGCGACTGTGTCATCCCGGCCACGAGGGGGGAGGTAGGTATACTTGAGTAATAGCCACTACTCGAGTAGTACTTAAGTATACGTACGGGTTAAGTACTCTACTAGTCTAGTAAAGTACGGGTACTGACCCACGACTCTACTTAAGTATACTCATTCCAAAACCTGCTGCAAGCATGGGCTTTCTCGGGATCTGGCCAGTGAGGCATAACTTCTGTCCTCTCCACGGTATATTCCTCAAGAGTAAGGGTTAGGAAAGGGCCCCTTCGGGCTATCTTATAGAAGCCAAGGATCAGAGGGGGTGAGGAGGGCCCTGCTGAGTTCTATCAGTTATCCTAGGTGGTACTGGAATTACAGCATGGTTATTGTTTTGACAGGTAGGCGGATTTCCGGGCATCGACGCCGTTGGGGTGACTGGCAACATGGGAAGAGGAGCGGCCGACTCAGGCATCGATTTACGGTTCCATCGCTGAGGTGGATAGCACCAAGCCAACAGACCGACGATAAGGGTTGGCAATCCAATCCCAAGACCTACCCCAAGGGCGATCTGGTCCGATGAGCTGCCAGTTGGAGATACAGTCGGGATTTCTGTTGGCATGGTTTGCCTTGAGGTTATGGATGAGGTCGTAGTGTTGGCAGTCCCAGTCGATGCCGTGGTACTTGTAAGAGAGGGTGTGGACATCCGACAAGAAGAAGTGGGTATGCCTGACAATGCTGATGTGGCGGGGCATGTAGGTGTAGTGAAAGAACCTAATCCGACTGTCAGCGTTCATATCTACCCGAGCAGTAGGTGATTATTTCAGACAGCCTTACAAGTGCTTGTAACGAGGCCGTGTACTCCCGTGCAGATGTCGGCATCCCACACGTAACAATCATCCTGTGTGTAGCTCCATATGCAGTACTCTTGGTTCTCATTCCTAATGTCGACGATGCATTGTCCGCATACTTGGCACTTGATTTGGATACAGTCGTCGCGTGCGTAGGCCTTCTTCAATGAGGAGGAATTTTGGGATGATGTGTGGCAGTTGGCCTGCGTCGGCTTTTTTTTCCCATTCCAATCACGGAGATAATAGCACGGTTCTGCAGTAGCAGCAGCGGTGTGCCACTTATTCTTTAGAATGCTGCTGGGGTGGAGAGAAAGTCTGACATACCTCAACTGCAAAGATGCCCGAGAAGGCCAGGGCTATAGACAATTTCATAGGGTTTATGCTTGATTCTTCAGTGGTAGAAAAATCTGCCAAGTTACTATTAACTCGAGCAATTAGTGTAAGCATTTCGCAAAGGTCTACGCCGGGTCTAATATTCGAACGACGAAGTGGCGGCTTGGGGAGAGCCTTACGATGATAAAGGGAGGCCTCACGACGGGAATGCGCGTAAATGTGGGCTATGCCGGTTTCATGTAAATATATCCATATATATAAATATATTACAGTCTGGCAACACACACCCATTAGTCACGGGGACTGCCCTGCTGCCTTGTGTCACATGACTAGATAGACTATGGGCACTAGGCCCAATTGGGAAAGAGGGGCATTTGCCACAACTAGCCTGCTTCCTCTCTTTCTTCAACTAACTATTCTACAATCAAGGTCAGAATAACTTCATTCTATCGGTCCCCGTGACACATTTATCATTTTATCATCACTTTGGAGATGCCTCAGGCTGGAGGTTTATCTGCGCTACTCTTCTAATCACGGGAGGATATTTTCTCTGTGTATCAACGAAACGAAACTACGTAGCTCGGGGCGTCTCTCTCTTAGATGCACTTCACTCTATTGTGTAAAGTTAGTGGGATTTAATCGAAGGCTAGAATAGTGGCATGCACTGCTGTAGACATTGGCGTGGCAAGATTCTGAGTGGCCAAAGTGCTCCTGCTGGGGTGGTTCGGCTCCATTTTGAGGCTGTCGCTGTGCGCAGGCAATAGAATCTGGGAACCAAAAAGCTGAAACAGCGTCTGGACTAAAGAGATAGCAGGTACCGGCTCGACGGAGTCGGAGACAACAGAGACCAGTGGGCTGGTTGGGTGGCTTTCCAAGTATGAAGCCCCGTCCGAATCTTTCTGGATTTCAAGGCTTACGAAGGCGTCTAGCTCAACTGGCCATCTCCTGCCTCGACAGAAACATCATCTACCAAAGCATGATCAAAATTCACGTCAAGTCCCAGGTACTCGATTGGATGGGTGAAGAATCAACCTCGACTATCCGGCGGCATCAAGCTCTCGGCCGTGAAGAGGACGGGGCACCAGAATCGAAACGACGCCGTGCGGTGAGGTTTGTCGACGACGAAGTCTTTAATAGCCCCGCGGTGACGAAACTGCCACAGGGTCCGAGGACGCCGGACCTCCGGGTTAGTCACTACTTCTGCTCCCAATTGACCCCAAAACATCTACATCATCATAAGACTGCCTCGGAAACTCGCTGTGTCGGCTTCCTAGACACCAGCTCCCACGACAGGTTCCGGCACGAATTCTTCAACCGCTGCGAGGGATTTTGCAGCCCAGCAATCTGCTAAAATGCGGTTGTACCCGAGTCAGGGCTCTGAAGAGACTGAATCAGGTCCTTGTACAATCCCTGTCAAAAAGTCTGTGTGCAAACACCGTTTTCCCACCAAAACTTAGCACATTGCAAACAAGAACAACAACGTTTTACAAAACTATAAAATAAACTAAAATTCTAATGTATATTAATTTAAACCTCGTCTACTTTAGCAAACTCCAAATTTAGATAGGTTTTATCTTAGGTATGAGGTAACGGTTTGAAGATCGGTATAACTGAAAGATTTCGCTTCAGGGGGCTTTAGTGGACATTATAGGGGGGTAGCGAAAATGGCCTGTGCACACAGACTTTTTGAGGGTCACTGTACAACCACGTATCGACGAATTCTCCGTCCTACAACAGCTCTAGCTGGCGCATCGCATCGCATCGGCCGTCTTGAAGTTCAACTCAGCGCGATAGCCATGGTCAATACAGGGCTTGCAGGACTTGTAGCTCTTTGAACTAGGCTCCGACACGTATGATGTGATAAAAGCTCGCCGCATTGCGTCCCAACCCTGCCTGCTTAGACCAAGATATCAGGAGCTGAGGCGAAAGAGCGTGGTTACGGAAAGGATCTGCGGAAGCCTAAATTTCAAGAAGCCGTGTGTGTTATGGGGTCCTGTTAGAGCTGGAGTCTTATGATCTTAGCGCTGAGTTGGAGGAACTTGGCCGAGCTGAGGGTGGGTTTGGATAATCGGCACCTCCGAAGGATGAAGCGGCTAAAGGCAGGCCGTCAACAAGGCACTAGCGTCGGGGCGTTGCCAAGGCCGCCAAATAAGGGGGCAATTGAACACGATCAAGCCACCAGCTGTTCTCCTTCAACTCGGCCTCTTCGTCCGACTCGAGACTTGTACTATCGTCATTTGCGCACGAGATGTGAACCATTGCGATACGCCAGACTCAGAGCGCACATCGACTTCGTCCTCCCGAACCTATGACGGACCTCAACAATGTTGTCAGTGGGGTTGCCGGATTTGTAGCTGTCGCCTGCGTTTTCCGGCTCATTGGTTTTGCACAGAGAAGAAGACATCCAGGGAGCAAGACCTTCCACCTTGCTCAGAGCACGCCGCCGCCCCCCCCACCTCCCAGTTCAGACATCTCATCCGTCCGGAGCCACTAGATCGGTGAGCTCTCCTAGAGTGAGCTCGAAGGTTTAAAAGCATGCTCAGGGAGAGCTAGTAGTGGAGAGGACAACGATGGGAAGTGATTCGCTTCCCTCTCAAGACATTCAGACGGTTCGTGGGTAGAACTTTTGTTGCCGGGTGGGCGGTGCAGTATTTGGAGTCAAAGGATCTATGATGGCATTGGTAACCAGGGAGGAGGACAAGAGGGAGGTAATAAGAACTTGTCCTGACAGGAAGCACAATGAAAAGTTGGCTGCCCAATAATAGTGCAGGTGTGGCGAAGGATTAATACACTTAGCTATACGTATGAACATCCTACTGTCCAAGGAATAATACGCGTCTCTAATAAGGTAATTCTCCAAGGAGCTCAGACGCATCCGTGATTTGAGCCAATGATTGACCGCGGTTGACGGGACACTGGTGATGGAGCTGGAGAAGGCGGGCAAAAGTATCGAGGAGGTCGAAAGCGGATCTGGCGGAACTTTGGCGAAGGGGACTGGGAACGGGCCTTTAAGACTGTGTAGCGGCGGTGTAGAGGAACACCTCAGCTTAGGGGACAATTAGGGATAGCTCAGGACAAGTCAGCCACAGCTCACCCCAGCTCACCTAGCGTATGACCACGAGCGAAAAGTAAAGTTCCCAGGTCTAGATTTGTCTCATGAGCGCTTTACCTCCGAGTTATATTTTAGCATTATTCAGCATTTATTCAAGACATTGCGGGGAGAAGGAACCGCCAACTCGGATACAACCCCCGTATTGGAGCGCAAAGAAGTTCTACTAATCAAGGTTTAAGTGGAGCGCAACGAAAAGATCGTTTTTGATCATGGGCCGGCCGCCGATTAGCGGGTACTACCAAACATGTCGCAGGAGACGAGTCAAATGCGGTACGCCCATTCTCAGCTTGACGTGATTGAAGCCATTCGGCTGCCGCTGAGATGGTAGCGAAATCGCAGACAGAGGGCTCCCAGCATGCCAACGATGCCTTACTTCCGGACACCGCTGCGATGGGTATCTCGTCCTGTGGATGAGTAATTTCGGCATCCGCTCCGATCTGCGCGGCACACCATCACTCGCGGCAGTTACCACCGCTGGCACTGCCACAATGAGAGATGTAACCGGGGCTTTTCGTCCACCTGCCGAGTTGCCCCTTGTAGCCTTCCGTAAGCAAATACCAACCTCCTACTTCTTCGCTACCTACGTCTGGGCGCCGTTCTAGCGCTCTTTGTTGCTATCCGATATCTCTCCAACACCGGGTAGCGGCCCCAACCCCCACAGCGGGGTGAACGCAGTCAGCTTTGACGCCCTGATGTACAGCTACATGGGCCCCGGCCACGGAGACCTACCCCTGCGGGAAAAGGGGGGCCAGCTGTACAGCAGCGCATTGGTCTACGTCCAGGGTCTGCTGATCGGAGATGACAAACCCATGCTGGCCAGGCTGGCTTTGACGGTTGTGGTGATGAGCATGTATGAAGCTGCGATCAACAAGTTCATGGGACGTGCAGCGCCTCACCACTTTTGTATTATACGCATCTTGCAGTACTGCGGTCCCAAGATATTCCAGGGCGCGGGGCTTCTCTGCGTGTTTAGGGCGTGTACGAGTATTTTGGTAAGTTTCGTTCTCTCAACTTCTTCACATTCTCCTCCTCAACGTGTTCGCTGATGAGGCACCGAAAATTTCAGATTTACCAACAGTTCTGTTGCCAGAAACGCAGCTTTCTCGAAGCAGAAGTCTGGAAGACGGTGCCGTGGCAAAATGCGGCCAAAACCTTCGAGGACCGAGTGATGGATATCTTTGTCGACTTGCCTGGTCTGGCAGAGAATGTCGCCTCTCCTGGAAACTGGGAATCAGTCAGTGCCAAAGTCAAGGTCCTGCGTGCTGCCCTAAGGATGTGGCGGTGGGATTGACATATTTGGTATTCCTCAACTGTACGTAGCGTAAACGTGCCAGTTCCACCATCTGGAGGCGTGAACGGACCCGACGAGATTAGAAGAACCGCGTTGGAACAAATGCCGTCGGTTCAGCTCAAGTTCGACTCGCTAACACAGGCCGTGGAGATTCCTTACTACAACGTTGCGCTGCTGTATTTGATGCAGCTTGAGGAGCTAGCAAGCGGCGGGGTGCGAACACCAGAACCTCCATTCGGAAATGGCGAGTTGAAGACCAACCCAAGCGGCCACGAACAAGCCGGAGTGATTGACAACGATCATCCCCTTTTCCTCCCCGACTCCATTCTTTCTCCACTGCAGCCGACACATGAGGCGTTGTGGACGCTTCCTGTATAAGTCAAGGCGCCTAGTTTCCGCCCACCCCTGTTTCCGCCCACCCTGTCACATACATAACCCTGATTTTCAACACACTAGAACTACACCATTACTAAGCCAAGACCAATGCAAATTCATCTATACACTTATAATACTACCTTTAATAAGTAGGAAACTTTATAGAAGTGAAGTAAAATTATTCATAATTTACTGATCCCATAAATTTTATACATACAGATTATATAATAACTATATTATTTTATTATAATTTTACTTTTATATATATAAGTTTAATAAGAACTGTACTTTATATTAAAAATGTATAGAACTTATACTATTAATTATAAAGCAAGAAGAAAATAAATCGAAAACTAATTGAAGTTTTAAAATTCTACTGTTAGTGCAGCTATAACCCTAAGGGTTATTGCTGTGAAAAAGATTTAAAGTTTAAACTATTATTATTATATGAGCTTTAAGGATGTTATTGATAAAAAATAATTATATGGTATTTAAGTAGAAAAGTATGCAAATCAATTTTTAATTCAATTTTAACTCTTATATTACGTAATATATAATATAATAAACTTAGTATGTAAATTAAACCATTCTTATTTTTATTTTTATTTATTTTTATGGAGAAAATTGAAATTGTTTTATCACTTAATATAGTTTAATAGATTTATATAAGAGCTTTGATTATTTTTGGCTTAGTAATGGTGGAGTTCTAGTGTGTTGAAATTCAGGGTTATATATGTGACAGGGTGGGCGGAAACAGGGGTGGCGGAAACTAGGCCCTCGACTTACTTGGGCTGTTGGCTGCCACCGACGAGAGGGAGACGACGGTACTGCCGACGCCTGTGGCTATTTTGTACTGCGCGCTTCAAGATCAGGCTGCAATGGTTGAACACGTTCCTCATCTTTCGCGATGCTCATAGTAAGTTGTTTGGGGAATACAAGCTGGAGGGTTTCGTATCTGAGGTCATCCAGTTTGATTGCCTTGGTATCTGAGATACCTGGTTTGAGCGAAGGAAAAGTGCGAGTGAGCCCCAACGTACTGCGTTGTGAATGTGATGAAAGATGATGTGAAGGATGCTTGATTGATGTGATCTGTGTGGATGTCTGAAACTGACTTAATGGCCTAGTGGCCAGCGGAGGAAGGTACGAATGACTGCCTGAGGCGCTCATCTCGCTCAACACCTAGTGATCTGGCAGCGGCTGTGAAGCGTCGAGGATATTTTTGGTGCCACAGAAATAAATTCTATTTATCATACAGTGGGGTGACAAAAGTCTTGCCCAAACCCTGCAATGCCGACGCGTACTTTTCGTGTCCCGCGTTTTCCACCCACACCACCCAAACTTCAATTATGCAGGACGGCACGAATATAACGATGCATACTCCCAATACCGAGTATCCTCATTTGAGGGCCAAGATTGCAATGGGCTTTGAATTGGGCCTCTAACGGCCTGCGTTAAAGCATAAAACCAGCATTAATCCAGTAAGCGTTTCGGGGCTTATTGCGTGATACAAGATCTAAAAGTTAGGAAAATCTCGCCTACGCTCTGGCAAGCCACGCTGCCTTAAAAAACACGATCTGCAGAGGGTATTCGCTTTAATTGATAAAGATCTATTCATTTCTAATAACTACCTGCGTGTGGAAGTAAGTTTAACTTATTATATATGCACTTTAATAAGGGAGCTAGTCCGACGTGGGATTTAATATATACGTGTACTTTAAAACTAAGTGATATTTTTACTGTAAAACGCTTAGTTTTTACCAGGTTATATATACGAAAGCCTCTCTCTTAGTAAAGGCGAATTATTATGTTAGATAAGTCCTTTATTACATATAGCTAAGGTGAGCGTTAGGCTTAGGTTTTTTACTATAAAGTTAGTATTTCTACCCTTTACATTAACCTTTACTAATAACGCTATAAAGTAAGCGCTTTAATAAAAAGTTCGTATAGTTAAAGGTTAAGCTTACTTATCACTCTTAGATATTTTAAGGCGCTTTTAGCTTTAGAATTTGTACATTACTAATTCTAATAATAGGGACCTTAAATCGAAGTGTAAAGGTGTTATTAAGCAGGTTATATTTAGAGTTTTATAAGAATACCTTTTAATTATCTACTTCCCTAGCTTTATCTTTATTTAGGATAGTGCCTTAACCTATACTTATAAGCTAATATAGGCGTGGTTAAAGGAATAGGTAGTGGAAAATTTGGTTAAGATCCTTAACTGGCTAGCTTACTCCTTAAACCTTAATCTAATCGAGAACGTTTAGTAAGTTTTAAAATCTGAAATTATAAAGCAGTACCCCGAACTGGCTGAAATGCTTAAGAATAACACCGTAATAAAGGCTCTTATAAAGATGGCCGTCATTATGTAGGATGAGATTAAAGAAGAGGTGTTGGATAAGCTCCTTTTATTGATGGTTTGGAGGTTAGAGGTTGTAATTAAAGCCGACGGTTAGTACACCAAGTATTGATCGGTACCACAGGGAAGGCTAAAGATTTAGCTATCCAGAAATACAATCTATATAGCTTTGGCTACTGATATAGCATAATTGCAAAGTATTGAAGTGGTGTGGTCAAATGGGGGTTTTGTTGGCATTGCAGTGTTTGGGCGAGACTTTTGTCACCCCACTGTAGCAGCTGCGAATGCTAGCCAATTCACGTGCCCGCTGGCCACTCATCTGCCGTCTGAAGGGCGGGGTGGTTCTTTTGGCCGCAGTTTCCTTTCGTCGAGCCCCAACGAATTCCTCGGCGAAACCAAACCCGACAAGACAGCGTCCAAAAATGGAGGAAAGCAGAGCCGACGCACCTGTTGGTCGCGCGCCGTACGAGTACCGCGCCCTCTCAGAGACTGACTTCACTCGCATCATCGTGCTGCATCCATCCCAACAGCGCGACGCGCAGCTGCGCTGCGACATTGTACACTGCGAGAGCCAAGATTTCGAGTGTGAGGCAATTTCCTACGCCTGGGGTCCGCCAAACTTCACCGCGACGGTGCTATGCGACTCCGATGAGGCCGAGCTCCGGATCACACCATCCCTGGAATCCGCACTGCGCGCCTTTCGGCATGAGTCGAAGCCGAGAAGGCTCTGGGCCGACGCAATGTGCATCAATCAGAACGACCCCGTCGAAAAGATACGGCAGGTCCATCGAATGTCGGAAATCTATAAGTTAGTGACCGGGGTTCTTGTCTGGTTGGGCGAAGACTACGACGGAGGCGAGCGAGCCCTGCGATGGGTTGAGCAACACCGGGACGACCTTCTTTGCCTCTTTTGGGAGTTGGAAAACGACAGGCGCAAGCCTGCCCGCCTTCCGGAACGTAATGTGGAAGGGGCACTCGACACGGTGAAGAGGGACTTTGGCGAGGAAGATTGTCTCGCCTTAGTTTCGCTGCTTTCGCGGCCGTGGTTTCAGAGGCGGTGGATCATCCAAGAAATTGCTTTCGCAAGACAGGGCTCGGTACACTGTGGTACTGTATCCGTGGACGCGGGAAATTTTATCCGATCGGCCTCTATCCTATGCTTCCTCTTTCAAGAGGCTTACGCCATCCCGCCTGCGACCCGGAAGTTCCTGGAAAATCTCATTCCTATCCAGGCCGACGCCGAAGCCATCCCGCTCGTTGTATTGCTCTACTGCTTTGAGGCTTCTCGGTGCCGCGACGATCGCGACAGAGTCTACGCTCTAATGGGGCTCGCTGATGATGTCTCAAGACTACCTTCGAATGCAGGGCATCTTGGACTTGGCGGCCTTGGCTACACATCGGAAGTTGAGCCAATCTACCAGGTTGTTGCGGAGAGGGTTCTTGCGGACGAACAGTTTCACTTCAGTGTGGTTTTGGAAATGGCCGCTTGTTTTCCGCCTAGAGATGTGCCAGGATCCAAACTCCCGTCCTGGGTCGCTGACTGGAGGTCACCGAAGCGATCCAGTCGGGCATGGGTAGATAAACCAGAGTCAAGCGAAGAGGATTCATTACCGGCCTGGCAGCTGATGGGGAATGTTCTCCGCGTCCAAGGGCGGAGACTGGGCACCGTATCTACAGGTGCCAGATCTCAGGAGCCTCCCGAGGAGGCAAAGTCCTCGGCCGAAAAGCTGGTGTTATGGTGGAAGAGCTATGGTGGCATGGTTGGGGGCGCCGCTCACAAAGCAGCGGCTGATAGCGGCCCAAACCCTGAGGGGTGGCGGCGTTTCTTCAACTGCGCAACAAAGGGAGTTGTCGAAACACTTGACTACGACAAGTCTTACCGGCTCCTGTTTCCCAGCAATCCGACGCAGTTCGTGAAGAGCCCTCTCTCACATTCCATCCTTGTTGACTACCTGAACCGCGTCATTCCAAGGCGGTTGCTTTTCCCGACTGACAATAGCTTTGTGGTGAATGGACCTGACGACACGGAGGCGGGAGATGTTGTTGTGCAACTCCAAATTGGGCATCAATGCATTCTCCGACCAGTGCAGGAAGCTGCGAGATATGATCACTCTGAAGGCGAATACTTCCAGTTCATCGGAGATGCATTTGTAGACCAACTGCCGGACAGTGTTGGTCTTGGCGGGGAGAATTTCAAGGACTTGACGCCATGTTGGTTCGCAATTGTCTAGGTGGTCGGACAGCTTTGAGAGTTTTGCATACATGAGGGCCCCTATCTTGCGTCTTCGACAGGTGGTCACTCCCGATGTGCTTCATTTTGTATTCTTGTTTATTTCCTTTGCATTTTGCAGAGTTCGCCTCGCGCGGTGATCTCCCGAGCTGGACACTATCTTCACTCTCGGTGGCCAAACATGATCAACGACAGGTCCTACCACTCTCCCGCGTCATTCCCTATATCCCTTCTTCCTTCCCCCCAATCTCCTCTCCCCTCCCACCACCATCGCCATCGCCCAACCCCAAAACCCAAATCCCGAATCTTCCCCGCCCCTCCTCCCCCCAACCCCCAACCAAAACCTCACCTCTCTCCCAAA
>Ga0247770_1000418_pt1 | contig 41445 bp, 43 predicted proteins | sample UWRJL136409B6_FD_179943 | JGI IMG/M metagenome (GOLD analysis project Ga0247770, IMG submission 179943) | Plant litter microbial communities from Arlington Agricultural Research Station in Wisconsin, United States - UWRJ-L136-409B-6 | ecosystem: Environmental > Terrestrial > Plant litter >... | reverse complement strand
CTGTCCTCGAAGCCGCAGAAGACGGCGCCGACGTATTGGGCTTCCCAGAGGCACGTTTTTTTGTTCTCGCAGGTGATGGCCACGCCGGGCGAGCCCGAGAGGTAACCGCAGGTCGAGTCCGGCGCTTTCGTCACGGTGAAGGTTGTCGATGAGGAGGTGGTGGCTTGGCGTTTTCGAGCATCGGCATCGCGGACGAGAACCGGTGCCGGGGTTGGCGCCGGGATGTCATTTGTGACCTGCTGCGCCGCCGAGATCAGCTTCCCGTATCCCGCCATGGTGATTGATGTCGGTGATGATCGGGGCAGAAAGCTTGGAGGTGAGGAACTGGAGGGACGAGAGAACTTGGACCCAAGGACTCGGAGAAGAGCAGGGCGGCGGGATTTTGAGCCGCCTTGGGTTGCAGTATTATTGGCAACAAAGTGAAGCTAACAGGGACCCATGGTGCGCCATCGTGTCACCGACGTCCGGGGTCCCGTTGAAGTATTGACAGCGCCGAGCTCCCATTGGCCAAGGTCTCACAACATCTGCAGCTTGCACTTTTAGCCTGCATGAGCTGAACGCCGCGATGCCAAAAGCAGCCGTGTGGCTGTGGGAGTGTGCACTGCGAATACGACAACACGTGCACAGCGACAACGGATGATCGATTGATCTGCACAAAGAAAAAAAACCGCTGAGGGGTAATTGTGGATTGAAGGATGAAACTATCAAAAGAATGCATTGCAGAGCCTCAACTTGCAACCGAGCTTCAGAGCCTTGCTGCTGACATCTTGCGTTGAGCTCTCGATGCCCTCAGCTAGTGCGAGTTTCAAGGATAGCCCGTCGACGATAAGTACGCAGGGTAAAGGGGTGAAACATGATGTAACCGCCAGCAAATTGCTCCCACACCAATTGCCAGAGCAGACCTCAGCCGCAAACCCAAGTTTCGGTCTAGAACAATGACAGCGCACTGAAGTTCCGACCTGAACAACGCCACTCTCCCTCACGAGAGTGTGAATACCGCCGCTAGCAACCTCACTTGGGGAAAGAAAACAACAGCAAAAAAATTGTATTCCTAGTCGGGTCATTCTCCCTGTCACGCCATGTGGCAGAAGCGCGAGCGGCCACAAACCTTGGTGCCCGCTCGGTCACGCCCGGAATCGAACCGGAGCCTCGCAGAACCGTCGCGCCAGCGCGAACCACACTTGTGGACGGTTACCCAAGGTAGGTAATAGCGGAACTTGCGTATGCTACCACTACACCATGCCTTGCTTGCGCTTCTGCCGATTAACGAGCTGGAAAAACTGGGCTATGAATGGCACATTGGTGGGGGTTGTCAAAGATGGGATGAAATGGGAAGTATTGGGTTGAAGTTGGGATGGCAGACTTGGAGGGAAAGAGCTGCTGTCGTGGCCTCCGCTGTACTGTGGCCGGGACTTGCGGCGAGCACTGCTCTTTGGAGCCCAGATTTGAGCGAGCAGGATAAAACTTGAGAGTCTCCGCGAGAGAGGAGGGCGATGTGGAATGATGGGTGCCAGTGTTGTCAGGAAAATTTTCTTGGAGTTTATGCGAGCTCGAGGAGCGGAGTTCGCCCAAGATGAGCACATCGCTCGCACCTTTCAGTTTCTCCAACCTTGCCCACCGCAGTTGTCGACTCATATGACTCGGAGTGGCAAGTGCCCAGTGTCAAACGAAACATTCCAGGCCTTTTGAGGAGCGGGGCGTATGAAGGCGAGTCCGGCCAAAAAAAAAGGGTCTCTTATCTCCGTGCGAAAATGCGTTCTTAGAATCCTCCCACCGTCTTGTTCTGAGACGGGAAGGCCTTGGCTTATCACATCACAGGTCTTTTCAACATGCATGAAGGCATTTCCGGAATGAAAGAAGGCCTTTTCGGAATTGATGTACTAGTTAAAGGGACCCTTTCTTTTGGCCTGCGGGAGCCTCCATTCGTCGTTGGGCAATGGCATCTCGGCTCCTACAGGTTCCTGCCCCTCGAGTCGATCTGATTCGGTGCCTAAGATGGCCTTCGCCATTGGCAGAGCTTGCCCTGCCACGTGCTGTCTGTTTTCGATTGGCCGTGAGAAACACCGCGTTTTGCGCCCGACGTTTTCGTCGCAGCCCAAAGGCAGTCGCCCACTATTTACAACAGCAACTCTCATTTCATGAGTCTTGGGAGACATCAAACCACATCTCGACGCCCTCAAACCCGAGCATCTAACACGCCAACACGCCATGGATCCGCTGAGCATTATCCCGCTGGGCGCAGCGGCCGCTCAGTTTGTCGATTTTGGCATTCGACTTCTCACCAAGACAGCCGACGTCTACCAGGATGCAGCTGCCGCCGGTTCAAGAGTTGCGGCCCTGGAGGCTATATCTCACAACCTCACCGCCCTATCACGCCAAATTAGCGAGAGGATGGCCCCATTGAAGAAGAAGGATCGCCTCTTGACGACGTCTGAACTGGCTCTTTTGGAGCAATGCCGCCGTTGCCAAGAAGCCAGCGCGGAGGTGCTACATTCTGTGTCCGAGATCAAGGGTCTGCCACCAAATGGGGTAGATCGAGCTAAATCCGACATAAATCCGCACAGCTTCCGTGTCGCATTGAGGGCTGTGTGGAAGGAGGACAAGATCTGCAAAATGGAGGCGAGGCTAGTTGGCATCAAAAACACTTTGATGACTGCTCTAATCGCCGATTTATGGTATGCTCGCCTTGCATCTCGTGAAATCCACAATGTCCGCTGACAACGGCTCGAGGGCGTGAGATGGCGCCGCGGCGCAACCCGACCACCCTACGCGACAGCAGGTTCTCGCGAATCAACTCAGCCTGGACACGAATAGCGCTGCTTGTCTACCAGCATCTTCACCAACATCAATCCCTGTGTTCCCTAGTGCCAAGATGATGCAAGCAGGAAGAGTTCGTGTGCCGCACGATAACGAAGTTAACAGCGACGCGGTGTGCGTGAAAACTCTCCTTCGCAGCTTGACTTTTGCGTCGCAGACCACACGTGAGGAGGCAATTCCCGACGCGTTTCAGCGCACCTTTTGATTGGATCTTTGGAGAGCGCCCGTCACAAGACCCCGCCGGCGAAGATATGTGGTCTCGCTTCCCACAGTGGCTCAAAAGTGGTTCCAGCGACGTTTATTGGATTACTGGGAAGCCCGGTTCTGGCAAGCCGACCATGATGAATTACATGATCCGCAATGCTCGAACTTTCTCTTCTCTCCACCAGTGGTCCTCTCCCCTACCCTGCTTGACCGCCGCATTTTATTCTTGGAACGCCGGAGACGAGTTGCAAAAGTCCCAAGACGGTCTTCTCCAGAGCCAGCTGCATCAGATCATACGGCAAGCGCCATATATCGCCCACAAACTACTCCCTGGGCGATGGGCAATGTTGAAGATGTTCGGCGAAGCTGCGGCTGATCAACTCCCCATCTGGACGCGACGAGAGCTGTTCGATGGTCTTGTATCACTTGGCACGTTTACCAATCGCATATTCAACGTGTCCATGTTCATCGATGGCCTTGAAGAGTTCACGGGAGACTTTACTGAGCTAATACAGCTCGTGAAGCAATTGCACAGCTGTCTCGGCGTCAAAGTTTGCGTCAGCAGTCGCCCGTGGAATGAATTCCGGGACGCATTCGTGGACTGCCCACAACTCCGGATGGAAAAGCTTACCCAGGATGATATGCAAACCTTTGTACGTGGGAAATTTCAGTCGAACCGGGCTTATATGGAGCTGCACCATACATCGCCCGTCTTTGCGGACGAACTCCTTTCCGGGATTGTGGAGAAGGCATCGGGGGTGTTCCTTTGGGTGTCGGTGGTTGTCAAGACAGCCCTTGCCGGCCTTGTTGATGGAGACAAGTTGGCTGATTTGAAAACAACGCTTGAGGCTCTCCCGAACGATGTGGAAAACCTATATGATGCTCTTTGGTCCGGGATCAAACCCGAATACAAAGAGGATGGTGCCAGACTCTTCACCGTACTCTGCCTTCAGAGACATGAACTTATCAGCCTTGTACTTCTCCAAATCCTTGGGCAGGCTGGCTATTGTCGGTATTCCTGGGCAAATATTGTGGTTTGCCGACGGCGGAGTACTGGAAGACGACGGTACCCAACACTGATTCGGCGACTTGCCAGTCGCACGCGGGGATTACTCGAAGCATCGCCATCGCGTCAGGTCAACTGTTTACACCGCACAGTCAACGATTGGCTTAAGGTGGTTTTCCCAAACCTTCAGAGGTCCAACCCACCAACGTTCGACGCCGATCTTGCTATCTTGGAGGGTGTAGTGATGGAATTTTCACAGGACATGGGCGGTTACACGGAGGGAGGCGTCGGTCAGCTGTGGGCGCTTCATCTGTTCTGCCTATATCTTGCATCAAGAGCTCGGGGCATCACTGAAAATCGCACACGACTCTCCTCAACACTAGACAAGCTGGCCTCCCTGTTGACCGCGACTGGTTTGCAGCTTGGTTGGGTGAATGCTTTTCCTCATTCCCCACATACCGGCTTCATTGCAGTTGCGGCCGATTTTGGCATCACGTCCTACGTTGGAGAAAGAGCGAAGTCCAGCCTCGATTCCCTTCTGCCTGTTACCACCAACGCAGGAAAGAATCTCAAACTCTCGAATCCTATTTAACGCCTTTTACTTGGACCAGAACAAGATTTTTCAGCTCCGATAGCTGGCGGTGCATATTCCGATCTTTATGGGGGGACAGTACCAAACGAGCTGCTCAAATTGTTCGCTTTCAACGCGTCCGAGAGATATCAACTGGCAGATCAACTGATTGGGCTGGCTTCGGCTAAGACTGAGTATCGGGCGGATTTGTTGCAGCCACTGCCTGCGTGGCTGCACAGGGAAGTCAGATTGCTGGTGTATGATTCTAAAAGCAAGAACGGGGCAATCGATTTTAAAACCATCATGATTCCCGTCAACGAGTCTGGGCGGAAAAAGCTACCGTATGGCATAGCGGTCATGAAGATGCTAGAGAGACATGGCTTCGAGGGCTCGTTTCAGGTACGTTTAAGTAGGTTGAGGAAGTCATGGAGTGGAAGATGTTGCTGTATGCCGAGTGAAGTCTTTGGGCATGTCTCATTGCATCTTGATAGCGTTGCTGCTGTCTCCTGAAGGAAATTGATATATCCTAATAACGAGGAGTGCTATCTACGCTAAAATAACACCCTCTGTTCTTTGACCAACCCTAATGCGCCCCATGAAACTACGTAGCGACATAATGTCATGTCCCCCGTCAACCTTAACCTTCCAACACCGGCTAGAACAGAAGTGTCATGAATGCTTTGGTGATACTTGGGATGCGTACTACTAAGGCAGCAGCTCGAAGTCAAATAACAGAGAACGGCTGGTGGTGGTTCAAGTGATGATGGCCCCTGCCAGATGCAACCCTTTAATATGTACTACCTACTCTATGCCCAGTCCTACGCTATGTTCTCTAAACTCTCCCAACAACAAAATACCGGTAAACTACGAGACACCCGCAAGAGGCGCTGAAGCCCCGGCAGGCCTCTCTGGTGACGTCGGGGGGCTAATGACTTCGACTCTTCTCTCCAGCTGTTTTCTCGCCTTCCCGTTCGTCCCTGCGCTGACAGTCCTGCTAACGGCCTCAGCCAAGGTTGGTGCTGGTGCGGACCTTTGGCCTCCGTCTTCGTCGCTCCCATCCTCGCCGTCAACACTCGTGTCCTCTGAATCACTGTCTGAGTCGCCCACAGGAGATTCGTTCTCCCTTTGTGTCTCTTCAGGGGAGTCCTCCTCGCTGTCTTCCTCTTCTGACCCGGAGGATGAGTCCGATTCCGGTTGTGGTTTCAGATCTGGGGTTTCGTCGAGTTCGTCTCCTTCACTGCTGTATGCCTCTGAGTCACTGTCGTCACCCGCCATTGCAAGCTCCTCAGCTAGTGACAGTCGTCTTTTGAACTGTTGCCTCTTCGGAACTACTTCGTCGTCAGCAATACGATCCAACCCGAACTCATGAGGAAACTCACCTTCCACACCCTGCGTAGTATTCCTCCTCACAGGTGCCCCTCTTTCAATGCTGAGGGTGTTTTCCTTTGCGCGCCTCTCGGGACTAAGCGGCGGCAAAGGCGGCAGCTGCATCGGAGGTAGCTCCGGGAGGGTCAACGGGCTCTCAAACGAAATGGAAACGGATGGCTGAGTCCCCGGCCGTTGCTGCTCGTCCTGCTCGGGCTCGTAGTCCTCGTTCAGACTTGCTGCGTACGGCGGCGAGTCGAACTCCCTGCGCTCAAGCTCCAATGCACGGAACAGGATGCGGTTGTAGCCAGTGTAGAAGTGTTTTTGCAGCAGTTCAAAGCCTGTCAGGGTTAGTCTCCTGGTTCTCGAGAGTGAGAGTGGTAGACCGGGGTACGAACTTCCGCCCTTGAGCCGGTTCACCTCCTTGACGATCTGGAGTTGCCCTTCTGCAAACTCGAGGGAGTCGATTGCAACTTGAATTGCTGCATTGACGCGCATCTCAGCGCGTAGGTCCTTCATCAGGGAGAGATCGGCTGCGCTGTCGGGTGTTCTTGTCGGCCGGCCGGGACTCGGTGCAATTCCGTGCAGAGCGGGGAAGTCTTCCAGGGGCTTGAAGTTCCTTCCGGTGTTTGGCGGGGTTGGTGGTCTGTCTCGCCTCTCGATGGCAGTAGCGAGGAGAGATATCGGCATCGACGACGCTCTGTCTGCCTCGCGATGCTGTGTCGGCTGAGGACGCATCCCTGTTGACGGCCCCCTTGTCGCGGATGCTACCCCCTCGCCCTTGAATGCCTTCATAACCTTCTCGGCCTGCCCCTCCCCCGAGAAATTCCTCAGCGTGTCGGTCAGGGAATTCTGCAACAGCCACAGCGTCGGGCACAGCACCTCGCCGACGCGGCCGCGGGACTCATCGGGCGGCAGCAGCTCCTGCAGCATCTGCAGCGCGAGCTGCAAACTCGGCGCCAGCACGAGCACCGCCCCCAGCAACGTGTCCTTGTCGACGTCGCGAAGCGGCCGCAGCGAATTGAGCCGCTCAATCACCGACACAGGACTCTCCGAGAGGCCCGCGTCGCCGCGCACCGAGCGCAGCAGCCAGTTGCCGAAGTTCATGGCCGTCTGCGTCTTCGCAGCGGCTGTCGGCGCTTAATCCCGCACTTTCCGTCGCTTCCTTGCCCGGTGGGACCCTTCAATCAGAGGCGGCGGTTGGCGTCGTGGTTCGGAGTTGTCGACAACAGCGGCTCGAAAATAAGCATTCGCAAAAAGAACGGGATGCACTTTCCCGGAATCACGCCCGACCGCCCGCGAAACGCCGCTTCCTCCCGCCTGCGCGCGACGAGAGGAGGGGAGCCCACGTCCGAGGCGGTGTGGAGGACCCACTGTCTCGCCACTGGCCAGATCACCCCGGTCCGCCCGTTGGCAGGGACACGCGCCATCGTGGATGTGGAGCCCTGGATCGGGCTGTCTTCAGGGTGGAATCGCGCTAGCCGGATTGGTGGGAGATGAAGTGACATGTGAGGTTGAGGTGGAGGATGAAAGAGGCGATGGAAATTTGGGGGTTTGGAAGGCGAGTGGAAGGGAAAGTCGGTGTAGCAGGGAAAAAGGTATTGCTTTTTGATTGACGGCTCGTCATCACTGCGGGAAACGTCCATCCAGTGGAGTTCCAATTCGTAGCAGATCTGTCAAAAAAGTGGCCTGGAACCCTCAGAGCCAGTTTCTTTGAGAAACGCAATGCAATGGGTTCCAGATCTCTTTCAGGTTGCTCGGCATTTTCATTTTCACGGCTAAGATTGCAGTGCAAAGGGCTTGGCGTTACACAACATAAGCGCGCTGCATAGACGCATAACTCTCACCCAATTACCCCCTCCATCTTGCCACCTGGTATCTGTGTCTGCTCTCATAGGTTGGAAGGTCTGGACAAGAATGAAATAGCTGATTCGAGGGATTTTACTAATGATACAGTTTTTGATTAAGGCCTTTATACAAAGGCTGGGGCTAAAAGAAAGGGTCTCTCTTCTCAAACACGTCGAAATCCTTAGATGGATATATATCGGAACATAAATCTTGACCTTTTCAGAATGCGGAATGACATTTTAAAAGTGCAGGAAGGCCTTTTGGAATGGGAGAAAGCCTGCGATAGCCAAACGCAAGGTGGTCGGTCTTAGCAGTAAGAAAGCATCTTTCGCACTGGCTGGGGGTCTCTTTCAGGTAAAAGGGGTCAACATAGGTAGGTAGTATTTACTCGCTGGGGCCATCAAGCGGACGTACTTATGACGTCTCGACCTATGGGAATATATGTTGAAATCTAACTTAAATACAGCCATACAGCTGATCCATACCTAACTGTAAGTCCATCCAGTCACACTCTCAGGTTCCTCCCCCTTCATCTGCCGAAATCCTAAGCCTTTCCAACTCTATGTGATGCTCGGCGCGGGCACTGGACTCAGGTTTGGGCATGATAACCGATTCGTACATCGCGCCGTTACCAGTCCATCCCCATTCCAGCGCATTTTCATCGCTCACATATTGAGAAGTTGGCATGCCAGTCAAGACTTGACCTTCTTGTCTTGAAGGGCGCGTCGTAATGGCGGGGTCTGGCCGGAGGTCAAATGTTGCAACTTTCCTTGCTTCCAGTGCCATACAAAAGTCTACAGCCACTTCCAGTGTGGTCTTCACGGCATTGCCTGAGTCTAAGATTCCGACTTGTCGAGAATGATATCGAATGTGAGCAGTGCTGACAAGCCTTCTTCGGCACCTGTCCAGATCAGATGAACGGTGAGGGGCCCGACACCGTAAGAGTCATGTTGCTTGTCGTACTCGCAAGATATAACGACCATTAGTGCCCGGAATAGTGGTAGCAGAACACGGCCCTGTTTGTCCTCCCAATGTCTCCTGATGCAGCCCATCAAGCTGAGCGTATATTCTGCCATTCAAGGAGACAAGCGTGTCGACGCAGAACTTGGGATGGGTGCTGTGCTGCAGTTCATTTGCGTCTTGATGAACTTGGCAATGAATCGACGTGCATCGAGGTCGGTTCGGTAGGGCTGAAACCAGCGGCGGTAGACGTAGTTGTACACAACTGTTGTAAGAAGCCCTCTCCTGGACGTCATGTCGGTGGGCCAGAAATAAAAAGGAACAGACTTGTTGAAGCAGTCCTGAAATGCCGGTTCCTCCAACTTATCGACGAAATCCGGGAGCGGGAGATCTTCGTCCACCGCCGCGTAGCAACTGAACATGACACCCCACATGTGAAGAGTCCCTCGATGATCTCCTTCTTCGACCAGAGATGCTCCTCCTGTGTGAGTTCGGAAAGTGGTTTCCGTTGCGTACCGTTCAGTGGCATCATTGGGGGCTCATCATTCCCCAAGTACATTTTTGCAAGCATTGTGCCGTCGACACGGGGCAAGGGTGGCGAATTGGGCTACAGAGAAGCATTCTCTTCTCCGGCAGTGCTTTTAAAAGCGGAATGTAGTTTGCCTGAGCCAATTTAAACTCCTTCGTTTGCCGAAAAAAGGTCAGGAAGCTAGAACCTCCAAGCTAAGCTCCCATGAAAAGTTCGAAAGAAGGTTTATTGGCACAACCAACCACCATCATTGACACACTTGAAGAGAGGATATATGGTTTTCTGACAGGTTGTACTATATCTCAATAGGTCTTCTCATGTTCTCCAACGCCCTGTTCAAATGAACGAAGGCCCCTGGTAGCGATGAGTCGTGCCACTTTCAATGTTTGCAGCCGATAACGAGCCGAGCGCTATTGCTAATTGCTAATGATACGGCGAGGAAGTCGGAAGCGCAACAGGAGCTTCAGCTGAATGATTTATCTAGGTAATCCGGGTTCGGGAATCAGCAATCTCGCCAGTTGCTTTTCTCGCTTAGTGTGTGACCTGGCACTGCAGTTTACCCAAATTTACCGGGTCAAGATACATAGGTCGTATTCACCCGCTCGACTTAAAGAGCGGCATCCCACTTCGGCAGTTTGCGTTCATCCATGTGTAAAAACTAATATTGGCTAATAAGGTAGGTAGAATACATATATACCTACGAATTGGTCCAAACGGTAGCTTTTGTTGTTTGTAGTCTTGCAACCCATCCAGCGACGAAAACACGAATTTCACACAATGTCGCCTTGGTCGCCTCGACGCTCCGCCTACCTGGCACTCGCTCTCCTATCCGCCGTCCCGGCATTGACATCGGCATATCACATTCTACCCCGCCAACAAGGAAGGTAAGCGTCTCGAGCCGGCACACCTGAATTACCCAATGCCAAAAACTAAACCTCACCAAGTCTCCCCGACGTCACGATATGCACCTGCTCGTCCAAAGCAAAGGCTGTATCTCGAGTTTCGGGGATTTGCACCGCAGCAGGAGGCAGCGAGGCATTGATCACAGTGTTTGCGGAACCCAACGCTGAAAACGGGGGTATCCCACCGACTAGCTCGTGGAACGAATGCTACGTCCCCGGTAGCCTCAAGGAGAAAGCTATCACGGTCTTCTCGGACGCGAATTGCGCTGCCAAGTTCGGGGAAGGTTTCACCGGTGATTGTGTGCCCTATCCGAATACACCAGGCTTTGCGAACGTGCCGTTCGGGCCGGCGCCGTATTGTCAGAAGGGGAGAGATGCTGTACCGGATTGCCCCCTGACGGGGGTCCTCGGCTGCAACAGTCCATTTGTGCTTCCGGCTTGTTGCCGCGCCATTCAGGAGATATGTGGTGTCCACTAGAGGGGCTTGGGCCGGAGGGTACCTAGGTGTTGATGATACGGAGGGGTGCTAAAGCTCTATTCACAGTGTTTACCGCTGTGCTACAAGTACCTAAGCTTTCTTGATCACGGGCAGGTTCCAGGCCGCAGTAGATGGTCGCTTTCCAAACTCTAGCGTTAGTGCATGAATGAAGCAGTTGCGCACCAAAATTTGCAAAATCTGAGAAGTGCTGATGTTTGAGGAAGGCGAGAATGGTCAACACTGTGACGTCCTCGATCCAGTCAGCAACTTGAGCTTCGCCCCCGCCCTCCCATGCCTATTGCCCACTTTTATTGCTTTCTCGCACATTCCCTACCTACCGGGGAGACTTAGCCTTGTTGGCAACGCAACCTTACGGGTAGGACTACAAGGCCCGAGTCGTGACATGAAAGGCTCTGCCCGCATCGTGACGTCTGTTGTCTCCATCATCGAAGGCCTTAATTACATTGGAATAGGCCACCTAAGAATGTAAGACGGCCCCTTCAAAATTCGATACAGTCTACCTATGATACTAAAGTCTACACCTTATGGCTGGGATTATATGTGGGCTTTCAATATAGAGAAGACGGAGTCCATGATACAACGAGATATTCTCTATGTAACTGTATTTTCTGAATTCACCCACACCTAGTCGCCAGGTTGACTGCTGCTCCGCTGGTTGTTGATCTATTTTTCACGTTATCCTAGTAGTGCCAGCGAAATGCCATCTACCAATCCCATGAAGTATCAACGTTCCCCGAAGGGGCAGGGTGCTAGATATCCATTTGCTACCGTATCCATTGATAGAACGATCTAACGCTTTAAATGGCTCGAAAAGGCCATTGCATGGGTAAGGTAGGTAGGAAATGGCGATGACAGTCTCCACCAACTTATGTCGGATTCATTATGGTATGACAATGGGGGAGCTGCTGAGACTCGAATGATTGAACGCCGGTCTGATCACGCTTCTAGAACGCTGGATCCCATACAGGTGGGCTGTTTCGGAGACATTTTCTGGGGCTCATACCGCACGGATTCGTTTCCGAGAGACAGGTTCGCTCCTGCACGCTCTGTTTTCCCCGTTCCATCGTCAGCCAACCACATGCAAGTAGCGCGACTTCAACAAATGGCGATATCGGCTTGCCCGCTACGGGTTTAGCAGATGGTGAAATGCCTGCGTTTTAATGCACATGCATGGGCTGCACTGCATATGCGGGGTGTTTAGTCTGATAAAAGGACCTTTTGTCTATCTTGCTCATGTAAGGTAGACGCTAGACATGACGTGAAATGTTACCATTCCATCATTCCCAAAGGAGTTGACAGACCGCCATTGGTCCTTACTACTTGTGGGCCCTGGGCTCTGCGGCCCTTCAATACTTACATGCATCGGCCCCATTTTACACGCATATGCTGCATCCCACCTACATGCATGAAATGTATGTTACTTGCTGCTTTCAAAGTCAGCTACATGTACATTCACCGAGACTTATGCCATTTGTTCGGATGATTTCCCCGCTATTGCACCTTAGCCTTGCTCGCTTCCGCGCGTGCCGGGTTCTCACCTGCCCCAGGCCTCACCGCTACGTCCGCGATGAGGTGGTGTAGGTAGATACTAGTATCAACTCGGCTGCTCTTGCAGTTGCATCGCAGCATCCGCAGCATCCGGACTGGGGACAGGTCCCACCCTGAACCGATCCCTCGGGTCTGGTTTGACTGCCAATTACTAGACAGGTAGCAGCTGGGCAGCACTGGCCCTTCCCGTCATGAGTCGCCCCGCCTTCCTTGTATTGATGGGTTTGGATTGCATGGCAGCGCCAAATTCCACGCGAAGACAATACCATTTCCGGTTTTATGGGGTCGGAAGACAAGAGGCACGGACTATACACTTGGCAAAGAACAGGTTTTGATAGATGTTACGGCGGTAACGGAAGGTTTCTGACATCTCTGGCAAAATAGTCTTGCTTGCGCCAATTCATGAAGAACAAGTAAACAGTGGCTAGCAACTCCAGCATAATGCTCTGAAACCATGACTGTTCTTTCGTTGTCCCAAAGCCACGGGCCACAGACGCCTTGTACAGCTTTTCAATGAGAGGGCGCCGGAGCTTCTCATAGTCGGCGAGAAGTTGGTCAATGCCGCGCGAGCCGCGCCGCTCGAGTACTCGCGCGAGCAGAACACCGTCCTCGATGGCCACGCCGGCACTCTCGCCCTGTGGCGGCATCTGCTCCAAGTTTAAATTAGCTGAGGAATTTGTAACGGCTGATAGCGGAAAGAAGGCTGATGAGTCACAGAGAAAACTGATGGGAAACTTAAACGTACCGCGTGGGCCGCGTCGCCTAAGAGGAGTACGCGCCCCTTGTGCCACGCACCTTCCAAAGGTAGCGTGTAAACGGGAAGGAGGGACCAGCGGTCACAATTTTCCACCAGCTCCACGATTCCCTCCACTCCGCTGGTGCGGAAAAGCTCGCCAACATCTCTCTTGATTGCGTCTTGGTCGCCTGCCAAGGTCCGCCAGCTGTCGACCGACTCATCAACCACTTCCGGAACATTAGCAACGGCAGTCAGGCAGACGGTCTCTCGCGACGGTTCAAAGTACGTCGCCAAGAGCGCGCCACGGCCGCCTACCACCACTGTCGTGTCGCGCAGCGCCGGGCGCCCATCCGACAGCCGCAGAGAGATCTTTTCCGCAGCTTGGAGCCGGGCAAGGCCGTGTGCCACCGCCGAGCCCGTATAAGTCTTGGGTCGGTGAGGATCGACGTATAGAGTACGCGCTGCCGAGTGCAGCCCATCGCAGCCGAGAAGCAGGTCGCCGTCGACCACCTCGCCGCCCTCAAACTCCAGCGACACCTTATCGCCTCCACTTTTTTCGCGGATGGCTACCACACGCATGCCCATTCGGAGACACACAGCCGGGGCATTCTCGCGCAGCACCTCCAGCAGGGCTTCGACCACATCGGCCCGGCGCGCTCGCATCGCATCAACGCCGCCCCACATTGACCCGAGCTGTCGACCCGATCGAAACGAGACAATATCGATGGCGCGCACGGGCACGCCGCGTCGCCGCAGCCCGGCCCCGGCCCCGAGATGATCCAGGTAGCGCAATGCCAGCGGCGTTAGGTTCACAGAGCTCCCAATTGGCTGCGGCTGCGACCGGAGCTCAAAAACATGGATTTCGAGGGGCTCGGCGTCCGTTGAGAGCTTGCTTAGCGCGAGCGCGGCGGAAAGTCCTGCGGGGCCAGCGCCGAGAATTAACACCTTGGCAATGGCCATGGCGGACAAAGATGTCGTTCAATTAGGTCGAATACAAAGGTTTGTGTTGGACGAGAGCTGTCTCAAAGTGAGGGATGAATCGATTCACCACGGACGTATCTGCTATCTATTGGAATCGGTCAGAACGAGCGGCCGACCGCGCGGGTCGTTGGTGCACCAAAAGTTCCATCGCTGTCAATCTGCACGGGCGGTAGGGGTCCTTTCGGCCTATGCCGGCCGCGGGTACGCGGGCCACCATTTTGAGCGAGCAAGACCGTGGGTTGCACCATTTGTGGGACGAACGCGGAAGTACATCCGGGACCGGGCCTCGCCCACATGGGGAACAACCCCATTTGTCACCTCGGCCGCCCAGAGAGGGACAGAACAGGCGCTGGGCGGCATGTTAGAAGCCCGAATGGCATTGCGTTGGGGAAGAAAGGTCCTCGGAGGCGGCTCCGGTCCACGTCACCAGGTGGTCAGTCCGAATGCGTGCATTTCAGCTGCCTTCCAGCTGCAGCCAAGAACAGGATATTAGGCCGCTTGTCTGAATGCAAGCGTCTACGGCCCATATTCATAGCAACCTGCATATGCAAACTACCCGGACCCTCGCTCGAGCATCCCTGCGCTACACGCGCGAGTTGCACCAGCTGTGTGGACCATGCGATAAGGTGGAATTTACGCTTATAGATCATGGCTCTTCCTTGAGGGGACGAGCCATTGCTATTCGAACCGAAAGTTCCGGAGGACCCTAGTTCATGTCGGTGCTAGCTACCTGGGAAGTACATGAAAGGTTTGTGGAGTGCGAGGTATGCGCCCGCCACTTGCATTATCCCGACCCATAACCGCGGGTTGCTGCTAATGTTAATCATGCTAGTGGAACGTAAGACCTACCCGCCTGACCATTTCTCCTATCAGACTTTCGCGCTGATATGGCAGGCAACAAAGAAAGCCATTTCTCCAGTCACTATATGTATGTAACGTGCTAAGCCGTCCCGCCGAGCTCGACTCGTCCATTCATCTGGAAGTCAGACTGTACCCAACATAATCTCTCATACCTAAACCTCAAGACTCTCTCTCCTTCTGGTGGACACCAACATGACACAACATAGTCATCCCGAGCCCATTGCCGTTGTTGGATCAGCATGCCGGTTCCCCGGCGGGTCCAGCTCGCCATCCAAGTTGTGGGACCTCCTTCGCCAACCGCGAGACATTCTTGCAGAGTTTCCGAAAGACCGCCTCAACCTCGACCGCTTTTATCACCCAAGAGGCGAGACGCATGGATCAACGGACGTGAAGAACCGATCATATCAGCTTTCTGAAGATAGCCGACTCTTTGATGCCGAATTCTTTGGCATCAGCCCGGCTGAGGCCGAGGGGATGGACCCGCAACAGCGAGTGCTGCTGGAGACAGTGTTTGAGGCGTTCGAGTCGGCCGGTTGCACCCTCGAGAAGATGAGAGGGTCGCTGACGTCGGTGCACGTCGGTGTTATGAACGCGGACTACTCCGACATTCAGGTGCGGGACACAGAAACGCTGCTCCAGTACAACGCCACCGGCACGGCCCGAAGCATAATTTCGAACCGGGTTTCGTATGTTTTTGATCTTAAAGGGCCGTCTGTGACTATCGATACGGCATGCTCCAGCTCGCTTGTGGCACTCCACTACGCGGTGTATGGCCTGCGCAACGGGGACTGCGACACGGCCGTTGTCGCGGGCGCAAACCTAATTTTCGATCCAACCATGTACATCACCGAGTCCAAGCTCCACATGTTATCTCCGGACTCACAATCCCGCATGTGGGATAAGAGCGCAGACGGCTACGCACGTGGCGAGGGCGTGGCAGCTTTGATATTGAAGCCCCTCAGTAAGGCGCTGCGAGATGGAGATGACATCGAAGGAATCATCCGAGAAACCGGCGTTAACTCGGATGGCCGAAGTCAGGGCATCACCATGCCGCATGCCCCTGCCCAGGCGGAGCTCATTCGCAGCACCTACCGCCGAGCTGGCCTTGATCCGATCAAGGACCGCTGCCAGTACTTTGAATGCCATGGCACCGGCACACCCGCGGGAGATCCAGTCGAAGCACGCGCCATTGCGGAAGCATTTTTCGACGAGAACCCCTCCGGGTCTGCGGAGAATCCTCTTTTCGTTGGTTCCATAAAAACAGTCCTCGGCCACACTGAGGGGAGCGCCGGTCTCGCCGGCGTCATGAAGGCGCTTCTCGCGATCAAGCACCAGACCATCCCTCCAAATTTGCACTTTAACGAGCTGAATCCGGCTATCACCCCCTATTATGGCGCCCTTCGAATAGCTACTGCTCCAGTTCCCTGGCCAGAGCTTCCCCCAGGAACACCAGCTCGTGCGAGTGTCAATAGCTTTGGATTCGGCGGAACGAATGCCCACGCCATTATCGAAAGCCATGTTCAGGAGCCGTGTGACATGGACACGCCTCACGTAGAAATTGTCGAAGACGGACTCATCGGCCCTCTTCTGCTCTCTGCCCGTTCGGGGCCATCTCTTCTACAGAATATCCGCGCCCTGTTGGAGCACATCACAGAACAACCCCTGCTGAATCTCAACGACCTTGGTTGGCTGTTCCAAACCCGAAGGACCACTCACAACGTCCGCACATCGTTCAGCGCTACTTCACGGGAGGGTCTACTGAACGCCATGAATGTGTTTGTGCAGAAACACCAGAAGGTCAGCACCGGTGACATCGGCACGACACCCCGACTCATCAACCCCAGCGAGATCCCTGGTGTCCTCGGCGTCTTCACGGGGCAGGGAGCACACTGGCCTACCATGGGGCGTGACCTCATCCGCTCGTGTCCGCTGTTTCGGAAGACGATCGAGCGATGTGAAGCCATGCTGAAAGCCCTCCCAGACGGGCCAGAATGGTCGCTGATGCAGGAGCTGACGGCTGATGACTCCGAGTCCGCGGTCCGTCTTTCTAGAGCGGCGCTTTCCCAGCCCCTCTGCACCGCCGTGCAGCTTGGCCTTGTGGATGTCCTAACGGCAGCAGGTATCCGCTTGGACGCCGTGGTCGGCCACTCCTCGGGCGAAATCGCTGCCACGTACGCCGCCGGCATCATCACCCTACCTGGAGCCATGCAGATCGCCTACTATCGTGGCTTTCACGCCAAGCTCGCCCGCGGGGCCGAGAACCAACAGGGTGGTATGCTCGCCGTCGGCATTTCCTTCGCCGAGGCCACCGAGTATTGCGCCCGACCGGGGTTCGTCGGCCGCCTGGGCGTCGCCGCAAGCAACTCCCCACAGAGTGTCACGCTCTCGGGCGACCTTGACGCAGTCAACGAGGCCAAGCAGCACTTTGACACCCAAAACACCTTTGCCCGCCTCATAAAAGTCGACACGGCCTACCATTCCCACCACATGCTGCCCTGCGCGGAGCCTTACCTCGCGTCCCTCCTCGCCTGCGACATTGCCATTACACCCCCTCGCGATATTGATAACTGCGTCTGGAACTCCAGCGTCCGTGGAGACACGGAGCTTCTCAGCGGCGACCTCTCCGCCCTGAAAGGCCCCTATTGGGTGTCCAATATGTGCAGCCCTGTCCTCTTCTCGCAGGCACTCGAGTCCTCCCTCTGGCACGGTGGGCCCTTCGACCTCGTCCTCGAAATCGGTCCGCACCCGGCCCTGCGAGGACCAACCGACCAGACCTTCAAAGCCGCCCTCGGTTCTGCGATCTCCACTCCCTACACGGGCGTGCTCCAGCGCGGCGGCAACGACGTCGAGGCCCTCTCGGCGGCGCTGGGCACGGTCTGGACGCACCTCGGCCCGTCGTTCGTCGACTTTGACGGCTTCCGGGAGGCCTTTTTCGACGGCACTACGCCTGCGCCGCGGGTGGTCAAGGATCTTCCTGCCTATGCGTGGAGCCACGACAAGATCTACTGGCGCGAATCGCGCATCTCGCGCAGGTACCGCACCGGAACGGACGCGCCACATCAGCTGCTGGGCCGGCGGACGTCCGACGACGATGGCGAGCGCGAGCTGCGCTGGCGTAATGTCTTGAAACTGTCTGAGGTGCCGTGGCTACGTGGTCACGAGGTGCTGGAGAATGTGCTCTTGCCTGCCGCGGCGTACGTGGCTATTGCCATCGAGGCGGCGAGGGTGCTTGCAGCTGACCAGCCGGTGCGGCTGTTTGAAGTGATGGATGTCGAGTTCCAGCGTCCGGTGGTCATCCCTGACAACAAGGATGGCGTGGAGACGCTGTTTACCGTCAGGGCGGAGCCGGCATCGGCTGGTGAGGGTGAGGATGAGGAGGTGATCAAGGCGCAGTTCGCGTACTACGTATGCCCTGACGAAAGAGCCGGATCGATGGTGCAGATGTGCGCGGGACGACTGGTTGTTCACCTTGGCAAGCCGTCGATCGGGGCCCTACCTGAGAGGGAGACGTGTGCGGTGCAGCAGAACACAAATCTGCTTGGTCTTGATGTCGACAGGGTTTATGCATCTCTAGGTGATGTGGGGTTGAACTACCAGGGGCTGTTCAGGGGTATTTCCGAGGCCTGGCGGTCCATGGACTACGCGAACGCCTCGGGTGTTTGGGCTGGGGCGGACCTCGGCCAGGACGAGGACTATGCCATCCACCCGGCGCTGCTGGACGTCGCCTTCCAGACCCTGTTTTGTGCCCGCGCGCACCCCAGCAGCGGCCAGATCACCTCTGCGCTGCTGCCGGTGCGCATCAAGTGCGTCACGCTCAACCCCTGCGTTAGCATACAGGAAGATGGGCGGGCAGCACTCGACATGGAGTCCTTCGTCACCGACAAGACCATCACCTCGCTGGCCGGGGATATTCACATCTACAACACTGGCTCTAGTAACATGGCGGTGCAAGTCGAGAGCCTCGTGCTGCAGGCTGTGTCTCCGCCCGACGCTTCGCAGGACCGCCATATGTTCGCAGCGACTGTCTGGAACACCGATGCTGCCCTGGGCAACATCGTCCAGTCAGAACGGGATGTCGCCAACGACGAGACGGTCATGAACCTCGCGGTGGCCATCGATCGCGCAGCGCTGTTCTACATGAAGCGGCTGCTTGAGGAGTATCCGCCGAGCCGGAGACAGGAGGCAGACCTGCAGTGGCACCACGACTGCATGCTGGATGCGTTCGAGGTGCTTGTGGAAAACGTCAGGAATGACCGGCATCCCCTGCTCAGAAAGGAATGGCTTTCGGACGAGCACTCGATCGTCGAGGATTTGTGCTCCAAGTATGATGGCCAGATCGACCTGCTGCTGACCCGGGCGGTCGGCGAGAATCTTAGTGCTGTTGTGCGCGGCGAGACCCCAATTCTGGAGGTTTTGCTGAAGGATGACATGCTCAACCGCTTCTACATGGAGGGGTGTGGGTTTGACGTCATGAATGGGAGCGTTAGGGAGGTGGTCAAGCAGATCACGTTCAAGTTTCCGAGGTGCAACATACTGGAGATTGGGGCTGGCACGGGCGGGACGGTAAGATCCCCAACTTCACACCCTTGACATGAATGTAGACTGACTGATGACCCAGACATGGAATGTCCTGAACGCCATCGGAGACGCGTACGAGTCATACACTTACACAGACATCTCGACGGGATTCTTTGAGAAGGCGGCCGATAAGTTCTCGGACTTCACGCACAAGATGATTTTCAAGCCGCTTGATATTGAGCGAGAGGTAGCGCCTCAAGGGTTCACTGAGGAGTCGTACGACATCATCGTTGCCGCCTACGTCTTGCACGCAACTCGCAATCTCCAAAAGACGATGGAGCACGCCCGCTCGCTGCTCAAGCCTGGCGGGTTCCTTATTCTTCTGGAGGTCACGGCGCCGGATATCCTGCGACTCAATTTCCTGATGGGCGGTCTTCCCGGCTGGTGGCTGGGACTCCACGATGGCAGGGGCCAGTATCCGGGCGTGTCTGTCCTGGACTGGGATACGCTGCTCCTGAACACTGGCTTCTCCGGCGTCGACTCCGTCATGCACGACTTGGCCGACGAGAGCAAGCATTGCAACTCGCTCATCGTCACCCAGGCCGTGGACGACACCATGCTGCAGCTGCGCGATCCGCTGTTGCCTGATAGCACCCACACCCTCCCCATGGACTCTCTCCTTGTCCTCGGCGGTAGGACCTTGACGACGTCTAAGATGTTGAACGAACTGCGCAAGTCGCTTCCAACAGCGTGGAAGCGGAGCTTGGAGACCGCAACTGGGGTGGATGCTGTCGACACCAGTGCTGTTCGTCTTACCCCCGGAATGGACGTCATCTGCTTTCAAGAGCTGGATTCGCCGCTCTTCGCGACGCCCATGACGAAGACTCGCATGGCCAAACTGCAAAGTATTCTCATCAACGCACGAAATATGCTGTGGGTCATCTCGGACAGCCCGCGCACTAACTTATTCCTCGGCATCGCGCGCGCCTTGTTCCATGAGCTTCCGCATCTGAACCTCCAGGTCATCCGCCTCGAGCCTGGTCAGGGGGGTCTGACAGCCATGACCAGAACCGTGATGGAGGCGTTTGTACGGCTCAAGATTGGCTCCGTTCACAAGGAGGAAATCGAGAGGTCGCTGTGGTTCCAGGAGCCGGAGCTTGTGGTCGCCGCGAACGGCCAGAGGCTCATACCGCGTGTGATGCCCAACGCCCCTGCAAATGAGCTGTACAACGCCTCGCGGAGGGTTATCACCAAACTGGTAGATGCGACAGATGTTGCTGTGGAAGTCGGCACTGCAGAAAAGGGCAAGCTCATGTTTACTGCAGCGTTTGTTCCCAACGTGGATGCGGAGCAGGATGGGCATTTCGTTATAGTGAAGACGAGGTTCACATTACACATCCCCGGACAGGGCCGCGAAGGCTTCCACCTCTGTTTTGGACACAACGGAGACACAGAATCGGCAGTTATTGTCTTGTCCAAATCCAACGCATCGGTGGTTCGGGTTCTCGAGTCGGACGTGTTGCCAATCTCGGAACGGGACTGCACGCCGGCTGTTTTGCTTGCCACGGTCAACCATCTGCTTGCTCGATCCATCGCGGAGTTGGGATACGAGCAGGGAACCAAGCCGGGACTGGTTCTGGTCTACGAGGCAGATGAGGCGCTGGCTGTCATGGTATCTTCCGAGCTCGCCCGCCGTCCAGATGGAGTTGGAGCCTGCTTCGTGACGTCAAAGCCCGAAGCGCCTGAAGGATGGATCAAGGTGCATCCTCGCGATTCAGCGCGGACGATCAGACGCCTTATTCCCCGCACCGCGCGTCTGTTTATCGACTGCTCGAGCTTGAGGGGGGTGGCTCCAAACAACGTCCTGCAAGAATGCCTCCCATCGGACTGTCAGATCCGCAAGATGGAGGCCCGAACTCTGCAGGATTTCGCCGCAAGTGCAACTGCCCCGGCGAAAGACCTTCTCGAGCAATCTTACATGCTTGCCATCGCCCATCTTGATTTTGTGAGTGGAGACGATGCCGAGATGCCCTACCATCTCAGCTGCCCTATCGTAAAGGCCAGTGAGCTGCCAGGTGCCGATGTTTCACAGCAACGACAAATGTACATCACCAGCTGGGAGGACAAGGCGGGTTTGTCTCTCACTGTGAGACCTCCCGACCTTTCCACATGCTTGAACCCTTTCAAGACGTATCTCATGGTCGGCATGGCCGGCGGTTTGGGGCTGTCCATCTGCCGATGGATGATCCGCAACGGCGCTAAGTATCTGGTCATCACAAGCCGCAAGCCCGCTATCGACCCGGCCTGGCTCGAGGATGCGCGCAGAGAAGGCGTGAATCTCCATATTTTGCCCATGGACGTGTCTGATCGCAGCTCGGTCGAGGCCACGATTGGTCTTATCCGGGCGGAGATGCCGCCCATCGGGGGCGTCTGCAATGCGGCCATGGTGCTCTCCGATAGGCTCTTCGTCAACATGGACGTCGATCAGCTGAACGACACCCTCGCGCCCAAGGTTGACGGGACAGACCACCTCAACGCCACCCTCGCCGACACCCCCCTCGACTTCTTCATCCTTCTCTCCTCCTCCGCATCCATCTTTGGAAACCCAGGTCAGTCCAACTACCACGCCGCCAACCTCTTCATGGCCGGTCTCGCCTCGCAGCGGCGCCAGCGCGGCCTGGTCGCATCAGTCATCCACATCGGCCTCGTCATCGACGTAGGCTATGTCACCCGCCAACAAGACCGCGACGTCGAGGGCCACCTCCGGAGCCAGTTCTTCCTTCCCGTGTCCGAGACCGACGTGCACCACGCCTTTGCCGAGGCGATCGCAGCCGGAAAGCCCGACAGCGACCGGCCGTATGAGTTGATCATGGGCATCGAGCCCTTCACGCAACCCATTGACCCCGATCGCAGGCCCGGCTGGCTGTCCAACCCGCGCTTCTCGCATTTTCTCCCGCCCATCGCCACCCAACAGGCCCAATGCCGTAATAACTCCTCAAACGGCACCGGCACCAACGTCAGGCAGCAAGTCGAGGGGGCAGACTCCGAAGCCGCCGCACTGGATGTCGTCAACAAGGCCTTCACCGCCAAGCTGGAGTCGATGCTACAGCTTGCGGCGGGGAGCGTTGATGGGTCGAGGGCGCTCATTGACTTGGGCATCGACTCGCTGGTTGCGGTGGAGATTCGCACGTGGTTCCTCAAGGAGCTGGACGCGGATGTGTCGATTATGAAGATATTGGGGGGAGATACGGTTGCGCAGATTGCGACAGGGGCGGCGAAGAGGGTGTTGGCGGATTTGGATTTGGAGAGAGGTGAGAGGGGGGATGCGTTGAAGGAGGATGTGGTGAGGAAGGATGTGGTGGTAAGGGATGTGGTGAAGGTGGAAAGGGGGTTAGAGCTGAAGGTGGCGCCGGACCTCGATGGTGCCTCTTCTGAGCTGTCAGCACCACCACCGGTACCAGATCTGGATATATCTTCTGAGCCTTACGGAATCGGCAACGCTGCACGTGCTGCTGATGCGGATTCGGACTCGGCCCGCTCCAGCTCCGACGGGAGTACCAACGGGGATGGAGACTCCAGCATCAACACGAATGACTTGTCGGACATCAGTTACATCTCCAGCGAGGGTGTCAAGGCCGGCCTGGAGAGTTCGCCTGAGCCAGAAGACCCGCCTATCCCTGAAGTCAAAAAGCACAATATGGTGTTTACCCCTGAGCCTGTCGAGGACGAGGTATCGGAAAAGACATGCTCCTTTGTGGCCGTCGGGGAGATGACACCGGCGCAATGTCGCCTGTGGTTTGCCTCCCGACACGTCAGCGATCCTACCGCGTACAATATGACGTTCCAGTACGAGGTTCAAGGCTACCTCGACACCTCACGCCTACGCTACGCCCTGGACATGGCCTGCCAGCAGCACGAAGCGCTGAGGACGGCCTTCTACACGCAGCCCGGAGATGGCCAGCCCATGCAGGGAATCCTCGCAGTACCTACCTACACATTCAAGCATGTAAGCCAGCGCGAAGCCAGCACCGAGAACGACATCGATAAGGAGGTCGCCTTCTTCCAACAACATAACTGGGATCTTGGGCATGGCTACACCTTTGGGCTGACTGTTATCTCGCTCGAACCAAAGAAGCACATCCTCATCTTCGGCTACCACCACATCATCATGGACGCTACAAGCTGGGCTGTCTTCCTCCGCGACTTGAACCGGTCCTACCAAGGACAAAACCTCGGCCAGCGGCCCCCCACATGCATCGAATTCTCCCAAAAGCATATCCACCTCGTCAACTCGACCGCCTTCCAAAGCCATATCCAATTTTGGAAGGAAGAATTTGCTTCCCTCCCCGAGACACCACCCCTCCTACCGGTAGCCAGCGTTCCCACTCGCCCTACCGAGCCGCCGCCCAACAACTTCACCTCGTACGCGTGCCGTGAGGTCGACGCAGCCACAACCGCCCAGCTCCGCAAGACATGCCAATCCCTACGCATCACCCCCTTCCACTGCCACCTCGCGGTCCTCCAAGTCCTCCTCTCCCGCTACCTCTCCCTCCCCGACATCTGCATCGGCGTCGCCGACGCCAACCGCACCTCCTCCCCCTTCGCCTCCACCCTCGGCTTCTTCATGAACATCCTCCCTCTCCGCACAGCCATCCCCAACCTGCACACCACCCCCTTCCGCCTCCTCGCCCAAACCACCTCCCAAAAGTTCCTCTCCGCCCTATCCCACTCCGCCATCCCCCTCGACACCATTCTCGACGCCGTACACGCCCCCCGCGCAGCGAACCACACCCCTCTTTTCCAAATCGCCGTGAACTACCGCCAGGGCGCCGTCATGGACGTCCCCCTGGGCGAAAGCACCATGACCCTGTGCCGCGCTGAGGACGCTCGCAACCCGTATGATATAAGTCTGTGCGTCATCGAGACGGGCGCCGCGTGTGTGGTGGAGATGACCTGCCATGCCGCGCTGTATGACTCGGGAGCGTGTGAGGTTCTGCTGGGGGCGTATCTGCGGTTGTTGCGTGGGGTTGCGGCGGATCCGGAAAGAATGGTGGGGAGTTATGAGATGCATGACTCTGTGCGGGTGAGGGAGGCAATTTCTCTGGGGACAGGACCGGAGGTGGACTTTGGGTGGGGCGAGGGGACGTTGTCGGGGCGGGTAATGGAGATGTGCACCTTGTTTGACGAGGGGGTTGCGATTACCGATCGGGAGGGGACGATTAAGTACAAGCAGTTACAAGCGAGGGTTTTTGCCGGAGCGGAGGCGCTGGTGCAGGCTGGAGTTGGTGAGGGCTCGGTTGTTGCGGTGCTGTGCGAGCCGTCAGGGGATTTTGTGGTGGCGATGCTGGCGGTGATGTGTGTTGGTGGCGTTTATATGCCGCTGGATATCAGTCTGCCTGCTGCGAGGCACATAGCGATGGTTGAGGATGCGAAGCCATTGCATGTTGTGTTTCATGCAGCGACGGAGGAGTTGGCTAAGGGGTTGGCTGGTGGTGGTAGGGGATTCCCTTTAGCAATGGTGCGTCTTGAGAGGGAAATAGGGGCGGGGACGGTCCCAGCTGCGGTTGTTCCGTGCACCGCGCGCAACGACACCCCCGCCGTGCTGCTCTACACGAGCGGATCGACCGGGAAGCCCAAGGGCATCCTCCTGTCGCAGGCGAACCTGGCAAACCACGTCGCGGCGAAGACAGCCGCTCTCAGGCTCGGGCGGGAGCGCGTCCTGCAGCAGAGCAGCCTCGGGTTCGACATGTCACTGATCCAGATCTTCAGCGCGCTCGCCAACGGGGGCACACTGGCCATCGTCCCGGCCGAGTGGCGGCGCGACCCGGCCCAGCTGACGGCCCTTGCGGCGCGCGAGCACGTCTCTCTGACTATTGCCACACCGAGCGAGTACGCTGCTTGGCTGGAATATGGCGTGCCAGAGCTACGGGGAAGTAAAGACTGGCGGCACGTCTGTCTTGGCGGCGAGGTGGTGACTGATACCCTCTTGCAAGCCTTCCACCGTCTCGCGCTGCCGGACTTACGGCTCACGAACTGCTATGGTCCCACCGAGATCACGGCCGCGGCGACGTTTCAGACTCTCGAAGTATCCGACAATATATCCCAGGGTAACAAGGTCGATGTCATCAGGGGCTCTGGCTCTGTTGTCGGCCGCGCTCTCCCCAACTACTCAGTGTACATCACCTCGCCCTCGGGTGACCCCCTCCCCGTCCTACACACTGGGGAGATCTGCATCGGCGGCCTTGGCGTCGCACACGGCGGCTACCTCAACCTACCGGAGGAGACGGCTGCGCGGTTCGTCCCAGATGCGGTTGACAAGACGAGGACAATGCACCGCACTGGCGACATGGGCAGGCTCGCTGCTGACGGATCGCTGGTGTTCCTTAGCCGGATGGACGGCGACACACAGGTCAAGCTGCGCGGCTTGCGGATTGAGCTGACCGAGGTGGAGGAGGCCGTGCTTACTGCTGCTAAGGGAGTGTTGGGCGCCGTGGTGGTGTCTCTGCGGGAAGAGGTGTTGGTCGCGCATGCGGTGTTGGTGTCGGGGCGGGACATGGAGGTGGAAGATGTGGATATCGAGTTGGAAGAGGTGTTGAGCCGGCTGCCGCTGCCGCAATACATGGTTCCTGCGCGGATTGTGGTTGTGCAGGCGCTACCTACTACCAGCAACGGCAAGATCGACCGCAAGGCGGTGGCAGAGCTGCCGCTCCCGGCACGGGGAGCTGTTGTACTAGCGCATCCGGAGAAGCTCACCCTTGCCGAGGGCGAGCTGCGCCTCCTGTGGGAGAAGGTCCTCCGGACTGACACCTCCGGTCGCATCACACCCACGTCGGACTTCTTTCTGTGCGGGGGCAACTCGCTGCTCCTCATGCGGCTGCAGGCGGCCATCAAGGAGGCCATGGGCGTCGCGGTGTCCACGCGCGATCTGTACCAGGCCAGCACGCTGCGGCAGATGGCAGCGGAGATCGGCCTTCGGCGGGACGGGCAGCCGGAAGACGACGAGATTAAATGGGATGTCGAGACAGCAGTGCCAGACTGGGTTCTGCAAGACGCCAGCGTGGACGGCTATCACACCCGCAACAATAAACCCCCCAAACACAAAACTATCGGCATCGAGGTCCTCTTAACAGGCGCGACCAGCTTCCTCGGCAGCTTCATCCTCCACTCCCTCACAACCAACACTTCCATCTCCAAAATCCACTGCGTCGCCATTTCCCCTGACGAAGCCCACCTCATCCCCTCCGACGACGATAATAAAATCACAACCTACACCGGCACCCTCCTCTCCCCCACTCTCAGCCTCACCCCTTCCGAAACATCCACCCTCTCCACCACCATCGACGTGATCATCCACGCCGGCGCCAACGGCCACTGCCTCAACAAATACTCGTCCCTTCGCGTCCCCAACGTCCACTCAACGCGCTTCCTCGCCTCGCTCGCGGTTCCAAACCAAATCCCCCTCCTCCTCCTCTCCACAAGCCGCGTGGCCCTGCTGTCTGGCACGACCACACCCTTGCCGGCGTCTGTGGCGAAGTACAGGCCACCAACCGACGGGTCAGATGGGTACACGGCTTCCAAGTGGGCTAGTGAGGTCTTTTTGGAGCGGTTGACACAGGTGATGGGGCGGGAGCTGCCAAGGGTGCAGATTCATCGGCCGTGTGTTGTGGTGGGGGCGCAGGCGCCGAGTAGCGATGCGCTGAATGCGATACTGAGGTTTTCGAGGGTTATGAGGAAGACGCCCGCGTTTCATGTTGCGGTTGGTGGTGTTCGTAATGGTGTTGGTGATGAAGGTGAAGGGGAAGGGGGAGGTAAAAAAGGAGAAGTGAAAGCCGAGGGCTACTTTGACTTCCAGGAGGTGGAAGTCGTAGGGGCGGATGTTGCTGCTGCGGCGGTGGCGCTGGCGACAGGGACGGCGAGAGGTGGTAGTGATAAAGGCAAGAGCACGGGGCTGTCGTTCCACCACCACTCGAGCGGCGTGAAAACTCCCGTCTCGGGCTTCCGGCAGCGGATGGAGGAGAGGTACGGTGGGGTGTTTGAGGAGGTGCCGATGGACGAGTGGATCGCCGCTGCGATTGAGACTGGGATCGATCCGCTTATTACGGCGTATCTCGAGGGTCTCATTGAGCGTGGGCAGGCGGTGGTGTTTCCTTATTTGGGGGAGACGGTGGCGTTGACTTGAAATTATGTGCACTTTTGCAGCCGGATGGTGTGTTGGATGGGCGGAGTTTATTTCTATTGAATTTTCACGGGAAAGCTAGAGGTTTAAATGACTCAGAATAATGAAGCACAAATTTCTTGAATGAATATTACAAGAAGTCAATTTCTCTCCTAGTATGTGCCCAACGGCTACCTATGCCTTGGGGACAGCGAGGTGACTTGGGTCAAATCGAGTAAACAAGCTTCTGTCCCACAATCTCCCCCTTCCACACCGACTCGACCCCTTCCGGAACAGCGTTCAACCCCCCTTCACGCTTCTGGTATGGATGCGACTTTATGAGACCCTTCTTTAACAGCTGTGACGCAGCCTCATACCACATCTCGGCGAACTTCTTGTCCTGCGGGCGCGGGTCAAAGTTAAAGGGGCGCTGCCAGCCAATCGGCTGATCAAACTGCGTGTACGTGAGAACCCAGTCGGGCTTGACGCTCCGACGCGTGTGTGTTCGCAGCGGGAAGGGGTTGAGCGTGACGTATTTGCCGCCCGCGCTGCCGATGGCCTCGTAGCACGTGGCCATGGAACTTGTGTCAGTGATGCAATCCATGGCTATGGCTAGTTGGTTGTGCGTGTGCTCGCGGATGTCGCTCCCGCACGTGTGCGATTTGTAGTCGAACGTGGCTGCCGCGCCGAGGCCAAGGACTCGCGCGGCGCTGCGGGGAGAGCATGTCGCGATGGGGATGAATCCGGAGCTATGATTGTCAGCTCATGCCCTTTAAAGACCTAGGAAAAGTAAAATGAAAGAAAACACGCACAGCTTCAGCAGCTGAATGGCAATCGTCCCGGTCGCCGTACCGCCGCCGTAAACAAGCGCAAAGGCAGGCTTGCTGGCTGGCTGAGACGGCAGCGGCAGCTTCAGGACATGATACAGCGCCAGGCCGCTCGTAGCCAAGGCCGTGCCCAGCGTCGCGGCCTCCTCGAAACCCATGCCCTCCGGGATGCGGAACACCAGGCCCGCAGGCACGGCAACGTACTCGGCGAAGGCACCATTGTCGACGCGGAACGGGTTGTTGCCGAATAGGCACCCGCACACACCATCTCCCACTTTCAGGGTACCAATGTTGGAGTTTCCCAGGGAAAAAACAGTGCCCGCGAAGTCGGATCCGACGAGCGCGCCGGGCGTCGGCGACATGGCGAGCGACTTGCCGTCGCCGGGGTTGATAGCCACGCAGGCGATCTTGACGAGGATATCGCCGTCCTTGAGCGAGGGAAGCGGCGCATCGTTGACGACGGCCACCTTGCCTGCCGAGACAACTTTGATGGCTTGTTGCGTTAATGCTGTCATGGTCATTGTTGCAGCCTTGTGTCCCGTCCCGTCCCAATGGAATCCAGTGTTGGTGTTCGTGAGCAACAGATGTAGGCAATGCCAAGCAGCAGGCCAACAAATTGGCAGTTGAACGTGGCCGTCCAATAGCTCCCCGCGCCGACTCGCGAGTCTAATTATTCCCATCCTGTACATGGCCGCAGCCACTTCTTGCAGCGGAGCGAGCAATGCACGGATTGCTGCATATCTCGCTGCTATCATCTGCATGTGGCCTGTCAACCGCAGCTCGTGCATGCACCTGCTTTCAGCCAGCCCACATGTCCAAGTACCTGCCATGTACCCCCCAACCTTTTTTCGGCCGAACTTTCGGAAGCCAGGCTGGCGGGCCGCGCCGCATGTCGACCGCCGAAAGATACCACACAGCTTTGTACACGTGTACGTGCGGGGTTGCTGAACGTGATGCGCCTGCGAATGACACGCCAATTGGGACTTGTGGGTCCCTGCTTGCCCACACCGAGAGTGGTGTGTCGCATGGGTAGCGGGTAGCAGGGCAGTTGCGTGATGGAAAGACCCAGGTGACGGTGAGCACAGCACCGACGGAGCGGCTCCAGGCCTCCGGATCACGGATACCGACCCGATTGAATGTCAATACGAGATCTTGGAATTGAGTCTGCCCGATATCCTGCCGTTATCGGTGGTTGATTTCGTACTCTGGGAGCCAGTAAGCATCGGACCTGTCTCTCCGCGTTTTGCAGCACGCTGCTCTAAGATTCGCCACGACATTCCGGGAATTATCACCGTTAGTGGCCTGACGGCGCCCCAACAGTGGGGCTCAATCGCCACTCCTGCCAGAGGTTCCTTCCCTCCTCGCTTCCAATCAAAAGCGATCACCGGAAATTTCGAGAACTTGAAGTCTCAGTTGGCTGGGCTGGCCAAGTTGCAAGTTGAAAAGGAAAGAGCGCAGTTGTGGAAGGAGGGGTCTCATGGGTGCCTACCGTAACACCCACCTCCGAAGGCTCTGGCTATAGCAATGCCCCTCTTCTCCGTGTTTAAAGAGACTGTTGAAACTCCCATACGGGTTTTGTTCCGGAATATCAAGGCCTTGATTCTATTTGACAGCCTGTTGGAGATTGCAGGAAGGCCTTTTCAGAACGGGAAAAAGGGCTGAGCAGGAGCGTGCTTTCCTTCTCAATTGATACTCTTGTAGGTAATCGAGGTTTCTTACTGGCTCAGCTCACTTGGGACTGCACAGTTTGAGATGCTCCGCGGCGCACATGACCTGGCCAGTCAAATCCCAACACAATGTGCGGGGTGCGTAGCTTGCGCCCGAAGGCATGACGTCTGCCTTGGGCGCATTTCTGTCTGCTGGGAAGGGGAAGGCTCTCGCACAAATATTTTTCCATTCCACGCAACCGCATCTCAAGATCCTCACGTCACCAGCCGTGTCTCCGGGTCCGTGCAGCTCGACTCTGTCGGCGCGCTTCGCCATCTACACCAAGGCGACCAAGATAAAACGAACCCGTGTCCAGGGAAGTCGGGAGCTTGCTCTCCGAGTCGTTGACGACCATCATGTCGCTCGCACTACGTTCGGCCGCCGCACTCAGTCCGGAAGTTGTGCTCGCTCAAGCAATATCCAAATTCGAGCAAGCTCTTCCCGATGACCAGAAATCGACGTTCCGTACCCTCCGGAGTCAGGCCCTCCGATCGGCGCCACAGCCCGAAGATGTCATGCGCTTCACGGCTGAACTAAACGTCCGCTTCAAAGGAAGATCCGCCGCAAGATGCTTGGGTCCCCGTTTCACCAGCGTGCTTCAGACGACGCAGCAATATGCAGCTCTGGGGGATGTCATTGTCGGCGCCTCACAGAACATTCTCGCAGCAGGAATCTGGTCCTTGATCAGACTGTCACTCCAGATGGTGGTTGGGCTCACTTCATATCTGGAGAGAATCTCCATCTTCTTCATGGAAGTTGGCCGCTCCTCGCCGAGATACCAGTCCATGGCCCTCTTGTACCCTCGATCAGCGAGCCTCAGGGGAGCCCTGTGCCACTACTTCACCGTCATCACCACTGTTTGCCGTCATTTTGTATCGTTCAGTCAGAAGTCCATGCTCGGTCAACTAGCGGCTTCCTTGGACGAGTCTGTTCTGCGGACCGCGCAAGCCGAGCTTCAGAAGTGGGCGCGGTGTATCTTGGAAGAAGTTAATCTTCTCGGCACCCAGACGATCGAAAATGAAGCCCGGGAAAACAGCAACTTCAGAGCCTTGGTCGGCATGTCACGCGCATCCGAGTCACACCAGCGCCGATTCAAACGCCGGTTGAATCTTCTCGACAGTTGTTCCAAGATGGACTTTGAAACGCCATGGAAGCAGTGGCGGAAGCTGGGAAATTCGACAATATTCGTCAATAATGATACCTACGGCCAATGGAAACAAGGAGATGGTCCCTCGATGCTGGTATTGTTGGGCAAGTTGGGCTCAGGAAAGTCCGTTACGATGGCTAATATTGCCGAGGAGCTTCATCTTTCCGACGATGGCTCGGCAACTATCTATGTCTTCTGTCGACATGACATCCCAGAAGGCCTAACTGTTCGGGCCATTCTCGGCTGCCTGTTCAGGCAACTCCTAAAGTTCTGCATCGAAGACTCGGCCATGGACGATTTGATTGACGAGTCGAGGGCACAGCCTAGTCTCGAGTACATCGCAGCGATAGTGTCGAAAGTATTTCCCCGGAACCGCAAGATCCATTGCCTTGTTGATGGCTTGGACGAGTGTCCCGCTGATGAGGCTCAACAAACCCTACAATGGATCAAGCGCCTGCGGAGAGAGCTGAATTTCAGTTGCTGTGTGTCCGTTCGTTCCACGGCTCATGAAGGACTGGTCACAGAGCGGAATATGGGCGAGTGGGCAACAATGCACATGGCGGAGAACAATCCGCATATTGTCAGCTTCATCAATGCAGAGATTCAGGACCGAATCTCAGGAGGGAAGCTGAAAGTTGGGGATCCTGCGCTTGCCGTCGAGATCCGAGACGCGCTTATTCGCGGCGCAAACGGCATGTAAGTGAACAGTCGGATGTCTTTGTCTTCGTTTAGTGTCAAGTACTTACCACCGTCGATTAGGTTTCTTTGGGTTGCTCTGCAGATACAATCATTGAGCGAGGAGGAGAGTGACGAGGCCATCCGATCTGCTCTTGAAGACCTCCCCCAGGATCTCCATGCTACCTTTGAACGAATCCTGAAACGAAATCGCAAGGGCAAGACAGAGTACCAGGGCCCCCTTTTGAAGCTTATATCTGCTGCCCATCGACCACTAACCGTTAATGAGCTGCGAGAGGCCCTGAGTGTTACACCGAACGATCCGGAATGGCGCCGTGACCGACTGATCAATGACGTCCGAGCGACCATCGGCTGTTGCGGAAGCCTTATCACCGTGGATGAGGAAGAACTTTCAGTACGACTCATTCACCAGAGCGTCCTCCAGTTCCTTCTCAGCCGTGATCCAGAGGGGGAAGATCCGCCACCATGGCACTTCCTGGCGGAAGAAGCCAGCATTTTCATGGGGGAGGTTGCCGTTACTTATCTCAACTACGGCATCTTCGAAACCCAGGTTTCTACATCTGTTGCACCAAACGTGGCTGCGGCGCAGTTGACCGATAGGATCTTGGACGACGCGCTAGGTCCATCGGGAATAGCAGGAAAGCTGGCTTTGATGCTACTAAGAGGCAGCACGTCGACCCAAAGTCAGCAGAGGTCTACCATGGATATCAACAGGACTTTAGCCGACGCCTGGAACCGCCATCGTCGTCAACAAGATATCGATTTCTCCCACTTTCTACCATATGCCTCTCGCCACTGGCTACCACACACGACATGGGTCGAGCAGGGGTCTCAAATCTATCAGCTGTGGCGGAGGGTGTACAATAACCCCAAGTTTGATGTCATGCTTTGGACTCAAAGCCAGATGCCCACCGAGGCCGATGACCTGATTGTTGACGAGGAAACAGGCACCATATGGCGAATATCGCCAACAGTGGCCTGGTCAATTTCCAACAACCATGTGGCCCTCCTCCGTGCCGAGCTGACGGGGCAGCGCTGGGCTCGAAGCTTTGCGAGCGTCATCCACTATCTCTCTGCCTGTATGAATCGACCGTCGCGTCCCGTGTTTGATACTCGAATGGCTACGAAGTTGTTGCACTTCGCCGTGCTGTTCGAGTCGCCGAAAATGGTGAGGTGGCTGTCATCAATGGAGGCAGATGGTACCCCCGTTCTTCAGACCGCAATCTCAAACCGTGCGCACGGGGTGCTCAGAGCACTTCTGAGGGGCCGTGGGCGCAGGAAACTGCTGGAATATCTATGCAGCACCTCCCTGCTCCATCACTGGGCCTCGGTTGGTGATTTCGATAGCCTTGAATGCACTATCGTCTCCGGTGGTCTTAATCTTGACCTGCATCCTTTGCCGGGTACGGCCTTTGGCGACGATACACTGCTCCAGACTGCCTTGAAGGGCCATTGGACAAGGCTCGAAGATGTACGCAGGCTCATAAACACCGTTGCCGGCCTCCTGGACCTTGGTGCTGATCCTGCCATTGCGACAGGGAATAGCGAACGATGCTTGGGATTGCTCCTGCGACTGTCCTGGGCTTCTTCATACCACGTATTGAACCTCCAGGACACTTTGGTTTTAAAACCATGGCAACTTACCTCTGAATACACTTCACATTTGGACTTTGACAGAGAGCACGACTGGACTTTCAGCGATATAGAGGATATCCTAGAAATAATTTTAAACCTGGATAACGGCCCAAAAGATCGACCAGAGTGGCTTCGGGGGGTGATCCAGGCGTATATTTCTCTTCGCCGTAGGTTTCTGGGCGGATGCCAGGACGAAGTTCCCGAACGGATCCAGCGGCTTCATTCATCGGCCCGACATATCATGTCCATACAAGAGCATTACTTGAGGGTTGTTGAGATGCTGATGCGCCACGGATACAAGGGGATCCGTGCCAAGTTTGTTAGGGGACGGGCCTCGAACTTCGGTGGTGTGATGAGGTATCTTCTGGCTTCTCATGGCATTGATGTCTCTGCGATTAATTTACTGGCACAAAACTTGAAGGGCGGTCCTCCGTTAGCATTGCGGGCGGCTGGGTTTGGGGAAAACTTCCTCCATGTGACCAAAGACATTCTACAGGACGATTTGAGTGCTGGGGCTTACAACTTTGAAGATATTCTTGCGATGGCTACCACCGATGTGGAGCGGGATATCCTGAAGAGAGCGTACGCGCTGACTCCTGTTGTTCCGCTCAATGCGGTCGGGGTCAGCTTGTGGGATCTTGTGACGAACAAACCCGAGTAGGTAGGTAGTAGGTCAGTAATGGAGAGAACTACCTAGGTAGCTACTTATCAGAACAGCCCGGGCCCTTGAACCTTGACCAGGTCGATAATAGTCTTGTGGAACACAAAACAGAGCGGTTTTCTGGCCGTTCGGCAAAAGAGTGATGGAATTGCTTATTCTAGATAAAAAGGAGAGGGTGGCAGAGAGCCAGTAATATAGTGGTGGAAGGTGGCGAGTCACGTGGCCAACCAGGTGACCATATTGTATCACAAGTCTACATGTAAATACGTAGTATTTACCCAGGTACTAGGTACGCAGCACATTCGCCTTTTAGCTTGCACGATGGCCCATTAAGGCAATTACCGACGCATGCAAACATACGCGGGCTCCCAGGGCCCCAGACCACAGCTTACGCCTTGTTCCAAAGGGCAGCCTTATAGGAGTCGGAGAAGTGGCCGAGGATTCCGTTTTGGATTAATAATTGCCCGAAGGTCAAGAGCTATGCGGAGGATTTTGGCAGGGGTTTTGATAGGTAGCTACATTTGTGCCCCTACTGCGAGAAGTGGGGGAGGCGCGGCGGCAACGGGTTCCAGGGTGGGGCTGGTGGTGACGATGGAACTGCCGGTACTAGGACGAAGGGTGCGGGTGGATTGGGATCAGCTGGGGCGCAAAGTACCGCTAAGAGCGTTGCAGGAGGGAGGCAGACGGGGTTTATTGATGGCGTGATTGCCGCGGTTGGGTTAGTGGGGGTTGGTGTTGCCCTTTGAAGAGCCCAGGGACTTAATTGTAAAGACGAGGAAGGAACCTTGGGCAGGTCCGGGGTAGGCGATTGGGCTGGGCCCACTGCCAAGGGGAGGTACTATCCCTGGGTCTCGAGCAGGCAGTGGACGCGGCCGCGGTTGGCGTCTTTCCATCCATCTTTCACCTCATGCTTCCTTCTTCAACTACTGAAGTCCGCTGCCAAAAAAAATACATCGGTTCCTTTACCTCGTTTGTTACATCATCTTCGCAGTTCGAGCGGTCAGACGACGAATTCATTACCTCCGAGATGATGGAGCCTCCGCCAAATCCTCACCGTAGCGTCGTCAAACGGCACGGGCCTTTTTGTTTGGTCGAGTAAGGATCGCCAACCGCATGCTCGCAATTTAAGGCCGCAGCAACGAATGCTGGTAGGTCGTCCAAATTGGGTTAGAATTTGTTACTACGCTTTGTGGCGGGTTTCACGTCGTTGGCGTCAATGGGATCGAAGTGCTGCCCCAGCCTTAAGACCCGCGGTGGGAAGGTGTTTCTCTTGCTTGGCTTCACCTCGTCTTCCCAAAACGGCGCTTTACCTACATGTCTACGGCAGACATTGACGTCAGGCAAGCATATACTATCTAGCACGTTCCGGCACCGAGGTGCCTCCGTTTCCGGCGGTCGATGCCTCGACACACATCTTCGAGTTCCTGTCAGACCGCAACTTCCAGGACTTCTACGATGAGCCAAAACTCACCGGCCCAGGTGGGACCATGTTCTGCGATACACCGAAGGGTGTATTCCTGGGGTCGGGAGGCTTCTTGGGCTATTTGCTATCCCCAACGTCACGCGCAACGTCCGCAACGGCATCCTACCCGCCAACCTCTCTAATGTCGGTTACGTGTCGTCCAGCGCCACTACCGACCCCATATCGCTACGCCTCCGGTCCATCATCCCGACTTGCCTAGGCAGTTACTGCGCATCACAGCCCGAGTGCGCTGCACAAGCTGTTTGCGACGTGGGCAATTTGCTGACTGATAACTATCAACTATCGGCCGCGGGCGTGGGACGTTGTTGGCAGTCGATTTGCTCGTGAAATGTCCAGACAGTCAATCCCGACATTGCGGGTATCAGCGTATGTCCGGAGAGTTGCCCCCCAACGAGCTTGTGACCTAAAGAGTCCTAGATTCTTCTCTCCTACGGCCTCCAATGTCTCATCGCCCTTGCCGGCCTAAGCTTTCTTGCGTCCCTTTTTCTCGCCGTCTTTTATTTAGACCGCAAAGCAGCCGCATCATCTCCATCTTACACACACCTTCTCGGAAAGGCCAGAGATCAGTGGAAGATCATCAACGCGGCCCTCGCCGACTTTCGCAAGGCACAGTGCTATCTCGCAACCGCACTCCAAATCGGGTGTGCCGTCGTGGTTTTCAAGGACCTCGACACGATCACATACAACGACAAGATCTTCCTCCTCCTCGTGAGCCTCAACGGTCTCATCCCTACTATGCTCACGCTCTACACGCTCATGATGTTTGGCAAGAAGTCTTGGTATATCATCATCTTGTCCATTGTCACTGTCACTCTGGCCTCCGCTACCGGGGGTTATCTGGCCCACGATGTCGTGTACGCCAACCGGGACGGCATTCCATTTAGAGCGGTGGGTGGAGGCAGCTGGCTATCTGCCTGCGGTCGAAACGGTGTTGAAACCTTTTGCTTAGGTATGGGGCTCAACATATAAGGATATGGTGACCCTCGGAAGGCGTTCCTTGGCACGCTGCCTGGTTTGGACACAATCGCGGTTCTGCTGGTGTTGTGGAAGGTCCTGACGGACTCGACCAGTGCGTGGGACACAGCTACGGGGTGGCTTGCAGGTAAACTCGCCAACCAGGAGGGACCCCTTTCTGATCGCCATCAACGCCATCTCAAACGCATCCACACCATCTGCCGAGTCGTCTGCCACACGTTGGTTGCTTCGGGCATCTTGTATTGTCTGGGCGTTGAGTTTTATTACTTTTACTCCATCTTCTCAAGCACCTTTGTCGGCTTTACGTCTTGGTCGTTTGGTCAGATTGTGGGTATCATGACGTGGGCGGCCGTGTTCATTGAGTTTGTGTATCTCGAGTACAGTATGTCATGCCCACTCTTGCAACAAAGCAGACTAACTTTTGACTGTATTTGACTGACTGATACCCTTTGCAGATGGCGTCGAAGCGGGATCGGACTGGCGTTTCCCGAAATGGTTGCATGTCAAGGACGGCTCTGTGCCCGTTGACGTCATCGGATTGTCTGATCTGCCTACATCAGCGCATACCTCAAATAACGATGAGAAGAAATGCGATCTTGCCGTTACTGTCTTAAGCGCGCCTGTAACCTCCGCGACATCTTCGGTACAGACAGAGGTGGCCGCAACCAGCACGCCACTCCCTTATTTCAGGGCCATGGCTTTGGATCGGAAATCGATAGGAGATCGTAGTGATCCATCTTCTTTGCATCCACGCCGCCTCGATACCATCTGACCACTTCACTGTTCGAAACCGTTGCGAATGTGCTCAGGCGTTTATTGACGTTTGATCCCGAGGCTGACTTGTCATTCATGACTGCCTCCTACGGCTTGCCAAGCCTGTGGGGGCCAACTCCACACTACCATGAGGTTTCAGCCCGGGATCGGAGTGCGGGGTCGAGAGCGCGTTTGCATGTTTGGCTTTCCCTGGCTCTCACACTCGACGGCTTCATGGATCAGGTTCGTTGCTACGAACAGGCCGCGGGTCAGGCGGGCTGGCGCGATTACTCTCTCACCACGACCATATTATCTCCCATTCGATATCGCGCAGATGCGGCCCTTGGCGATCTAAGGCCCCATCTAACTATCAATTTCAGCCACCCAGCCCTGCCGCAATTCATCCAGCGCCGCCGAACACGCATGCCACCAGAAATGGAACACTCAGTTTACGATCCCCGTTACTTTTTAGTACCGAGACAATCGGGCCAGCACTCAAATGATCCAGATGTTCTTCAGGTCGGGTACACAACAGCATCCCAGCCCGGGCTCTGGAAACAATGGCTCCAGCAATGCACATCTTCTCACCTGGCTTGTCAGTCTCTTGAATCCGGGAACGCGGGCTTTCTACCTAAGCGACTTATTCATATTATAGCATCCAAATCCGAAATCTTGTAGCGCCTAGTCCTACCGGGGAACAAGGTCGTTGAGTACGTTACACTGAGTCACTGTTGGGGATCTTCTCGGCACACGCTTTTGGGCGCCCCTCTGACGCGGCCGATGAAGATCGGATGCGCGCTGGCCATCACTAACTCTTGTTTACTCATCATTTTCGTATGATGTCGCCATCTTATACTGCTGATCGATCCCTCTTCCCTCGTCAGAGCGTGCCGGTCAAGCCTAGCCGCAGCTAATCCCCGTAGGCAACTTCTAACCTGTGGCGTCACGATTCCGGCACCATGGCCGTGGCTCAGGCATGTGGGCGTCCACCGTGAGTCAATGGCAAGGCTCTCGGCGGCCACACCGCTCCGACACCTCGTCAGCAGTAGTACCCCGTACGTGATTCTAAAAAGCCATAAGCCCTACCAGTTACCACCTCTCCAGCGCGTGCCACCCCAGCTCCGTGTTGGTAACGGCGGGATCGCGGATCATTAAAACCCTGGCATCTTGCAGTAACACACGGGATGGAGAATATTGAGGAGCCACACCCCGGCCAACATCTCCCATGTTCTCCGTCGCTAGCAGCCTGCATGGGGCCTCAAGAGGAGAACGACCTGGCCACAACGGGATTCACGCGGTTCTCCAGCCAGCGAACGGCATCGAGCTTGCTCTTTCGACCACTTTATCAACTGCGAGCCGCACAGCGGCTACCTAGTCATCTTCGGAGGCCGATCGACCTTCATCACCAGCGTCACACCCACCGGCTCAGCCCAAGATCTCGCCGGAGCAGTCTCGCATGCGGCCCACCTGTGCTCAGCTGCCAGGCTTTGGTCGAATCCGTCCGCTCGATAATGCCGAGGGAAGCGGTCTTTGATGAATGGATTGAGATGGATGGTATCTCTTCGGAACCGTTGCAATGGCTCTCAACGACGAGCTTATCCGGAGGACTCAGCGTCGCAATCAAGACAGTGCATCAGCGCAGTGGAGCCATCAGAAGCACCAATCTGGTGGAGTGTTGGGACCACGCGGCCCCCGACGAGGACATATATAGCTGGGAAGCTGAGTTTGACAAAAGGGTGGGCTGCTCGGCGGCGAGGTGCGGAAGGGAAATATCAGAAAGAAGGGGCTTATTGCGCCGGGTATTTAACCTCTCGTCCAAGAGAGCGCCATCGCGCCACTGATAACACGGTGGTTTGTTTCATCCCTGCTCCGTTCACTGCTTCCCTCGCCTCTGCTTGGCCACTTCTTCGACTCATCAGCACCACCGGGGCTCCAGCATAATATATGGAGGCACTACGGAGGACCAGCACTACCGCGTCCGGCCTTGGAGGTCTGTATGATGCACGGCGAGTCGATCCGTAGGTAGGGAATGTTGAGCGAGCGGCACATCTCGATTGCATTTCGGAAGGTTCGTGGAAAGAGCTCTAATGCTATGCCGGTTTGCAGCTGAACAATATTCGAGTCCGTCAGCTTCAAGGCCACGTTACTGCCCCAACTTTGGCTTAGAGCTGCATAGGTACCGCAGTCACCTCCACGGTTGATATGCAGAGATGGGCTTTTCCCACATGTTACATCGAGCACCCTGTCCGAGAGCAGGGCGTGGGAGGTGGGCGTGCATCCCATATGGTTGGCCAAACAGTCAGAGATCCAAAACCCGATAAGACGTACGCTCTGCTCAGCGCCCGCGTCAGTGGTGATACTGCGAGCAGATCCAATAACCGGCCAGGGACAAAGGGTGCCTGTGCAGGTCACTTGTCAGAACGATCATCACCACCAGTTGCACAGCGCATTCAACAACGAAGACCCACCTTCTTTTGTGTATATTTCCACTTCGGAGAAGTGGCTGTACGCGGTCTGCAGTCTCATTATGAGGGGCGGGTGCTCTTCGGCGGAGTACTTGCCATCGGCAGGACTCCTGAATGAAGGAGAGGTGCCAGGCTCGGACAGCTGGGAGCGAGGAGGAGGAACCCCTGGACTACTCGGAGACGCCGACGGATATCTATGAGGCGTTGGAGAAGCATGCACATGATATCGGGTTCTGCAAAAATGATCTCAGACAAGCGCTCCTGGCTGTTGAGAGGGACGGTGTGCATGGGTTCAAGGCACGCAAGGTGGATATAATTCAGAACGTGAGACAGCGCTGGGAGGGATTGAACAACGAGGAGGCGCTTCGAGAGGTGGGAGATAAGGACTAAGTGCCACATGGCGCTTTCTTTCAAAACCCAATGTCATACTCCTCGTCCAGTCCATGACCGCAGCGTGTCCATTCACCGTCTATGAACTCTGGCTTGGCGGGGGCTGTGTCGATGTCACCCATCCGGCCATCAAAACGAACTGGAAAAGAGAGAAAGGGGGAAGCGATAATAGCCGTATTTCATTATCTATTGAGAGGGTCAAACGGGTAGTGATAGACATCAAGCTTGTCTGTGTTGTCAGCGTGTGTCGAACTAGAGACACGCCTGTCATCGCGCGTCCTCGTTAACTTGTGAGTTTGCTCTTATGAAGCGGCGCGCGAAAAGAAGTGTGGCAAGGTATTCTCGGAAGTCGGAGGCCCATTAGCATGCTGGATTGCTTTCAATAACTTGGATCATCGGGAAATAATGTTAAATTGGATGATGATGTAATCCCTCCGGCGATCAGCTAGACACTTAACCTTAGGAGAATTGAGCGGAGATGCATGTGCCCTTTCCCATTGTGGGCGACATGATGGGTTGTAGTGAATAACACGAGCGCCTCGTCATGCCGCTCAGACCTACCCCCCAGCTCAAATGCTATATTAAAGAGGTGTCGGCAAATGACAGGATCGAGGGAGAAGGAAACGGCTTCACCGACCACGGCTTCAACCGCCAGTTTTCTGTCGTGCTCCGTACCCAGACCAGGGCATCGGCACTTGCCCCCTCTGCATCTGCCATATGTTCTTTCATATATCGGACAGGCTGATCTAGACCGCACTGTGGGGTCATGGCAGACAGCAGGTCCTGACATTTGCTGGATACCAGACGGCATCAATTTGATTCGCATGGCCCGTGCCCGCGCTTTGACAGTCGGCCCAACCAATGCGGGGGCAACTGATTTCTTGTACAGAGACTTGTCTGTAAGTGTCATGTGAGTTTTCGCCCCCACCCACCCAAGCTGTCAGATCTCTGCCACTTCTAACAACCGTGGGGCGTGAGACACCTCCCCCGCTTTCCAAAAGCTTGGGCCACAGCAACGTCTCGCAAAGCTTCAGCCCAAGTCTTGGGCTCGAAAAGACCAAACAGGACTAATACACTCCCCACCGTTGGGTCCGTTGGGGTCTCTGGTGTCCGCTTGAGCTATATAATCACATTTCCCAATCTTTCCCTACAATTTCCTATCCGATGCCAAAGATCCATGATCTACCGGACGAGCTACTGGCGCAG
>Ga0247770_1000416_pt1 | contig 41479 bp, 50 predicted proteins | sample UWRJL136409B6_FD_179943 | JGI IMG/M metagenome (GOLD analysis project Ga0247770, IMG submission 179943) | Plant litter microbial communities from Arlington Agricultural Research Station in Wisconsin, United States - UWRJ-L136-409B-6 | ecosystem: Environmental > Terrestrial > Plant litter >... | reverse complement strand
GCCACCTCCATTCTCAGCACCTCACTCGTATTTATCCGCTTTCAATCACCCCCAGTGAGGTTGCGCTGCCAAGTCGCTTCGGAGTTCGGACCGCAACCGATCACTGGTTGGTCTCCAAATCATCCATTGCCCAGCACCTAGTGCGAAGCCCGTTGCGAGAGATCTGGAGAGCATGAAGCCACAACGGCGAGGCAGCAGACAAGCTTTGCGAGGCGCACGGCGGCCCATCGCCAAGTCAAGCCACGTCCAGCGGTTGGCGATCGCCAAGAGGGGGAAATTCTCCGATGAGGTTGACGTCGTCGACGACACAATATGATTTTTATCAGCAAGGGAAAGAGAATACAATTACAGCACGCTCGCATACAAGGGAGAGCAGCGGTGAGCGGATGAGCGACGAAGCATGGGCACAGCTCGGTCGGACTTAACTGCCGCGACGAGACAGAAATCGTTTGCCTTGCCTTCCCCACACACCCGCTCGCCCGTTGTCCAGTCCGCATTGGGGCGGAAGTGAAGGGTGTAAGGTAGGGGAGGGGAAAGGAAGGTCGCGACAGGGTCTTATGGCAAAAACGCGGTACATACGCTGGAAGAGGCCCGTTTATTTCACCCGCACCAATGGACGACGTCGCTTTCTTTCTGCTCTGGTTTTGGGGAAGATTTTGGCATTTCGTCTCTCACGCTGCTGTGAGGTTTACAGGGAGTTTGGCTAGTGGTGCTCCCCCGCAGTTTTTTGTTGGTTCAAGAGGGGGAGATAACTTGTTTTTTGGCGCTTCTTTCCTTTGGAGGAAGATCACGAGGGTGACGATCTCCCATCAGCCTTTGAGGTCATGGCGCGCATGGAGAAGGTTACCCTGTCTGGGTAGCTAGTGCTGCCGATTGCACGACCCGAGTTGCTGGTGATCAACGTAGCAGCGTGCAGAACGAGGGGAGACGTGGTTTCCCCGCGATTTTCTCCCCTGGTGTCCGTCTGACGTGGAGGAAGCAACCCGGGCAGGGATGGAGCTCGTCCCGAGACTCAGGGTAGGATGGATGGTGCATCCGTCAGTATTGCGGATGCGTTGAACTCGAAGGATGAGACCAAAGAGTACCACCCAAGCGGGTATTGGTCTGGGCTGGGAGACCGGAATTGGCCAGTCACCGGCCGCCGTCTCGCGAGACAGTCATATATTCGGTCCGGGGATTTAAGTTGAACCAGCTAATCAATGGGTCGCGCTGCCCTCCGCGCAGCTGTGGCGACTTGATTGCCTTCCCGGGCTTGGTATCGGTCCCTCTTCTTATAGACCGAGAGTTGAGTAGGTACGTAGTATTCCAGGGTAGATACCTATACCTGGGAGGAGCTCCCCTACCTGTCCCACCCGACCCGTCTGTCCCTCATCACTACCCTCCCTCCCCTCCCACAAGGTCGGACGCGTCTCTGCTTGACACGCCTGTGCGAAGACGACGACTGTGAAACCTTTCCCGGACGATAACATGGCTACCGGTCCGGACCCCGATGTGGAGAAGAAGGGCGATGTGGTGGAACGGCGGGCCGATGACTCCGGCAGCGCCGACGAGAAGCCGGCATCACTCAAGGTTGAGGATGCGGTCGCAGTCGGGGAGCCTCCGCGTCGCCGGCACCAGCCGCCGCCGTTCGTCGCGAGTCTGACCCCTGAGCGTCGGGAAGAGCTGGAGAAGGCGCTCAAGCGCAAGATCGACTGGCGGTTACTCCCGGCCGTCATCATCATGTACATCATGAATTACATTGACCGGTATGTTTAGACTCAGTATAGAGTGAGACAGGGCCCGCTGACAAGAGGAAAGAAACAACATCGCTGCGGCAAAGCTGGCTGGCATTGAGCGTGATCTCAACCTCACGCCCGTCGAGTTCCAGACATCCATCAGTATCCTCTTTGTGGGATACCTGCTGATGCAGATCCCGTCTAACTTGCTGCTCAACAAGCTTGGCAAGCCGGCTCTGTATCTGCCAACATGCGTAGGGACCCTTTTATCTATCGGTGATTCGGGGTTAGTTTGCTGATGGAATGCATAGATGATTGTTTGGGGTGTCATCTCAGCGGTTACAGCGGCGTGCACCAACGCGGCAGGCCTCTATGCCGTTCGTTTCTTCCTAGGTTTGGTGGAGGCGGCGTACTTGTGAGTCAAACATCGCCAAACATCAAAACAGAGGTAACTAACAACTCCGCAGCCCGGGTTGTCTCTATTACCTCTCCTGCTGGTATACCCGCAAGGAGCTCGGCTTCCGAACGGCTGTCATGTACTCGGGCGCTTTGATCTCGGGTGCCTTCTCGGGCCTCATCTCGGCCGGCGTCAAGTACGGTATGGACGGCGCGCGTGGCTACTCGGCGTGGCAGTGGCTGTTCATCATCGAGGGTGCCGCGACAATCGCCATCGCCTTTGCGTGCTACTGGATTTTACCCAACTTTCCTCGGACGACCTCCTGGCTGACAGACGAGGAGCGCGAGCTCGCCATCTGGAGACTCGAGGAGGATATTGGTGAAGATGACTGGACAACCAGTGCCGACCAGACGTTTTGGCAGGGTGCTAAGTTGGCCTTTACCGACGGCAAGACTTATGTCCTTGTGAGTTCATCTCCCAGCCGTTCCTTTGCCTGCCCAGTTGATCTAACACAATCCCCCCCAGATGCTCCTTCTCTTCACCATCGTCGCATCTGGCACCGTAACCAACTTCTTCCCCGCCGTCGTCAAAACCCTCAACTACGGCGACGTTGAGACCCTCCTGCTCACCGCGCCGCCCTACGTCCTCGCCGTAGCCGTAACCTACCTCAACGCCACCCACGCCGACAAGACCGGCGAGCGCTACTTGCACATAGCCATCCCCATGACCGTCGCCATCATCGCGTATATCATCGCCGCCACGACAATGAACACCGGCGCCCGCTACTTCGCCATGATGCTCATGGTCCCCTCCGTCTACTCCGCCTTCGTCGTCGCCCTCGCCTGGATCAGCAACACCATGCCTCGCCCCCCTGCGAAACGAGCCGCCGCACTGGCGTTCATCAACGCCGTCAGCAACTGTAGCAGTATCTACGCGAGTTATTTGTACTATGGAGCGCCAAAGTATACAACTGCCATGGTGGTTAATTGTAGCACGGCGTTTATTGCGGTGTGCACGGCGACGGTGATGAGGTGGCATTTGGTTAAACTAAATAAGAAGCTGGATGCGGGGATTTATGTCCCGGGAGCGATTAATGGGCGGCCTGGGGAGAGTGGGGCGATGAATACGTTTAGGTATAAGGTTTAGGGGATGAGGAAAAGGGATAGGGAGTAGGTTTGTTTCATTTGAAAGTTTACTAAGGTGTTGAGTGTAGGTGTTGGTCTTAGATATTGAGGTGGATAGTATTGAAGGGTATATTTGGGATTCTTGAAGGGAGGACGATACCGAAGCGAGGACTTTTTTGAACGGAAGAGCGGACGGACTACCGTACGTGTAAGACGCTGTGCTGCCCCCCGTTATTTTAGCTGTCAAGGCTCAACTACCGAAGAGACTCGGATTCTTCAGCAGTGCCTTCCGGCTCTCACATGCCATGTAACCTGCTCTCAATGTCTTGGAAGTATTGGGGAGGCATTTGCGGGGTCTCTAGTTTCTGTTGAAGGAATATGGAGTGTGGATGTCGTTCGGGTGAGGTGTTAGTGGCGAATATGAGCGCCGTCATTGGTTGTCCCCAGGAACTCCACACTTTAAACTGTGCGACTGTTGTTGCCTATTTGGTGATCCACTGGCTTGGGATTGGAATGGGGTTGCTGTCCTGACTCCTGGGATTTTGTGTCTGGTTGTAGTTGGGATAAGCTTTGGTTCTGTGGCTAGGTCACGGCAGGTCAGGGCTAGAGGAGCACCAACGGGACACCGGGGCTTGGCTGGTGGTGCGTTAACCGGCTCTAATTCTACGACAGTTAAGTAACCCAGACCCGGCCAGACCCATAAAGGTGCCATTCTCGTCTCCGCAATGCCTTCGGGCTCGCGGGCACCGCCGATGAGGTTGCGAATGTTTTCTGCACCCTTGGACTTGGAAACTTCAATGTCGATGAGGGAAGGAAGAATCAACCCTCCTTCCCTGGGAACGAACGGTGGGATATCCCTGCGTTATGGCCTCTTCTGCGCAGCGTCGCACATGTGAACGCGAGCTCCGAGCTCCCTATAGCTGTTTGTCCTCCCGGCCCTATTTTCGTCTTGTCCTACGTACGATCTTACCGCTCTTTTTGGTGTGCGTAGGCTTTAGTCGCTCTTTTTTGGTATTTTAGGGGGTTGTATATATTATTGGCTTGAGGGCTGCTATGATCTGTTGTCGTCGTCGTCGTCGTCGTCGTCGACTTCCTTCACACCCGTCCATCGCTGAAGCAGAAAAGAAGTAAAAAACGATCTACACCATGGGGAGACCAACCGACACGCCCTCGGGCGCCGCCCCAGACACAACAACCCGCGTCAGCCACGGCAGCGACGAGGCCAACGACGCAGACAAAGCCCTCGCAGCCATGGGCTACAAGCCCGTCTTCAAGCGCGAGTTCTCCATGTGGTCGTGCTTCAGCTTCGCGCTCAGCATCTCGGGCCTCTTCGGCACCGTCGCCACAACCTTCTCGTACCCGCTCACCGCCGGCGGCCCGGCCTCGGTCGTCTGGTGCTGGCTAATTGCCGGTTTTGGCGCGCTGTGTCTGGCGCTGTCGGTTGCGGAAATCTCCTCGGCCTATCCCACCTCCGGTGCAATGTACTTCACCGTCAAGTACCTCGCGCCGCCCGAGTGGGTGGCCACCATCGCCTGGCTGGACGGCTGGCTTAATCTCATCGGCCAGATATGCGGGAGTGCATCGTCGGTGTACGGTGCGTCACAGATGCTGCTCGCTGCGGTGTCGATTGGGTCGGACTTTGTCTATGTCCCCTCGCAGGGGCACATCATTGGGGTGATGGCGGCGCTTTCGGTGCTGCATAGCGCGGTCAATAGCATGTCGACGGCGTGGCTGAATCACTTTGCGAAGACGTACGCGGTGTTTCATATTGTGGTGCTGGTGGCGGCTTGTGTGTCGCTGTTGGTTATGCAGAAGGATAAGCACAGCGCCGAGTATGTGTTTACGCATGTCGAGGCGGCCTCTGGGTGGACGCCGCCAGGGTTTTCGTTTCTGTTTGGGTTCTTGTCGGTGGCTTGGACTATGACTGAGTATGTTCCCCTTATTTTTTGGATTGCTTGGATGGTGCTAACGACTGCTCAACAGCTACGATGCAACCGCGCAGTAAGATTTCCCCTTTGTTGACATTACCCCTTTTCCCCTAACGACCCGCAGCATCGCCGAAGAAGCGAAAGACCCCGCGCGCATCGTGCCAAAGGCCATCGCCCTCGCTCTCAGCTTCACCTACGTCGCCGGCTGGCTCTACAACATCGTCCTAACCTTCTGCATGGGCGGCCCCGCCTCGATCCTCGCCTCGCCCATCGGCCAACCCGTCGTGCAAATCTTCTACAACGTCATGGGCAAAGGCCCGGCCATCTTCTTCGCCATCGCCGCTTTCATCATCATGAACTTTGTCTGCATCACCGCCATGCAAGCCGGCAGCCGCACCATCTGGGCCTTCTCGCGCGACCGGATGCTCCCCCTCAGCCACATCTGGCACCGCGTATGGTCGCGCACCGACACCCCCGTTACCGCCGTGTGGATCTACACCCTGCTGTGCGTGCTCATCAACCTCATCGGGCTGGGGTCCTACATCACCATCGCGGCCATCTTCAACGTGTGCGCCATCGCACTCGACTGGTCGTACTGCATTCCCATCCTGTGCAAGCTGCTCTTCAACCGCTTCGAGCCGGGCCCGTGGAATCTCGGACGGGCGAGCAAGTTTGTCAACATCTACGCTATCGCTTGGACGTCCTTTGTCTCGGTCATTTTCCTCTTCCCGACTGTCATGCCCGTCAAGGCTGATAATGTATGTCTCCCCCTCTCCTCTCCCCCGCATACAACTTCCCCTCGAACCGTACACCTTCCCCTCGGACCGTACACCTTCCCTCCCATCCCCGCAAAACTTACTAACACCCCCAAACAGATGAACTACGCCATTGTAATCCTCGCGTTCGTCCTCTTGTTCTCAACAGGATACTGGTTCCTCCACGGACGCAATTACTACACCGGCCCCCGCACACACGCCAACCTCGACAGCGACGGCGCCATCACCGTCGCCGAATCCGATGTCAAGCCCAGCCACATGCACGAAAAGAAGATGGATGCGTAAATACATACCTACCTGCCTGCCTAGTTAGCCATTTTGACAATAAGGGAAGAAAGAAGGAAAGGAAATACAAACTAAAAATAGAAATAGAAATATTGGATACGGATATGGATATGGATTGGAAAATGAACGGAAGAACGGATAGATGGATAGATACCCCTTGGAGAAAGTTGGCCACTTGGATATGGTTTCGGTTTCGGTTTCAAGACGCTCAACTTGGTGAGGCACGCTGCCTCAACGCGGCAACGCATTATGTATATTGTATAACCGACATGTATGAATAATACCATTGTAATAATTATATGGCTCCCACATGTAACTGTGTATGGGTGCGCTTTTCATCTCAGCATGTTCCACGATACTCTGTAGTTGTCAGCGTTTGTCAGTAGTGCGTGACTAGGTTCTTGGGACAGCAACACACTCATTTCACACACGTATTCAGCAAGCGGCTCGCAGTTTGGCTACTCGATCCGATTCAAATACTTAATCCAGTCCGTGATATGCATACAGGACCTGAACTGTATCCATACTCCCTCCCCAAGCTCGGCTAACTGAAAGAAGAAAAAACACGACAAAAGCAAAGCCCTAACTATGTCCTGCGACCGCCTATACGGCGCCAACTGCTGAATGGTAATCTAACTATAGAGCGGCTGAAACCCCTGAAAACAATGCGCCATCTGATCCAACGTACTAATGCCACGAGTTTGCCGCCGCGATGAGACTAGATACACATCTAGCCCCTGATGCCACATCCCATGACAGATAATCAGCAACAGCCCCGTAGCTTTTGACAAACCTACCCCTATTCTGCCTAACACCCGCACGCCCGCCCCTCATGACCCATCAAGCGCTTTTCTCTCTCGTCCCAGAAACCTTCCCAAGAAAATCTATTGACGGCTTAATACCCTCTGCCTTCGATGTGTGTTTGCTCCCATATCCCTCGCATCGAAAAACTATACCGCAGAAGTCTCTTTTGGAGGCCTGATATTTTCACTCTTCATCGACTCCTCGCTCCGCTCTCGTACCTTGGCTTTCAGTTCCGCGCGAACTGATTCTTCCCTGGCCCGTTTCTCTGCCGCCACGGCTTCAGCCTTAGCTCCAACATCAGCCTTAGCCTTCTCGGCGATTGACTTCTGGGCAGGGTTACCGGACCGATCGGGATTCTGATGTTGTGACTGCCGAGCGACACGCTGAGCCTGTCTCATCTTGCACCGCATGTGGTAGCCGGGCTCGTTGGCCTTCCGCCATTCCAGGTATGCCTCATACTGCTGCTGCTTGATCGGGTCGTGATCGCGCGGCTTCTGCGTCACTGGAAAATTTGGCCGGTTGATCTTACGGTCGGCTCCAAACAGAGGAGGGCAGGGAGCTGGACCATTTGACACAGTGGAGCTAAAATGTACCGCGTTGCGGCCGTCATGGCTAACTCCGGGCGCTAGGAGGGGCCTAGTGGCTGGAAGTGCAGTTCCAGGGTATGTGCCGAACCCGCTCATGTTTGCCATATGCATCTGAGCAATACTTACCGGTGGCGGTGGGATAAACGCGGGCGCAGGATACATATCAAAGATGCTTCCAAGCAGCGGAGAGTTCATGGGAACTGGTGGCAGCGGCGGAACGATATGCTGATATGCAGAGTTTGGTACCGTCGTATAAGCCTTGTCAACGAAACCAAACCCAGGGGGCGGGCGCAGGCCTGGATTTCTATGCGTCGGAGAAAGCGTGTTATAAGATAGCGGCAGTTCATCAGGATAAGGCAGTGCCAGCCCGGGCACTTGCGGAACTTGAGGAGGAAGGCCATCCAAGACTTGGCTCGCTTTGAAGTCCTTACCTTCGGCCCCCGTGTCATTGTAATGAGTCGTACCCTTCTGCGTTGCCTCTGGAAACAAGTTTGTGAGAGGAGTACGAGTCATTTTCTTCGGAGAGAATGCTTTCTCGGCGAAGGTTGACTTGAACTCGGCAGCGGCAGGATTCAGCCGCTTCGTTGGGCTATCCAAATACTCGCCCCCCATAGACTCGCCGATGGGATGCAATACCGTTGTTCTGTTGTTCGAGCTCCCACTCTCACCGGAAAATAGCGTTTCCGCCGTTGATATTCCAGAACATGATGATCCCACCAGACTCCGTCCACTCAGATTCGTCATGTCAGATTCAAGCGAGCTATCCTTCCGTGCTCTGCGAGGCAAACCACTCTTTGGATGCGGGACAATTTGAAACTTTTCGGGCCCAGGACCAGTCGACCTGCTGTCTTCTGATCTGATCTCCATGTCCTTGATCTTGGCGGTGACGATGGATGGGTCCACTGCTTTGATGTCGCGTACATGCCTCTCAGTTACGTCAATGCTCCCCGGCTGCTTGTTCAAGCGGCTCAGCATTGACTGGTAACGCCATGTGTCCTCTTCCACCACAGAAACCCGAGCCCGTGGAAGAAATGATGGAATGTTTCGAGCGGTCATAGGTCCAGACGGGCCACGGTTTGTTGAGTTGCCCAAACCAGTCTGCCGCGGAGGTATGGTGCGTTCGACACTTGCCTGCCCACTCTTGCGGTGTGGGGAAATTCTGCTCTGATCGAGAGACAGCTGAGCTCCATCAAGCATTCTTTGGAGGCCGGATGGCAAATCGGAAGCATCTTGACTCCGTGAGAGCTTTCGGTGGTGGCTACTTCGACTGTCAATTCTCTTCAGCTCTCCGATCGCCGACCAAGAGTCGTCGCTGAAGGAGTTGCGATCTGATTCGACAGGTACGATATCGAAGGCGAAGCTGTTGTCGAGGGCGATGTCTTCACCGTTGACATTCATTGTCATGGCTCTGGCGCTCTTGATGTTGACTGATATACTCTCGGTCACATATTGTCCAGACGAGATGGATGATCCAGGAAACATGCCCCCGGGCGCCGAGAGAACCATCTCCCATGCAGCCCGTTCCGATCTTGGGCGATATCTCACATTCCTATGAGCCATGTCATCCATCTCCACGGGAAACGGAGAAGGCATGTCAGCGCTGCTTCTTGCCTCAAGCTGTCTTTTCGAAGAAACCGTCTTCTCCAAGATGCTACCGGAGGACGAAGCAGTCGATGTTGACTTTCGCCAGTCGGCGGATGCAATCCCCTTGGCCTTGAAGTTGGAGGAAGAGACATCGGTGAAGTTATGGGTTCTGATTCGAAGACCTGAAGTTCCAACACGGCTCATGCCCTTGCCAGCATGTGGGTAGTTCAGCGTTGACATATTGCCGGTGGGATGATTGACCAGCCTGGTAGTATAAAATGTGGGATGGCGGGAGCCTGGGTGCCAGATATTCGATCGAAAACTGTGGTTGATCTAGAAACCGGGTATGTTAGCTGGGTGTCGATATGCGCTGAAGTATCATATCCATAGTCTGTCGTATCGCCCCGCCGGCCCCGGCGCTGGCGTGCCATGAATCCCTTGGATACTAGTCCAGATGCCCACTCGACATAACGGTCAAAGAAAACTGAGGAGCGCAAGAGATACCAACAATGCTGGGCATAAATGGGAGATTTGTGCTCCATAGGCTGTGGGCGGCGGTCTGGCAAGCCTCTCTCCGATAATCCTCAGGGGGTATGGAAAACGCAAGCACCGTCAGACAGAACGAAAAGGCAACTTACCAAAAGTTTTTACAATCCTGACTGACACAGAAATTCCCAGAACTCTTTCAGCTCCCCTTCAAGATAGCGAGTGACTCGTAGGCCTTGTCTGGTCGGGCTCACCCTCTCGTGATGAGATGAGCGGATCTCCGGAGGGAGGGAGATTCGGGGCGACACGAAGCCACTGATTCACTATGTCTGCGATGCTGTAGCTAGAGGAGCCGCAAGCCAGTGTCGCTCGGGGTTCTGTTTCTGTCGAGTGGTGACGAGTCTTCGATGAAACGATGGCGACGGGATGTTGCCAACCAGACGAACCAAGAAAGGGGAAAGCCAGCCGACAACCGGATGGCAGAGAAAGAGAAGATATGACTGAATGGTATGATCTCTAGCCAGTTCCGCGCACAGAGGATGACGGCAAGATGGGGAGCTGGCCGAGGTAGGGTGGTAATGGTGATTGTGCTGTCCAAGATCTGGCACTTCCAAAAAACGCTTAATGCTTCGCGTTGAGCAAGGAGACAAGAAAGAAGAAGAGGACAAGAGATGTCGTAAAGCTGAGGACAGACAATATCCACAATCTACCCAAAAATTGCCGGCGAGGGCTGGATCTCCGGAGTACGCTCTGGTGCTTGGAGGGGACAAGGAGACGGTGAGAGCATCAAGACAATCGATCGAGCGAGCAGGGCTGGTACGTTCCAGAACTGCTAGTTGAGGAAGGGGCAAGTACCGCTGGCGAGCTATCCTCTGACCATCGGAAGGAGCACTCATATCTAAATACCAGGAACCTGAGATCCATTCCCCACACTCTGCCACGCCCGCTCGTTCCTTCTTCCTAGGACCCGCGCCTTTGGCAACACCTGCCCAGCCCTCCCAGTCATGTCCAGGGCATGATAGGAAGCCTAAGTTCGCCAGACCGTGTAGGTGCCGGGATACCTAAGCTCGGCGGCTTTCGAGTACTACCCGGGTATCGAGAGTGGGAGTGCCTCAGAATCAACCTCTGGGGATTATAGCGTTCCTGAAAAGATAGATTCGGGCATGGAAGTAGCAAACTAATGTACCTAGGTACCAACGCGACAAGCCTCTGCTCTGGCACGACCTGGATTTGTGGAATTTGACAATTTGTTCCCCCAGCTACCCTAGCCCTCAATCTGGTTTGCTGGCCGCCTTACCGCCTCGACGCATCATTACCTGACGCCGGGGTCCTGCTTCTATATCCGGCAGCTAGACCATGGCATAAGATCCTCAAATTATGCTACCGTCATCGTTAGACAAGGTTACTTGACCTCCACACCTCTCAGGAACAATCTTCGTCTCGCACATGGGAAATCGCTTATGTGATTTAACTTGGATGAAAAGAGGTACAGGAGTAATATACCTACTCCTACCCTTAATATCTGCATCCTGCGAGCCCTTGCCCTCTACACTATATTGAAGATCAGACGATATAATGCGTCCCTTGCCCACATACCCTCCCTTGCGCTCTTGATTCCGGTCTGCATTCATATAGAAGCTTCGAACAGGGGTGAAGACACGAGAGAGACGGCTTAACGACTATCCAGTCTTGGGGACATCGGCGAATCCTAGCATCGCACCAGAAAGAAACGCTTGGCGCACACACACACCTGCGGAAGTTCTGGAAAGCTATGAGCTGCTGAGGAGGATCCATTGCCCGCCCAGCCTTTTAGGGAACCAACTCATCACCTACGTAGGGCATCCCTCTAATAACACGTCTTTATCCCAACTTTATATTGCCATTATCCTTTTTCGAAACCGCCTCGTTGATATCATATGTCCTCTGCTCCAATATTAAGCACACCGCAGCACAACTTACTGCGGCTTTCAGTACTGGCTGAGGATATACTAGTCTGCCCTTGATACGGGTGACGTACCGCAGCCTTTCCCGACGTAGCCCTGCGGGGCTCAGTTCCAAACAATTCTTTCCATTTAGAGCCCAGCGACCAGCTAGAGCAGAGCTGTACACATTAATGGGAAAGATAGTAAGTTGCGATTTGACACTTCGCTAATAGGTAAATATTTCGGGAGGTAATGTAGACCGGTGACTTCCTTAAGGGGCTGAAGAGGTAAACTCAGAAGTAAGTAAGAGACCGACTCATATGTACATACGCTGTTGAATCTTTAACGGTATTGTTATATCCGTTCCTGCCGATAGCTGCTAAGGGTTCCTGAATAATATCACACGTCTACCTGTTTATGTCTGTTTCCAACCTTTCCACCTTAACACCAGCCGTTAGTAATAGAGGCGGCATGTAGCGCTTGGAAGCTAGCAAAAATGAAGATATCTCTGATTTATCGTAGATAGGTACCTATACTATGTTAGCTTTCACTTATTATAGCTATAAAGACTATTATTATAACTGCCCCTTTATTAAGATATATTATATATCTTATAAAGTATAACGATAAAGAGAACCTGTAAGACTTTTATTTATAAAGCTAATGCTTATCTTACAGACAGTACCCTATCACACCTCCAATTAATTAACTAAGGCACGTTTCGCACGTTACCCTTACTTTTATATTACTAAGCATCTTTAATAACCTAACCCGGACAGACTGGCCTCTGTTTATAATGGTAAATTAAGTTTAAGCTAACTTTACTAAAGAAATAAAGGTTATGATTGTAATTAAGGAGTGGGGTAACACGATTGGCTTTTCAGTTACGGCCCTTACCCCCGAAACTTATTAAAGCTTTACAGAGAATGTTATACGGATAGTTAAAGCCACTGGTGCTGACGGTGTTAATATGGACTGGGAGTACCCAGGGTAATTATGCCCTTTTAAACACACGCGGGGACGGTGTGCTGACTGCTTCTCCGTTGCGAACTATAGCGGCAACGGTAAGGACTACAAGGAGGTCCCGAACGCTGACAAGGCATGGGAAATCGCTGCGTACCCTCTCCTCCTTAGAGAGTTACGTACTGTCTTGCCCAGCAAGATACTGTCGGCTGCCGTTCCAGGCCTGACGCGGGACATGCTGGCTTTCACGCACGAGACTGTTCCAAGAATAATGCGCCATCTCGACTTTCTTAATGTGATGACATATGATCTAATGAATCGCAGAGACACGGTAACCAAACACCACACGGGCATTCAGCTAAGCGCCTCGCGCACACGGGACCAGACGGACCTGGTTGCTATCGGCCAAATTTCATGAGTAGCAATGGAAGGGGGGGTCAGCAGATCCCCTGTCCCTCCAGGTGACGAACCAACCAGATTAGTGGGCTCTAGCCGCAGCACGGCACACACATGCGTCACCATGCACAGTGCACGCAGGTAGAATATATGCACCCGACATAAGAATGCTTCAGACGGGAAGAAGAATTGAAATATCTACCTACCAGTCAATTCCCATCGTTCCTTCCCGGGGTGCTTGGAACGATGACGCCGCCCATTGCGATCTGTAATGGAAGTACGATGAGGTATTCAGGATGTGGGCGCCGGAGGCTCTTGTTTGAGAGAAATATCCCAGGTCTCTACTGGTGGCATTTAGTACGCTGGTAGGTATCGTCCTAGGGCTAGTTGATATGTTGATTGATATGCCGATAACTGCGTAACTGTGAGTCCTCCTGATAGTTTGCTTGGTGGATAAGAAGGGCAAGGTAGGGGGAGGTAGGTAACTGAGGTGCACCACTTATGCAAGTAAGCGAACAACCGGGCCCTAGATTTGCTGCCCTGGCAGGCAAGCTCGCAGGCGCTGGGAGCCAACCGTTGCGAGTACATCGGAAGCTACCCGGTTGCGCGAGTTATTCGGGGTCTTGTCGACCTTGAAGGGTGTTTGGCAGCCAGTGGAGTCTCAGCCACGCAGGTAGTCCTACCTTGCTTCGGGACTCGGCGCCCAGAGACTTGCGACATTCCTGGCCCTTGGTAAAATAACGGATTACGAAGTTCCTGCCCCACACAATAGGATCTACTATGTAACACCTGTGGTGTCGGTGTGGGGATCCCGACCGCCATTTGCCGCCTCAGACCTTTGAACACGTTCGCGCATCTACCAGAGCCACCTGGATGCGGCAGCCCCATTGGATGAAATTGCAGCATCTCTGCAGACCGATGGTAGTTGGTCAGTTCTCCTTTCGGCCAGGTCAGCGACCATCCCACCCAATGTGAAAGTGTTGTACATGTACCACACCCTCTTATTCCATCTTATACGTGTGGGGTTGGCGCGGGCAAATCTCCTCGCCGTGAGCAGGGGAGTGGTCAACAGATCTTCAAGCGTTCTGGCATTCTAAATCCTGAAGGCCGTGCTGGTGATGGATAATCGCTGTCGGGACGAAGATGGCGTTGTGAGGCTCGGTTTGACACACTCGATATAATGCCGCCGTTTCCCGAGTGCTGGCTGAGAGGCACGCAATGGTACTATCCGAGGACAGTGATTCGCCTTCACAACAGATATTAAACCTGCCAAAATAAGAATTCTCTGAATTTCACTACAGACCCGTTCTGTAGTGACTTGGCACGGCTTACCCCCTTTTCTTGGATGTCCAAGGATGGGGAGATCGGGAGGTGACATTGTTATCCGCATCTCGTCTGACAAGGCTTTGGGCAGCAGGACGGCTGCGGCCAGTCCTGGATTTTTTGAAAGCCGTTTCACACCTGTTGGGCAGCCTCACTTTTGCTCGCTACCCCTCTCCCTACATCCCCCGCAAAATGCTGGCGAATCCAACCATATTGGACACTCTGCATTAGCTGGGAGACCACAAGGCCCATGAAGAAAACTCAGCTCTCTCTGGTCCGGCACTGACTTTTTCAGAGCGCTACAGCAGGGGTAACAACCACTCTCACGTTCCGTACCCGAATCGAACGATCGCCCGTTAAGCCGCCCTTTACTCGTTTGTGGATTGCCGTACGTTGTGGTTTCTGTCTGTCTCCCTGGCCTGGTTGCTTGACTCCAGTCCCAAAAAGGGGGGATGAGATCACTAGGTAGGTATCTAGGTTTTGACTGCTACTGTCGAGAACCATCGGCGTATAAAGCAAAATACATAATGTCGCGCAAATTCGGAGCTCCAGGTTGTAGAGTCGAGAAAGGAGCGGCGTATGAATAGTAGTTTCGCGAGGCGAATACATCATCTCCATTATCTTCAACAATACCTAGGGGCTAAACTAATATCCTGTCAGTGAATAACGCCTTCTTCGACCACATGCTGCCAAAATAAGTCCGCCGAACCTCACACCGGCGCTACCTTGGGACCCCCACATGGTTCACCCCGGAGATAATGGTTCTACAGATCTCATGTTTACCATATCGACAGCCCCCGTTAATAAGCAAAATAGAACTTGGCGAGATATGCGAGTGTCGGATCTATTCTATTCTCTTCAGTCAACAATACCTTACAAGACATAAACACCTAAACACCACCACCTCCCCGACCAACAAAAGCCCGTCATCACCCCCACTCCTAGAATCAGCCGCGAGATCCATCCCTCGGATATCACAAACATTGATATCGCATCCATGCTGGCCTATGAGTGCAATTTATGGCCAACCCTACAGAAACAGGCACTTGCGAGCTTCCGCAGGACTGGCCGTAACGAGAGCATAGGCCTATACGCCATATCGATAGTTGTGGTGTACGGGAGACAAATCCCGCGACGGACTTTTGGAGTGCGTGTGATGGTTGGGCGTGCGTCGGTCAGTTCGGTGTTGGTGCCTGTGGCGTTTGGTGATGGAGTTGGTTGATGTACACTTGAAGGATGAAGGTGGAAAGAGAAAAAGAAACGAGAGAGAGAGAGGTGAAAGTTGCGTTTATACGCTTAATTGGGAGAAAGAGTTCGCCGTCACCGAGATTAAACAACCACACGTGTTATTGGCAAACTCCAACCTAGTCACGGCCGGGGAAAACTTCCCTTTGTTCAAACTCTAGCTTCTTGTATTACGCCTAAAGCGACGAACGCATCAACTCCAAGCCGTCTACAACCTCGTGTATGGTACCTTTCCTACCCGCATAGGCCAGGAAATAATCCGATCCAAACCTCATGAAGCATGAAGAAAAAACCGACACAGTCATAATATCATCCTCTCATTCCGACATGAACGTGAACCAAGCTGAATCCATCATGAACCAACACCATGTACTAGCCAAAATTAGTCTTCCCCTCCCGAGACAGCCACATTGCCTTGTATTAACGCCCCCAATTCCCATGGGTTCAGCGTGCTTCTTCTCCTCGAGGCAACTCTGCTTGTTCGCCTCTCCCTCTTTCTGGGCAGGGGCTTCTCCTCTACCTTCGGTGCCAGCTCATCTTCCTCGTCCTCATCAGCAACCTGGCCTTCTTCCCTCTCTCCACCCGCAACGCCCCCATCGGATCTTGTGCTTCTCGATGCGTCCGCCGCGGCGCTTGTATCCGTCCCGGTGAGGGGAGGCGCAAGGCTAACTCGCTTCTTGCCACCCATTCGAGCCGCCTTGAGCTTGGCTCTAACGCGAGCTGCATCGGCGTCTCGCTCCGAAGCGGCGAGTTTGGCAGCAATGGTGGCCATCGACAGGGGAGACTGCTGCGGTGGGGGAAGAATGTTACCGCCGGTACGGGGTAATGGTAGACGCGAGTTCACCCGTCTCGGGGAACGGTCTCGGCTGGGGGTGGCCTCTGGAACTGGCAAAGGCGGAGGTGGCATAGCGTCTGTGCTGCTCTTAGCCACCGGGCCGGCATTTTTGGATGGTGCCGATGATGTAGCAGCAGAGGAGCTATTTTCTGTCTTGGCGGAAGCGTTCTCAGTCTTCTGTCGCAGTCGTGACTTGTCCCTGATGGAGTCAGTCCGCGATGGCGCCCTGGACGGCTCCTTCGAAGCCGATGAGCTTTCCTGTGTCCTCGAAGTTGGGGACACGCGACCTCGACCCCTGGCGGTGGAGGTTTCTTGTTGCCTTGATGTAGGTGATATACGTCCCCGGATTCTGGCCGATGTTGCCGACGTTGCTGACGTCGCTGATGCTTTAGGCGCGGACTCATTTGGGGTCTTGACGAGTTGTACACTGCTCGTAGTTGACGACGCGGAGGCAGATAGGTCCGCCAGAGTAGGAGGGGGGGCGTCTTCTTGTTGTTGCACTGGGCGTAGCGGTTGCGCTGCTTTCTTCTTTGGCGACTGTTGGGGCCTATCCTCGGTTGGGGGTTCTAGAGGAGCTTCTATCTTGAGATCCCGTGTATTCTCTTCGGCGATTGGTGTAAACTCCCGTGGACGCCTGCGTTGTGTTATCTGCCCCGCCATGCCTCTATTTCCCGCTGCATGAGAGTCACGCAGAGGACTGAGCTGGGGTGGAGCAGGAAGCGGAGATGAAGGGAGCATAAACGACTGCTGAAGAATCTCGACGTTGGGCCCTTCAACGTCCAGGTCCAGATCATCAACATCGACGTCGTCCTCGAATATGCTAGATTCCGAGTCACTGGCTTCGAGGTCGTCCAGATCTTGTGGCGGGATGAAATGGCGGTCAGCTCCAGGAGTGGGTGAGTGCATCATCAAGCTGCGCTCCTCAGCAGCCTCGGGAACCGCAGAGAGGCGAAGCCCAAACCCTTGGGAGGTCTCTGCAACGTTCTGGACGCGTACGGGACTCAACCGGAGACCCATCTTCAGCTCCTCCACGTTAACCGGACGGCCGCTGACTTGCATCCTATTGCGCCATCCATCAATCAGATGGACAGCCTCCTTCCAACGCGTCTCCATCTTCTCCCACCCGTCTCGCAATCTGTGGATTTCGTCTTCCCGCACGACAACTTCCTCGATGGGCACAAACGAGGGATTAGTTAGGATCGTGCGAAGGTGCTCAAGGATGCCCTCGATCTCAGCTGACATCTCTGCACAGCTCGCCGGCAGCGCCAAGGCTTGATTATCGGCATCCTTGCCAGACGATGCCTCCCCTGCACCGTCCCATCCGCTCATTTCCTTGAGCTGTTCAGTTGTCTTTCGCACCAGGCTGAGGACCGACTCATTTTCTTCGCTGAGGCCCTTAGCAAGCTCAGCCAGGAACGAGTTCGTCTCTGCGCGCAGATCGTAGCCTTCGCCGGCGACACCGGCGCCCGACTGGTCGGCATCAGATCCAATATCACCAACAACGGTGATGCTGGTGAGACCGGGGCATTTGCTAGCCCCCCGCGCCCTCCCAGCTTCGGAGACAGCCTTCTTGAGCCCATCGATCTGACGATCCCGCTTGCGGACCTCGTTCGCACAAGCTGCTCTGGTCTGGGCGACCAGCACCTTTGTCCGGGCGGCTTCCTCCTTCAACCGCTGGATGATGGCCTCGGCAGACTTGAGTTGTGTCCGCATTGTCGCTTCTGCAGATTCGCTGAGCGAGACCTTCCGCTGGAGATCGACGTTCTTGTCCTGCAGCCGCTGGATGTCGTTCGCCTGGCGCAGCGACTCAGCGCGTAGCGTTCGTAGGGTGGTTGACAGCGACTCGCGGTGCTCGGCATCGCGCTGCAAATAAGTTAGCAAGGTGTTCGGAGAACTAGTACACCAGCCATTGCGGGATGCTACCCACATCACGTCGCAAGATCAAATCGTTGACCACGGCCATAACCCGCCCCATGGTGGCAGCAACCTCGGCATTGCTATCGCCGGGATCGGTGAAGTCGATGGTTTGGCCATCTCGAAGCAGGCCGCGCGACAGCAGCTGGTTGTTGATGTACAGCGACGCCTGTCGCAAATTCTCGAGCTCTATCATGGCGATCCTCGCCGGTCATGAATCCCGACTTTTTGCGAGGTGTTTCGAGAAACTGTGTATTTGGACGTCACGAATACGGCGGGAGATCGTTGGATCGCGAGACCAGGAAAATAATCGTGTGAAGATGCGCAGCCCGCAATGCGTGTTCTGGACCAGAAGCTTGGATCTCATTGGAGCTGCAAGGGCAATCTCAACCCGTTGTGTTTATTTGGTGGGGTCGTTGCCGTGGCAGCGGCCCCTCCAAATCCGGCATTTCGTCGCCAGATCCCTGCACTACCCTAACCCTACTATTATACTATCCAGCCTAGCCCTTTCATGATTGTCTGCAAGTCGTTCTTCTACCTATTTGCCATCCACTTAGCACTACATACGGGTTCAGCGCTGAATGCTTTGGGCTCGTATAGAGTCAACGCCAAGCACATGGCAGGGTATCCAAGCACCTCTTTCCATTGCGAGCAAGCCTTCTAACTACGATGGTAGGGATGAGGTGACCGATGATTCCCCTCTGGAGCGACCTGCTAGTTGTTAGGACAGACTGTCAGCTTCTAGCTAAATGTCTAACAGCAAAGTGGTATTAATGGGCCCGGGTGTGTATTTCAGACAATTTGAGAAGATTATTTGAGCGCGGTGTTTGTCAGCTTCACACCTCTCGGTGCAAGGGAAGAATCCGAACAGCGAGTGGTGCTCTGATGGCCCCGCGTGCGTCATCATGGTATTTCGGGTCGGTGTGAATGAAAGGAGGCGGAAGACACTCACGTATTTCCCCTATTAAAAAGCCTGCCAGCCAATGCGGTAAGAATTTGGCCCCACGACCTCGCTTCTGGCAATATCGCCATTCCCAGCCGCAGTCCCACAGTTTCCCGCGTCGGGAGAACCAACAGCACGGCTCTGCCGGTTTGAAATCTCCGTGCTGGGTTGAAACCCCGAGGGTGCCAACCTCCGATCGAAGCACTGCCGGACCGTTCATGTTTCCGGCACAAATTTGCCGCGTTTCTCCCGCATCTCCGATACCTTCTTCCTGTCTTCGTCGAACCGTTTTATCAAATCGGCCTGGTCCTCCTTGTTCTTCTCTCTCAGCTGGAACCGGTAGAAGTTAGTGAGCTCCTGGTTCTTCTTTTCTTCCCTTCCAAGCATCTTCCTCTTGGCTTCCTCCGCCTCGTTCTTGCTGGCCGGCGCGTTCCTGCCACCCCGCGTGACTGTGACGAAACCGTCTTCGTCTGGCTCGTTGCGCAACCTCTTCGCGGTATCGTTCGCTTCTTGCTCCTTCTTAGCGAACAGGGTCGAGAAGGCGTCGACGGATGCCTGCAAACCATCCTTGTCGGGATAGGACATGCGATTGTGCGCCTTGAGCCAGGCCGACCCGAGAGCGGGGGGAGCCTTCCCAGCCCCAAGTTTTTCAAAGCCTCCCCACGAAGGGTATTTCTTAGACTTGTGCGCCTTTGCGATTGCCTTCAGCACCTGCTCCACGCTCTTCTCGTCGGCGAGCATGACAACGGCGGTACTGCCACTCTTCCGTAATGGCCGCGTCCATGTGCCGGGAAGCCGAGCTGCTGCTTCTTCCGCTGCTCTCTCAGCCTCCTCATTTTCTCGTTTCCGCTTTTTGTTGTACGTTGCCAGCCGTGCTGCTTGTGCGGGCTCGGCATCTGACGCGGTGTGTGCTTCCCTTCGCTCATCTTCAAAAGTCACGCTCTCGAAGCGGCCGACACCCACAAGCGTGGCGAAAAGACCACGAAGATGAAGCTCGGTAGTGTCGACGGGCACGTTTGTCAGGAAGAGACTCCGAGAGTCGTTTGTTGTGGGGATTTTTGGCGCATTGCGGCGGACGTAGAGATAGTGGAGGACCGAACGAGGGAACGACGCGATCGGTGGAATTGAGATGGGAAGAACGGAGAAGTCTCCGATTGTTGGAGGACAGGGCGCCATTTTGCCGCCGACCATTGAAATGGAGAGGATTGGTGAAGTGGTTGATGATTGAAGCTTTCGGAAACGTTGGGAACCTGAGAATCGCTGCTGGTGCACAGAAACTTTTGACAGCCCCACTCTCAGCCTTGTTGCGCCACGCCGTCGCTTGATTGGCCAGGAGCGCAGGAGCGAGAGGGCTGTCATTCAAGCAAGAGCAACCCACAATCAGGACTCAAACGTTCCACCTCCAGCACAGCCGCCTGTCAAGAAAACTTCGCAGGATCAGATTGAACCTTGCAGCAGCCCATCGCCATGAATTCCGGATCCCACCATCTGGATCGCACCGGCTATCACCAAGTTGGCCAACGGGCATGGATCAACAACGGCACCCCAAATCCCAATCGGGTTTCGCTCAGAAAACTCCAATGCCCCCTTGCAGGCTTGCAAGCTTGGCTATTTATCGACCGCAACCCATCGTCAGTTCTCCGCAATGGCAGTGTCAACATCTTTGAGGCAATTTGAGATTTCCGAGAGCATAAAATCTGTGTAACCACCGAGCATGGGGCGCCCTCGTCTTCCTGCCACTATCCGGAACTTCGTCCTCGGCCCGAAGGGAGGAGGGTCGGAAACGGCCCTGACGCCTCCCCCTTTTCTCGCGTTTCGCTCCTCTTCTCTCTTCATTACCTTCACTGTTTGCCTCGCTATCTTCACCGACATTTTCCTCTACGGATTGATTGTTCCCGTGATCCCCTTCAGTCTCACGGCCCAGGCCGGCGTCCCCGAGGAGGAAGTGCAGCAATGGACGGCCATACTGCTCGCCTGCTACAACGCCACGCTGTTCGTTGGCAGCCCCATGGCCGGGTTCTATGCTGACCGCACAGCATCTCGTCGGCTGCCGCTCCTTCTTGGGCTCCTGGCGCTCGCGGGGGCTACGTTGCTGTTGTGTCTCGGCACGACGGTTGCACTACTGGTTGTGGGCAGGCTACTCCAAGGTCTCAGCGCCGCCGTCGTATGGTCCGTCGGGCTTGCGCTTCTGGTTGACACGGTTGGCAAAGACATCGGACAGTCAATGGGATATGTGAGCATCGCAATGTCGGTGGGCTTACTCATATCGCCCGTCATCGGCGGCGCGGTTTATGCTGCAGCTGGCTACTACGCTGTGTATTATGTCGCATTTGCCATCATCGTCTGCGACATCGCTCTGCGCTTTGTGCTCATCGAGAAAAAGGTTGCACGGCAATGGCTCAACACTCCGGCAGACAGCGACCACAACGCATCCGCCGGAGCCTCGAATGGCGACATCATCCCCGGCACGAACACTGCAGCAGGCACACCATCCCTTTCGAACAAGAAGCATAAACACCCGCATATCGAATTGATCAAGTCCAAGCGGATCGTTGCCGTCTTGCTTGGTACAGTTGTTCTAGCCGGGATCGTGTAAGCAGGCACTAGCCGGTCCGCCATCCGATAGGCCAACGTGTGCTAACCGCCACTAGGTTTGCATGCGACACGGTGGTCCCCCTCTTCGTCAAGGACACATTTGATTGGAATTCCACAGCCGCGGGCCTCGTGTTTGTCTGCATCATGATCCCTGGGTTTGCATCTCCACTTGTCGGAGCGCTTGCCGACCGCTATGGCGCCAAGTGGCCCGCGGTTGCCGGCTTTGCCGTCTCGGTCCCCTTACTTGTCTGCTTGCGGTTTGTGACGCAAAACACACTAAACCACAAGATCCTCCTCTGTGCACTGCTCGCACTGCTCGGTGTCACCCTTCTCGCGCTGGCCAACACGCCGATCATGGCTGCGTTGACATACGCTATCGACGACAAAGAAGCTAGACGCCCAGGTGTATGGGGTGAAAAAGGCGTCTACGGCGTCGCGTATGGTCTCTGGACAACCAGCTATGCGCTAGGGGGCACTATCGGCAGCCTCATGGCGGGTTATCTCAACGCTGGGCCCGGATGGGGTACCTTGACCTGGAGCCTCGCGGTCTGGTGTGCGGCTGGAGTGGTTGTGTCGTTTGGGCTGGGTCCGGCACCCAGCAAGCGCAGTAGTGATCCCGGCCCAACCACTATCGAAGCCATGTCTGACGACTCGCGGATCGCGGCTCCTGAGCAACTCGCATGATAGAGGTTGCGGTGAGCTTGTACACGGGCCTCATGCAACAACCGTCAGCGACGACTGAACCGGTACCCAATTGCATCACGCTGATGCGCACGTCACCTGCTAGTTTCTGCACTATTTGTTTTGCCGGCAGCGGCCATGCCCAATTATACATATTTAGATCTCAATTGTGATGCGCCCGATGCCCCTGCTCACACAAGCCAGCATGGATGATCCTTTCTCCTCCTCAGTCAGGGCGGTCCCCCGATGGTCGACAAGACCACCTTTCAACCCGATTCTGCACGTTCCACAGTTGCCGACGTTGCAGCTTGAGTCCACGTCAAAGTGCTTCTGCAGGACCTCAAGGAGCGTTTCCTCCTCACCCACCTTGAGCAGCATATCTTCCCTGTTGGCTACTACAGCCTCGAAGGGATCTCCAGAGACGTCCGCTTCGAAGGCTTCGAAGTGCACCTCACTTTCGGGAATGCAATGTGCTTTTGTCTCCCTGGCAGCCTCGTCCATGAGACGCCTGGGTCCGCAGAAGTACAGGTTGGAGTTCCACTCCATGCTCCCGATAATGCCGGGGATGTCGAGCCGCTGCCCTACCGACTTGTCGTATATGATAATGCGTTCGCCCAACTTCTCTAAGCGGTCCCAGAAGGGCACCTCCTCTGCTGAACGCACCGCAAAGTGCAGCACCGCGCTCCATTTGAGGACTGCGAGGCTCTCGATATGAGACATGAATGCTGTGATTCCGACGCCAGCAGCCACGAAGATGTGATTCCCTGCAGCACGGGCAAGCTTGATGCCAGCCGTCATGGCCCCGACTTTCACAACGTGGCCCACTTGTGCTACCTCATGCATGTACCTAGATCCGCCGCGGCTCTTCTCGTCGAGGGAGATGCCGAGCTGGAATCGGTTCCTGTCCCCGTCGACTACAGAGTACGCCCTTACTAGGCCGTTGCCTAACTTGATCTTGGCATGTGCTCCTGACTCAAGCTCTATCTTTTCCGGCTCTGTCAGAGGTTCCACGGCCTCGAGGATGAAAGAAACAACCCGAGGCGTCTCCTGTTTTCGCTCCGCGACTCGAAAGTCTCTCCATTTGGGCACCGCCTCCCGCGCCTTGCGCTCCTTGGCCTTTTGCTTTGCAACCCTTCCCAGGAAGTTGTTGCGGCTTTCCGCGCCAAGCGCCTCGATCTGGGCGAGTTCCTCATTCATAGCCGCGTCGTCCGTCTTGCGGTGAAGAAATTCTTGGACACGCTCTATGGTCCACTGCGGATTCTTGCGCTCAACCAGACGGATCGAATCGCCCGCCTTGACAGCCCCTGGCGTCACAGTCCGATAGTACCAGCCTGTCCGGCTTGTCTTCCACGTCGTCGACGCGAAGTTCTTGAGCCCGAAGCGCTGGTTCAGCTTAAAGCACGGCTGTCGCGGCAAGCTGACCTCGAGGACAAGCTCGTCGCCTACGGCGATAATATCGCCAACGCAGACATTGCGCTCGTTCATACGCTCCGTGACAAAGTTCTCTCCGAACCCGCCAGGCTGAAAGATCGCAGCAGCAGTGGGATATTCCCCCCGCAGGTTAGCATAGTGAGAGGAGCAAACTGCCGTCACACATGTCAGCACTTGCTCATTAGAACGCCCCTCAGGGGCAACCCACAACCCAAAATCGCCTTATCAGGCCCGCCATGAAACACAAGATCATGCTCATCATCAGCAATTCCATCGCTCCCAACGTAGACCGGCCCGTCGATGACCGCCTTGTCTATCGCAGACAATGTCGTCGAGCCCGGCAGCGGCTTCATCTGCCCTGAGCGCACCTCCAGCAGTGTATCGCTGATGAAGGGCGCCCAGAGGTCCACTTTCCTCTCCTGCTCCTGCGGGGTCATGATTTTGGTGGTGTGTGTAAGCGTAAGCGTTCAGCTGGGTTGGGCACGAACAAATAGCCGCGATTAGAAACCGCAACCGCAACCGCAAATCTTCTTTACGGGGCGAGACTTGGGTTCGAAAAAGTGCAGTTTTGAAACAGGAATGGTATTATTCCCCTCAGCCCAGGGAAGAAAGGGAGGGGAAAGGGATTAGTGAGATGTTTTTCTGTGGCTTGTGTTGGGTAAGGAGTGAGTGAGCGAGTGAGCCACACCCAATGACGAACTGCCTGCCCGTTTGAGATGGGCGGGTGGGTTAGGTGGGTGCGTAAGCGACCGACTGCAATGTGCGATTGTGCAAGTGAGCGAGTTGAGGCTCCGGCGGTTACCAAAGCCGGTGCCCTCGCCCGTGGCTAACTGAGTCATCCCCGAAGATGCCCTGTTCGCTAATACGCCCTTCCGGAAACCTAGTTCCGTTTGTTTCGTCTGATCTTTGGTCCACCGGCGGCGGGTGAAATGTTTTAGTGAGTGGGACTTCATGTGCTCCTGCAGCGGCTGTAGCGGCTGCAGACATGCTGATTGGCGCGGTGGGCCTCAGTGCATGTGCTTTGTTTTATTTCCCCCCTTTCTATTTTGACAAACAACTGAGAATAGGGGGTTGGGGTGTGGGATGCCGGTAGGTAGGAATGGCTTGATAGACATATACTGAGTGTATATTGTTTTAATAATCATTTGAATATTGCTCTTACTTGTGGTTTCTCATTGACGAAGCGAGGGGAGTGACATGGCAACTGCGCACCTAACATATGTGACATCATTGACTGGGGGGTTTTCAGTTTCCGAAACTGAACCTTGTACATGATAATTGTTTACTTCTAGAGCGAAGGTAAAATTGGCAGCATCTCCCTCCTATGTTTGCCAGCTCTCTGTAATTCACTTGAAGGGCTCAAATATGCAACTCGGACATAAACAGAAAGAGAAATGCGCAACTGTCGAGACGGGAGAAAAACATCGCATTTGAAACCATAAAAACATACCTACCTACTAAGCGCATTGGCTCCGGGAGAAAGAGAGAATACTCAATGTTCGGTCAGACGGACCAGGAGCAAGCTCACAGCGAGGGCTGACCGGATTGTGGAGCTGCCTTGACCTCGAGCTCTGTTGGAGACTTTACTGACGTCTCAGGGACCCAGGTGAAACAAATGATGGAAACTCACCGGTTGGTTTTCAAACAGCCTTTTTCAAACGAGGACGGGTGCAAGTCCCGCGCCATAAATCTTGCAAATGGGGTGTTTCCGCCCCATCTTACTCACCCCATGCTAGCCTTGTCGAACCAGGAAACGGCCCTACCCTCTCCGCTCGGATAATCTAGGATCCTGTGAATCAGACCTGCTCATACAGAATTCTCTCGTAGTTGATAAGAGTAAGCACTCGTCCCAGACTGACATAGCTTCCGTGCCTTCCGCGGGATGCGAGCCATATCCCCGAAGTACTCGATGGGAGGCCTCATGCAGCAGGCAAGGCCAACACGCGTTTTTCGTGTACCATCCTAGCACTTCCCACACGAGCCACGCTTGCAGCTATCTAATGCAGAGTGCCCAATATGTCGGTTTACCATGGGAACTTTCGATCCGGTCGTCCGTGCAGGAGAGGGGTACTCGACAGCCATGACACGTCCTTGAGGCGGAGTAGACAGGGAATCGTGCAGCTTCGAATCATGTGAGTTACCCGAACCCCCCTCTCCTCGTCAAGCAAGCAGAGCACATTCTTCGCAAGGCTCTGAGCGGGATGGAGCGACGATAGCTCATATGTCACATGTTCAAAAGAACTCTCCCACTTCGGCCCCCCGCAGATTGTCCCCGTCTGGGAGTTCACCCTTAGGCCGTGGCCAGAGTTGACTGATTGGATCTGAAGCTCATTATCACCATCTCGTTACACAATTCTTGCTCGGAGCGCTAGCATCAGGCAGCTAGGAGTGGGTGTGAAGCTCACCGCTTATTAGGTGGCGAGAGCAAATTTTCCCAAGTGCAGGGAAAAAAAGCCATAGCCGCGATAATAACTCGGGAGGCAGCCCGCCATGGTTACCAGTATTGATGAAGTTTCAAGAACCAATATTCGTTCTCGGGAACGAAGATGGCGAAGTTGTGAGACTCGGTTTGACACACCTGAGATAATGCCGCCGTTTCCCGGGTGTTGGCTAGGCTGGACGAGGCATCCAATGGCAGCCAAGGACAGTATGCGATTCGTGACAAAGAAATGGACGCAGAGCCTTGGCATCCCAGTAAGTGGCTTCCCGACATTCACGGGATCAGATTGCCATGCCGGTCCGCAAGACACGCCCGTGCCGTTGCATAGTTTAAGTGCGGCTCTGCAGCCTTCCAGGCCCGAATAGCGCCGCGTGTTTGGGGTTGTGATGACAACTCGGCGACCAGGAGCGGGGGAGTTGATCGATCACCTGGCCGAATTTGCCCAATAAATTGACCAAACTAGGAGGGTAGTGTCGGGGAGCCGAGAGGGACAGTTGTTGAAATTACGGTGCAGAGCCCCATCAATCAGGCTCGTACTCGTCACAAAAGTGGCCGGGCCGTGAGGTACTGTGCAGGCGGCACGGCGTCCCAAGGTGCGCAGAACAGCGCGCGCAGCGCACAGTAGAAAGTTGACGAAGGGGCGAGGACTGCTGCAAACTTGCAAACTGTGTGCCATGAGGATGGCTTGATATGAGCCTTGAGTTTGGGCATGATGGAAAGTGATGTAAATGGTGATGGTTGCTAGGAGGAGAATCTCAAGAAATTGCGGAGGAAACGCGCAGTAGACTTGGCCTGCTGGGAGCGGGGGAGTCCATTGACGTGGAATGCGAGAGGTATGAGGCTCAACTGCTCCCTGTACATGCCAGCTCGGGCCTGCTGGATATGAGCCCCGCCTTTTTGTTCGCTTGTTGATTGCAGGGAGAGGCCACTGATTGGTTCGTCACCTGGAGGGACAGGGGATCGTCGGCTCTAGAGCCCTTGCTGCTGATGAAGTTTGGCCGAGAACACCAGGTCTGTCTGGTCCGTGTGCGATACAAAAGATGTACAGGATTTCAAGAGGCCCAATTGGAAATCGTTGCTCAAAACCTGGCCATTTGAGCCTCATCTGTGTATTTCCCAAGTCACTCAGGAGGTAATGGCACTTGGTACCTAGCAGAACTGTTCTATCCTCCGTCGCCGCTGTCGATGCCCATCCGTCCCACACCGTGCCCGACCTCGACAATCTCAGTTCCTTCCCTCTTACCTGCTCCCTGCAAGCCTGCCCACTCTTGCACTTTGCAAGCATCACGGAGAGATGCCAAATTTGGCGCTTGCTGTTCACTCCATCCCGAGCCGCAGAGCCTCAATCACCGCTTCGGCAACAACATGGGGATCGCGCGGACTTGACCTCCCCGGTCACCGCGGTCAGCGACTGTCTCTGACTCCCCTCCAACGACACAATGTGTTGTTTCGATCCCCACTGTGTCTGAACATCAACACGTTCGATGCCGGCTGCCGTAACCCGGGTTCTGCGGTCTTTGTTCCACAGGGCACCAAGATGACCAAACTCACTCGGGCAGCATACCGGTTGCCAGTGCCTCGCGCTCTCGATTCCTCTGCGAATCAAGCGGGGGTCTCTGGGCTGGCATCTAAACTCACGCAGCCTTGCGTCGGCGCCGGCCCCCTTTGCTTCGCATCTTCTTATAAGTACCACTTGGTTTCTCAGTGGGAGGAGGCCTGTCAATCCTGCCCAGCATTTCAGAGCCGTTAGCTGTCCTATCATTAAGGTTATTTTCAGCCTCCACGGCGCCCCCATTTTCTTCATCGCCTATCTCCTCAATGGTGGCCAGCAACTGCCCCGGCGCGTCTGGCAGGTGTGATGTCGTCGCTGGTCAAATTACCATACGAGCTATTATCGCTTGTTGTGCAGCACCTCGGCTTGGAGGACACGCGTGCGCTGAGCCTGGCATGCAGGAAGCTGCAATTCTTATTTCACGAGCCAAGCATCGCAAAAGCCATCCTTGAGGTTAGTTGGCTTTCAGCCCCTCCTTCCGGGCCCCTGGCAGGAGCTGACGTTGAGATTGTGGCTCAGAGCAAAGCCCCAAACACCCTTGAAGCTCGTAGAGCCCGGACCAGCAAACGCTATGCAGCCGAGCTGAGGCGGCTTGTCAAACGGCGAGAGGCAGTCTCGTCAGTTTCGCCGTATTTAGTCGCCATCGTCGCTGTTGCGGAATCCTGGATCTACGAAAACGGAGTCCTGTGTCATATCCAGGATCGCCAGCTCCGAATTTTGGATTTGCACCGCTCTCAAAGCAGTGAGATCGTCGTGGATATCCGGAAGCTGCTTGACGATGCGATTCAAGAGTCACACGGCCTCCGCAAATACAAGTTTCAGCCGCTGTATTTTGCGCACAATGTGGTGACGTGCCTCTACACACACCGCAAACTAGCTCAAGCCAGTTGGCTAGTCGTTTTTGACGTCCAGAAACGCCAAATTCTCACCACGCATCAACTGGGCTCGACTCTCAAGATTTTCGCACGGAACAACGATAAATTCCTGTGCTACGGGGTTTTCCTACCAACTGGCCGCGAGGGAGTTCGGCGCTGGGCTATTGGGGGCTATGACCTCGCTACGGATACCTGGCTAAAGCAGAAGCTGGATTTGCCAGAGTTTATAGGCTCCGACATCGGCTCCACCATTTCATTCGAGATATTCGACAATTTCTTGTATGGTGTCTCGAACCAGACCGCCTTAGAAGCCGAAGAGCTTGACTGGATGTCATACTACACCTGCTTTCGAATCCCGCTCGCTCGAGAAGGCTTTAGGGCCATAGAACATGCATCGCGGAGGCATATGTGGCGGAGATGGCATTTTGAGGGACCCCTTGACGACAGATGGACCTTCCTCCGGGTTTCTAGAGACGAGACAACCTCAGAGCTCCGGGTTGTCGAGTCGAGAAAGGAGTGGCTAGCGAAGAGCAGTTCGGCGAGGCGAACGTATTACACTACCCCCATTATCTTCGACGATGGGGGCCAAACCAGCATGCCGTCAGCCAATAACGACTTCCTAGACCACGCCATGCTGGAAACATTGGCCAAAACAAGCCAGCCGAACCTCACACTGGTACCACCCAGGGACCCCCACATGGTTCACTCCGGAGATGATGGTTCTACGGAACTCATGTTTACCCTGACGAAATCACCCGTCCGCTGTTATCACTACTCGTGTCAGACATTTGTTGATCTGGTAGACGACCCTCCGGATTTCGACCCTGGAGCCCGGCGAATCCGCATCCGGGGAGGTGCCCGCCGTCGCTGGACACCTAGCGAGCTTGAGGAGCGCAGGCGCTCAGAAGCGGCAGAGACTGGAGAGTCTCACAATACGTTAAAGAGAATGGACTACCCCAATACGTTTGATGGAACATCGGCCATTTACAAGAATGAGGACGTTCGGCTCTGGCCAGCAGAACAGGACCCGTCGAGGACTGATTCTGCGCTGGACGCCGTCTACAAGGTCCTGAGCCCTCCTGGCCACGAAGGAGGTATTCGTGGAACCTGGGACGAGAGATCAATGTTGTACTCTATCGAAGGCACCGGCGGACTCCACGCGCTGGTCTTCCTGTCGTGGGACCCAGCACTCTACCTGAAGGGTGTTAAACAGTATCCTGGCGCTCCGAATGTCGGCAACGTGCCTGGCGCCGTTTGCGAAAGCCCTCTGCCGGAGGTCGCTCTGCCGTGCGAGCGGAAAGGCAAGGATAAGGAGTCCGGCAGTTGGTGCCCTATATTAGAGCCTGATGCGCCCTGCAGCGTGGACATGAGCACTGCATCTTCTAAGCCGGCAAGCAGTGCTGGGTCGGCACAGTGGCAGACATCCGCCCCGGCAATGTTCCAAACGATATCCGCCGGCTTCCACTTCGCCCTCTGAGCTACGCGCGGGAAATGTGAAAAAACAAGGAGCGTCTCTCTGAGTTCAACGAGTGGTCTGGGGGCACGCTTCGGTCGGCCTCGGGATGTGCTGTTCCTTCAACAGGATCTTGGGCACATTGTACTCGCTTGACGCGGCGGCATGCAATGTCTGCAGTCCGGCAGCGGCACCGCATGCTTGTTTGCGGCGTCTCTTGCGGTACCATGGGATAGAGGTGAGTGGAACGGCGGCAGCAAAGGGAGGAGGAGATGCAGTGGGCGATTGAGAGGCCTCCTGGAAAATCATGCTTGCTCCCTGTTCTCCCTGATTCACCGTCATAATAGACACTAAACTTGCAAAAATAGCAATTTTGCTTGAATTTCACTACAGACACAGGCCACATTGACTGAAATGGCCTGCTCACTCGTTGGACGTTGGGGGGTAGGGAGATTTGGAGGGTTACATTTGTTATCCGCATCTTGTGTGACGAGGCTCTGGGCAGCAGGACGGCTGCGGCCAGCCCCGGATTTTTTTTAAAGCCGTTTCACACCTGTTGGGCAGCCTCACTTATGCTCGCTACCCCTCCCCCTACATCCTGCCCGTTGCCCGGGTTAATAGCACTTTGAGCTCAGGGGTGGAAGCCATCGCGCTTCGCTTGGTCTATTGGACGCCGGCATCGCTCTTGCAGCACACGCCGCGTGGACGAGGGGTTTGCAGTTGAGCGACTGGTCCGTTTCTACTGAGGACGTATATGCTCTGGGTTTGCGCCGAGATATGTATGCCGCCCAGTGATATCCATGTGGGCAGGCGGGTACACACGCGGCACTTTGTTGTGAGGTAGGAGGGAAGGCATACTGTCCCCGCACGTCTTGTTCCATCTCGAGGATATTTTTTCCCGTGCTTGCCGCTCAGGGGCAAGAGCAAGAGGTCTGTCAAGCGATAGTTCAAGAGGGCCCGAACTTGGAAAATCCGTCTTGCATCTCTTGCCAAGCAAAAAGGGGGGAGAGTAGCTCCGTCATGGACCGCCTCCACAATGCCCTGTTTCTTAGAAGCTGAAAAACGCAAATAAACTGACCGGTTCTAGGCTCCAGAAGGCCGGGCAGACGTGCGTACAGGATCATCCCTTCCCGGGGAACGAAGCAAGTTCCATGCAGAGAGAACTGGAAACAACCTCGGGTTCCTTGAGGGCAAGGAGCCTCCCCCCCCATCGAACCCCCCAACTCATGCAAGCCATCCCCGGTATCACAACAACCCCATCCCGCTTCCCGCCTTGTCTCACCTTGTGCGGCCGTCGTGGCAGGCAAGTCTCGTCAGGTGCGAGTGCATCCAGCGCGCAAACACATGTATAACAACACATCCATGATCTGCTGATCTCCTTTGCTCTGGTATGTGGGGGGATGGTGAACTGGGCTCGAGAGAGACATATGCACACCCATCCTGTCTTAGGTCACCACCGATCGACTGATAGGAGCAAACACGGCGCTCTCATCTCGCCATCGAGCACATACTCGTACCCAGCAGCATGCATAGCGTGGACCAACCGACCCCAAGCACAGCACAGCACGGGACTTGTCGGCGGTGTCTGGCGATCCTCTCCGCCGAGGATCGGCCGTGAGGCTGGCTTACAGGTTTTGTACGTTGTTGGCAGCAGCTACACTAAGCACGAGAGGTAATTGCGTGCCTCCACGGTCCCCGTAAAGGCCTCAAAAGTGTTCGCATTCACTGGCTCGTCTTACACACTCCCTCCTGCAAGCAACATCAGGATGGGGCAAGAGAGGCATATACTCAAACGTACACCCCACTGTGTTAGGTTGAAACATGTAACAGCATTGGATGGAACTCCGGCAGACAGACATCATCCCCTGCTCTTTCCCCCACGCCCTTGAGGTCGGCAATTCCCCTTCTCGTCTAAAATCGCTTATGCTCTCCCACGTGGGGATGCAGCCACCCATGCTGGGATTGAGATTGGGGGTTTTGAATCCCAGCGAAGCAGAGTCCGTTACTGCTTAGTGGTGGCCTCAGCCTCATCACGCCACACATCATACGGAGACCACGTGCCCACCGCAGTCCGCGGACCGACTCTATCCTGTCTGCCTCTCTCTGTTCTTCCAAAATTTTGTTTCTTCTTCATTCCCTCTCGCTTCTACACGCCCATTCTCCTCCCCTTTCCTCTCGGAATACTCTGTGGCAATGCAATATCTTCCCATGCTCCCCTCCTCTTCATCAACTTCCTCTTCTCCGCAAGTAAGCAACCAATCAGCCTCTCGAGCGCCAACTCCCGCCTCTTATGCTGCATGCAATACAGAAAACCTTCTCCGTAACCAATGCTCAGTAGTATTCCTTTCTAGCCGTCGCGAGGGGAAAAAGCTCTGCTGCAATATGCTTGTACTCCAGTATTTCACTTTCACAACGCGAAACAAACCAAAACGAGGCATAAAGCAAGACAAGAATAATAGAAGGCCGTGTCGGCATTCCATTCCTTCCGCTCAAGGGCCGACGCCAACTCGAATCGGCCTCTCTATGTATCAGACCCAGCTATGACCCGTTCTAACTCAACTTGACGTAGTTGCCTTTAATGTTCGTCAGAAAAGATAGACATCAGCAGCAATTTCAGGAGAGCACTTACCAGGGAACTGTCCCTGTTTCCCGTTCAACGTTCCTATCCACCACTCATTGTCATTTTGCGTTCGCGTTACAATCTCGATAACGTCGCCCGCTCGGAAGCTTAGATCTCCCTCTGCCTGTGCCGAGTAGTCATATAGAGCCGTGACTGTCTCTGCTACTGTGGGCTGGGCGGCAAGCCTGCTTGGTTTTGGCTTCGGCGGCGGCGGTTTGGACTTGGCGGCAATCGCGGCGGCAAGGGCAGACGAGTTGCTCCCGAAAGATGGGGATGGAGGTGCAGTCTTTTTGAAGCTCCCACCCAGAGCAGGAGAGACGGGAGCTGCCAGAGAGCTCGGCTTTAAGCTGCCGCCGAGCGCGGGAGAGACGGGGCCAGCGGAGTAGGGTGGCGGGGGCTGTTCGCTGCTGCTGCTGTTCTCGTTCTCGTCGGTCTTGCGCTGCCATGCAGGTCGTGGTGCCAGCGAGCTCGGAGGAGGAGCTTCCGACGTCGAGGGCGCTGCTGTGAGCAGGCCGGCGGGCTTTGGCCCCGCTTCTAGCGTGGGCTTCGGGCCATACTTCGGAGGGCGCTTCATGCCGCTCGTCTTGAATTTGACGATGGAGAGCTTCTCGGCCTGTTCTTGGATATCACCCCGCTTCTTGTGGAATGCCTCCTCAATGTCTAGTGTCAGGTCGAAATAGCCAATATCGCAGCCCTGCATCTTCTCGTGTAGTGTATAGAAGATGTTAAGCTGCATGTAGTAGAACGACTGGAACAGCGGCTGGATGAACTCGCGCTCCAGGGCGAACAGCTTAGGGAGCTCGTCCTTGAGCAAGTCGTTGAAGTAGTTAAATTCCTGCGTCGCCGTCTCCACCTCAGTCTCGGCTTTCCACGTAGCCTTCTCGTCCTTAGCCGTCTTCTCTTTCTTCTCCTGCAACTTTTTCAGGGTGGCGCGATGTCGGTCGTAGTCCAGCTTCTTGTGGTCGCGCTTCACGGCTGTCTTGCGGATCACCTTGATAACGTCGAGGAGCTCGTTCGCTGGCCGGATCACCCTACTGTCGATCATCTCGAGTTCCGGGGCCAGCGTTTCCTGGAGATCCTTGACGATGGCTTCGTACTCCTCGCACGCGCGGATGCCCTCGATGTTTCCCGACACCTCGATCGACATTGGATCCGACATCCGACCACTAATCGGCTTGTAGATTTCCGTCATCGCCTGGGAGAACTCGATCTGGTGCGCAAGCATGCCGTTAACGGCCTCGAAATAGAGCTTACTCGCATCGTGCAGGTGCTTGGTCTCGGCCTCGAGCTCCTGGAATCTCCTGTCGGCATCGGTGTACACGGGGTCCTGGGAATGCTCGCCAATCTTGAACTTTGCCCGGATCTGCTGGGGCGCCTGCGGTTCGCAGCCGGCGGAGCGGGAGCCTCGAGTCAGCCAGGGATCGACTTGGAATCCCAGAGAAAGAGGGGTTCTGCAGCCCAGCGCAGACAGCACTTACCCGGACGACGCTTTTTTGGAAGCCTTTAAAGCTCATGTTTGTCTAAAGTCTGATGTAACTGTGAAGAAAGAGAAGCCGTATCGAGGTTGTCCGAGCAAGCCGGCGCAATAGATGTGTTCTGGGATCGGGCGCACAAATCAGAGGTGACGGAGGGGCGCTTTCGATGGACTCGCGGGCAGTGACGATTTCCGGGGGCGGAGCCCGGCTTGGCAATGACGAGTGGCGCTGCTTGTTTTCGTTCGGGCTCACTTGGGTTACGGTTGCCTTGCTCCTACAAGTCTTGCGACAGGTAAAACCGACGAGACAGATTGATGGCTATGAATTCTAGACAGATGCAAAGGAAGAGAGGCTAATGCGTTTGGCAGATAAGACGTCTGAGTAATTCAATGTTCAGCGTCCGGTCTTACGCCTGCAGGTGATTGCAGGTCAAGAACAGGCCCAAGGTCAGCTCCCTTCAGCTGGGCCCTGTGACGTCTTCGGACCCACCTTTCTGCCTCAGGCATTCACACACTCGGATTCAGCTGCTGTGTTCCCGAATTCATCAATTTCCCCAGGTTGTTGGCATTCCAGGGCCAGCATTCCAGTGCATGTACCACTTACCCAGCAATAAGCTCGTGAAGCTCTCAACCTCGGGATCCACAGACTGGCATCCCAGACCAGCGGTTGCGGAAGATCCACTCAGTACGCTCACCAAAAGCCCCAACCCACATCGCGGGCCCATATTTCACGTTGAGGTGCTGGTTAATGCCATTCGAAGGTAATGATGTGTATCTGTGTATCTCAATGTGAGCCAGGGCTGAGATGGAGGTTTGGGGGATGTAAGTGAACCTAATCGTCTCCTTCGTCACTCACCACCTCAGTGCAGACTCTCAGTTGAGAACTCTATCGAATTCAGGAACTCAAAGTTGGTGAATATTGAAGGCAGATGTATCTGTCACGTGCCTTGAGGGAAGGAAAGAGCGGGGGAGTGGCTCCTAGCGTGTGGCCATGGAGCCCCCCCATTGGCTCGATTGTATCACCGATGTCTCCGACAGAACCCGCGCCTTTTGACAGGGAATTTGGAACAAAAGTCGGCGCCGCATCCCGCCATCCATCCTTCCCACTCTGGCCTCGACACTGCGACCACTGCACGTCGATAATCCCTATCATGGCCCACATCGCGCCATCAGCCCTTAGGCAAGCATCGCGTCTGGCATCAAAGTCGATACTTTCTTCGACCAGGCGGCGCGCGGTCCCGGCCCTCACGCGGGTGGTGACTGCCCCGACGCAGGCCGCCTCCTCGACGAGGACATATGTGACCGAGTCGAAGCGAGACAATGCACAGGTGCAGGTAGAGACGGCTATTCGGTTGGATAGAAAACAGCTGGAGAAGGCCGGCCTTACAATCAGCGCACAGGATGGCTCAAACACACACGTCAGCCCAGTGGCTGGTACGTTACTCTGCAGCCCATGGCTCGTGGAGGTGCAAGCATCTGCTAACATCAATCAGACATTCTCAAGCAGGCGACAGTAATGGACGAGGGCCAAAGGCCAATCTACATGGACATGCAGGCCACAACACCCCTCGATCCCAGGGTTCTCGATGCCATGATGCCCTTCTACACAGGCTTTTACGGAAATCCCCACTCCCGAACACACGCCTATGGATGGGAGACCGAGAAGGCAGTTGAGGATGCGCGTGAGCATATTGCCAGCTTGATTGGTGCTGATGCGAAGGAGATCATCTTCACCAGCGGCGCTACGGAGAGCAACAATATGAGCATCAAGGGAGTGGCGAGGTTCTTCGGCAGGTCGGGGAAGAAGAAGCACATCATTACCAGCCAGACAGAACACAAATGTGTTCTGGACAGCTGCAGGCATCTCCAGGATGAAGGGTTTAGCGTAACCTACTTGCCCGTTGAGCACAACGGTTTGATCAGTCTCGACAAGCTGAGGGAAGCCATCCGCCCGGACACCGCGCTGGTCAGCATCATGGCTGTCAACAACGAGATCGGCGTCATTCAACCTCTTGAGGAGATCGGCAAGATGTGCCGGGAGAACAAGATCTTTTTCCACACAGACGCGGCTCAGGCAGTGGGCAAGCTCCCTATGGACGTCAACGCGATGAACATCGACCTGATGTCCATCTCCTCCCACAAGATCTATGGGCCGAAGGGCATCGGCGCATGCTACGTCCGTCGGCGCCCGAGAGTCAGATTGGACCCCATTATTAGTGGAGGTGGCCAGGAGAGAGGCCTCCGCAGCGGCACGCTGGCACCATCACTTGTGGTTGGCTTCGGAGAGGCGTGCCGCATTGCCAAAGAGGAACTTGAGGTATGTTGCGGAAATTTTGCGCAGCACAGGCTGAGATTTGGCTTGCTTGTTCGAATATGACGCTAACTGGAAAAAGTATGACACCAAACGGATCAAGTATCTCTCGGACAAGTTGCTCAAGGGCCTCTTGTCCATGGAGCACACCAGCCAGAACGGCGACCCAGAGCATTTCTACCCCGGTTGCGTGAACGTCTCTTTCGCTTATGTCGAGGGCGAGTCATTGCTCATGGCGCTCAAGGATATTGCATTGTCCTCGGGTAGTGCTTGCACGTCGGCTTCGCTCGAGCCGAGTTACGTGTTGCGCGCGCTGGGTAACAGCGACGAAAGCGCACACTCGAGCATTCGCTTTGGCATTGGCCGATTTACTACGGAGCAGGAGATCGATTACGTCCTCAAGGCTGTGACGGAGCGGGTTGATTTCCTCCGGGAGTTGAGCCCATTGTGGGAGCTTGTCCAGGAAGGTGTTGACCTCAACACCATCGAGTGGAGCCAGCACTAAGCGTGCTGTCTTTGGGGCATGAAGGGTGCGAGGGGCAAGGGATGCTGGATAGATGTCGGGACTCGCGGCCAGAGGGGCAGTGCCATGGTCGTAAATTGCCACAGCGTCGGTGAGGCCGGGGCAGTCTGTATATTACATGTATTTATGTGTTGATTTACACAGAATGATACCAAACGATTGGAGACACAGTTTCTGCTGTTGAAATGTCTCGGTCATACCAAAAATGCTGCTCTACTCTCATTTCAGCTTTTCCAGGGCGGTTTACAATGAGTGCATCACGAACTGTAACGTTTTACACTCCACAGTACACCTGAAAAGAGCATGTGGATGTTCAACGGCGACGACGCGATGACGTGTGTGGAGATGATCGCGCGTCAAGCCTTTTGCGTAACAATGTGCAACATCGATAGTGAGTTCTAGGGTATTCCTCAAACATGTGCCAAGAATTCCAGATTTGCGGGCTTGTGACAGCCCGAAGAAAGTGATGGAAAAGGGTTTTCCGATCATGTGCTGTGGTGCCTTTCGTATGCAAGGGTTTGGTGTTGAGGGGAGAGGGGAGCTATGATGTCACCAGCGGCCTGGACCCTCTTTCTCCAATTATCCCCAGTTATGACATCACCGGCTTCATCTGATGTCCCACCACCATGAGCTGTTTCTTTGTGGATTGCGCGGGCACGCAGGATGGCGCGACGCGAACTAGCAGTCCTTGCCTCGGTGCCTCGTATGTTTTTTCTGCCTTCCGTCGATATAAAGGCATTGATTTCCTCCTCAACCAACCGATAACTGCTTCTACATTCTGCATCTCAGATCTACTTCCCCACACAAACAGCCAAACAAACAACATCCAACCACCACACCACACTACCACACTTCTCAACCTTCATCATGTCTGACAACACTTCCACCCTCAAGTCGTACGTCGACTCTGCCACCGGCACCATTCAGAACGCCGTCGGCGCCGTCTTCGGTAGCTCAGGCGACCAGGCCGAGGGCCAGACCAAGCAGAAGAAGGCCGATGCCGAGTACGACGCCTCTCACGCGACCGTCAAGCTCCCCGGCGCAACCGTCACCTCTTCCGGTATCTCCAAGGATGACCCTAACCGCGCCGCTGGCTCGTGGAACCAGACCGTTGGCTCTGCTAAGGAGACTGTCGGCGGACTCGTTGGCTCACAGGTATGTAGTAGCCTGCCTTGCCCTATGTTTCATGGAATGCCAATGCCTTGCAGACAAGAAGCTAACCGTGTTGCCTAAACAGAACCTGAAGCAGGCTGGACGTCAGCAAAACCTGGAGGGCCAAGAGCAGGAGGCCCGCGGCCAGGTCAGCGACTTCGCCTCTGGCGCCGCCGACCGCGTCACGGGTACCGTTGGAGGAGCCTTCGCAGGCCTCACCGGTAACACCGGCGCCCAGGCTGAGTATCAGAAGCAGCACGACTCTGGAAAGACCACGCAGCGCGGTGCCGAGCACGACATCACGAAGCAGGCTGAGGCGAAGCAGTAAATGGCGCGTTTCAGACGACACGACTGGATTTCTTTCTCTTTCCTTGATGGGTCGGGCATAGGCGATGGCATTGGTTGATACCCTTTACGAGTATGAGGACGATAGTGGACAGAGGTCCGCTGGAGGCCCCATGGGGCCGGGAGGACGTTGGTGGTGCAGAAGTCCCTAGATAGAGGAATACACTATCCATCCCTCACATCGTAAATCCCCGAGTTGCGTCAATGTTGTTTAGTGATCCGAACTGACATCGTTCTAGTGTGAAACATGAGTCCACGAGCTGCTAGTGCTGACAAACACGCTGAGTTTCAGTCGACCAGTGTTCAGGTGGCGACTGAGGTGCCTAATATCTTGGTGGTTGGCATGGTGTTCGGTGTGAGGCATTGACAAACAGGCACTGACAAATAGGGGAAGATTTCGCGAGAACCTCACAAGTCATCAGGCGGCCGGGTGCCAAATGCTATTTGTCCCATTCGCGGGAGCACGCTCGACGGACCCGAACCGCATCACCACTCAGACTCGGAGCTGACGGACAGTATGCTCAATCGGGCAGGTGCAACTCGGCGCGGCATCGGGGCCATAGAATGGATCAGTGAGCGGGAAGCGGGTTCGCCCGGCGCGCTCGCCCCTTCCTCCCGAGACATAGTACTGGGTAAGGTACTCGGTGAATCTAAGGGACTTTGAGAATAGACGCTCCCGAATGTGCATGCCCATTGATGGGGGAAATGGGGAACGTTATCAGGCGTCGTGTGTGTCAGCGGTGGGTATGATGGGATGCAAAGTTGAGATATGATAGATGCTGTGGGTCTCCCGCATAACCCCGCAGAGGCTCCCCGAGCTCTTCGGGGGACCCCCCATGTCCGGTGGTAATTACCCAACCGGGGCAGTTGAGCCTCACCACTTCAACTGTTGAAAAGGCTGCCATAGACATGGAATTACACCATTGCTGCGCTCCGTTCTCGTCATGTGTGTTCAGCCTTAGGTCCTCAGCTGGCATCGCTCGCCTCGCCTCAGGTTTCAACGCAGATCTCTTGTGTCGCCCAAAATGCAGTGTTGGAGAAAAGTTGAGAAGAACCTAGCGTCGAGATAAAAACGGCCCCCAATCAGCCTAACCTGCCAGCCCTACCCCGGCTTAATAACCTTCACACCCATATTCCGCGCCCGAGAGCGATAGCGGCGCTGTTAAGGTCGACGTCGGAGGCGGGCCGCCCTTCGCCTGTCGCTTCGCCGTACCGTGTGCTGTAACGGACATGGGGGGTAGTGCGGATCGCCTGGGGTAAACGCAGCTGAACGACACCGCGTCTACCTAACATCTTTTGCCAATTCCACACACACTGCGCTCAGCGCCGCGGGAGCGGTCTTGATTCCGCTTTTGGCGTTATTTCATGAATGAAACTATGGCTCTTAGGCACCACGGCCCCTTGTAGCCTGAGTAGCATCTTTTTTGACCACAGTGTCCATGTTTGGCAGGACCCGGGCTGTCACGATCGATGAAGGTCTGGTATGGCACCCGAGCTCGCTTGGCCCGCAGTGTGCCGTTTTTGTTCCCTTGCCGCCCTTCGTCTTCGGGCAAACAATGTCGAATCTTGTTTCTTGTTGATCCTTCGGGTTGCGCTGCCCAACGGCGGAGGTGGAGCTGCGCCCGTTTTCTCCAGCTGCGATTTGTTTTATTCCGTTTTGATGTCCGCATCGCAGGTTTGCCGCGCTACTGGCTCAAGATTCCATATCTCGTTACACAATATGGCTGGGCTGCGTGAAGAGCTCTCGGCGATCCTGTGTCAATTTCCTGACTCAGGTGGCAAGCGCGCCTTCGCCGATCCAGTTACAATCCGACCTCACCCTCCCTCCCCTGATGCGAAACACAACTCCCAAGCGGGCGTCTAATTTTGGGGATCCACGTCGCGCTTTTTACTCACTTGCCCAGCCCTACGGCGGCTTTTTCAGCGCACTCTGGCGCGGCTACTACGTGCCTTGCCCCACCTCACTTCAGCTGGCAGGCTGGAACCTCCCGTTGTTTCCTCGTTGGGAGGTTGCCGTGGCTGCGCCTTCATCTTACCCGTTAAGGCGGATTCCCCAAAGTGCTGCTTGGCTGACGGGACTGACTGACAGGACTGCCTCACCTACTGCCTTATGGCAGTGAAAACGGATTGTAATCTACTTTCTAAACCGCCCCCCACCTTCTTTCCGTCCCAACGCCTCAGTTCCCCGATATCCCCAGGAGTGTCAGTGTCAGTCTTCTGGCCGCTTGCCATCCCGGCCCGGTCCAGATATCGATTGATGAAATCAAATCTGCCATTCGGCACCTACTTGCGCCATCTCGGGAGCGCAGCCATGCTCAATGCTAGGTGCCATCGTTTCATCATTCTTGAACCCATGCCGAGCAGCCCCCACGAAAGTCCCTGGGTGCCTTGTCCCGGGCTCCTAAACGGGTCCTTTTGTTGCCCTGTTGGCACGGCAGTGATGTGATGGCTCGCTGCCTCGCATCTCCAGAGGGCCTCTGCCCCATGTTTGGCCCCCTGGAGTATCTTTTGCATCCCCACGGCTTGGGGCGTCCCGATGATTTCCGTCTGAGCTCGTTCCTGCGCGTCACCCCCCCTCCGGCGTGCACGCTACGTACCTACCTCCCCTCTCTACGTATCTCGAATTCAGTCAATATGCCGACATACTACACACTAGGCTATGCCCTTTCTGGCAAATGCTAGTGCCATTCGATGGCTGTCGAGCAGGTAACATTGTTACCGGTCCGGTCGACACAATCGGCCCGCAGGGGTGCGGCTGCGGTATCAGAGCCCCGAGTGCCAATCTGCCACGAACCACGGC